>JAAUYD010023815.1_pt1 | contig 32070 bp, 18 predicted proteins | sample 7278101 | NCBI WGS metagenome assembly JAAUYD01 (sample SAMN14350128, study PRJNA611818) | marine sediment metagenome | isolation source: surface marine sediment (0.6m) | place: French Polynesia: Moorea | collected 2018-08
ACAGTCGCTTGGACAATTGGAAATCCCCCTGCCCCCTTTTTCAAGGGGGATTCCCTTCTGGCGATCCTACGCTATAAAAACACCCCCTAAATCCTTAACCGAATGCCATTGTCCCTGGCCCTCCCCCGGTGGACACTTGGACGTGGCATTCATTCTGAGCCCCCTCCCTGGCCCTCCCCCGGTGGACACTTGGACGTGGCATTCATTCTGAGCCCCCTCCCTGGCCCTCCCCCGGTGGACACTTGGACGTTGGGGGAGGGGAAGTAAATCTTTGTTACAGCACTTCAGTCAGGGCATTCACTAGCTGGTCGATATGGGGTTGGGTGTGGGCTGCTGTGATCGAGACCCTGAGGCGGGAGGTATGCTCCGGCACTGTGGGTGGTCGCATGCCCTGGACAAACACCCCCCTTTGCCATAGGGCTTCTGATGCTCGGATCACTGCTTTTGCATCGCCCACCATTACTGGTTGGATCGGGGTTTGGGACGCCAACACAGGCAAGTTGTTTTTCTCTGCTATGTCTCGGAAGGTGCGGATGTTGCGACCCAGGGCTTGCCTGCGGTCATCAGCCCGCCTTGCAATGTCGAGTCCTGCAGCAGATGCGGTCACTAGAGCGGCTGGCATCGCCGTGGTGTAGAGCAGGCTTCTCGCCTGCGATCGGATCAACCCGGCAGCTGCTTGGCTTGTCGCGACAAACGCGCCCGCTGTACCGATGGCCTTACCAAAGGTGCCCACCAGCACAGCCACCTGGTCCGACACCCCCGCATTAGCTGCCAATCCCCGCCCCTCTGGACCGAGAATGCCCAGGGCGTGGGCCTCGTCCACGTAGAGCAGGGCGCCGTGGGCAGCAGCGGTCTTTGCTATCCCCTTGAGGGGGGCTTTGTCCCCGTCCATGCTGAACACGGCGTCGGTGACGACGAGCTTTAATCCTTCGGTTTTATTAGCTTTTAGTAGGTCGTTCAGGTGATCTACATCGCTATGGCGATAGACGTGGACATCGGCTTTGGACAACCGGGCGCCATCCACCACGCTCGCGTGGACCAGGGCATCTGAAAAGATGGCATCCCCGGCCTGGGTAAGGGCAAACAGGGCACCCACATTGGCTTGATACCCAGATGGAAACACCACGGCCGCATCAGTGCCCATGTAGGCAGCCAGGGTCTGCTCGAGTTGGTGGTGGGCCCGGGTATTGCCCGAGACGAGCCGCGAAGAACCCGTGCCCGCACCCCAGTCCTTGACCGCGCGGATCATGGCCTGCGCAATGCGCGGATCACCGGCCAGGCCCAGGTAGTCGTTCGAGCAAAAATTGAGCTTTACCCCCCCCCCCTGATCAGTGCGGATGACCGGGCCGACCGGACCCTCGACGATGCGCATGTGCCGATCCAGATGGCGCGCGGTCAGCGCCTCAAGTCTTTTTCGCCAATGTGCTGTGGTCATACTAGGGATCTAATGAATAACCTAACGCGTCTCAGTGGGACCACCCGGGTCCGGTCTCTTTGTAGGGTCTATTCTGTCACGTGGTACATATTGCCGTCAATCACATCTGAAATCCAATCGACGAGCCGCACGCCGTTTACCTCTTTGCGGTACATATCGCCGCTAATCAGTTTTGTATGCGCTGTCCCTGAGTAATAATACACACCGCCAAAGTCAATTTGCTGCATGTAGGACAGGAAATCTTCTAAGCCAGCTAAGTATTTCTCTCCATCGTAAGACGGGAACATGCCCGGGTCGCAGTCATTGTTGCCAAAGGCCCAAAACTGCCGCATGACAGCATCCTCGTGAGCGCTCATCAGCCCAAACGATCCGTTTTCAGTCATATTTGCCGCGTAGGCCAAGAGCGCATGGATGCCGCCTTCCTCAAAGCAGGCCGTGCAATCCAGGGGAATATTTTCATTCATGCCCCACAGGTCGCGCACCAGCTCTTGCAAGCATGCGGGGAAATAGGGATCCCGCATGGGTGGGCCGGAATCGTCGATATTAATGATTTGGACATCGTCTCCAAAAGCCGAGAAAACGGAAACAGTGTTGAAGGCCGCGCCAAAACCACCGGCGCTGATGCCCGTGATCACGACTTTTTTAACATTTGGAAATGTCGGAACAATCCGATTTAAAAACAGCTTGAAATTATCGGCGCCTACATATTGCTGAACACCCACGCCAGGAAGATCCACGTTTTCTGCGGAGCCGGTGTGCACATCACCCGTGCAATAGGGCACGTAGATGCCGTTGAACCCGGCAAAGGGATTTTCTGGATTGTCCAGGTCATACATCCCGTATGGGCTGGGTGGTTTTCGGGCTAAGCTGGGAATGCTGGCAAGGGATGTCATGCAAGTGGTTAAATTGAAACATGCGCCCCCTCCTTCGAGATAAATGAATAGGGTTTCGTCCGAAGTCTCGCTATACCGCACAGAAAGCCCAGCAGGTGATCCGCCCCGACATTTTGATCCCTCAATCTCCACCCAAATCCACTCCCCGGGTTCTCCATCAGGAAGAGGCTCACCTTCCTCTGTGTCGGTATCACTGTCGGTGTCCGTGTCCGTGTCCGTGTCGGCGTCGGTGTCCGTGTCAGTGTCCGTATCGGCGTCGGTGTCCGTGTCTGTCCCTGTGTCAGTGTCGATGTTGGTACTACTGTCTGAATCGCCTTCGTCGCAACCCCAAAAGCCCCATCCCAAGGTCAAGACCATCGCAACAAACATCCATTTCGCCATTTTGTCCTCCTTGTGAATCTCACAAGAGTCATTGCCTGTTCTGAGATGTTTGTTACTTTTCGAGCAAGAAAATTGTCGAATTTATAGAAATAAGTGCTTTGTGTTAATTATTTATTACTAATGTTATAAAGTGAAGGGAAAGAACAGTAGGGTGGGGCTTTATGCCCCGCCGTCGGCACGGGATAAACCCGTGCCCGATAACCCAATCTTATAAATGTGTCGGAGTACTAGCGGTAGGAAACTTCCAGCTCTAGCAGGCCAGTCTTGCGCGCCTTAGGAATTTTTCCGCGGCCTCCAGAGCGGAAAGCTCTGACTCTGCCACGAGCTCTACAAAGTCTTCTGGAGACTGCCGGATGCTCTCGTAATAGCGCTGCCGCTCTGTGGCGTGGATAATCGCCGGCAAATAGCCCTGGCGAATCAAGATGAGGTTGGTCATCGTGCGACCGATCTTGCCCGAGGTCTCGATGAACGGAAAGATGCGCATGAATCTATAATGAAATTTGGCAGCCCATCGAATCGGGTGAACCACCATCGCTTCCTCTGGGTCGTTGAGCCAGGAAACCAGCTTGCGCATGCTGGTCCCGATCTTGCTCGGATGGCAGATTTCGTGGAAATAGGATCGGTGCAGGGGTATCTCCTTGCGATACCGACCACTCTTCGCATTTTCCGCGTCAGACGCGAACAGGCTGTGAAACTCCCGAAACAAATCAACTGAAAAGGCAAACACTTCCTTGGCCGCAACCTCGCGCGCATAATCAATGGCCCGTTTATGGGATCTCAGGGCCATGGTAAGGGGTAGCCCTGTGGCGTCGGTTACGGAGCGGGTGTCAAAGGCAACATCGAGCTCTTCGGCCAGTATCACCTGACCATCAAGGGCCCAGTCGTGATAAATGGCCGACAAATCCAGTTGTCGCCACAATTCAGTGATTTGAGATTTGGAGGCATTTGTCATTAAGGTCCGAACGTGCTCGGCCTTGCTGTCGAGGCTGTCCAAATCTATTGTTGATGAACTCGCATACATCGTCACACCAAAAATTCAGAATACGGGATGATTGAATCCACATATTCTATTATTGAGCAGAGGATAAATCAATATCTAAAATAAAGATATAGTCTTTTATTTATTCACATCCTTTCCACAGCTTCTATTCACATAACCCATCATCCGCCAAAATCATCACCCCGTTGGGGTATTTCACTTATTAAAGTACACCGCGATCAGACGTTTTATTCCCATTTTGCTATCCAGGCTGGCTTTGCTATACAGACTGGCAAGTGAGACGATGCGTTGGTAAATTAGAATACTGATCATGTGTTCACATAAAAGGATAGGCCGGCTAGCGCCAAAAGCCATCGCGAAAAAGTGGGCCACATCGGAAACCACGGGTGATATCGCGGTCAATACAACCTCGGCGGCACGCCCTGCCACCTGGGCCCCTTATCCAGACTGGCTCGACCCGGCCATTGTCGCGTCCCTGGGACGCTCCGGGGTGTCGGAGCCCTATTCACATCAGGTAGCTGCCTGGCATAACATCACTTCAGGGCAACATACGGTCATTGCCACCCCCACTGCATCGGGTAAAACCCTGTGTTACAACGTGCCAGTACTCCATCGCCAGCTGCAGGATCCCACGTCCTGCGCCCTCTACCTTTTTCCGACAAAGGCCCTGGCTCGGGATCAGGAGGCGGGCATTCGATCGCTTTTTGACAGGATAGGCGCCCGTGCCCAGGTCCAAACCTATGACGGCGATACCCCTGCGGCTGATCGGGCCCGCGCTCGTAACGCCAGCAACATCATTATTACAAATCCAGATATGATGCATATGGGTATTTTACCCCATCACACCCAATGGGCGTCTTTTTTCTCAAATCTTTCATATGTCGTTATTGATGAGCTGCACACCTACCGGGGGGTGTTTGGTTCCCATGTGGCAAATGTGTTCCGGCGCCTCCAGCGCCTCGCAGCCCATTACGGATCCTCACCGGTGTTTGTGGCGTGCTCGGCGACCATCCAAAATCCTGTTGAACTGGCCCGCAAGGTAACGGGCAAATCCTTTGTGGCCATCGAAGAAAGCGGCGCGCCCCTGGGTGCCCGCACATTGGCTATCTGCAACCCAGAGATGGTCGATGTGGCGCGTGGCATTCGCCGGTCCACCCCAGAGCAAGCCGCGCGCTTGACCGCGGACTTGATCGCAGCCCAACTGTCGACGATTGTTTTTTGCCGGTCCAGGCGGGCCGTCGAAGTAATCTTGCGGTACGTCCGGGATCGACTGACGCGAAATGGCGGGGATCCGACCCGGGTGCGGGGGTATCGCGGTGGGTACCTGCCTGAGATTCGCCGAGACATCGAAACCCTGCTCAAAAAAGGTGCCCTGGACGCGGTCGTGGCCACCAATGCCCTTGAGCTCGGCATTGACATCGGATCATTGGACGCGGTGGTCATGGCTGGATATCCAGGCACCATTGCTGGATTTCATCAGCGGGCCGGACGGGCCGGACGCCGACACGGTCCCAGCCTCGCTGTGCTGGTGACGTCTGCCAATCCCATCGACCAGTTTCTCGCTCAGCAGCCGGCATACTTGCTCCAGGCCACGCCAGAGTGCGCCCTTTTGGAGCCCAACAACGTGGAGATCCTGCTCTCACACCTGAGGTGTGCCGCATTTGAACTGCCGTTTGACGCAGACGAGGGGTTTGGGGATCTGTCAACTGACGACACCTGGGCAGCCCTCGACTGCCTGGTGGCAGACGGAGACCTGACCGTATCAGGGCAGCGGGCCTACTATATCAAGGCGTCCTATCCGGCTGCAGACATTTCCCTGCGGAGCATTGCGGCCCAGCGCGTGGTCGTCATCGATCGGGAGGGGGGCGACGTGATCGCTGAGATCGATGCCCATTTGGCCAGATCAGAGCTTCACGACGGGGCGATTTACCTAGCAGACGGAGAAACCTATTTCGTGCACCACCTGGATCTCGAAAAAAACCAGGCCCAGGTCTCGCGTATTGATGGGGCGTATTACACGGTCCCCCATCGCACCACCGTGGTTGACATATCCAGTACCCCAGCAACCCGGCCCCTTGGCAATGGGGTCGTGGCGTTCAGCGACCTGACCGTTATGCAGACCATCGCCGGGTTTAAGAAGATCCGTTTCCACACCCACGAGAATTTAGGCTACGGCCCCCTGGATCTGCCGCCCATGACCCTGGAAACAGAAGGCGCATGGCTGACCCCGTCAGATGCGCTTTACAACCTTCTCAACAGCCAGTACGACCCCGGTGCACTCGCGCGCGGCTTTGCCGGGTTTGCCCATGCACTGCATCAGGTCGCGTGTCTACACCTCATGTGCGACCCCGGGGATGTGTCCCACGCGGTTCAGAAGGATCCATCCAAAAGCGCCCCCTTTGAAAAAGGGAATGGGGGGGATTTTGACAGGACTTCTGTAGCACCCACAATGTCGGTTTTCCTGTACGATGCCTATGCTGGGGGCGTTGGATTGTCAGAACGGGCATTTGATCAGATGGCTGAAATCGTGAGCGACACAGAAAAGCTCATTAGGGGATGTGCCTGCGAAGTGGGGTGTCCGTCCTGCATCGGTCCGGTCGAGGCGCACGACAGTGGGATCAAGGCTGCGGCTGCTGCGCTTGCGCGCGGATGTGTCGGCCTGGCACCAGTGGCGCAATGAGCCGGCTTCGAGACAAGCTCAGCCGCAGGCAATCCAAGGGATCCACACCTCTGACGTCAGCCACTAGGGATGCTAGCGACGATCTACCGTCGTCAAACCCGCTGATTGACCAACTTAAAAAGCGCATGGAAAAGATAACAGCCCAGGGCCGATCGTCGCCCCACGTTAAACAGGCGGGAGTAGACCAGCATTTGGGCGAGGCTTTACCAGGCGAGGTCGTGGAAACAGATAGGGGGGAGGTACTGGTCAACACCAAGACCTACCCGGCTGGCTATTGCTATGGGCAGTACGTCATTTCGGATTTCCTCAAGACCGGGCCTGGGATTACCGCCCTTTGTCCAGACGAGATCTGCGGCCGATATCTTCCCAGGGGGGCTCTTTTTCTCGACACCGAGACGACCGGCCTGGCCCGAGGGACCGGCACCCTGCCGTTTCTAATTGGCATCGGATGGTTCGAAGAAGACGACACGTTCTCAATAAAACAACTTTTCTGTCGCGAGCCGAGCGAAGAGCAGGCCCAGCTCGAGATCCTCAAGCCCCATCTAGAGCGGGCCACCTGCCTCGTCACATTTAACGGCAAGGCCTTTGACCTACCCTTGATCAACACGCGCTTTGTGCTGCATCGACAAAAGAACCCGGCTGCCCGCGCCACGCACCTCGATCTTTTGTTTGCGGCCCGCCGCGTCTTTAAACGGCGGCTATCCCGGGTTGGCCTGGGTCACCTGGAATCGGCCGTGCTGGGTTACGAGCGCATTGATGACATCCCTGGCCACGCCATTCCGGCTGCGTACGCTGCCTATCTTCGCGGGGGGTCGGCGGCACCCTTGGCAGCGGTCCTGGACCACAATGCACTTGATCTGGTGGGCCTGGCTGCCCTGGGTGTTGCCTTGGACGAGATGTATCGGGATCCCGCTGCAGTTGCCCACGCCGCAGACCACCTGGGCTTGGCCAAGGCTGCGATCACTGCCGGGCAAGGCCGGGTGGCCGACAAACACCTGGAGCGGGCGGTTGCTGCCCCGGCCAATAGGGACAGCCGGGATGCCTGGGCAATGGCCGCGGAAAAGGCGCGCAAGCAAGGGGACCTCGACCAGGCCAAGGTCCTGTGGCAAGCAGCGCTCACCCGCTTTCCCGACGATTCAGCAGCCCACCTAGCACTAGCAAAGTATTATGAACACACAAAAAAAGATTTAAACACCGCGCTCTACCACGCGAAACATACATCTAGTGCCGAAGGGTCAGCTGCCTCAGCCCATCGCATAGCCCGAATTTCAAGGCGCCTCAAACGGCAGGGGGCTAACTTCACCCCCCACAGGGACCGATGATCTCCCACGTCAAGTGATGAATCTGGCCCATGCAATTATCGTTGATCCACCCTTCAATACCAAAGTTCGCTCCAGAACGGGCCTCGATCACATCGCCGTTGATAGTCACCCGTTCATGCACGGAGCTAAAGTATGCGCCTAAATGATCAATTGAGAGATCCATGCCTTCGTGCGACCAGATCCAATAGTGTATCCAATAGTGATCTGAGAGGTCTGAGTCATGCTGCGCATGAACTGTGTAGTCACTGGGCAACGCCGGATCCACTGATCCCTCCCAGGAGGCAGTGTAGGTCTCGTGTGCATTGGGTGGATCATCCACACCTCCTCCGTCATCTTCGTATGCATACTGGATTTCGATCCGTTTCCAGGATGTCTCGCCCTCGGGTGGCTCGACTATGATCCACTCTGTCGCTATTGTTTTTTTGTAAAACCAACTTTCTGTGATCTGCTTCAAGGTGTAACGGTACGAGATAGTTGCGCCAGCAGTGGTGATGCAACTCGCTTCGAGACATTCGTCGTTATCACCCATATCGATGCACTCGGTTATACAGTCCTCTTGAAGCCAGACCAATGCACGTGACCACAGTGTCCCGATGAATTCCGCTATGCCTTTATCATAGGCGTACAGGGAAACATCTGCTGGTTCGCATACGGGATCTGGCCCATAGAAGAGGTGATCAAAACCTGACGCGCCGGTTTCTTGTGAAATGCCACCTTTGACCAAGGGCTTGTCCCACAATATCGTGCCGTCATCGGCAGCCGCTATCAGATGGATCGCTACGGTCGAAACCGCTTTTTGCTCGATGGCTGTAATTATCGACCCATCGCCCAGCATCTCCACGAGCAATCCACGCTCCCTGTCGTATTGCCAACGGTCCGTCTCCCAGGCCAGTTCCCCCGATGCCTCGAATGTAGCCACAACAGCATTTGGCGTACCAATCCCCCAAGACTGGGAATAGTCCGTGCCGACGAGGGTGATCTTTCCCGCACAATTTGTCGAGAGGTCATTTATGTCTGAATACGTTTCCTGCACCCACGCCAGTGAGCTGTCTGATTGGTACTTGGCCAGAAATCCGATCTGGGTATTCTCGGGTGAGCTCAGATTGACCTGGTCAGGCCCAAACCCAAATTGCGCATCACCTCTGAAGTACCCGTTGACGTAAATGGTCCCGTCATCGCAGGATGCAAAATTGAAATGTGGCGTATAGAGCTGGTCGCTAGATACTGCCTGTCCGCCTGCAGTGAGACCCCCATCCGTTGCGAATCTTGCGACAAATATACCTTTGGCTGTATTCGGGAGCAGCATCTCATCGTCTCCATCGCCCAACTTGGCGTCTGCACCGGCGTACCCTCCATATGCCGAAATTGTATTGTCAGCGAGCACTTCAGCGTAAACGCGATAGAGGTTTTCGCCAGCCACACGGGCCCAATCAAGCCTACCATCGGGCAGATATCTCGCCAGGTAGGTTGACGCTACATCAGGTGTTCCGGTCAAGGTCACCTGATCGGCACCTTCTCCAAGGGTAATCTCCCCAACAAATTCTCCGACCATGAGGATCGCCTCATCTCTGAACGCGGGCCTGCCATCTTGGGGCAGGGCCCATTCTAGCGTGCCGTCCAATCCAAAGCGGGCGATGAAATAGCCCGAATCCGGTTGATCCAGAACCACGGCTGCAGCACCGGTTCCAATCACGCACGTCCCTTCAAGAAAACCCCTTAGGTAGATACCAGTGGCACTCACGTGTACTTTATTTGGTGAGCAATTTTCACCGTCCCGGCTTGCGAGCTTGGCCCATTCGAGCGTACCGTTCTGCGAGTATTGGGCCAGAAACATGTCGTTGTCATCTACAGGCACGAGCTCAACCGCGTTACTGCCCTGTCCAAAAGTAACCGGTCCGTAAACCAGCCCGGCTATCAACAGAGATCCCTCAGGTGTTGTCGCACCTCTGGATAGTCTCACTTGCGTCGGCAGGGTGACGACCCAAGATATAACCCCACTCGCGTCCAAATAAGTGAAGAAAGCATTTGGTTCATAGCCACCATTCGAGTTTTGTGATGTTTCAACCTCCACCACCTCCGGTTCTGTGTAGAACTTCGCAATGCCACTGAAATTTCCAGAGGCGTAGAGTGCGCCATCTGGTAGCGGCTCAATGAAATTTAAACTGACGTAGGAACCCAACCCATGATAGGTCCAGCTGAAGCCCGGATCACAGGTCGCCTCGGTATCGGTATCTGAATCTGTGTCCATGTCTGTTTCAGTTTCAGTATCAGTATCACCTGAATCTGTGTCCATGTCTGTTTCGGTTTCAGTATCACCTGTACTTGTGTCCATGTCCGTTTCAGTTTCAGTATCACTTGTATCCGTCTCTGTTCCTGGATCTGAGTCAGCCTCACTGCCGCATGCAGAGACTGCCGTCGCAACAATCATACACAGAAAAAAGTACCTTCTCATCGCATCACCTCCTTCCAGCTCGGGCTATCCTCCCAGCGCGTTTTCAAGCCTTGCCGGGTCATGGCAAAGGTAGAATGAATAAGAGCAATTTTCAGGCCAGGCAGGGTGATATGTGGGCTGCGAAATAAGTTCAATGATTACAATCACTTAAGGATTCAAGCGCAGGTACATCTGTGCCACTGTGCCATCTCGATAGTGCCTCTTCAACAAGCCCTTGAGGAGTTTTTCTCTCTATTTTGTCGAGTTTTTGAAACCAAATTGCCCTTTTGTCCGATAAGAGCGGCGCGGCAACAAGACGGAAGGCAACATATCTCAGAGGCTCGTATTGAGGGCTCGTATTGAGGGGATCAGATTTGCGCGAATGATTTCTTGGGGCTGGGGGCCAGGGACTGACCTCTATTTCCCCCTTTCTTGTGCCAAAGCGTGCCACCCTGATCATCTATTTTCATAGCCTCTAAATATAATCCTGCTTGAAATCCCAATGATTTAATGTAGTTTCTTTACCCTCAGACATTGGCGCGGCTTTTGCGCACAACTAGTGTAACCTTGAAAAAGAAAGAAATCATGCAAAGAACAACCACACAGTTAATGATCATATGTATATGCTTGTTCCCAACTGCAGGCTGCGATGACTCCCAGCCCGTCATCAACAGTGACACCGACTCGGACTGTGACGCTGATTCGGACTGTGAGGCTGACTCGGACAGCGAACCAGACCAAGCGTATCCCGGTCCATGCGAAGAGAACGTTGATTGGTCCGATGGAGGTGAGGGATTTCCAGACGGCACAATAAACAGGCGCACAATTTACGCGTACGACGATCTTGGTCGTTTGATAATGGTTGAGTTCGATAAGCACGCAACAGGTCACGTTTATGGGCGGACGACATATACTCATGACAACAATGACAATATTCTCACTTTGGAAAGAGATGGTAACTTCTCCGAGATGTCAGATGGAACCATCGACAATCGCTCCACGTACACTTACGATTCACAAGGCAATCAGTTGACTGACGAGTTTGATGATGGTCCAAACGGTATTGTGGATCGACGCATCACAAGAACCTTCAATGATCAAGGCCTAGTTCTCACTGAAGAACAAGATTGGGCAACTGAAAACGAGGGCTCTGGAGCAGATGGGATAACAGATATACGACACACATACACATATGACACATACGGAAACATTCTGACTTATGAGGTTGACGGTGGATCTGAACCTGCCGATGGGACAATTGAACGCAGTATTAGTTATGTGTACACGTATGATGGAAACAACAATGTACTGGAACAAGAAGAGTACCGGAGCGACTACGAAGAGATGTTCTCTCTTACAGTTTATACCTACGACAGTTTCGACAGGGTTCTGTCCATCATTCGCCACGCCCATGTTGAAGCTGATGCCAACACGCAAACCTACTATACCTACAACCAAGATGGAAGCCTTCTGACCTCAGAACATTATACTGATGGAGGTGGTACAATCTTGAGTTACACCTATGACGATTTCCAAAATGTCATCCTAATCACACGGGATAATACCAACGGGGGTATAGGGGTAGACGAACACTATATTTACACCTACGACTGTTGGGCTGGGTGGGAAGGATAGAAGGAAGTGATGGTGCCTGTAACCCCACTATTTTGCTAGCGCACAAAGATGGGCGTGTATGCCTTTTCTTTGCCGCCGTTTTGATCATCTACTTCCAGGACGACCAGGTAGGTGCCAGGATCCAGGTCAAAGGTGTGCTCAACGGTCGGTTCGGTCGTGGTCACGACGGCATCTGGATCTGACCGGTCTTCGTCTCCAAATGTCCAGCTGTAGATCAGCGCGTCGCCGTCTGGATCTGAACTCCCAGATGCGTCAAACGTCACTGCCTCCCCTTCGTTGATGTCGTACTTGTCTGCGACAAAGCTCGCGGTTGGATTCAAGTTGGCGCTGTCCTTTTCCAATGCCACGTCGAGCTTTACCCTGCCGTCATTGACGGTCACCTGGGTGGTCGCAGGTGTGTATCCCGGTCTGGAAAAGGTCACGGTGTAATCTCCGGATTGCAACAGCTTCCAGTACGTGCCACTGGGCCTGGAGTAGCGTTTTTCACACAGGAGGCAGCCTGGGTCGTCCCCGTTAGGAGACATCTCGATCTCTTCGATGTCAAAGTTGGCAATGAGCGGCTCACCGGTCTGAGCATCAGTGACCTTGCCGTATAACATGGGACCTGACATCCGGTTGAGCACATAGTGCCATGCCCCCTCCCTGTACTCTGCGTCATCGATGCCAACGTCGTAGTCCGGCCAGAACCCACCAGCGTCGAACTCCAGGATGACCGAGATGGTGTTAAACTCGTAAAACAAAGTGCATCCGGTCAACCCGGGAACCGGATTGGGATTGTTGCCCTGGAGGTGACCCCCGTCTGCAATGCCGTTGGAGATATCTTTGATGAGATCGAGTTCCGCCTGCTCGGCAGAACTGGTATAGGGCCTCAGCAGCAGCCCGCCAGAGACCGAAGAGTGATTGCTGATGCCGATCAGGAAACGCTCGCGCCAGTTGAGCGCCAGCAAGGATTGGGTTTCAGCTTCAGAAGCGGGATAGGCCCCCCTGTAGTTGCTGCTGGACGGATCTGTGGATCCCCCGTTCTGAGCCCACATAAACGGCCAGTTCCGGTTGAGATCGATACCGGTCCTGTGCCTGTTCTTGCGCCACCCAGAGTTGCCGTTGTTGCATTCTCGGACCCCATCGGGATTGAGCGCCATGACAAACCATATCTCGACAGTGTCCACCCACTGCTTGACCTCGGCGTCGGTCTCGTAGGTGCCCACGAGCCTTTCGATAGCCAACCGCATGGCCTCCCGTGGCACTGCCTCCCTGGCGTGGATGCCGCTTTCGAAGTAAACCGAGGGCTCTTCGGCGTCCTCTGGATCATGGGCGTTGTCCGACACCTTCAGCGCTAAAATGGGCAGCCCCTCGTATGTCCTGCCAATGGTCTCGGCAAACGCGATTTGAGAGTGCTCGTGGGCTGCTTCCACCGCAATCTCGTATATGTCGGACACGTTCAGGAAGTCGGCATAGTTCTCCATTTGCTCCAAGAGGGCGATCGGCTTTGAGATGCTGTCTTTGAGCCCGAGCGTGTTGGTCACCGTGAGGGTCACGTGGTATATGTCGATCCCAGAAAACTCGTATGAGACTGTCTCGCCGCTGTCCACGTCACCGTTGCCAAAATCCCACTCATAGGCCAGCTCAAGACCATTGGGATCCGTGCTGGCGCTACCGTCGAAATTCACAGTCAACGTCGAAGCATATTCTGCGTATTCGTCCACGGTGAAGTCAGCTATGGGAATATCATCCAGGTCAGTTTCAGTGTCTGTGTCGGTGTCGGTGTCGGTGTCTGCATCTGTATCCGAGTCTGTGTCTACGTCCGTATCCGTATCCGAATCTGAATCAGAATCAGAATCGGAGTCCGTGTCCGAGTCAGCATCAGAATCGGAATCAGAATCGGAATCAGAGTCGGCGTCTGAATCAGAGTCAGAATCGGAATCCCCACTACCATCAGTGCCATTTTCTTCAGTGCACGCGGAAAATATTCCCAGTGAAAAAAATGCGGCACTGATCAACCCAATGAGTACTCCTTGTCGTACCCAAGGAGAAGTCTTGCATTTCATGGTCTTCCTCGTCTTTTGTGTGTTGGAGTATTATCATAATTGCTTGTTAATACTAATTCTCCCGATTATCTCCAAAACGCACGCTATTCTATTTCAATTCATTCTGACAAGAAAGTCAACTGGATGTAAACGGAGCTTGGTACGGGCCCCAGGAGCGGTCTGTACCCTTTATATCTTTCCTAGCGCGGCATCAGGTGCCCAGCCGTCTCTGCCTTGGCCGTCGATGATATGCATCCAGTCACCCTTTTCTTCGGCCACTTCAACACGGCTGCCCTCTTCCAAATTGAATCGCTTGACCGTGCTCGCCGGTCCCTCCATGACGTCTAAGACGCCGTTGGACACGACGATGGCCTCGCTCACCCGCGTGCGCTGATGCCATTTGCCAATGGCCACGGATAGGGACGCAGCGGTAATGACTGCGAGCACGCCAGAGAGTACCCCAAGGGAGAGGCGGGGCAACTCACGGGAAATAAACCGCCGAAGAATCAGGACCACAAACAGAAGCACATGAAAGACCAAAAAGCCCAGCGCAGCACCGGGTTCTGAGAATCTATCGAGCACGGCCCGCCATGGGGTGACCGCGGGTGCCAGATCCGCATCCCGGCCTGCCTCATTTGCTCGGCGGGCGAGGAACTCACGTATCACGCGGAGGTTGTGATGGGTATCGGCGTGCCCGGGATCTAATCGCAGGGCCCGCTCGTAATGGTAGACCGCCTGCCCTAAGGCTCCCAGGCGGGCATAGGTCGTCCCCAGGTTGTAGGACAGTGCCGGGTCCCGAACGCCGAGGGTCTCCAGGCGGTCATAGTGCTCAGCTGCCTGCTCGTATGCGCCGTTCCAAAACGCGTTATTGGCGCTGTTAAACACGGATTCAAGGGATTCTGCACGTACCCCCAAAGAGACCGTCATGAGTGCGATGAATAGAAATGCACTGACTACTATGCCATACGAATTCTGCCTGGCCAGGCCAATAAATTCCCCCTTGAAAAGGGGGTTAGGGGGATTTTGTCTCCCAGGGTTGCAAAGGGAGTTGCAAGGGGAAGAAACGAAATCCCCCCGTCCCCCTTTTTCAAAGGGGGAGTCCTTGCTACCAACATTATATCGAACCAACAGCATAGCCTGTTGCATTATCGCTTTTCCTCGGGCGATGCAGGCCGCACCCGCACCCCGGCTAGGTCCCGGATGAACCCGGCCATCCGGTCCAGTGCTTGACGCCGCTCCTCACCCTTGCCCGCGCTCTGGGCAAACCTGGCAAAATCGCAGGATTCCATCTCGGTGACCACCTGCTGTGCCTGTTCCTCAGAAAAGTTTCGGTCGATGAGGCGCGCCTTGAGCTCGGCGTTGGTATCCCCTATCACCGCTGTCTCCAGGCGTTCCTCCAAGAAAACCATGAGCACGCGCGCGAGCTCCCCATAGAACGCTTCAGGTGAAAGCCCGTCCATCTGCTTACCGAGTGATCGCAACCGGCGCAAGGCCTCGGTATCTGCCCGCTTGGACCGCCCTTTGGGATGCCCCTCGACCAACCGGCGTCGGGTCTGAGATGCGACGATGACCCCGAGGTAGCACAGCACGGCGCCGATCGCGACAATGAGGAACCACGGCCGCGTCAGGAGTGGATCCCTGTTTCGCGATGCAATATCCGCCCGGGTGAGAATCGATCGGAGCTGGCGGTTCAGCCGGTCCTGCCCGGCTGTGGGTTGCAGGACTGGCGCGCTGCCCGAGGCTGCAGGAACCCCTGTAGCGCGCGTCTCCTGAACTTTAATCTTCTGGGGCTGACTCGAAAGGGTGCGATATTTCCCAGCCCCAGGATCGAAAAAAGACCAGGATATCTTCGGCAATGTATACTCGCCCGGCATCGTGGGAATCATTAAGATGCGGGCGGTCCGGGTGCCGGTCACCCCTGTGCCCTGGACTTGGAGGTCTGTATCACCTTCTGGGTCGTAAACTTTAAACCCGTTAAATTCTTTAAACTCAGGCAGTGTGAGGTTTCTCAAGTTTCCTTCACCCCGCACCGTAAAGGTCAAGGTGACCGGCTCACCCACCTTTACGCTTGTGGGTGCGACACCTGCTTTAAAGGTATATTGCCCCACGTTGGTGGGGTTAAAATTCCCGGGCTGATCTTCCGAGGGCAGGGGGACAACGTCGACTTGCACGGGCACGGACGTCCTTTTGTATGCCTTGCCCCGAGAAAAAAATCCCACCCTGCCGACCTCGAGTTCCACCAATGTGGGCGCCACGGTCAACGTTCCGGTCTTGATGGGAAATATGGCCATCTTTCGAAGCACCCCGCGTTCGTATTCCCGACCGGCCACAAAGATGGGCTCAGTGGTAAACCGGCGGTTGGCCGGCAGCAGGTTTTCCACCCAGAATCCCTCTGTGCCCGGCTCCCGAATCACGTTTAAATTCGATATGTTAACAGCTGTGTACAAATAAATCGTCATCGTGATGGCTTCGCCCACCACGGTTTGCTTTTTGTTGAGATGGGTCTGGATGAAGAAATCCCGATCTACCTTGGCTCCGTCCAGATCCACAGGGGCGCTGGGCTGGGCATCAGATCCAGGGAGCGGATCTTCGGTGGGTTGGGCCGGGGTCGGCTGGCTCGGGGTGGCCATCGACGGCGGTGGACCGCCCTTGGGGCCGATGATGTCTAGGACATAGGGGTCGCTTTTGTACTGGCGCCCGCCTGAGATGACGATGACCGGGTCCAGCTTGTACCGGCCGGCCTTATCAGCCACGAGCACGAAATGATAGTCGGTCGCTCGAATGGTTTGACTGGTGCGGCCGCTCCCAAAGCTTAAGGAGAAGTGGGAGGAGATCGAGCTGGATTCTGATTGGCGAAGCACCCGGATGCGCCCGAAATTGGGGATGCGCACCTCTGGATCTTCCCGAAAGCTCGTTTCGATGCGAATGGTGAGAACAAACGATTCGCCCTGAACCAGGGGCTGGCGATCCACGTTGATCGCTATCTTGGGGGCAGGGGCAGCGGGCCGCTGTGCCACAACTGTCGTCGCAGATGCAGCGATTATCAGGGGTATCAGACTCAATGTCCGACGTGCGGGCATTACCAATCTTTCACGCGTCCGGCCGGTAGCATCGCGCCCTTTTGCTTGGCCATTTGCTTCATCAGGTTTTTCTGCTGGTCGTCTAGGGAGTCCAGCACCTGTTCGACTTCCTGTCGGGTCTTGGGCTGGGGCTGCTGTTGCTCCTGTTGCTGGTCTTGCGGTTGTTCCTGCTGCTCTGGCTCATCTTGTTGGTCTTGCTGGTCCTTTTTGTCTTTGTCCTGTTGCTGGTCGTCTTTTTTGTCCTCTTGGTTTTGTTTATCCTGGTTCTGCTGGTCCTGGTTCTGCTGGTCCTGCTGGTTTTGTTCGTCCTGGTTGTCCTGGTTTTGCTGGTCCTGGTTTTCTTTGTTTTGTTGCTCTTGCTCTTCTTTTTCCTTTTTTCGCTGCTTGGCGAGCTCCAGGTTCCAGGCAGCGTCTTTGTTGCCGGGCGCCAGCATCAGGCTTTGTTTGTATAGTTTCACTGCTTCGGCATAGTCTTCTTTTTTATAAAACCCGTTGGCCAGGTTGAACAAAGCCCGGGCGCGAACCGCGTCATCCCCGGCCCCGTCGCTCGCCAATTGAAATGCCTGCAGGGCCTGGTCAGAGGTTTCTTCTCCCATGCGAGACAGGGCGAGCCCCCGGTTGAGGTGAACGGCTTTGCGACCCGGGAGTGCGCGAGCAGCCGCGTCATAGCGTTCAAGGGCTTCGGCGGTCTTTCCCTCGGCGAGCAGTGCATTGCCGTCGGCAACATCGTCATTTTCGCTCGTGAGCAAATCGGCAGCATCTGGTGTTAACCAGATCGTTGAAAGGCGGGAATATCGGATTCCCCCTTTGATAAAGGGGGCTAGGGGGATTTTGTCTTGCGATAGGGCCATAGGATGAGACGAAATCCCCCCTCCCCCCTTTGTCAAAGGGGGAGAAGCACTCGCCATCTCTAGGTTAACGCCGACAACTGGGACAACCAAGATAGCGAGCACCAGGAGCGCGGGTCCGAACACTCGGTGCATCACACCACCCTCCGACGGGGTCGGGAAAACCGATCCGGTAATAGAAATGCCATCAAGAACAATGCGAACGAGGGGATTAAAAACCATTGGAATACCTCCTCGTAAACCGTAATCTGTCGGGCCTGGACCTCGCTTTGCTTTAACTTTCGAATTTCGTCGATAACCGCGGCCATGCCCGTGAAATCAGTCCCTGCTCTGAAATAGCGCCCCGAGGTCTGGGTGGCGATATCCCTGAGGGAATCCTCGTTTTTGTCGCTCAGCGACGTGGTGACGTATTCTCCTTTGTCATCCCGTTGGTATCCCATTGGCGTGCCGTCGTCCAGATATCGAGGAATGAGCTCGGGTGAGTCAGACCCGATACCCAGCACGTGAATGGCAATACCGCGTTCGGCAGCTTGTGCGGCAGCGGCTTGGGGATCGCCAAAGTGATCTTCCCCATCCGTAATGAGCACAATGACCTTTGAGCGTTTTGATAGTTCCGCGTCTTGCTCCTGGTCCTCTGGGGAGAGCATGCGTGTGGCAGCGGTGAGGGCCTTGCCAATCGCAGTGCCGCCCACGGGCATGTCATAGGGGGTGAGCCCCTGCCAAAACACCGTGGCCGCAGCATAGTCGCTTGTCAGGGGAAACCGCATTGTGTCTCCGGCAAAGGCGATTAATCCAATGCGATCTCCGGTCAACCGGGAGATGAAATCCGAAAGCTCGAGCTTGGCCCGTTCCAAGCGACTCGGCTGTATGTCTTGGGCCAGCATGCTCTTGGAGAAATCCAGGGCCACCACCACGTCGATGCCCCGTTTTTTTAGCGCTTGGATGCGTCCTCCGTACTGGGGTCGCGCCGCGCACAGCACCACACCCACCATGCCCAAGAAAAGCGCAATGCCCTTGGCTGCGCGCAGATAGGGGGAGGGCCTGGCCAGCTGTAAATCCACGGTTTCCAGCGCGCCGAATCGCCCCAGGGTCCGCCGCCGCACCCAGATGCCCACTATCTGAACCGCTCCGACCAACAGCGGCAGCACGAGCAAAAACAGTACCCCTGGGTTTGCAAATCTCACGGTATCCTCCGCATCACAAAAAGACCGAGCAGCACCTCAAGGCCGATCAGCAGCAACCCGGGCCAGAGATACCGCCCAAATACTTCTGCGTAGACCACCCCCTGGTCTGCGATCCGGGAGCGCTCCAATGCGTCTAAAATCGCGTGAAACGAGGAGACCAATCCCTTGGCATCCGTGGCCTCGAAAAAGGCACCGCCCGAGTCTTCACTCATCTCCACGAGCAGCTCCCGGTTAATCGGAACCGATTGGGTGCCAAAGACTTGCTGGCGAAAGAAATCGAGCCCAGAGGAGACCGGGGCTTCGTCTTGTCGACCCATGAGCACCGTGTAGATTTTGATGCCCAGGGTCTTGGCAAACAGGGTGGCCTGCTCGGGCGAGATATTCCCAGCGTTCGACGTGCCGTCGGTCAGGAGGATGATGACTTTGCTCTTGGCGTCTGATTTTCGCAGCCGGTTGATGGAGACGCCCACTGCATTGCCAATGGCCGTTGCCTGGCCGCCGATAACCCCGAGCTCGATCTCGTTTATCATGTTGGCCAGGATGGAGTAGTCCAGGGTCAGTGGGCAGAGGGTATAGGCGTTCTCGGCAAAGATGACCGCGCCAATGCGATCGTTCTTGCGGCGCTTGATAAAATCCTGCACCACGGCTTTGGCCGCGACCAAACGGGTCGGCGCCAGGTCTGCTGCCTTCATGGAAAGAGAGACGTCGAGGGTGAGCACAATGTCGATGCCCTCCATCTCGGTTTCCTCTCGCTCTGTTGAATCCTGAGGCCTGGCGAGCGCCACTATCAGAAATGCAACACCGGTCACTCGAAGTGCGGTGGCCACTGGTAGCAAGCGGGTTCGCCAGCCAGCACCGGTCGTGGCGAGGACCTTTGTCAGGGGAAAGCGAAGCCGTCCTGTGAACCGGCGCTCCAGCATACCCGCGGCAATGAGCAACGGCAGGGCTGCAAAGCAGAGCAAAAACCAAGGGGTTTCGAATCTAAGCCCGGAACCGGGCAGCAGCCACGGCGGCAGGTAGATGGCACTGGCCGCGGCAAGCAGGCCGAGCGACCCGGCAAGATGGCCGATCCCAGGGGGCAGCCTACGCATCGGACGATCCCCCAGCCGGTGCGGTCGGTTGCGGCTCAGTCCCGGCTTTTTCAGATGAGGTCATAGGTGTGGGTGTGGTGCTGTTTACGAATTCAATGCTTTTGTCGAGCAGGGTATTGGATTCCTCCAGGGTTGGGATCATTTTTGCAAACTTCACGAGATCTGTCTCTTCTAAGAACGCCACGGTTCTCTCTAAATCCTCGCGCCCAATCCCGGTTCTTTTGAGCGCGTGGACCAGCTCTTCGGTGGAGCGCTCCAGTGATTCAAAGCCGTAGCGGTTTCCCAAATACTCCCGTATCGCCTCGGACAGGCGCACGTGGAATTCTTTTACTTCGCCGTTTGCGAGCAACGTGGAGCGGGCCAGGGCTTCTAGCTTTTCCAAGGCGATCTCGTGGGCCGGCCTGGGTGGCGGTGGCGGCGGCCCGGGTCTGGGCCTGCGCATGGCCCACAGCCGCCGGATGAGTAACGTGATCAGGGCGACAATCCCAGCACCTGCGATGATGCCGAGGATCCACAGCAGGGTGTAATCCTTTTCAAAGACTTGCTCTCCAGGTCCCTGATCTTGCTTGAGTTCTGGCTCGGGTTCGTTGGCGATAAGGCTGTTGATGGTCACATCGGCGGTCTCGGTCTCTACCTCGCCAATGCGCCCTTGGGCATCCACCACTGTCAGCTTTTGGGCTGGGATGGTGATGTCTGCAGGGTCGAACCCGATGAGCTGGACGTGAAGCACCTCCTCGATCCAGTCGCCGTCGGATTTCGCATCTCCTTGGGTGACGTCCTTGGATAAAACCTCGAAGGCGCCAAAGGACGCGCCGCTCGATAGGTGCACCCTGTCTTCCTTGTGGCGGGTGACTGCCAAACGCCAATGCACCACCTCGCCCACCGACACCTCTTTGGGGGATACGGAGAGCGCCAATGTGGGCAATCGGTCTGCGGGTATGGCAGGCGCGGATGGCTCAGGTGGATCGGTCGTGCCCGCGTCAGCCTCGGGATCGGTCGATACTGGGGCCGCTTGGACCGGTCCGACGATGACCAGCAAGATCCAAACACACACACCCATCGCCCACCGTGCCATTAGGTCCTCCTCGCCCGCTTGGCGCGAATGCGAAAGAAGTTGACCAAGGGGGACAGGTCTTTTTCGGCTGTCGACAGGTTGATGTAGTCTACCCTGAGCTTTCGAAACAGCTGCTCTCGGGCCATGCGCCGCTGTTTTACGGCCTTTTCAAACCCCTCCCGCATGCGCCGCGACGACGTATCAATCGGCTGTACCTCACCGGTCTCCGGGTCTTCCACGTAGACCACCCCGAGGTCGCTCAAGGTCTCCTCCCGCGGATCAGAGATGCAGATCGGAATGAGGTCGTGTCGCGTCTGGGCGAGTCGAAGGGCCCGCTCCCAGTCTTCATCGATAAAGTCTGAGATGAGAAATACCACGGCCTTGTGCTTGGTTACCTTACCCAGGTAGTCGAGGCCGGCCTTGATATCTGTCCCGCGACCGCTCGGGCGAAACCGCAGTATCTCAGAGATCACCCGCAGCACGTGTTTGCGACCCTTCTTGGGGGGGACGTACATCTCAATACGGTCGGTGAACATCACCAGTCCCACCTGATCGTTGTTCTTGATCGCGGAAAAGGCCAGGGTGGCAGCCACCTTGGCGGCGACCCTGGATTTGAGCTGATGGGTGGTGCCGAACATGCCCGACGCTGATACGTCGACGATCAGCATCACCGTCATTTCCCGTTCTTCGGTAAAGAGCTTGACGTAGACATCGTTCATGCGGGCAGAGACGTTCCAGTCGATGAGGCGAACATCGTCGCCCATTTGATATTGGCGCACCTCGTCAAACGCCATGCCGCGACCTTTGAAAACAGACTGATATTGGCCAGCCAGCTGGTCGTTGACCAATCGGCGGGTGATGATTTCTATTTTGCGAATCTCTTTAAATAGCTCGGTATGATCCATGGCTCGACCGGACCTAAAGACGGGTTAGGGAACTTCAACCGCGTCGAATATCTGACGCACCACATCCTCGCTCGTAATCTCTTCGGCTTCTGCTTCGTACGTAACGATGATCCGATGGCGCAGCACATCCGGACCGATGGATTTGATATCCTCGGGGGTCACATACCCCCGATGGCGCAAAAATGCATGGGCCCGGGCTGCCAAGCTGAGGGCGATAGAGGCCCTGGGTGAGGCGCCGTACTCGATAAACCTGGATATTTCGTTTAGTCCGTACTGTTCAGGCGATCGGGTGGTGAAGACAATATCCACGATGTAATCTTTAATCTTCTCATCGATATAGACTTCATTAACTATATCTCGCGCTTTGAGAATCTTTTCCGGCGTGATGACCTCACTCACCGACGGTACTGATCCTGCGGCCATGCGATCCATAATGGCCCGTTCGTCCTCTCTGGAGGGGTATCCCACGCGGATTTTGAGCATGAACCTATCGACCTGGGCTTCGGGAAGTGGATAGGTGCCCTCTTGCTCGAGTGGGTTCTGGGTGGCCATCACGATAAACGGATTGGGCAGGGCAAAGGTCTCGTCGCCGATGGTCACCTGCTTTTCCTGCATCGCCTCGAGCAGGGCGGACTGCACCTTGGCCGGGGCGCGGTTGATCTCATCGGCCAGCACCAAGTTAGCGAATATAGGGCCTTTTTTCGCTGAAAACTGACCTGAGTGCTGGTTGTAGATCACCGTACCGATGAGGTCAGCGGGCAGCAGGTCCGGGGTGAATTGCACCCGCTTGAAGTCGGCTGAAATCACCTGGCACAGGGTGTTCACCGTAAGGGTTTTGGCCAGTCCCGGGACCCCTTCCAAAAGCACATGACCGCCGGTCAAGAGGCCGATCAGGACCCGCTCCACCATCTCGGACTGCCCGACAATCACCTTGCTCACCTCGTGCGTCAGATCGCTCACAAAGCCGCTCTCAGCCTTTACCATTTCGTTGATAGCTCTTACGTCGTGGCTCATTTTCTACCCCTACCTGTACAGCAAACCCGATTGGGCAGCGCCCGTATTACCTCAGCCAGCTTAAAAGTATCAACCCCGCGTGGTTGATTTTATTCCCGACGGTAATGTCGTGTTCCAATCCCAAGGGGCATTCTTACCCTTTGTCCTGCCACAACGCGGGGTGCCTCCCATGATTTGCGGCGCATAATAACAGCATTGCACATATTATCTTAGATATTTCACGCTGTCTGTGAATGAGAAAATTCTATAATTTCAGTGTGATAGAGCGTTCTTTGTCAAGTTTTGGAATTTGTGTCTGCGGATAGTAGTGAATGAGGAATAAAAAAAATACGCCTCTTGCCTCTTCCCTGCGAATGAAGCGCAATCGCCACGCGAAACGCGCTTGGCATTTACCCGCCGCATCGGATACTGTGCTGAGTAGGTCCAATAGGGAGGTTATTTATATGCGTATCGCCTTGGTTCAACAACGTGCATCGGACAATCAGCAGGAAAACATCGAACGCGGGTTAGGTGCCTTGGAGAAAGCCGCTTCTGAGGGCGCTGAGCTCGTCTGTTTTGCCGAGCTCGCGTTTGATAAGTTTTATCCCCAGTACCCCGCTAAACCCGGGTTTGAAGATCTGGCTCAACCCATCCCCGGACCCATCACAGACGCGTTTATCGAGGCGGCGAAACGTCTAAAAACTGTAGTGATTCTCAACCTTTTCGAACGAGATGGGGGTCGGTGCTACGATACCTCCCCTGTTATCGACGCAGACGGCACGCTGGTTGGAAAAACCCGCATGGTGCACATCACGGAATATACCTGTTTTCACGAGCAGGGGTATTACACCCCAGGGGATACGGGCGCGCCCGTGTTCGACACGGCCGTGGGACGCATCGGCGTGGCCATTTGCTATGATCGCCACTATCCTGAATACCTGCGCGCCCTGGCACTCAATAACGCCGACCTCGTGGTCATACCTCAGGCAGGCGCAGTTGGTGAGTGGCCCGACGGGGTCTACGAGGCAGAGCTTCAAGTGGCAGCCTTTCAAAACGGGTTTTTTACTGCCCTGTGCAACCGGGTCGGTATCGAAGACCAGCTCACATTTGCCGGAGCATCCTTTGTCTGTGCCCCTGACGGGCGGATCATGGCACAGGCCGGTAGCGATGTTGAGCAACTCCTCTTTGCCGATATTGATCTCCAGGAGGTCAAAGCGTCCTTTGCCAGGCGCCGCTTTTTAAAAGACCGACGTCCCAACCTCTATGCGAATTGGCTGGCCCGGTAACCGTCCTTCCCACCGGGCCCTTTGTTTGACCGATAACAAAATTGATTCATAAATTATTGTAGTCCGTCATTCTCGCGCAGGCGGGAATCCAGGGCCAGTGCTCTTAAATAGCGCTTAGTATGCTTAGTCTGAAAAAACGTAGGAACAGATCTCTTTGTGGAGGGCAGGATAATGGCAACAGAGGAACGCAATGGGACACACGGCCTCGACCCGGAGTTTGAAGCGGCCATTCAATCGGTCAACGACGCCCCCGAGAACGTGGCAGCTTGGGAGTACCTGGAACACCTCGCCGAAACCCAACAGCGTCAAGAAGACGCGGCAAAGACCTACCTAGACGCAATATCTGCCAAGCCACCTGCGGGTATTCGGGAAGCGCTCTTCGAAGGGGCCTTGCGCTACTACGACGAGTGGTTCGGGGACGATGCCCAGGCAATGAACCAGGTCCTCTCAAAAATCATCGATGTCGACCCCAAGGCCCAATGGGCATTTGATCGCTTGGTCGTCATACTCTCTGCAGCTGAGCAGTGGGATGCACTCTTAACAGCCCACGATCGGGCGCTCGAACGGATTCGGGATCCCAAGCGCCGGACGAAACTCCTGGACGAAGCCGCTCACGTGGCCAGGGATTTTGCCGGCGATCCAGACCGGGCGGCGACCTACATGCTGGAGCACCTGGACCTGGACCTCTCCAACCACCAGCTGGCCGCCTCTACCCAGCGCCTGCTCGAACGCCAGGAAAAATGGCAGGAGCTCATCGACCTCTGGCGAAAGCGGGCCACCGCGGTCTCGACCAAGGAAGCGCGGGCCCTGCGCATTCAAGTGGCCAGATGTTGCCTAGATAACCTAAACGACCCAGACCAGGCCTTGGCCGAGCTCAGTGCCCTGCTCGACGAAACCCCTGGCGATATGGCGGTGTGTCAGGAGCTCGAACGCCTCCTCTCGGCCGAATCCACCACCCCTGCCGTAAAGCTCACGACCCTCGGCAAACTGACCGCCAATTACGACGCAGCCAAACACCCGGAGCTGGCTGTTGCCGCCATTGAACGGGCCATTGGGGATATGCCCGATCCCAAAAAGCGCGATCTCTATCGGGAAGCTGGTATGCGGTTCGCCACCCTCGGCCAGGACGCCGATGCCATGCGATGCTACGCCGAGCTCCTCGCTATCGAACCAACCGATCTGGAGGCGCGAAAGCAACTCCGCCACTTGGCGGTGCGATCCAAACAGCAGCGCCCCAGGGCCGAAGCATTGGTTCGCGCGGCAGACGTCTGTGAGGAATCTGCACAGCAAGTGGCCCTGTTGATGGAAGCGGCCAATTTGTACTGGGATGCGCTCGAAGATCCCAACACAGCCATTGATCTGTTCTCGCGCGTCCTCGCCACACCTGACGTGGATCAAGCCGTGGCCCTCTCGGCAGCCCATAATCTCAATGAACTTCACAAAGCCCAAAATCGCGGTCAGGAGCGCCTCGAGGTGCTCGAGCAGCTGGCTGTGCTCGAAAGAACCGCCGAGGTCCAAAGGGCCGTCCTTGGAGAAGCAGCGCGTCTGGCAACGGCGCTCGATAACCCAGATAGGGCCCTCGGGCATTGGGCCACGCGATTGGAAACCGACCGCAGTGACATCGAAGCCCTGAACGCGTCGGTGGACCTGCTCGAGCAGCTGGAGCGATGGGACGCGCTCGTCGACATCTTAAAGCAACGGGCCGCACTAAATGCCAAAGTGGCCTTGCACCGCATGGATCTCGTGCGGATCGCCACCATCCAAGCCGATCGCCTGGGGGATACGACAGCAGCTATAGAAACCTGGTTTAGCATTCTCGAGGCATTCGGTCCTGACAGGGATGTGCTCGAACAGCTGGACCAACTGCTGGCCGCGGCAGGTCAGTGGGAACGGCTCGCCCAAGTGTTCGAAACTGCGGTCGGCGACGATCATTTGCTCTCGGCTTCCCACCTCAGCCGGCTCGGGCACATCCACCAGCACGAACTCAAAAATGCCGATCCAGCCGTGGATTTTTACGCGCGTTCGCTCAAGCTAAACCCGAGCGATGCCACCGCGAGGAGCGGCCTTACAGCTCTCTGTACGGCGGATGGGGTTGCCAAACAAGCGACCGAGGCACTCGCGACTGCCTACACCGCCACAGAGGACTGGCAGCTGCTCATCGATCTTCTCGAACCGAGACTCGACGTGGCCCCGGACAACTGGTCCCGGGCCAACATCCTCGCCCAAACCGCTGAGCTGCAAGAGCGGGAGAGCAAGAATCTCTTAGGTGCCCTCGCATCCATTACCCGCGCCTTTGGTCTAGCCCCGGAAAACGAGCAGTTAGAGCGGGAAATCGAACGACTTGCGCTCGAGGCTGACAAGTGGTCCATCGCAGCCATTGCCTATGCAGAAGGGGCGCGGGCCATACCCCATCTGCCATCGCGGAGCGCCCATCTCCACCTGCGGTCCGCCAGTATCTATGCCGATCGGTTGGATGATATTCCAGGTGCCATCGCAGCGGTGGGCAGGGTGTTGGAAGGGGATCCGAATCACCTGCCAGCCCTTTGGCGCCTGGCCGACCTCGAGCGGATGGTCAAAGCCCCGTCCCTCGCGACCACCCTTTGTCGCATCGACGCCCTCGTCGATCAGGACCTGGACCCGCTCCGAGAGGCCTGCGATCTATCCCTGGCGTCGGACCAGAGTTACGAAGCAAAGCGATCCCCGGTCATTCGGCTCTTTCAAAAAGCAGCCCGACTTTGGGAACGCGGCGGCGCCTTAACCGGGGAGGCGGCCCACCCATTGTGCGCCAAGTGGGCCATCGATACCCTGAGGTCCATGGATGCCGATGCCGGCCGTCCGGATCGCACGGTGCCCCTCCTGTTAAGTGCTGCCCGACTGCCATTTGACCCGGAAGTCGTGCGTGATCTGCGCTTGGTTGCTGCCGAAATTCTGGCCGGCAAAGGAAATCGCGCCCAAGCTATCGACGTGTACCGCGATGTCCTGAGCGACCGTCCCGGCGATGTGCACGTTATTCAACAGCTGATAACGCTAACAAAACGGGAGGGCCGGGTGCTCGAACACCTCGCCCTCCTCAAACAGGAGTTGGAGCTAACAGAAACGGTAGACGAGCGCCTGCCACTGCGCCTGGAAATCGCCCGGCTCGTCAGTGCCATACAGGGAGAAAACGAGCGCTTTCATACCCTTCGGGCAAATCTAGAGGAGACACCGGGACACGCGTCATCCATCGCAGCCCTCAGTACCCTGCTCGATGAGCGGGTGTCATATTCAGATGCGATCGACCTCTTGACGGATCAGGCGCAGAAATTAGAGGAGCAGGGGGACAAATCCGGCGCTGCGGCGCTTTGGAATATGGTCGCATCCTTAAGTGAAGTGCAATTTAATGACACCGAAAGAGCCAGCCACGCCTATACCCGGGTGGTGGCACTCGACTGTACGAATGGGGCGCTGGACGCCCTGTCTCGCTTGGCAGTAGCCCGCGGCGCCCTGCCAGAGGCGATCACCTGGCTCAAGAGACGCCTGATCGACACCCAGGAAGCAGAGGATCGCATCTCGGTCATGCTGAAGCTGGCAAAGGTTCAACTTCGGGCGTCCGAGCGAGAGCGGGCCATCGACACACTCACCACCGCGTTCGAGGATGCGCCGCGAAACCCCGAAGTACGCCGACTCCTGATATTGCAGTACCGCACCGGCAAACAGTGGGAACCGCTCGCCAATACCCTGTCTACCGCGGCCATGCACATCGAAGATCCGGCTACCATCGCTGCGTATGCCCGCGAGGCAAAGGAGATATATCACAGCCGCCTGGATCGGCCCGATCTTGCAGTGGCAGTGCTGAGACGTGCGCTCGAGTACGATCCGACAAACCGCGACATGCGAAGCGCACTGGCCGAAGGACTGCGCGTCATAGGAGAGCTGGATGAAGCACAATCGATTGCAGACGGCCTTCTCGAGGACTTTGGCCGGAGGCGATCCCTAGAGCGGGCGTCTGTTCATTTGCTGCGGGCCCGCATCGCCCGAGGTCGGGGGGATACGCAGGCTGCGGTGGATGAGCTGCTGACCGCGTCTGCCATGGACAGCCAAAACATAGAGCTATGGCAGCTGCTCGCCACACTGGCACGGGAAACAGGAGAGCTCGACAAAGCCGAACGCGCATTTCGCACCCTGCTGCTCATCCTCCGCCGGGGCACCCCAGAGGACCGGGCCGACGCGGGCATGGGCCCAAGCGAGGTCTTCATGGAGCTGAGCCAGATAGCGGCCGAAAGTGGCCGTGGCGATCAGGCTGAGGAGCTCTGCGAATCGGCTTTCGAAGTGTTGTCTACGAACCAGGTGGAGGCAAAGCGATTTACCGAAAAGCTCCTCGAATGGCAACGGCCCGACTTGGTAGAGCGGGCCATCGAGGCTCGGTTGGCCCAAACGACAAAACCCAACAAACGGGGGGCGATTCTGAACGAACTCGCCGACTTTTTAGCCGGCCCCTTGGATCGCCCGGAGGATGCGTTCAAAAAGAGAATCGAGGCGCTTGATGAGGATCCCGGATCTCCGGTGATCCACGACGCAGCATATGCCGCAGCGAGCGAAACAGATGATGTCGACGCATATCTCGACAAGGTGACATCGCTCCTCAGCGGGATGCGGCGAGGCGCAGATGCACACACCCGCTGCGAGCTCCTCTTGAGGCTGTGCACGGGAATGGAGCGGGATAAAAAGGATCTAGATGCTGCGCGCACCCATTACCTGGCAGCCGAGGAGACCGGGGTTCGAGAGGTCGATGTCTGGAAAGTCGGCGTGCGCATTGCAGCCGCGCTCAACGATACGGACGAGCAAACGAGGCTATTGACATGCCTGTCGAGCCTGGGTGAGGAGGATGTGGCGTCAGAGACCCGCGCAGATGTTTATTACCGATTGGCTGAAATACAACTGGCAGCGGCTGACACGTTGGAAGAAGGAATGGGGTCGATGGAGATTGCATTGGCTGAAAACCCTCGATACGCCCGGGCCGGCCGGATCCTCTGTCGTGCTTGTGAGGCCCATCCGAATGAGGAGTCCTTACTCGCCCTCTACGAAAGCGTGGCCCAAAAATCCGGAGATCCAAAGGTGATGCTCGACGCATACGAGCGCCGCGCCTCCTGCGCAGACACCACGCCCGATCAGATCCGCGAAGGCATCGACATCGCACTTGAGCTGGAGGAAATGGAGCGGGCCGAAGTGCTGATGGAACGGGCCGTCGAATTGAGCGCTGATCTCATTGACGGGATGGCCTATGTCCCGTGGGCCCTGCTCGGGCTTGCGCGCGTGCGAATGGCCGCCCAAGACCTGTCCGGTGCCGTGAAATGGGCTGCTGAAGCCGCACATGTGGCAGATCCAAAAGACGTATTCGACCTGGTGCGCGAGTTGACAGATCCTCAGGCGGTTTCTGAAGAAGATCTCCTGGTGGCCACGGAACTCTATCAGCAGCTGTTTGATCGGGATCCCTGCGTACGCGAGGTCTGGGAACCGCTGGCCGAAATGTACGCCCGGCTCGAGGACTATGATCACCTAGATTTTCTGTTTAAGAAGGCCCGGGATAATGTCAAAGATGGAAGCGATCAGCGCGCGCTCGGGCTCAAACAGGCGGAACTTTTCCTGGCCATACCCGGGCGTGAAGCCGAGGCGGTGGAGGTCTTAAGGCATATCCTCGCCGAGGACCCCACTAATCAAATCGCCCTAATGGTCCTGGTCAATCATTTGGAAAACGCAAAAAAATACGGTGAGTTGCGAGATCTATTGGACAGCCAGCTCGCCGCAGCATTGGATAGGGGGGATAGTGATGGGATTCGATCGGCCGCCCTTGCTTTGGGCGACCACCTCGGGCGCCATCAGCCGGATCAAGCGGCCGACGTTTTTCGGACCGCGCTCGATCATATGCCCGACGATAAGGAACTGCTCGAAAACCTCCTGGCCAACTTGAAGACCGACGACCATCGGGAAGAGCGCGTGCACATTCTAGAGAGGATGATAGGGGTTTATCCAAATGATCAGCTGGCGCCACTGGTGATGGAGGCGGCAGATATCTTTGAATCCATGGGAGATGAAGCTGGACAGCTGCGCATCTTGGACGTGGGCTTCTTCAAGGTACCGACCAATGGGGACATCCGGGAACGGCTTACTAAAATTTTCCGCGACCAGGGAAACCACACCGGGCTCTGCGAGATGCTGGTCAGGGCGGCAGATACCCAGACAGACGAGAACGCCAAAATCACAATGCTAAGGGAAGCTGCAGCAATTGCGAAGGACCAGCTGGCAGATCCCAATGCCGCTGCAACCCTCTTCAGTCGCATCATCGACCTAGATCCCGGGAACCTAGAACACGCACTCGACCTGGCCCGAACCCAGGCTACGGCGAATGATCAAGAGGCAGCTATCAAAACCCTGGATCCACTCCTTACAGAAGATGTGGATCAGGACATTCGCGTCAGCGCCCTTAAGATGCGTGCGGCAATATATCGAGAAATAGGCGATACCGAGAAGGTGCTTTCAGATTTGGAGACCGCGTTCTCATTGGACCCGACCAGCGTATCAAGCGACTTCGAGGCCACGTTGCGAGAACTGCGAGACGCAGCGGCTGCCAATGGAGATGCAGATGGAGAGCGGAAGGCAGCACTGCGCCTGGCCGATGTCTTGATCGTGCAGGAGGACGGGGAAGGGGCTCGTCAAATACTCGACGCTTGGGTCGGGAAAGACCCCCATGACCGGGATATGCTGAATCGGCTGATAGCGCTGCACAAAACCCTGGATAACTGGCACGAAGTCGCAAAGATATGCCTCACCCTGGTGGAAATCGAACAGGGAGACAAACAGGCTGAGGCTGCGACCGAGTTGGCGGCGGCCTGCCAAAAAGGGGACGTGCCAGAAACCGCACTTTCGACCCTTGAGCGTGCATTTGAAACCCAACCTGAAAACACCCAAATGCGCGATGCACTGTACGCCATGTACGATCACTCCGGTGCGTATACAAAACTTGCGGCGCTTCTTCTCGAGGACGCCCAAGTTTGCGAAGACGACGAGGAAAAAGCCGAGCTTCTCTGTCGTGCGGGCACCCTGTTTCTTACTGTGGATGACATTGTCACGGCCGAATCTGTCTTGGGTCAGGCGCTGGCCCTCCGGCCTGGGGATATTCCCACCATAATCGCCCTTGTCGACGTCCATCTCGAGTGCGATGAAGTGGACGCGGCAGAAGCGCTCTTGGAAAAGGGACTCGCGACCTGCAAAGACCAAAAGGATCCCCACCTTGCCACCTTGCAGCAGCGGCGAGCGCGCGTGGCGAGGCGAAAAGAAGACACCGAGACCGAGCTCAAGTGGTTGAAAACTGCCGCCCTCAACGACCGCAGCAACGGTTGGATCGTCATGGAGCTCGTGGAACGGGCTGAGGCCCTCGAAGAGTGGGAAATGGCTATCTGGGGACTGAAGACCATTGCCCTGATGAAAACAGAAAGCCCTCTCACCAAGGCCCAGGTTTTCCTCAGGCAGGCCAAGATATTCCTACTTCGCGGAGACAAGAAAAGGGCCATGCTGTTTGCGCGCCAGGCTTACCAGGAAGACCCAGAGAACGACGAAACCACCCGGGTACTAGACGATCTAGGTCTATCGTACTAAGTTCCCATTTCATTCGTTAACATATACGTGACGAGTAACGGTCGAGGGTTAAAAGGGCTTCCGTCAGGGCAGGCCCTCTTTCCTTGTAACTGTTTAGCGTTCTGCTGAAAACTTGTTCAGACACATGGTTTGATGGCACATTCGAGTCATGGCCGTCGACCCTCGAAATGCGCGAATAGCCGAGCTTGAAAAAGAG
>JAAUYD010060459.1_pt1 | contig 32062 bp, 23 predicted proteins | sample 7278101 | NCBI WGS metagenome assembly JAAUYD01 (sample SAMN14350128, study PRJNA611818) | marine sediment metagenome | isolation source: surface marine sediment (0.6m) | place: French Polynesia: Moorea | collected 2018-08
CAAGCTCAAGTTCGGCCACCACGGCGGCAATCAGCCGGGCAAGGATCTCGCGACGGGCAAGGTCGCGATCTGCGCGGAGAACCACGGCTACGCGGTGGAGGCGGATTCGCTCCGCGCGGCGGGCGAGCCCGTCTCCATCACCCACGAGAACCTGAACGACGGCACGGTCGAGGGCCTCGCCCACGACGAGCGGCCGCTCTTCTCGGTGCAGTACCACCCCGAAGCGTCGCCGGGCCCCCACGATGCCCGCTACTTCTTCGGTCGCTTCCGCGAGATGGTGCTGCGCCACAAGGCCGGCGAGCCCGCGAGCGGTGCCGCCGTGGCAGGAGTCCTCTAGGTGCCCCGGCGCGACGACCTCCAGACCATCCTCGTGCTCGGCGCCGGCCCGATCGTGATCGGGCAGGCGTGCGAGTTCGACTACTCGGGCAGCCAGGCCTGCAAGTCGCTCCGCGAGGAGGGCTACCGGGTGGTGCTGCTCAACTCGAACCCGGCCACGATCATGACCGATCCCGAGATGGCCGAGCGCACCTACGTCGAGCCCATGACGGTGGAGTCGGTCGAGAAGATCATCGTGGCCGAGAAGCCGGATGCGCTGCTCCCCACCATCGGCGGCCAGACTGCGCTCAACCTCGCCGTGGAGCTGGCGGAGCAGGGCGTCCTCGAGCGCCACGGCGTGCAGCTGATCGGCGCCCAGCTCGACGCGATCATGAAGGCCGAGGACCGCGAGCTCTTCCGCCAGGCGATGGCGAAGATCGGGCTCGCCGTCCCGCGCTCGGGCGTCGCGAAGTCCCGCGCCGAGGCCGAAGAAATCGTCGAGCACACGGGCATTCCCGCCATCATCCGGCCCAGCTTCACGCTGGGTGGAACCGGCGGGAGCGTGGCCTACAGCCGCGAGGAGTTCGGCCCGCTGGTCGACTGGGCGCTGCAGCAGTCGCCCCGCCACGAGTGCCTGGTCGAGCAGAGCGTGCTCGGTTGGAAGGAGTACGAGCTCGAGGTGATGCGCGACGGCGCCGACAACGTCGTGATCATCTGCTCGATCGAGAACTTCGACGCCATGGGCGTGCACACCGGCGACTCGATCACGGTGGCCCCGGCCCAGACCCTCACCGATCGCGAGTACCAGGAGATGCGTGACGCCGCCATCGCGATCATCCGGGAGATCGGCGTCGACACGGGCGGCTCCAACGTGCAGTTCGGCGTGGACCCGGAGAACGGCGCGCTCGTCGTGATCGAGATGAACCCGCGGGTGTCGCGCTCGTCGGCGCTGGCGTCGAAGGCGACGGGCTTCCCGATCGCGAAGATCGCCGCGAAGCTGGCCGTCGGGTACACGCTCGACGAGATCCGCAACGACATCACCCGCGAGACGCCCGCGAGCTTCGAGCCCAGCATCGATTACGTGGTGACCAAGATCCCGCGCTTCACCTTCGAGAAGTTCGGGGCCGCCGACGACGTGCTCACCACGCAGATGAAGTCGGTGGGCGAGGCCATGGCCATCGGCCGGACCTTCAAGGAGAGCTTCCAGAAGGCCCTGCGCTCGATGGAGGAGGGCCACACGGGCCTGGACCCGCTGCCCGATCTCTCCATGGAGGAGCTGCACCGAAGCATCGACCAGCCGCGCCCGAGCCGGCCCTTCGCGATCGCCGAGGCCATGCGCCGGGGCGAGAGCGTCGAGTCGCTCTTCGAGCGCTGCCACATCGATCCGTGGTTCCTGCGCAACCTCCGCGAGATCGTCGACATGGAGGAGACGCTCGCGGCGGCGCCCCCGGACGAGCGCAGCGCCTGGCTGCGGCCGGCCAAGCAGATGGGCTTCTCGGATGCCCGCCTCGCGGCGCTCTTCGGGCAGACCGAGGCGGAGGTGCGCACGCTGCGCGTCTCCGAGGGCGTGCGCCCGGTCTACAAGCGCGTGGACACCTGCGCCGCCGAGTTCGTGGCCCACACGCCGTACCTCTACTCGACCTACGAGGCCGAGTGCGAATCGGAGCCGACCGCCAACCAGAAGATCATGATCCTCGGCGGTGGCCCCAACCGGATCGGCCAGGGCATCGAGTTCGACTACTGCTGCGTGCACGCGGTGTTCGCCCTGCGCGAGGCCGGATTCGAGACGATCATGGTCAACTGCAATCCCGAGACGGTCTCGACGGACTACGACACGAGCGACCGGCTCTACTTCGAGCCCCTCACCCTGGAGGACGTCCTCGAGATCGCCGAGCTCGAGAAGCCGCTCGGCGTGATCGTGCAGTACGGCGGGCAGACGCCGCTCAAGCTGGCCGTCGCCCTCGAGAAGGCCGGGGTCCCGATCCTCGGGACGCCGCCCGACGCGATCGATCGCGCCGAGGATCGCGAACGCTTCGACGAGGTGCTGGAGAAGCTCTCGCTCGAGCGGCCGCCCTCGGGCGTGGCCCGCAGCCCCGAGGAGGCCCGGCGCGTGGCCGAGCGGATCGGCTATCCGGTGCTCGTCCGGCCCTCCTACGTACTCGGCGGCCGCGCCATGGAGATCGTCTCGGACCAGGAGAGCCTGTCCGACTACATGGAGCGGGCGGTGAGGCCTCGCCCGAGCACCCGGTGCTCGTCGATCGCTTCCTCGCGGACGCCACCGAGGTCGACGTGGACGCCATCTGCGACGGCGAGCAGGTCGTGATCGGCGGCGTCATGGAGCACATCGAGGAGGCCGGCGTCCACTCCGGGGACAGCGCCTGCTCGATCCCGCCCTACTCCCTCGGGAAGGGCGTGATCGACGAGATCATGGAGTCGACGCGGCGCCTGGCACTCGAGCTCGGCGTGCGCGGCCTGATGAACGTGCAGTACGCCGTGAAGGGTGAGAGCGTCTACGTCCTCGAGGTGAACCCCCGGGCCTCACGCACGGTGCCCTTCGTCTCCAAGGCGATCGGCCGCCCGCTGGCGAAGCTCGGGGCGCGGGCCATGGCCGGCGACACCCTCGCCGAGCTCGGCTTCGAGACCGAGATCTGGCCCGAGCACTACTCGGTGAAGGAGGCCGTCTTCCCCTTCGTCAAGTTCCCGGGCGTGGACACGCTGCTCTCGCCGGAGATGAAGAGCACGGGCGAGGTGATGGGCATCGACTCGGACTTCGGGCGCGCCTACGCCAAGGCCCAGATCGAGGCGGGCAACGCCATTCCGGACACCGGCTCGATCCTGGTCTCCCTGCGCCCCGAGGATCGCCCGCGCGCCGAGAAGGCCCTGCGCTCGCTCTTCGATGCCGGCTTCGACATGGTCGCGACCGAGGGAACCGCCGCGGATCTCGAGAAGATGGGCATCCCCGCACGGGTCGTGAAGAAGGTGGGTGACGGCAACCCGGATACCGTCGACGAGATCGAGTCGGGCGCGGTGGACCTGGTCTTCAACACCGTGGCCCCGGATCCGACGGCGCTCCAGCACTCGGCCTCGATGCGTCGTGCGGCGCTCCAGCGCGGCATCCCCTACTTCACGACGAGCGCCGCGATCCGGGCGGCGGCCGGCGCGGTGCAGGCGATGCGGGTGCGCTCGATCGGCGTGCGTCCGCTGCAAGAGGTGCACGCGGGATAGGGTGGCGGGAAGTCCCTTCGACGCGGCCGTGGACGCCACGCGTCTGCCTCTCGAGCGGGCCGCCGCCGAAGCCTTCGCGCGAAAGGCGCGCCTCCAGGCCGCCGCCGCCGCCGCCTTGCGCGCCGGACGGCTGCGTCTGCCCGGCGACGTCCGGGAGCGGCTGGCCCGGGTGGCGACACTGGCGGAGCAGGGCGCCGAGGCCGACGACGCCGGCCAGGCCCGTGCGGCCGAGCAGGCGCGGGCCGCGCTGGCGCCGCTGTGCGAAGCGGGCGCCGCCGAGGCGCTGCTCGACCGCCCACTGACCGTGCTCCCGGGCGTCGGACCCAAGCGGGCCGATCAGCTGCGCAAGCGGGGGCTGGTGAGCGTGCTCGACCTGCTCTTCCACCTGCCGACGCGCTACGACGATCGCCGGGAGCGGACGGCGATCGGCGGCCTGGCGGTGGGGTCGCGCGCCACCTTCGTGGGCGAGGTGCTGCTTTCGGACTTCGCGAGCTTCGGCCCGCGCGGGCGGCGCGTCTTCCAGGCGGTGGTCGGCGACGAGACCGGCACCGTGAACCTCAAGTGGTTCCGCGGCGGGGACTCGCTCAAGCGCTCGATCACCAAGGGGGCGCGCGTGCTCGTGACCGGGGACGTCCGGCGCTATCGCTTCCAACGGGAGCTGATCCATCCGGAGGTCGACGTCCTGGCCGAGGGCGACGACCTCGACGTGTCTTCGCCCGACGACACCGGTGGCGGCCTCGTGCCCGACTACCCGGTTCCCGAGGGCGTGGCGCCGCGCACCTTCCGCGGCCTGGTGCTCGCGGCCGTGGATGCCCACGCCGATCTCCTGGCCGGCTACCTGCCCGAGTCGCTCGTCGAGCAGGAAGGGCTTCCCAGCGCGGCGGCGGCGCTCGTCCAGCTGCATCGCCCCGACGCGAGCGTCGACGCCGACGCCCTGCGAGAAGGAGAGAGCCCGGCTCTCGAGCGCCTGGTGCTGGAGGAGCTCCTGCTGATGCAGCTCGGCATCCTTCTGCGGCGTGCCCGCCGCAACGAGGGCACCGCGAGCGTCCTGCGTTGCGAGCCCGGGACGCTCGAGCGCGCGCGCGGGAGCCTGCCCTTCCGGCTCACCGGGGCACAGGAGCGGGTGCTGCGCGAGATCGCGCGCGACCTGGCGGCCCCGCACCCGATGATGCGGCTTGTGCAGGGCGACGTCGGTAGCGGCAAGACCGCGGTCGCCTGGCTCGCGGCCGTGATGGCCGCGGGCGCGGGCCACCAGACCGCGCTGATGGCGCCCACCGAGCTCCTGGCGGAGCAGCACCACCGGACCCTCGCGGCGCTGGGCTCCTCGGAGTGGCTCTCCCTCGATCTGCTCACGGCGAGCCGCTCGCGCGCCGACGCCGAGGCGATCCGCGCGCGCCTCGCGTCGGGAGAGCTCGATCTCGTGGTGGGGACCCACGCGCTCGTGCAGGGTGACGTGGCCTTCTCGAAGCTCGGCCTGGTGATCGTGGACGAGCAGCACCGCTTCGGGGTGCTCCAACGGGCGGCGCTCACGGCCAAGGGGCCGAAGGGGCGTGTGCCGCACACCCTGGTCATGACGGCCACGCCGATCCCGCGGACCCTGGCCCTCACGCAGTACGGCGAGCTCGACGTGTCGGTGATCGACGAGCTTCCGCCCGGTCGCACGCCGGTGCGTACCCTGCTGGTGAAGGCCAACGAGGGGCAGCAGGTGATGGACGAGCTGCGCGCGACCCTCGATCGCGGCGAGCGGGTGTACGTCGTGTACCCGCTCGTCGAGGAGTCCGAGAAGATCGATCTGCGCTCGGCCTCCGAGTCCGCCGAGGCGATCCAGCGCGCCTTCTCCGACGTGCGCGTCGACCTCGTTCACGGGCGCCTCGACGCCGCCGAACGTGCGGAGGCGATGGCGCGCTTCGAGCGCGGGGAGACCCGCATCCTCGTCGCGACCACGGTGATCGAGGTCGGCGTCGACGTTCCCGAGGCGACCCTGATGGTGATCGAGCACGCCGAGCGCTTCGGCCTCGCGCAGCTGCACCAGCTGCGGGGCCGGGTGGGGCGGGGCGCGGCCCCGGGGACCTGCCTGCTCGTCTCGCGCGGCGGGGGCGAGGACGCCCATGCGCGCCTCCAGGCCATGCTGAAGACCACCGACGGGTTCCGCATCGCCGACGCCGACCTCCGCATCCGCGGGCCGGGCGAGTTTCTCGGCACCCGCCAGAGCGGCCACGTGCCGCTCTTGCGCATCGCGGATCTCGCCCGGGACGGTGCGCTGCTCGAGCTGGCGCGCCAGGCCGCGGAGGCCACCCTCGCGCAGGATCCCGGCCTGCGTGAGAATCCGGGCCTCGCGCGGGCCGTGGAGCGGCGCTGGGGCGAGCGGCTGAGACTGGCAGGGGTGGGCTGAGATGGCGAATGCAGGGGGATCCGACGGCGCCCCTCCCTCGCTCCGCGAGAGGATCCGAGCCACGGGGCTCCGCGAGCGGATCCGAGCCGCCGGGCTCCGCGACCGGCTCCGTGCGATGCGGAAGCAGGAGCCCGCGCTCTTCTGGATCCGCGTGATCCTCGGCGTCGCCCTGATCTGGCTGCTGGTGATCGTGATCGGCGGCGACCCGATGGACGGCGTGCCCAAGCGCGAGGCCGCGGGCAAGACCGTGCGCCCCGTCGACTACTGGCGCACGCAGGGCTGGTACGTGGCCGCGGTCGAGAGCGTGATCGTGGCCGTGCTGCTGATCACGTCGCGCTTCTGGGTGCGCCTCGAGCCCGCACGTCGCTTCGCGGCGCTGGACCCGCCCGCGCCTCCGGGCCGGGCGTTCGTCGTGCTCGTCGCCGCGGCGGTGCTCGCGAGCGCGGTGCTGGCCTGGCCGCGGATGGACCAGAGCTTCTGGGACGACGAGGAGTACAACATCGTCCGCTCCATCGACGGGAGCTACGAGAAGGGGCCCGACGGATCGCTTCGCTTCCGCGAGGCGGATCTCCGCGACACGCTCTGGTGGTTCCAGTCGCCGAACAACCACGTTCCCCACACCATCCTCGTGAAGACCCTGGTGCGGGGCTGGAAGGCAGTGGCCCGACCCGACTCGCTGCTCGTGCCAGAGCCCCTCGCCCGAGCCCCGGCCTTCGTCGCCGGGCTGCTCGCGATCGTCTCGGCGGCGCTGCTCTCCTGGCGCATCGGCTTCGAGCGCGCCGGCATCCTCGCCGCCTGGATCATCGCCCTGCATCCGTGGCATCTGAAGTACACCTCGGAAGCGCGCGGCTACACGCTCGTGATGCTGGCGATGACCGCCATGCCGTGGCTCTTCCTGCGCGTCCTGCACCACGGGACGTGGGGGCGCTACGCCGTCTTCGGCGCGGCCCAGTTCCTGCTGCTCTGGGTCAACTCCGCCCAGGCCTTCCACATGGTGCTGCTCAACGCGGCGCTCGGGCTCTCGCTCCTGTGGCTGCATCGCGAGCGCCTCGCCGAGGCCGTGGCCCCGGCCTGCCGCTGGATCTCGGTGGCGGTGATGGGCGGCCTGCTCTGGGTGCTGCTCATGACGCCGAACCTGATGCAGACCCGCGAGTACATGGAGCACACGCGCGGAGTCCGGGATCTCGGCAAGTGGTGGATCCAGACCGTGGGCAGCCACCTCGCCGCGGGCATGACGTGGAGCCAGCGGGGTCGAGGCGACGGACGCCTCTACCCCGAGCTGGTCCAGACGGCGACCGCCCATCCCGTGGTCGTCTGGGGGATGGTCGGCGTTGCCGTCGTGGCCATGCTGGGCGGGGCGTTGCGCGTGGCCCGGCGCGGGGGCCCCGCGGCGTACCTGCCCTTCGTCATGCTGATCACGCCGCCCCTGACCTACGGCGTGGCCTTCCTCCAGCAGGCGAACGCCTACACCTGGTACCTGGTCTTCGCGGTTCCGACCCTCGCGCTCCTGGTCGCCTGGGGCCTCGAGGGCCTCCTCGCCGCAGCCCGTGGCCGGCTCGTCCCGACGCTCGCCGCGTCGGCGGTGCTGGCGGCGTGGCTCGGCGCCTTCGGGTTCGTGACCGAGTGGCCGCGCGAGAGCCTGCGCGAGCGTTCCTGGAAGCCGGGCAAGGAATCGGTGCTGCTGACGCGCCCGAGCCTCGACCCGAACGACCCGCCCAACGCCGAGATCCTGACGGCGACCTTCTGCTCCGAGAACCTCTACTACGATCCGCTCGCCACCCGGCTCGAGGAGGCGACGGAGCTCGAGGCGCTGATGCGACGGGCCGACGCGGAGGGGAAGGCGCTCTACGTCAACGCCGGGCGTCTCTTCCGCCAGCAGAAGTACTGGACGGAGATGCTCGCGTTGCTCGAGGAGCGCTTCGAGGTGGTGGACACGTTGTACGGCTACGAGCCGCCCTGGACGCGGCGCGTGTGGCGCTATCGCGGAGCGGCCGCGGCCGCGGAAGCCGAGCCGGTCGAGAGGGGAGGAGCTTCGTGAACGCAGGAAGTCGACGTGCCGTACTCACGGCGTTCGGCGCCAACCTGGCCATCGCCATCGCCAAGTTCGTGGCCTGGTCCGTGACGGGGGCGGCCTCGATGCTGGCCGAGGGCGTGCACTCCCTGGCCGATACGAGCAACCAGGGGCTGCTGCTCCTCGGGAGCGCGCGGGCCAAGCGCGAGGCCACGCCCGAGCACCCCTTCGGCTACGGGCGGGAGCGCTACTTCTGGGCGTTCGTCGTCTCCGTGGTGCTCTTCACCCTGGGCTCCTTGTTCGCGATCTACGAGGGCGTCCACAAGCTGAGCGACCCCCACCCGCTGGAGTCGCCCCAGTGGGCGATCGGCGTGCTGGTGGCGGCGATCGCCTTCGAGTCGTACGCGTTCCGCACGGCGGTGAAGGAGGCGAACCACGTCCGGACGGGCACGTGGATGCAGTTCGTGCGGCGGGCCAAGTCGCCGGAGCTGCCGGTCATCCTGCTCGAGGATCTCGGTGCGCTCGTCGGCCTGCTCCTCGCGCTCATCGGGATCGGTCTCGCGCTGCTCACCGGAGACTCGCGCTTCGACGCCCTGGGCAGCCTCAGCATCGGCATCCTGCTCGGCGTGATCGCCGTCGTCCTCGCGGTGGAGATGAAGAGCCTGCTGCTCGGCGAGTCGGTCACCCCGCAGCAGCAGGAGGCGATCGTCGCGGCCGTCGAGGGAACGCCCGAGGTGACCCGGCTGCTCGACGTGCGCACCCAGCACCTGGGGCCCGAGGAGATCCTGGTCGCGGGGAAGATCGAGCTCGCCCGGGGCCTCGACGTCCCCGGGGTGGCGGAGGCCATCGACGCGGTCGAGGCCCGCATCCGGGCGGCGATTCCGGGCGACGTCTCGATCTACCTGGAGCCCGACATGTACCGCCCCGAGCGCGACTCGAGTCTCGCTGCGGCCCGCGCCGCCGAGGAGGCAGGCGAGGCTTAGCAGCGCGCGACGACCGTCCGCAGGGAGCTGCGAGCCCCGCGGGGGAGGCGCCCCGGAGGGCGGGTCGGATTCACGCAGGTGTGCGGAACCGTGGGCCTTTCTGGACTGGAATCCTGCGCCCGGGGTCCCTATTGTGCTCCGACCCGCGGGGTGAGCGATTCCCGGGCAGCGCGATCCAGCCGCGCGCCCACCCCCCGCGTTGCGATTCACCTCGATCGCCCTCACGGAGGCTCCCATGTTCACGACCATCCTCGCCCTGATCGCCGGCGCCATCGCCATCGTCTGGGCCGTCCGCCTCTACGGCGCCGTCCAGAGCGCGCCGGACTCCACGGACAAGGCCAACGAGATCGCCTCGGCCATCGCCGCCGGCGCCTCCGCCTTCCTCAACCGCCAGTACCGCACCGTCGCCGTCGTCGGCCTCCCGATCGGCATCCTGATCGGCGTGCTCGACCAGCTCGGCTGGTGGTATGCGCTGGGCTTCTTCGTCGGCGCGCTGGCCAGTGCCGCCGCCGGCTTCATCGGCATGAACGTCTCCGTGCGCGCCAACGTGCGCGTGGCCGAGGCGGCCCGCTCGGGCTTCGGCCGGGCCTTCGATCTGGCGTATCAGGGCGGTGCCGTGACCGGCCTGATGGTCGTCGGCCTGGGTCTCCTCTCCCTGGCGCTCCTCGTGCTCGTCATGACGCTCGCCGACTATCACAAGCCCGACGCCCTGGTCGGCCTGGCGCTCGGTGGCTCGCTGATCTCCGTGTTCGCGCGTCTCGGCGGCGGCATCTTCACCAAGGCCGCGGACGTGGGCGCCGACCTCGTGGGCAAGGTCGAGGCGAACATCCCCGAGGACGATCCGCGCAACCCGGCGGTGATCGCCGACAACGTGGGCGACAACGTCGGCGACTGCGCCGGCATGGCTGCCGACCTCTTCGAGACCTACGGCGTCACCGCGGCGGCCGTGATGCTGCTCGCGCACATCATCTTCCCCGACAACGACACCATGTTCCTCTATCCGATGCTCGTCGGTGCACTCAGCATCGTCGGCACCGTCGGCGCGCTCGGCTTCGTCAAGATCGACGAGCCGGGCCAGGGCCAGCAGCCCGCCGTGATGGAGGCGATGTACAAGGGGCTCGGCATCTCCGCGGGGATCGCCCTGGTGCTCCTGCTGATCGCGAACGTGGTGTTCGTGTCCTTCCCCGAGGCCGACTCGACGGGTCAGGCCATCGGCGCCTTCGGGCTCTGGCTCTGTGCCGCAGTCGGCATGGTCGTGACCGGCGCCATGATGTACATCACCGACGTCTACACCGGTGACGGCTCGCGCTACGTCGACCGCATCGCCCAGTCGAGCGAGGGCGGCCACGCGACGAACATCATCGCGGGCCTCGCCGTGGGCATGCAGGCGACCGTCGTCCCCGTGATCGTGATCGTGCTGGCCATGGTCTTCTGCTACGGGCTGGCCGGGCTCTACGGCGTCGGCATCGCCGCCATGGCCATGCTCTCCATGGCGGGCATCGTGGTCTCGATCGACGCCTACGGCCCGATCACCGACAACGCCGGCGGCATCGCCGAGATGGCGGAGCTGGGCGACGAGGTGCGGGCCGTGACGGATCCCCTCGACGCCTTCGGCAACACGACCAAGGCCGTGACCAAGGGCTACGCCATCGCCTCGGCGGGCCTCGCCGCGGTGGTGCTCTTCGCCACCTACATCGAGGACCTGCGCGCAGGCGGCGTCACCGACGTGAGCTTCGAGCTCTCGAGCGTCCCGGTGCTGGCCGGCCTCTTCATCGGAGCCATGATCCCCTTCGTGTTCGCCTCCTTCGCCATGAATGCGGTGGGGTCGGCCGCCGGCCAGGTCGTGAACGAGGTGCGGCGCCAGTTCAAGGAGATCCCGGGCATCATGGAGGGCACCGGGAAGCCCGACTACCGCACCTGCGTCGACCTCGTCACCCAGTCGGCCCTGCGCGAGATGATCGTTCCGGCACTGATCCCGGCCCTGGCTCCGGTGGTGCTCGGTCTGACCCTCGGCGCCTCGGCGCTCGGCGGCATGCTGATCGGCTCGATCGTGGCCGGCCTGTGCCTCGCGCTCTCGATGACCACCGGCGGCGCGGCCTGGGACAACGCCAAGAAGTACATCGAGATGGGCCAGTACGGCGGCAAGGGCTCCGAGGCCCACAAGGCCGCCGTCACCGGCGACACGGTCGGCGATCCCTACAAGGACACCGCGGGTCCGGCGATCAACCCCATGCTCAAGCTGGTGAACATCGTCGCGATCCTGATGATCCCCTTCCTGGGCTAGCCCGAGGCGAACGTGAGCGACGGAGGCGATCCCCGCGACCGCCTCCGTCGCGCCCTCGGCCTGCACGACGCGGTCTTCCTCGTCGTCGCCTCGGTGGTCGGCTCCGGGATCTTCCTGACCCCGGGCGCGATCGCCGATCGCCTGCCGGACCCGGCCTGGATCTTCGCGGCGTGGATCGTCGGCGGCCTGCTCTCGCTGGCCGGGGCTCTCGCCAACGCCGAGCTCGGAGCGATGTATCCGCGCGCGGGGGGCGACTACGTCTACCTGCGCGAGGCCTTCCATCCCCTGGCCGGCTTCCTGGTCGGCTGGCTCACCTTCTTCGCGATCTTCGCCGGCACCGTCGCGACCCTCGCCGTGGGCTTCTCCGAGGGGCTCGTCTCCTTCCTCGAGCTGCCGCGCGGCGCAGTCCTCCCCATCGCCGTGGCCACCATCGTGGCGGCCTCGCTGCTGAACGTGCGCGGGGTCCGCTGGGGCGCGGTCCTCAACAACGTGACGGGGTGGATGAAGGTCGGAGCGCTGCTGGCCTTCGCCCTGGTCGCTCCGCTGACGGGACGCGGCGAGGTCGAGAACCTGATGCCCGTCTTCGAGGGGCTCGGCGAGCGCATCACGCCCCTGGCCTTCGCCCTGGCGCTCTCGCCCGTGCTCTTCAGCTACCTGGGCTGGAACTCGTCGATCTACGTGGCCAGCGAGATCCGCGATCCGGGCCGGAACGTGCCCCGCTCGCTGTTCCTCGGGCTCGCCACCTGCACCGTCCTCTACCTGCTGCTCAACGCCGTCTACCTCTACGCCATTCCCGTCCCCGAGCTGCGCGGCGTCGAGAATGCCGGGGAGGCCTCGGCGGGCGTCCTCTTCGGCGAGTTCGGCGGCAGGCTGCTGGCGGGCTTCGTCCTGGCCTCGATCCTCGGCACCCTGAACGCGACGATCCTGGTCGGGCCCCGGATCGCGTACGCGATGTCCCTGGACGGACTCTTCCTGCGCGGCGGCGACCACGTCCACCCCCGCTACGCCACGCCCGCCGGCTCGATCGGGGTGCAGGCCCTCGTGGCGGTGACCCTGGTCCTGGTGCTGCGGAGCTTCCCGAGCGTCCTCGACTACACGACCTTCGCGATCCTGCTGGCGACCATGGCCGACGTGGCCGCGCTCTACGCCCTGCGGATGCGCCAGCCCGATCGGGAGCGCCCGTATCGGGCCTGGGGCTACCCGGTGGTGCCGGCACTCTACATCGCGGCCAACGCCGCGATCGCGGGAGGGCTCCTGATCGGGAGACCCTGGGAGGCCGGCCTCGGAGTCCTGGCGCTCCTGAGCGGCCTTCCCTTCTACCTGTTCTTCGTGGCCCGGCGCCCGCGGCGGGAGCCGTGAGCGAACCCTGCCGGTTTCTTGCCCGCATGGGATTTCTCCAATAATCTCAGCCGAGTACGGCGGCTCGGGGGTGCTCGCCCGGACCCTCTGGTGGCTCCGCTCGCGCGCTCCACACCGCGCGGGTCGGGGTGCCCGAACCGCCCGTGTCCTTCGAGCGTCCTGACTTCCCGGGAACTCCGTGATCCGCCACGACTTCGACAAGCTGAACCGGCTGCCTCCCTACGTCCTCGCCGAGGTGACCCAGCTGCGCCACGCCGCGCGCCGGGCCGGCAAGGACGTGATCGACCTCGGCATGGGGAATCCCGATCTCCCGACGCCGCCCCACGTCGTCGAGAAGATCTGCGAGTCGGCTGCGATCGATCGCAACCACCGCTACTCGGCCTCGCGCGGCGTCCCGAATCTGCGCGCGGCCGCGTGCGAGTGGTACCAGCGGAACCACGGCGTCGACCTGGATCCCGAAGGCGAGATGATCGCGGTGATCGGTGCGAAGGAGGGCCTCGCCCACTTCGTGCTGGTGACCGTCGGCCCCGGCGACGTCGTGCTGTGTCCCGACCCGACGTATCCGATCCACCAGTACTCGGTGATCATCGCGGGCGGCGACCTCCGCAACGTGCCGCTCACGGCGGACTCGGACTTCATCGCGGATCTCGAGCAGGCGCTGCAGCGCACCTGGCCCCGGCCGAAGCTCTTGATCCTGTCGTTCCCGCACAATCCGACCACCCGCTGCGTGGACCTGGGCTTCTTCGAGCGCATCGTCGAGTTCGCGAAAGAGCACGACCTGATGATCATCCACGACTTCGCGTACGCGGAGATCTGCTTCGACGGCTACAAGCCGCCGAGCATCCTGGAGGTGCCCGGAGCGCGCGACGTGGCCATCGAGTTCCTGTCGCTGTCGAAGAGCCACTCCATGGCGGGCTGGCGCGTGGGCTTCGCCGCCGGCAACAAGGACATGGTGCACGCGCTCACCCGGATCAAGAGCTACCTCGACTACGGCATCCCGACGCCGATCCAGGTCGGCGCCATCGTGGCCCTGCGCGGCCCCCAGGACTGCGTGGAGGAGAACGTCGAGGAGTACCGCGCCCGGCGGGACGCGCTGGTGGACGGGCTCGGCATGGACGGTCCGGGCGCCTGGAAGATCGAGAAGCCGCTGGCCACGATGTTCGTCTGGGCCCCGGTTCCCGAGCCCTTCGCGGCCATGGGCTCCCTCGAGTTCTCGAAGCGCATGCTCGAGGAGGCCGGCGTCGCCGTGGCGCCGGGCATCGGCTTCGGCCAGTCCGGCGAGGGCTGGGTGCGCTTCGCGCTGGTCGAGAATCGCCACCGGATCCGCCAGGCCGTGCGCGGCATCCGCCGCTTCCTGAACCAGGGCGCGTGACGATGCCGGAGGCCGTCGGCGTAGGACTGGTCGGATTCGGGACCATCGGCACGGGCGTGGTGAAGGTGCTGCTTCGCAACGCCGAAGTGATCGAGCAGCGCCTGGGCTTCCCCTTGCGGCTGCTGCGCATCGCCGACCTCGACACCGAGACCGATCGCGGCGTCGACCTCGGCAACGTGCGCTTCGACTCCGATGCCGACGGCCTGATCGAGGATCCCGAGATCGGGATCGTGATCGAGCTGATCGGCGGCTACGGCGTGGCGCGCGATCTCACCCTGCGCTCGATCGAGCGCGGCAAGCACGTGGTCACGGCGAACAAGGCGCTGCTGGCGGTGCACGGCCGCGAGATCTTCGACGCCGCGCGCAAGCAGGGCGTGGACGTGGCATTCGAGGCGAGCGTCGGCGGCGGCATTCCGATCCTCCGGTCGATGCGCGAGGGTCTCTCGGCGAATCGCATCCTAAGCCTCCACGGCATCGTGAACGGCACCACGAACTACGTGCTCACCGAGATGGAGGAGACCGGCGAGGCCTTCGAGCCGGTGCTCAAGCGCGCCCAGGACCTGGGCTATGCCGAGGCGGATCCGAGCTTCGACGTCGACGGCATCGATGCCGCCCACAAGCTCACCCTGCTGGCGGCCATGGCCTTCGGGGCGGAGCTGGCCTTCGAGGACATCCCCACCGAGGGGATCCGCGGGCTCACGCCCCTCGACTTCGAGGCCGCCGAGGAGTTCGGCTACCGCATCAAGATGCTGGCCATCGCGAAGCTCCGAGAGGACGAGGGGCGCGAGCGGATCGAGGCCCGCGTCCACCCGACGATGATCCCGAGCAAGGACCTCCTGGCTCGGGTCGACGGAGCCATGAACGCGGTCGCCGTGACCGGTGACGCGGTGGGCCCGACGCTCTTCTACGGCGCCGGCGCGGGCGAGATGCCGACGGCCAGTGCGGTCGTCGCCGACGTGATGGAGGTGGCCCGGGAGATCCAGCGCGGAAGCGCAGGTCGTGTGGCGCCGCTCTCCTACGTCCCCGATGCCCTGCAGCAGAAGCCCATGGTGCCCCTCGGCGAGCTGGTGGCGCGCTGCTATCTCGCGCTCTCCGTGCGCGACCAGCCGGGCGTCCTGGGAGAGATCGCGAGCATCCTGGGCGAGCACCAGGTCTCGATCGAGTCGATGATCCAGAAGGCGCGCGACCACGCGGCCGGGGCCGTGCCGATCGTGGTGCTGACCCATCCCGCGCCCGAGGCGGCCGTGCGAAGCGCCCTGGCCCGGGTCGACGCGCTTCCGGCCGTCGTCGCGCCGACCCGCTTGATCCGCATCGAGGAGGAGCTCTGATGGAGGAGAAGCCTCGGTACCGAGCCTGGTTCGAGAGCCTGCGAAACCCCGCCGAGCGACACGGGCTCGACGAGGTGGTGTACACCGACGCCGACGGCGGCCTGCTGCAGGTCGTCCACGACATGGACGAGCTCCGGAAGACGAGCGCCGAGGAGTGGCGGGAGCTCTTCGATCGGCGCGCCCACTCGAGCCAGTGGCCCTACGGCTCGGGTGTGTGGGGCAAGAAGGAGTGGGTGCTTCCCGAGGTCTCGCCCGAGAACGTCGTGTCCATGTACGAGGGCAACACCAACCTCTTCTGGGCCGAGCGCTACGGGCGCGAGATCGGCCTCGAGGACCTGTGGCTCAAGCTCTGCGGCAACACCCACACGGGCTCCTTCAAGGACCTCGGCATGACGGTGCTGGTGTCCCAGGTGAAGGAGATGCGCGCGCGGGGAGCCCAGATCCCCGCCGTGGCCTGCGCCTCCACGGGCGACACCTCGGCGGCGCTCGCGGCCTACGCCGCGGCGGCCGAGATCCCGGCCATCGTGTTCCTGCCCCGCGGCAAGATCTCGACCGCCCAGCTGATCCAGCCCGTCGCGAACGGCGCCATGGTCTTCGCCCTGGATACCGACTTCGACGGCTGCATGAACATCGTGAAGGAAGTGGCCGAAAAGGATGGGATCTATCTGGCCAACTCGATGAACAGCCTGCGCATCGAGGGCCAGAAGACCGTGGGCATCGAGATCGTCCAGCAGTTCGATTGGGAGGTGCCCGACTGGATCATCATCCCGGGCGGAAACCTGGGAAACGTCTCGGCGCTGGCCAAGGGCCTCGACATGCTCCTCGACCTGGGGCTCGTCGACCGCAAGCCGCGCATCGTCTGCGCCCAGGCCCAGCACGCGAATCCCCTGTATCGCGCGTACCAGCGGGGCTTCGAGACCTTCGAGCCGATCCACGCCCGGCCGACCCTCGCCTCGGCGATCCAGATCGGGAACCCCGTCTCCTACGAGAAGGCCGTGGACGCCCTGAAGCGCTACGACGGCATCGTCGAGGAGGCCTCGGAGAGCGAGCTGGCCGAGGCGTGCGCCGAGGCCGACCGCACCGGCCTGTTCAACTGCCCGCACACCGGCGTCGCGCTGGCCGCGATGAAGAAGCTGATCGCGCGCGGAGACATCCGGAGCCAGGATCGCGTGGTGGTGGTGAGCACCGCCCACGGCCTCAAGTTCGTCGACTTCAAGGTGGCGTACCACGAGATGCGCATCGAAGGCATCGACTCGTCGTTCCCGAACCCCGCGATCGAGCTCCCGGCCGACTACCAGACGGTCCGGGACACGATGCTGCGGGAGATCGAGACGCGCTTCGGTGCGTAGGCGCCGGCCGAGCCGGGCCTGAGAATCCAGGGGAGCCCCATCGCGTGTTCACGGGAATCGTCGAGACCACGGGCCGCGTGGTGCGCATCGAGCGCCGCGGCGAGCTCGCGGACCTCTTCGTGGAGGCGCCCGCCCTCGCGAGCGAGGTGGCCCTGGGCGACAGCGTGGCGGTGAACGGCGCGTGTCTCACCATCGCAGAGAGTCATCCGACCGAGCTGCGCTTCCAGGCGGTTCTCGAGACCCTCGAGAAGACCAGCCTGGGTGGCCTCGAGGAGGGCGGGAGCGTCAACCTCGAGCGCGCCATGCGCGCGGACGCCCGGCTCGACGGCCACATCGTGCAGGGCCACGTGGACGGGACCGGTCGCGTCGAATCCCTGCGCCGCGAGGGCGACGACGTGCGGCTTTGCATCGAGACGACCGCCGACTTCGCCGACCTGCTGGTCGAGAAGGGCTCCGTCGCGATCGACGGCGTCTCGCTCACCGTCTGCGACGTGGGCGAGAAGGGCTTCGACGTCGCGTTGATCCCGCACACACTCGAGATCACCACGCTCGGACGGCTCGAGCCCGGCAGCCGGGTGAATCTCGAGGCCGACGTCCTCGGCAAGTACGTGAAGAAGTATCTCGGCCGCCTCGGCCTCTCCGGAAGAGACGGGGAGGGCGCAGCCTGAGTCGAGCCGGCTGGACCCCTCTTCGGATCGTTCGGATCGTCCTCGCGTGCCTGCTCTGCGCCGTCCCGACCCGGGGCCAGACCTGGGAGGAGACGATCGAGCGGGTCGTGCCCGGCGTGGTGGCCCTGCGCGTGAGCGCCACGCGGCCCTTCGACACCGAGACCTCGGGCTCGTCGAAGGCCACGGGCTTCGTCGTGGACGCCGAGCAGGGGCTGATCCTCACCAACCGCCACGTCGTCCAGCCCGGGCCCGTGGTGACCGAGGCGGTCTTCCTCAACCACGAGCGCGTCGCGGTGCGGCCCGTCTACCGCGATCCGGTCCACGACTTCGGCTTCTATCGCTACGACCCGGCCGACGTCCGCTTCATGCATCCGGTGGAGCTCGAGCTCCGGCCGGATGCGGCCCGGGTCGGGGCCCAGGTCCGGGTGATCGGCAACGACGCCGGCGAGAAGCTCTCGATCCTGGACGGAACGCTGGCGCGACTGGACCGGGCGGCGCCGCGCTACGGACGCGGGCGCTTCAACGACTTCAACACCTTCTACCTGCAGGCGGCCTCGAGCTCGTCCGGGGGCTCGTCGGGCTCGCCCGTGATCGATCGCCTCGGGCGCGTCGTGGGTCTCAACGCGGGTGGGGGGCGTCGCTCGGCCTCGAGCTTCTTCCTGCCCCTCGAGCGCGTGGTGCGGGCCTTCGAGCTCATCCGACGCGGACAGCCCGTCCCCCGCGGCACCCTGCAGACGATCTTCACCCACCGCCCCTACGACGAGCTTCGGCGTCTCGGACTGCGCGAGAAGAGCGAGGCGGTGGCTCGGCACCGCTTCGCGGGGGGGACCGGCCTGCTGGTGGTGTCCGAGCGGGTGCCCGGAGGCGCCGGCGACGGCGTGCTCGAGCCCGGCGACATCCTGCTGTCCCTCGCCGGGGAGCCGCTCGCGGACTTCGCGAGCCTCGAGGCGATCCTCGACGACTCGGTGGGTGAGACTCTCGCCATCGAGGTCGAGCGGGGCGGGGAGCCGCTCGAGCTCTCCGCCCGTGTCGAGGACCTGCACGCGATCACGCCCGCCGCCTATGTCGAGACCGGCGGCGCCGTGGTCCACTCGCTCTCCTACCAGCAGGCGCGCTCCTACGCCGTGCCGGCCGGCGGCGTCTACCTGGCGTCGCGCGGCTACGTCTTCTCGCGGGCCAACGTGCCGCCTCGCAGCGTGATCACCCACGTGGACGGCGAGCCCGTTCCCGATCTCGAGGCGTTCGAGCAGGCGTTCGCGAGCCGGGCCGACGGGGCCCGGGTACGCCTGCGCTACTTCCCGCTGCGGGCGCCGCGCAGCCCGGGTGTGGCCGTGGCCCGGATCGATCGTCGCTGGTACCCGATGCAGCGCTGCGATCGCAACGACGCGACGGGCCTCTGGGACTGCCGGCCCTCGGCCGAGCCGCCGCCGGCCGAGCCGCCGAAGCCGAGCAGTGCGCGTCTCGAGTTCGCGGGCCCCCGCCCGGTGAAGCGCGTGGCGCCCTCGCTCGCGCTCGTCTCCTTCGACGTGCCGTATCGCGTGGATGGCGTGCAGGGCGGCTCGTTCCTCGGCGCGGGCCTCGTGGTGGACGCCGATCGGGGCCTGGTGGTGGTCGATCGGGACACCGTGCCGGTCCCGATCGGCGACGTGACGGTGACCTTCGGTGGCGCCATCGAGGTGCCGGGGGAGGTGGTCGCCTTCCACCCCGACCACAATCTCGCGCTGGTGCGCTACGAGCCCGCGCTGATCGGAGACACGCCGGTCGAGTCCGCCCGCCTGCGGGACGAGCCCCTCGTACCGGGCCAGCCGCTTTGGCTCGTGGCGCTGACCGATGGGAGCCGCCTGGTGACGCGACGCACGGCGGTGTCCCAGGTCGACGCGCCCGTCATCCCGATTCCGCGGGTGCCGCGCTTCCGCGAGCAGAACGTCGAGCTCGTGAGCCTCACCGAGACGGCCAACAGCGTCGGCGGGGCGCTCACCGACGACAAGGGGCGCGTCCTGGCGTTCTGGGCTTCGTTCTCCCGGGATCAGGGCGGCAAGCCCGGCGCCTTCTTCGCCGGGCTCCCGGCGGGCATCGTCTCCGAGTGGATCGAGCCTTTCCGTTCGGCGGGTGAGAACCACGCCTGGCGCTCCCTGGGCGCGGAGCTCTCGCTGCTCTCCCTGGCCGAGGCCCGGGCCCGGGGACTGCCCGAGGCCGACGCGGCAAGGCTCGAGGAGCACGACCCCCAGCGGCGTCAGGTGCTCTCGGTCCGACAGATCACCGCCGACGCGCCTGCGAGGCGGAGCCTCCGGGTGGGCGATCTGGTGCTCGCCGTGAACGGCGCCCCGGTCACCCGCTTCCGCGAGATGGAGCGCGCCGCCCAGCGCGGCGACGGCTCGCTCGACGTCACCCTGCTGCGCGAGGGCGAGCGCGTCGACGTCGTGCTCGAGAGCCACGTCCCCGATACCGAGGGCCTGAAGCGGGTCGTCGCCTTCGGCGGCGCGCTGCTCCAGCAGCCCCCTCGCGAGCTCGCGGCCCAGCGCGGCCTCGAGCGGGCGGGCGTCTACGTCTCGGGGCGCTGGGCCGGCTCTCCGGCCGACCGCTCGCGTCTGCCCGCGACCCAGCGCATCCGCGCCGTGGACGGGCGCGAGACGCCGGATCTCGACGCCTTCCTGGCCGCCGTCTCCGACGTGGCGGATCGCGACTCCGTGCGGCTCCATACCGAAGACCTCGAAGGACGGCGCAACGTGCTGACCCTCGAGCCCGATCTCCACTACTGGCCGACGGTCGAGCTCCGGCTCGGCGAAGAGGGCTGGCAACGCACCCACCACTGACGCTCGCTCCCCCTTGCTCCCCCTTGTTCCCCGGCAGGGCCGGCGGCACCGGAGGCTCCCATGGAAACCTGGCTTCGATCCCCCTCCGCTCGGAGTGGCTGGCCGAAGGGAGTCGCACTCGGGGCGCTCGTCGGCCTGCTGGCGACGGCGAGCTCGGGCGAGCCCTTCGAGCCGGCGCCGGACGTGGACGCCCGGGCGGTGGCCGAGCGGGTCGAAGACGTGTTTCGAGGCCAGACGAGCGCGCTCGAGGCCACCATGACGGTCGTGTCTCCTCGGCTGCCGGCCCCGCGACGGGTCAGGTTCCGCAGCTTCGACGACCGGCCGGGCGACCGCGCCTTCATCCGCATCCTCGAGCCCGCGAAGGACGAGGGGATGTCGTTCCTCAAGATCGATCGGAACCTGTGGAACTACATTCCCCGGGTCGAGCGCACCATGCGGATCCCGCCCTCGATGATGCTGCAGTCGTGGATGGGGAGCGACTTCACGAACGACGACCTGGTGCGGGAGTCGAGCCAGCTCGACGACTACGATCACGTGATGCTGGGCATCGACCGCAGCACCGCGTCCGAGGGCGTCGGCGCCAGCTACGTGATCGAGTACCAGCCCCACGAGGACGCCGCCGTCGTCTGGGGCAAGATCGTGTCCTGGATCGAGATGGAGCGGGCCACGCCGCTGCGCCAGGAGTTCTACGACGAGGCCGGCACGAAGCTCCGCGTGATGGAGTTCGGCGACATCCGCGACGTGCAGGGCCGCGCCTACCCCCACGCGTGGAGCATGCGGCCCCTCGAGAAGCCCGGACACGAGACCCGCATCGACGTCTCCTCGATCCGCTTCGACGAGACCTTCGACGACGACCTCTTCACCAAGCGCAACCTGCGCCGGGGTGTCCGATGACCGCCGATCGGAGTCGGCGCTCGATGCCGGGAGACGACGGCCAACCCACGGAAGACGGCTTCTTCGATCTGGAGAGCCGGCTCGCCTGGCGCAACGTCTGGCGCAATCCGCGGCGCACCGGCCTCACCGTGGCGGCCACGGTCTTCGCCGTCTTCCTGCTGATCAACATGGCCGCCATGAGCGCCGGCGTGCACGGCAAGATGATCGAGGACGGCGTGCGCATCCAATCCGGGCACGTCCAGCTCTCGGGAGAGGGCTATCTCGAGGAGCGCACCCTCGAGCGCTCCCTGCGCCTCGAGCCCGCGCTGGCCCGGGCCGTGGAGGAGACGCCGGGGGTCGTGGCGATGGCCCCCCGCCTGGTGGCGTTCGGGCTGCTCTCGAAGGAGAGCGCCACCAAGGGCGTCGGGCTCTTCGGCGTCGACCCGGAGCGCGAGCCGACCGTCTCGACCCTGCCCGAGCGCATGGTCGAGGGCCGCTTCCTCCCGGACGATACCGAGCGTCCCATCGTGCTCGGCGAACGGCTGGCGGAGCACCTGGGCGCCTCCCTGGGCGACGAGCTGCTGCTCTTCTCCGTCGCCTACACCCTGGAGAACGCCTACGACCTGTTCACCGTGTGCGGCATCATGCGCCTGCCGGACCCGCAGCTGGACCGCTCGCTGGCGATTATCGAGCTGGGCGACGCCCAGGCCTTCTTCGCCTACGGCGACCGGGTGAGCGAGGTCGCGATCCTCGCCGAGCAGGCGGGCGACGTTCCGACGATGGTCGCCTCGCTGCGCGAGGCCGTCGCGGCGGGGCCGGATCCGACCGTCGAGGTGCACCCGTGGAACGAGGTGATGCCCGAGCTCGAGCAGCTGATCTTCATCGATGCGGCCGGGCTCTACCTGATGCTCGCGATCCTGGTCGTCGTCGTCGGCTTCGGCATCCTCAACACGATCCTGATGTCGGTGCTCGAGCGGAAACGCGAGCTCGGCGTGATGCTCGCCCTGGGTCTGCGCCCCCGCGCGATCTTCCGCGTCGTCTACAAGGAGTCCATGCTGCTGGCGGCCGTCGGCCTCGTGATCGGGATGGCGCTCGCCGTGCCCTTCGCGCTCTGGTTCCAGGCGCACCCGATCCCGTTGACGGGCGATGCCGCCAGCGCCACCGAGGCCTTCGGCATCGAGCCCGTGGTGACCTTCCTGCTCGAGTGGGTCAACATCGTGGGGTCGAGCCTCACCATCTTCGTGGTCGCGGCTCTCGCGGCTCTCTACCCGGCCATCAAGGCCAGCCGCGCGCGCCCCGTCGACGCGCTCCGGAGCATCTGAGCGTGCCCATCGAAGGCGCCCTCCTGGGAACCGTCCGGGGCCTGCTGCGCCCGTCGACGTGGCGCATCGCGCTGCGCAACGTGGCCCGCAACACGCGCCGGACGGCCATCGTGCTCACCGCGATCACGGTCGGGCTGTCGAGCATGTTGCTCGCGATGGCGATCAACTACGGAATGATCTTCCAGATGATCCAGACGGCCATCCGCACCGACCTCGGGCACGTGCAGGTCCACGCGCGGGGCTGGAGCGACCAGCCGGGCATCGAGTGGACGCTCTCGCAGACCCGGACGGAGGCCGGGCTGACGCCAGCGCCCGGGAAGGTCCTGGCGGCCGCGCCGCGCGTCCGGGGCGAGGGCCTCGTCTTCTCGCCGCGGGCGAGCGTCGGCGTGCGCGTGCTGGGCGTCGACCCCGTGCGCGAGGCGGAGCTCTCGGCGGTGGCGGCTTCGGTGACGGAAGGGCAGTACCTGGGCAGCGAGCAGCGCCGGGTGGTCGTCGGCGAGCGGCTCGCGGAGCGCCTGAAGGTCGGCGTGGGCGACAAGGTGGTGGTCTCGGTCCAGGACGTGCTCGGCGACATGACCGGCGAGGCCTTCCGCATCGGCGGCACCTTCCGCACCGCCTCCCGCGACATCGACGAGGGCGTGGTCTTCCTGCGGATCGGCGAGGGGCAGGCGCTCTTCGGCCTCGAGGACGCCGTCACCGAGTGGGTGCTCCTCGCCGAGGCCGACGGCGACGAGGAGGCCCTGCGCGAGGAGGTCGGCGCCCGCCTGGGCGACGAGGTCGAGGTCTCCACCTGGAAGGAGCTGCGTCCCTTCCTGGTGCAGATGATGGACATGTTCAAGCAGACGGGCTGGGTGCTCTACGCCGCCATCTTCATCGCGATGGCCTTCGGCATCGCCAACGTGCTGCTGATGGCGGTGATGGAGCGCATCCGCGAGATCGGCATCCTCATGGCCATCGGGATGGCTCCGGGCCGGGTCGTCGCGAGCATCGTCGCGGAGTCGATCGTGCTGACCGGCCTGGGCGTCGCGGGCGGAGTGGCGCTCGGGCTGTTCTCCATCGAGGCGCTCTCCGGCGGCATCGACCTCTCGCGCTGGAGCGAGGGGCTCGTCACCTGGGGCATTCCGCCCAAGATCGTGCCCGCCCTGCCGGAGGGCGAGCTCTGGGTGCCCGTCGGGATCGCGACGATCACCGCGCTGCTCGCGAGTCTGTGGCCCGCCGTGCGCGCCGTTCGCATCCGCCCCGCCGAAGCCGTCCGACACATCTGAGCCGCGTGAGGAGCCAGCAGTCCATGCTCGAAGCACACGACGTGTTCAAGGTCTACGACACGCGCGGGGTCGAGACCCGGGCCCTGGATGGCGTCTCCCTCGAGATCGAGGCGGGGGAGTTCACGGCCCTGGCGGGGCCGAGCGGCTCGGGCAAGACGACCCTCCTCAACCTCTTCGGCGCCCTCGACTCGGCCACGTCCGGGAGCATCCGGCTGGACGGGCAGGAGCTGTCGGAGCTCAAGCCCGCCGAGCTGGCCCATCTGCGCCTCCACCAGCTGGGCTTCGTGTTCCAGGCCTACAACCTGATCCCCGTGCTCACCGCCCGGGAGAACGTCGAGTTCGTGATGGAGCTGCAGGGCATCCCGGCGGCCGAGCGCAGGGAGCGATCGCTCGCGGTGCTCGCGGAGGTCGGGCTCGCGGATCTCGAGGCCAAGCGTCCCCTCGAGATGAGCGGCGGGCAGCAGCAGCGCGTCGCGGTCGCCCGGGCGATCGTGACCAACCCGCGCCTGGTGCTCGCGGACGAGCCCACCGCGAATCTCGACTCCCACACGGCCGAGCGCCTGCTCGATCTGATGGAGGAGATGAACCGCGAGCACGGCGTGACCTTCCTCTTCTCCACCCACGACCCGATGGTGATCGAGAAGGCGCGTCGGGTCGTGCGTCTGCGCGACGGCCGCATCTTCGCCGACGAGGCGCGGGCGGCGTGAGGGCCCCTTCCGGGCGCGGCCTCTCGCGCCTCGGGATCGCGTGGCTCGCCTCGCTCGTCGTCGCCGGCCTCGGCAGCCCCGGGGCGGCCCGGGAGCTCTGGCGCGACGGCGAGCGCTCCCTCGAGTTCCGCGGCTCGGTGCGCCAGATCGTGAACCACACCCGCGCGACCGACGCGTCGCAGTTCGCCGAGGCGGCGGCGAGCGACCCGGCCTGTCTCGTGCCGGCGACCTTCGCCTCGTGCGCGGCCTTCGACGGGCTCGGCGACAAGCGCGCGACCCAGGGGCTGACCCGCCTGCGGCTGCGGCTGGACGCGACCTTCAGCGACCGGATCTCGGCGCGCGTCGACTGGGACAACGAGTTCCTGGTGGGGACCCTCGGGACGCTCTTCGGCGAGGCGGGGCCGGCGGACACCTTCTTCGGCTGGGAGGAGGAGATCCACGCCTTCGGCCTGAAGCGCGCACGAGACCACCGCCGCTGGACGACGCGCATCTACCGCGGCTTCGTCACCTACGAGGGGGAGCGCCTCGAGCTGCGGCTGGGTCGCCAGCTCCTGGCATGGGGAACGGGGCGGATCTGGAACCCGACCAATCGCCTGACCTTCGTGCCCCCGCTCTCCATCGAGGCCGACCAGGCCCTGGGCGTCGACTCGCTGGACGCGCGGTGGCGCCTGTCGGGCTTCAGCTACGTGCAGGCGGTCTACGCCCCGGGCAACCGCTCGGACGAGGCGCGCATGGCGCTGCGCTGGCAGGGAGTGGTGCGCGACGTCGACCTCTCGGGCCTGGTGGGTGTCTTCGAGGAGGCGCCGGTCGTGGGATTCGATCTGGCGACGAACCTCGGCGATGCGGCGCTGCGGGTCGAGGCGGCCTGGACCGATCCCGAGAAGGAGACCTGGCCCGTCGGAGCGCCGGCACCGAGCGAGCCCGACGCGTTCCTGCAGCTCGTGGTCTCGGCCGACATCAACTTCGACATCGGCAACGGCATCTACGCCCTGGTCGAGCATCTCTACAACGGCAACGCCCTGGGCCACGGGCGCGGCACGGCGGGGGCGCTCCTGCCCTTCTTCGCGTCCACCGACCAGCCGCCGCCGTCCGCGGTCGGCAGCGGCCTGCCCGGCCCCTTCGTCGAGCCCGCGGGCACCGAGATCTTCGCCACCTCGCTCGTGGTGAGCGGCTCGGAGCACCTGACGGCCTTCCAGCTCGGCTACGAGCCGACGGCGGCCCTGGCGACCGATCTCCTGGTGATCTGGGACTGGGACGGCTCGAGCGTGGCGTTCTTTCCCCAGCTCCGCTTCACCGGGTTCGATACCGTCGAGCTGAGCCTGGGCGCCCAGCTCTTCGTCGGCCCCCGACACTCGGAGTACGGCGATCGGCAGAACCTGGTGTTCGTCCAGGCCGAGCTCTTCTTCTGAGCTCTTCTTCTGAGCTCTTCGTCTAGGGAGGCCCTGCGCGGCGTCCCGATCCCGGAGGTCCCCATGAATCCCCTGAGCGTCGGAAGCTCCCTCGCCGCGAGCGCTGCCCGCCTCGCGAGCGGGATGCAGGTGGGAACGCTCGGCAAGCGTCCCGCCGAGCGCCTCGAGATCTACGAGTTCGAGGGCTGCCCCTTCTGTCGCAAGGTGCGCGAGGCCGCCACGGTGCTCGACCTCGAGCTGCTGGTGCGCCCTTGCCCGAAGGGGGGTCCCCGCTATCGCGAGGAGCTGATCCAGCGCGGCGGAAAGGCCCAGTTTCCCTATCTCGTCGATCCCAACACCGGGAAGGAGATGTACGAGTCCGACGCGATCGTCGCGTATCTCTTCGCCGAGTACGGCGACGGCAAGGTGCCGTGGACCCTGCGCCCGGGCTTCCTCACCGACGCGACCGCGGCCGTGGCGACCGCCGTCCGCGGGGGAGCCGGCTCGTTCTACGTTCCCTCGCGGCCGCCGGAGCAACCGCTCGAGCTGTGGTCCTTCGAGGCGTCTCCCTACTGCCGGCTGGTGCGCGAGGCGCTCACGCGCCACGAGCTGCTCTACGTGCTGCACAACGTCGGCAAGGGGAGCCCGGGTCGCGACGCGTTCGTCAAGCGCTCGGGCCGGATGATGGTTCCCTACCTCGCCGACCCCAACACGGGTGTCGAGATGTTCGAGTCCGCCGACATCGTGGTCTATCTCGAGCAGACCTATGGAGCGGGAACCGGCTAGGGATCTGCAGAGATCCCCTAGACCAGCCGATCGAGCATCAGCGTTCCGATTCCGAGGAACGCCGCGAAGCCGACGATGTCCGTGAGCGTCGTGACGAAGACGCCGGAGCCGACGGCCGGATCCTGGCCCAGGGCCTTCAGCGTGAGCGGCACCACCGCACCGAGGATGCCCGCCACCGCCATGGTGAGCATCATGGTGACGAAGAGCACCGCACCGAGGACGGGGTTGCCCTGCCAGAGCCAGGCCAGCATCCCGCTCACGAGCCCCGTCACCGCGCCGATCACGATGGCGACACTCACCTCCTTCACCACGGCGCGGAGGCCGCTGCTGAACTCGATCTCGCCGAGCGCGATGGCGCGGGTGATCACCGTGAGCGCCTGGATGCCGCCGTTGCCTCCCATGCCGGCGACGACGGGCATGAAGAAGGCCAGCGCCACGATTTCGTCCAGGGTGCGTTCGAAGAGCCCGACCACGCCGGCCGCCGCGAAGGTCGCGCCCAGATTGAGCAGCATCCACGGCAGGCGCTTGCGGATCGCGTGATGGGCCGGGCTGAAGACGCGGTCCTCCTCGGAGAGGCCGGCGAGGAGGTACATGTCCTCGGTGGCCTCCTCGTTGATGACCTCGATCACGTCGTCCACGGTGATCACGCCGAGGATGCGGCGCTCCTCGTCGACCACCGGCACCGCGAGCAGGTTGTAGCGGCCGACCATCTGGGCCACTTCCTCCTGGTCGGCGTCGGCCTGCACGAAGACGGGGTCGCGGATCATGAGATCCTCGACGCGCGTGTCCGGAGCGGCGGCCACGAGTCGCCGGATCGGGACCACACCCTCGAGCCGGCTCTTGTCGTCGACGACGTACAGGTAGAGGATCGACTCGCTGTCGATGCCCTCGGCACGGATCCGGTCGATGGCGGCCTGTGCCGTCATCTGCACGTCCAGCGCGACGAACTCCGTGATCATCACCCGGCCGGCGCTCGACTCCGGGTACGCCTCGATCTGGATCAGCTCCTCGCGCTGGGATTGGGGGAGGAGGCCCACGACGTCATCGCGTCGCTCGGGGTCGAGGCAGTCGACCAGCTGCACGCGGTCGTCGAGCTCGAGCCGCTGGAAGATGTCCGCGAGACGCTGATCACCGAGCGCGTCGAACACCTGGGGCAGGAGCTCCGGCGGCAGCTCGATCAGCGTGCTCGCCGCACGATGCTGCTCGAACAGCAGGTCGATCACCGTTCGGATCTCGGGCGGGGTGAGTCCCGAAAGCACCGGTCCGCGATCCGCCGGGCGCATCCGAGCCAGCAGACGCTGTGCACGCGCGTGCATGCCGCTGGCAAGCAGCCGGCGGAGGATGCGCGTCGTCTCCTGGGCGTTGGGCATGGGGGTCCCGCCTTCGCGTCGGGACCCGGTTGCTCAGGTCCGCGATGCTCGGGGATCTCGGTCGGGTTGGGGCGGCTCGTCGAGTCCGTTCATCGTCGCGGGAATCTAGGTACCAGAGTTCACGACGCGTCGCTCCTCCACGCCGCGTTGCGCCACGACCCGTCGGGCGAGCGCCGCTTCGCTGGCCTCATGCTCAGTGAAAACCCCGGTTCTGCCGCCCCCTGGGGAGTGCGCCGCGCTCGCGCGCTCGATAAGCCTGGGACTTGCTTTCGCCGACGGACTACAATCGGCGGAGCGGACCAACACCCGCAGGGCGGCATCTCGAAGTCTGTTGCTTGCGTTGGGCCCGGAACGAGCTCGCTCGTCCGGAGCCACTCCGTAGACCGGATGCGGATGCTGGGGAGGGCGCATGAAGGCGCTGATCGAGGCCATCGTTCACGCATTGGTCGACAAGCCGGACGAGGTCCAGATCAAGGAGGTCATCGGGGAGCACGCCCACGTGCTCGAGCTCCGAGTGGCCAAGGAAGATCTGGGCAAGGTGATCGGCAAGGGTGGGGCGCACGCTTCCGCAATCCGAACCATCATGGCAGCCGCCAGTGGCAAGGAGAAGAAGCGCTACATCCTGGAGATCATCGAGTACTAGGCCCAGGAGCCGGCTCGCCGACTCGGCCCGCACGGCCGGGGTCCGGGTCCTGGCCACCCGTGCGCGTCCCCGAGGCTGCGCCTTCCCTGAGCCCCAGCGGAAGCCCCAGGCCAGGAGCCTCTGATACCATCGGGCGTTCCTCGAACCCCCATGGAGGCTCCCCCTTGGCTCAGCCCCTTCAGTTCGATGCGCCCATGACCCTCGGCGCCCAGATCGAGGCCCGCGCCAGCCACCCCGAGCTCGAGGGCAAGACCCTGCTCATCGACGGGGAACGCAGCCTCACCTATCGGCAATACCGGGACGAGTGCGTTCGCACCGCCCACCTGCTCGAACGGCGTGCGCCGGTGGCGGAGCAGCCCCGCGTCGCCATGCTGCTCGAGAACCACCTGGAGCTGCTCACCCTGCTCGGTGGTTGCGGCTACAGCGGCCACACGCTCTTTGGCGTCAACACCGGGCTCCGTGGTGAGACCCTGGCAGGCGTCATCAACCAGTCCGACGCGCGGGTGCTGGTCGTGGACGAGCGTTTCGAAGGCGAGGTCGAGCGGGTTCGGGGCCAGCTCAAGAACCTCGCACCCGAGAACGTGCTGGTGCTGCGCAACGGCGGCGCCGGAGGCGCCGGTACCGACTACGCCGGCGCGCTCGACGACGTCGCTCCGGCCGGTACCTCGCTGGACGCGCCGCAGGGTGCCGCCACCCCCGAGACCAACCTGATGGTGATCTACACGTCGGGCACGACGGGTCTGCCCAAGGGCATCAACAACAACCACTTCAAGCTGCTCGCGATCGGCATGGCCGTGAGCGGGCGGCTCGAGCTCGATCGCGACACCCGCGGCTACGCCTGCATGCCGCTCTTCCACTCGAACGCGATCTTCCTGGGCTTCATGCCCGCCTTCCAGGTGGGCGGATCCCTGGCCATGCGGGAGCGCTTCAGCGCCAGCCAGTTCGTTCCCGACGTGCTGAAGCACGGCGTCACGTACTGGAACTACGTGGGCGAGCCGGTCCATTACATCCTCGGCGCCATCGAGAAGCAGTACGGCAGCGAGGAGCGGATCCTCGCCGAGGTCGCCGGGCATCCCGAGAACCGGCTGCGCTACGCGCTCGGCAACGGGGCGGCGCCCCCGGACATCGACCGCTTCATCCGCTGGCTCGGGCTCGAGGACATGTTCGAGCTCTACGGATCGACCGAGGCGGCCATCAGCACCTTCCGCCGCAAGACCGATCCCCGGGGCAGCGTGGGCGTCGTGGACGACGATGCCGTGCGGATCCTGCGCGAGGACGGTGCGGAGTGCCCCAACGCCGAGGTGGACGCCGACGGCAACGTGAGCAACTACGCGGAGGCCGTGGGCGAGATCTGCCGTGTGGCCCCGGATACGGCCCTCTTCCAGGGGTACTTCGACAACGCCGAGGCCAACGCCAACAAGTTCCGCGAGGGCGTCTACCACTCGGGCGATCTGGGTCACATCCGGGTCGTGGACGGCAAGCGCTACCTCTACTTCGACGGACGCACCGACGACTGGATCCGGAAGGACGGGGAGAACTTCTCCGCCGCCCAGGTGGCGCGCCTGATCATGGAGCACCCCGACATCACCCTGGCCGCCGCCTACGGCGTGCCCTGCGCCGTGTCGGACGAGCACGTGATGGCGGCGCTGAAGCTGCGTCCGGGTGCGGAGTTCGATCCGGCGGCCTTCTTCGCCTGGTGCGACGAGCAGGTCATCGGCGGCGGCATGGACCGCAAGTGGTTCCCCGACTACGTGCGCCTCGTCGACGACTTCGAGTTCACCCAGACCCAGAAGATCCTGGTCCGCCACCTGAAGAAGGACCACTTCAACCGGCGGCGCCTGGGCGACGAGCCGATCTTCTTCCGCCAGCGCGGCGACGCGGCCTACCGGCCGCTCTCCTCCGACGACTACGAGGAGCTGGTGAAGGAGTTCGAGCAGCGCGAGCGGAGCGTCCTGCTCGGCCACTGATCCGCGGGGAAGGTGGGCGTCCGGCCATCTCGTTCGGGCCGCCGGGCGACCGAGCGGTTACCAGATCGCACTCGCGAAGTGCGATCTCGTACTCGTGGGGTCTTTCCCACGCGGGGCGCCTTCCGCCCGAAGTGAGCCTCGTCGCGGAGTTGGACCGCCCGTTGCGCATCGCGACCGGGTGGGCACGACCCTTGCTCTTCTCTGGGCGAGCGTGACCCCGGTCACGCGCGCAGACCCCGCACCGAGGAGCGTTTCGTTCGATGCACGCCAGCTACACCGCCGAAGAGCACTTCCTTCGAGGGCAGAGCAAGCTGGAGGAAGGCGACCATGCGGGGGCCCTCGAGTGCCTGCGCACGGCTCAGGCTCTCGAGCCCGAGAACGCCCGCTACCGCTCCTACTATGGACTGGGGCTCGCACTGGTCGAGCGCCGGCTCGACCGGGCACTCGATCTGTGCCGCTCGGCCGCCAAGCAGGAGTTCTACAACCCCGAGCTCTACCGGAATCTCGCGCGGGTCCACCTGGCCTTCGGATTCAAGGCGGAGGGCATCCGCTACCTGCGCCGCGGGCTCATGATCGATCCCGCCCACACCGAGATCCGCGCCGATCTGGCCGAGCTCGGGATGCGCTCCTCACCGGTGCTGCGCTTCCTGCCTCGCAAGCACCCGATCAACCGTTGGCTGGGCCGCTGGCGCCAGGCGTGGACCGAGCGCCAGGCCGTGCTTCCGGATCTCGACGCCGCATAGACGGCCGCGCGGACGACGTCCGGAGCGAGGGACGTCACCGTCGGAGAAGAGGGGCTCGAGCGCGCGCCGGGCGGCGCCTCGCGAGCCGGGAGCGGGCTAGCGCTTGCGCTTGTGGCGCGCGCGCTTCAGCAGCTTCTTCTTCTTGTGCTTCCGCATCTTCTTGCGGCGCTTCTTGATCACGCTTCCCACGATGTGGCGAGCTCCGGACTGCTGGATTGGCGAGTCGGGGAGGGATAGGACGCAACGCGCCCGGCGTCAATGCCGCCGCGCGGCATCACGCGCCGATCGGGGTCGTGAAGACCCGGCGAGAGCCAATTGCGCGGGTCGCTGAATGCCGTTCCCGCGGGCGCCTCCTTCCAGCGGATTCCGTCCAAACGCCCGCAGTTCGGGGTCATAGGGCCTTGACTTTTTTGAGTTTCTCTCTTGACGGCCCTTGAATTTCGCGGTTAGCCTCGGACGCAACTGTGGCGCTACAGCCGCGGAATGCGACAAGAACGGAGGCAGTTCGCCTCTCAAGTCGCGGGCTCCACACACCGAAAGGGGCGAGGAGCCATAAACATGGGGGGTGACCCAAGAATGGCAGCTCGAAAGAAGGCAACTCGAAAGAAGGCCACGCGGAAGAAGGCCACTCGCAAGAAGGCGACTCGCAAGAAGGCGACTCGCAAGAAGGCGACCCGCAAGAAGGCCACCCGCAAGAAGGCGACTCGCAAGAAGGCGACTCGCAAGAAGGCCACGCGCAAGAAGGCCACACGGAAGAAGGCTACGCGCAAGAAGGCCACGCGGAAGAAGGCCACCCGCAAGAAGGCGACTCGCAAGAAGGCGACTCGCAAGAAGGCCACGCGCAAGAAGGCCACTCGCAAGAAGGCGACTCGCAAGAAGGCGACTCGCAAGAAGGCGAC
>JAAUYD010062686.1_pt1 | contig 32056 bp, 35 predicted proteins | sample 7278101 | NCBI WGS metagenome assembly JAAUYD01 (sample SAMN14350128, study PRJNA611818) | marine sediment metagenome | isolation source: surface marine sediment (0.6m) | place: French Polynesia: Moorea | collected 2018-08
AAGATCGGCTAATGCTTCGGGGGTGAGGGTGACGTTAACGAGTTCCCGCAGCCAGTTAACGGAAATTTTCATAGTATTTTTGTATGTTGCGATCGGTGGCCAAATTCTAGTGTACCAAAGCTCTGACCTAATATGATTTGAATGAGTGGGGAGGGTGGGGAGGAAATTTTTATAGCTATGCCACTGTCCCAAACTTCTAGCTACTCGAAACGGCGACACACTTCTTTAATTAAGGACTCTCCTTCTAAGGGTTTTTCTTCTTTAAACATAGACATTTTTAGGCAATGATTTTAGTTAATGCAATTAGCAACTTTTGACGAAGCATCAGATAAGAAAAACCAAACTAACCAACCTCCTGTTAAACTTCCGTCTCTAGAAGTAGAAGGCAGATGACCTTGAGGGGAATCTAAACTATAATTAAGCTCATTAGTGGTTAACCAATTGCCATTTTCACGCCATCCTACTGCGTCCCCAAACCTTTCTGTATTTCCTATGGATCGAAAAATAGCTTTTTGTACCGTAAAGCCAAATTGATTATTACTGTACTGTTTCCAGAGTTGATCAAGGGTACGAATCTCTTGACAAGAAACCTTTTCTATACTACTTCTATCAATCCAAGACTCACTTTCACGATTCGTTAGTTCTAGCATAATCTTTCTCGTTTCTTGATCAGCTTCCTTGAATCTTTTAGCAGCCAAAAAAGTTTCTAAAACTGCATATTTTTTAGGAGTTTGCTGAGAATTGGAAGAAGAAGGTAAACTAAACTGTTGAGAGTCACTGACGGGAAAAATTTTATCCCAATTACTAAATAAAGCCGTACTCACTACCCCCACTAAACCAATTAAAGCGACAATAATTTGGGTTTGATTCCCTGAATTTTTATCCTTTTCAGCCATTTAATAAAATTGGGTCAAAGTTATGACAAAAATTATAACCCAAGGAGAAACCATTGCAGCGATCGCCACAGCTATTGTTCCCCAACAAGGCAGTATTGGTATCATCCGTTTATCCGGAAATAAAGCCCTAACTATCGCTCAAACCTTATTTATTGCCCCAGGAAAGCAACAATGGCAGTCCCATCGTCTGCTTTACGGTTACATTAGTCATCCCGAAAGCCAACAGGTCATTGATGAAGCCTTACTATTGATTATGTTAGCTCCTCGTTCCTACACCCGTGAAGATGTGGTTGAGTTTCACTGTCATGGAGGCATTATGCCGGTGCAACAGGTGCTACAGTTATGTTTAGAACAGGGAGCAATTTTAGCCCAACCCGGAGAATTTACCCTGCGGGCTTTTCTCAATGGTAGAATTGATCTGACCCAAGCGGAAAGTATCAGTGAGATAGTAGGGGCGCGATCGCCTCAAGCTTCTCAACTGGCCTTAGCCGGGTTACAGGGGAAACTAGCCCAACCGATCCAAAAATTACGCCACCATTGCCTAGATATTCTCGCCGAAATTGAAGCGAGAATTGACTTTGAAGAAGATTTACCTCCTTTAGATGAAAAAGCCATTTCTCAGGGCTTAGAGACGATTTTAGAGCAGGTTGAGAGCATTTTAAACACAGCCGAACAAGGAGAATTATTACGTAATGGCTTGAAAGTGGCTATTGTCGGTCGTCCCAATGTGGGAAAATCAAGCTTATTGAATGCCTGGAGTCGTAGCGATCGCGCCATTGTTACTGACTTACCCGGAACCACCAGGGATGTGGTTGAGTCCCAGTTAGTGGTAGGTGGTATTCCCATCCAAGTCTTAGACACTGCCGGTATTCGCCAGACAACGGATCAAGTGGAAAAGATCGGCGTTGAGCGATCGCGTTTAGCGGCCAGTCAAGCGGATCTCATTTTACTCACCGTTGATGGGACGAGAGGATGGACTAACCAAGACAGTGAAATTTATCAACCGATTCAACACCGTCCCGTTATTTTAGTCATTAATAAGATTGATTTGGCCACCCCAGATTTATCTCAATTTCCCACACAAATTACAGCAATTGTCAAGACTTCTGCTGCTAATAATCAAGGAATTGAAGCCTTAGAAACAGCCATTTTAACCGCCATTCATCAGGATAAATTAACCGCCAGTAACCTAGAGTTTGCTGTTAACCAAAGACAAGCAGCAGCCTTAACCCGTGCTAAAATTGCCTTACAACAAGTACAAACCACCGTCACCGAAGAATTACCCCTAGATTTTTGGACTATTGACCTGAGATCTGCGATTCAAGCATTAGGAGAAATCACAGGAGAAGAAATCACCGAATCTGTTTTAGATAGAATTTTTAGTCGTTTTTGTATTGGGAAGTAATCTCTAAGTAAACGGAAAAATAGTCATCAGCGAGTTAATTCATTAGCCCCATATTGACTAAACTTTCTTCACCTCTTTGATGATCTAATTCTTGGACTAATTCAATGACTTCACTGTAATCAATATTCATTAAATTGTGGCGATTAGCTTGCTGGCAATCAGTATAAATAACTTGGGATTGCTCAAAGCCAATTTGTTCTAAAAGAGATTGCCAAATCTCTAATTCATGGTCAGCAAACCAGTAAACAGGTTTGGGAATGACATTGATAAAAAATTCTTTTTGTTCTCTGGTTAATTCAGCATAAATGCACTTAACCAAATTCTTAAAAATACAACTATGAGCATCTTCATCCCGACGATGAGTATCAACCACCACACGGTTAAGAGGTTGAATAGTAGTATCAGTAGAGAGAAGTTTGAGATAGTCACTAACAAAGACTTCAGATACCACAGAAGTAGCTAATTTAATCAGCATTTTTTGCCATTCTTCTTCATAAAGTGCTTGTTCCCGTTGCAGATTAAGAACTAAGTTAAATTCCGGAGCTTCTAGGTGTTGTAATCCTCTTTGTTCACGGGTAATGCTACAAGCTTTATTAACTAATTGAACGTGGTAAGATTCATCAACTAAAGTATCAGTAGCCACTTCTTGAATAATAGCATTACTGACTCCAGGAAAAAGATGGTAAATGATATCTTGGCAAACAGGATTAACAACTTTTAATTCAATAGAAACCGTTTTCCAGTTGTAGATTAACCAACCACAAGAAAGAATTTTATTTTTCATTTCTGGGTCGGCTTCTTGGAAAGCTTGATGATTTTGAAAAGGGAGTAAATCAACTCGGAAATCCGGCTTAGTTGGATCTAATAAGGGAGTGGGATCAATCTCTTGTTTTTTAACTTGAGAACGCTTTTCCCAGACATTATTCATTCTTTTAAGGAGAATGTGACATTGAGAAAGTGTTTGCATTTGATTACCCTCTGAATTGGTTGTTATTGGTTGTATTTCTCCCCACTCCAGCCACGATCTTGTGATGAAAACAAAACTTATATTTGTTGGTTCTCTAGGGACATTAAGAATACTTTAACAAATGATTTTCTTTTTAACCAGGGAAGTTTAGGGTTTTAAAACACAAATTTCTTAGAACTTACCGAGAAATAGAATCTTATTAAAAATCGTTAACTTCAGCATTAATTCTTGATTTTAAATTCCCTAACTTATCTCTGTATCTTAAGTTTCTAAACTTAGGTAGTATCAGTTAATTTCTCATTGGGGAGATTAGAACAATGCAAGTTAATAAGTTAGAAGCAGCTCTAAAAAAGAGGCATTATACTGATAATGCCTCATAATGATAATGCCTCTAGAAATCAATCAACTGAATTTTTATCGCTTTAACTTATACATTACTGCCCCCAAAGGAGGAACCGTAATTTCTAAGGCATAGGGCCAAGGTGCATCATTCCATTGTCGGGTCTCAATGACGCTAGGATTGGAAACACCACTCCCCCAATAAACCTGGGAGTCAGAGTTAATTAATTCGATGTACTCTCCTGGTTGATGCAACCCAACCCAATAATATTCATAGACATAGGGCTTAAAGTTGCACACAGCCACAATAATGTCTCCGGAGGTAGGATCTTTACGTACAAAAGAAATTAAGCCTCTGGGTGCATCATTCGCCTCGATCCACTCGAACCCTTCACGGCTAAAATCTTCCTTATATAAAGCAGGTTCTCGAACATACATTTTATTGAGATCCTGTACTAACCGTTTTAAACCTTTATGGGGTTCGTATTGCAGTAAATACCAGTCAAGATCGAGAAACTCTTGCCATTCAGAGGTTTGGCCAAACTCCATCCCCATGAATAACGTTTTCTTGCCAGGATGAGCGAACATATAAGTTAGCAACGTGCGAACATTGGCCATTTTTTGCCATTCATCCCCAGGCATTTTATTGACTAAATGGCCTTTGAGGTGAACCACTTCATCATGGGATAGGGCTAACATAAACTTCTCGTCAAAAGCATACCAGATACTAAAAGTCAGCTTATTATGACAATTAGAACGATGGTTAGGATGTTCTTTGAGATATTTGAGGGTATCATTCATCCAGCCCATATTCCATTTAAAGGTAAACCCAAGTCCCCCTTCACTGGCCGGTTTAGAGACATTTCCCCAAGCAGTAGAGTCTTCAGCAATGGTTACCACACCAGGATAATTATGGGCAATGGTGTTATTCAAATGTTGTAAAAAGCTAATGGCTTCTAAATGACCATTATCCCCGTACTTATTAGGAACCCAGTTGCCTTCTCGACCTTTATCTAATTCGATCATATAGGCTACTGCATCCACCCGAATGCCATCAATATGATACTTATCGAACCAGAATAAGGCACTGGCAATGAGGAAGTTTCTCACTTCATTGCGTCCGTAGTCAAACACCAAGGTTCCCCAAGTTTTGATCTCTCCCTTGCGAGGATCGGCATATTCGTATAACGGACCACCGTCAAAATAAGCTAACCCATGCTCATCCTTGGGAAAGTGGCCAGGAACCCAGTCCAAAATCACCCCAATCCCTGCCTGGTGACATTTATCCACAAAATACATAAAATCTTGAGGGGGACCGTAACGAGAAGTGGGGGCATAAAAACCAACCACTTGATAGCCCCAAGATCCATCAAAAGGATATTCTGTCACAGGGAGTAACTCGATATGAGTGTAGCCCATCTCTTTGACATAAGGAATGAGTTGTTCTGCTAGTTCGAGATAGTTGAGATAACGAGCCCCTGGTTTTTGCTCGACAGCAAGGGTTGTTCCTTCTTTGGGAGGGTTATCATAGCTAGTGTGCAACCAAGATCCTAAATGGACCTCATAGACAGACATAGGCTGTTTTTCAGGGTTGCTGCGTTCCCGTTTATCGATCCACTCTTGATCGCTCCAGGTATAGGTAGAAAGATCCGCCACAATAGATGCAGTTGCGGGGCGAATTTCTTGTTGATAACCATAGGGATCGGTTTTATAGACACAATAGTGATGGTGATTCTTTACCGAATATTTATAGAGATCCCCGACTTTGAGTCCAGGAATAAATAATTCCCAGATTCCCACTTCGGTTCTCCCCATTTTATTCGCTTCAGGGTTCCAGTTATTAAAGTTTCCTACCACAGCCACTTCGTGAGCGTTTGGGGCCCAAGTGGCAAAGTAAACTCCTGAAACTCCATCGATCTCAACCAGGTGAGCTCCCATCTTCTCATAAATGCGATGATGATCCCCTTGGCCAAATAAATAATAGTCAAATTCCCCTAAAAGGGGTGTTTTAGCAGTTGCGTTGTCGTTCATCGGCTAGTTAGTGACGGTATTATTTTTATTTTATATTTAACCATTGTTCTCATATTTACTACCTTTTGCCAACTACAGGTATTTTGCAACTGACTCACAACTTAAACAAAGATAAAGAAAATGCCATCGCTTTTTTCAACGAGGAAATAGGCGATCGCACTCATTATATCAACTTAAATTATCATAAACTACTTAATCATCATTATCTCTTATAAAAAGAGTTGATTTTTTAGTCAACTCAGATTCTGCAATCTTTATTTGATGAGAAAAAATAGCCTTTTCCAATTCCTGTAAAGCGGTTTCTAAATCATCATTAATAATACATTGATCAAATTCTTTACTTACTTCGAGTTCTTCTTTTGCCCGTTCTAAACGCCGTACAATGGCTAATTCCGAGTCAGTGCTTCGACTTCTTAAACGATGTTCTAATTCCGCTAAAGAGGGAGGAAGAATAAAAATTCTTAAAGCATCAGGAAAGCTCTTTTTAATGGCTTTCGCCCCAATTACTTCTATCTCTAGAAGTACATTTAAACTTTGGTTGATTTTTTCTTCAACCTTAGCACGGGGAGTTCCATAATAATTGCCCGCATATTCTGCCCATTCTAATAATTGATTTTCTTCAATCATAGTTTCAAAGGCAGCCTTATTCAGAAAGTAGTAATCTTGTCCGTCTACTTCCCCCTCACGAGGAGAACGAGTCGTAGCAGACACCGATAAATAGAGTTTGGGGTGATGGGTTAATAAAGCACGCACTAAGGTGCCTTTTCCCACACCACTTGGGCCGGTTAATACAATTAACTTTCCTGATGCCATGAAATTAACCCAATAGACATCAATTACTGTTGACAGTAGTGGCTTCCTTATTGACCACAAAACGATGGGCTACGGTTTCAGGTTGTATGGCGGATAAAACGACATGACTTGAGTCCGTAATGATAACCGCACGAGTACGACGACCATAGGTAGCGTCGATTAATTGACCTCTTTCACGAGCATCAGTGATAATACGCTTGATAGGGGCTGATTCTGGGCTAACAATAGCGATAACTCGATTAGCAGAAACAATATTGCCAAACCCAATGTTGATGAGTTGTATGCTTTCCATAATGATTAAACGGTTATACCGTGTGAGAAGTAATTAATAGGTACATTTCCCATGATATCGATTAAAATTGAGACTAACAACGTCTAAAGGAATATTTTGTGATACTTTTCAGTTTTTTTTCAAGTTTTTCTCATATTTATCCTCTAATTAACCTATTCCATAGATAATAATCAATTGATTTTAAGCAAAGATGCTAATTTTCGGGACAAGGCTTCTGGACTAAATTGACCTAAAGCTTCTTGTCGCAACCATTCTCCCTCACAGCGTTGGTCATTACTTTGCAAGATTTCAATGCACCCTTGCGCTACGGCCTCAGGATCTCGGTGAGGAACTCTCCAGCCTAGTTTTCCATCTTGCAATGGATCAGCTGAACCATCAGCATCTCCTGACAATACAGGAACCCCACAGGCCATCGCTTCTAAATAGACAATACCAAATCCTTCTTGGGAAGGCATGATGTAGGCATCGGCCATGCGATAATGATTAACGAGGTCTTCAGTAGGAACAAATCCGGCGAAAACCACGCGATCGCTTATACCTAAATCTTTGGTTAATTGTTCTAAACGAGGGCGATCATCTCCTCTTCCAATGACAACGTACCTAACGTTAGGAAAAGATTGTAAAATTTTCGGTAAGGCTCTTATGGTCACATCTACCCCTTTATAAATGTCCCCTGACCATAGTCTAGCAACTGTCATTAATACTTTTGTGTGTTGTAAGTTATATTTTTCTATCAGTTCGATTGGTTTTTCTCCTGGAGTAAATTGCTCACCATCCACAATACAAGGAACGATTTGTACTTTGTTAAGATTAATATCATTTGCTTGACATAAACAGTCACGACTATAGCGACTAATCGTCCAAATAGCATCAGCATTTTTTAAAGCGGTTTGTTGTGCTTTGGGTAAGGTTTTCCAAACTTCTTTACCATAGGTTAAAACGGTGTAAGGAATACCCAAGGGTTGACAGAAAAATTGAATTAATGGAGCTAAATTTATATGACCACAAAACACTCTTTTAGGGCGTTTTTGAACTAAATGACTTAACAATTTTATCGCTAGTTTTAAACGTCCTTTCCAGGGGGGAAGGGTTTTTAAATAATGATAATTAATTAATTCACTGGTTAAGGGGTTATTACAGTCGGGTGCATCTCTTAATAAAAAAATGTCAGTTGTTGGTGCATTGGATGAGTTTTCTATGAGGGATAAATAAGCTTTCAGGACATCTTTAACATAAGCTTGTATTCCCCCTTCTTGAGAGAAAATTTCTAAGAAAACAAACGTATAATTAGACATTGAACAATGTTATCAAATTTCTCTATAACACTCTAACATAACCATAATTACAATTAATCGTTTTCTTTGATTATACATGAATCAAATTTGATTATAAATTTCATCTTCTTCACTATAATCTGCAAAAAATTGTTCTGCTGCTAACTGTGACCAATTTTCTTTTTCTATCTCTTCCCTTGATGAATCTTCGTTTGCTATCAGAATGACTCTTATCTCTTGACTAGGGGATAATTGTTCGAGAACATCTTGTGGACATCCTAACTTACCTTCAGAAGAAATTTTAGTGTTAAATTCGTAAGCTTTCATGTTCTGATAATTAATCTTGATATAGACATTATATATTCAGATTAACCCAATCTTGTTAATTAACTCCAATGATATTCTGTAGGTTGAGTTAGGTGGCCATGTTCCATGAGATTAATTGATTCACTAACTATTGAACGTAACCCACCATCAAAAAGTGATTAGTATTATATAAAAGAATTTTAAGCAAATTTAATTTCTTTTTCCTTCTCTTGATGCTTTCTTTTTTCTACATACTCTCGTAATGCGTCATTAATTAGAGTTAAATAATCTCCTCCTTCTGATTGATCAACTTGTTCTCCAAACCATTCTAAAAGATCATTATCAATTAAAATCGTTAGTTTTGTTTGATGATTATGAATAGGTTGGACTGCACCTCTTTTTCCTTGGGAAAAGTCATAATTATCTTTCATGATGTTTCTTCTAAATAAATTGCTGTTTCTGTTTTGGTTGCTTTTCGAGCAGAGATAATTCTTATGGTTTTACCTCGATAGGTATAGACAACGACTAAAAGTTGTCCTATAGCACTCATTCCTATTGTGACATATCTTTCTTCATCTGGATGTTCATCAAGTGTTGTGATAGCCATTTCATCTAATCGTAACACGGTAACTGCATCTCGAAACCTAACTCGATGTTTTTGCCAGTTACTTTCAGCTTTTTGTTTATCCCATTCAAACTCCATATTCTTCGTTTCTTGATCTAATTGAAATATGAATCTAAGAATATCATAAAATCATCAAATACTAGAGGATTATAAACTATATGAATTTTTAGGCTAACTAATAACTATTGTATCGTTAGTTTTCTTTAAAATCAGTATTTTCTGATTCTTCAGGTTTTTCAACAAAGTCAATTTCTCTTCTTACCCATTGCCAAATTAATGTTTGTTGTTCAGGGGTGAATTTACAATTATCTAATTCATCTTGTACTTTATCGATGTATTGAGGTTCATATCTAGCAAGAAATGTATAAAGAATATAATTTAGAATATCAGGTTTCTCTGAATTCCCTGATTTTTTTGAGAACTTTGTTAACTTGTGTAAAAGAGGAGATTGATCTAATTCTAGAAAAATCATTATCAACAAAGAAAAACAAAAAATAAAATCAAAATATAAGTTTTTATTTTCACGAATTTTATAAGTATTAAATAACAAATTTGATGATAAGTTGCTATCTATGTTCTGTTGAAGTATTGGTTTATCATTGATTAGTATTTGGTTTTCTAAAGGTTTAATAAAAGTTTGTAGATTTTCAGTGCCTTGTCTTAATGTAAGGTTTAAAATCTTCATAATTATTCCAAGACCCATAGATAAACGAGAGGTAGAAGGAAAAAGAGTATAAGAATAATCTTCAAAAATAACTTTAAACCCGTTCCACTCAATTAGCTCATTAATCGAAACTGTTTGATTAAAAAGACATTTATAAGTATTAGGTAGCATTCTATATTTCATTAAATTTAGAATAACTGTTTTACACTTTAGATGTATATTATCAATAATCAAATCGAATAATTTTTAAGTATGATGATTATTGACAATTTCTAAGGCTAAAATCTTTTTATGATCATCATCTTGATTGATGTAGTCTATTAAAATTAATTTACTTTTATCTATAATAGAGGCAATATTTTCATCATTTGATTGACTTAAATTATCTAATAACCTTCTAGGTGTAACATACTCATCTTTATTAGATTCATCTAAACATCCCCAAGTAATACAATAATCAATCGTAGCTTTAGTAATCTTTTTAGTAACTCTAGGACTAGGAACAATAAACTCTAAACATCTAACAGCAAAATCTAATAAATTACCTTGTTTTTCCAGATCATTTTTAGCTGTTTCAATTTCATTCACTAAACTATTTAATAATTCATCTCCTCCATCTTCTGTTTTCTTATCTTGAAGTTTAAATGCTAATTGACAAACCATATCCCATTCTTGATTAGCAATTTTTGGTAACAGTATATCTAATAATACTTCTACACTTTTACTATTTCTAACTAAACTACAAGCAGTAAAATATTCTAAAAAAGTTCGATGGGTAAACTTGTATAAATCATCTCCATCTTTATTAATTCCAACATCAGTAAATACCCAAGCGCGTCCACGACAAAAACCGACAAATTCTTCTGCTGCTTTTTCTGCTTCATCGGGATCATCAAAGCGACGTTTTAAGAGATATTCTGATGCTTTTGTAATTAACTTTTGTTCAATAACTCCCCCTTGTAATGATTCATCACTATATATCCAATTAGCTAAATACATGATAGTAAATTTAATTTGTGATTGAATATTTTGGATAGAACTAGGTAACTTAATATCTCTTCTTTTATCCCATCTTTCAAACAACATATCGGCACATTTTTCATAAACATCTGGTCTATTTCTAGGGATATATCCTTCTCCTCGATAGATATTACACATTAGTCCTAACATTAACGGATTTTTTTGTAAGTCAGGAACCCCTTTACTTTCATTCAGAAATGCTTCAACTTTTTTAGTTCTTTTCTCTTCTATTTCATCTGTTGTTACTTTAAACCACTTTTCTGCATATTCTTTCACTTGTTTTTCATTAAAAGATCCTAAGCTAAACGTATTAAATCTTTCTTCATTTAAAGGTGCTTCTTTATAACCTACTTCACGGGAAGTCACTAATATAGGAACAGAAAAATATAAATTAGCAAAATCTTCTACATCATCCCGAATTTTTTGGCGATCGCTTGTATTTGTGAGTTCATCTAATCCATCGAAAATGACTACAGCACGACCATTTAACAATAAATATTCAACTGCATCACTGGGAAAAGATGTTATTTGATAATTAGCCTTAATATTATTGTTGATAAATTCTAAAATAGAGCAATGATCTTGTTGATTTTGAGACGCATAATCTCTTAAAATAACCAGAAAAGGAGTAACTTGTCTATCAGCTAATAATCTATTCTCATATTGGATTGCTAAATCATAGCATAATTTTTGTGAAAAGGTTGATTTTCCACCTCCAGGATCACCTAATAACACAGTACGATGTAACACACTATAAAATTCAGTAATTGATAAATCTTCTGATCCTGTTCGATTAGAATAATAGTTAGGAAAAAAGTTAGGACAAACATAAATTTCATCCATTGAGATTTTTTTAGTTGCATCTACAAAGGGAGGAGTAATAAACCCATGACGGTTAGCAACTTGATTACGGTATTTTTTTTTCAAATTGTAATATTTCTTGAACAGTTGATTTATTTTGTTTATGTAAACAGTCTAAAACCCTTTGAATATTTGCTAATTCATCTACGAGAATACGATGACGTAGATTAGATTTAGCTTCATGAGCAGACAATCTTCCTTTATCAATAGCATCCGTTAAAACTTGTTCACATCCTTGCACTAAAATTTCAAAAATTTCAATGCTTTCTTGTTCAATATCCTTAGTAGAGATATCTGTATACAAAGAAAAAGCTTGTAAAAATCCCCTTTTAATTGTATCTAAATTATTCTGTTTACTATCCAAAATTGATGCAGAATAAACTTGTCTAATGACTTGTTCTGCTTCTGGGGCAACAAGAAAAGAACAAATAGGATGACTTTCAGGATCATCGTAGTTTTCTATAATGTCTAAAACTTTTTCTTGAGCTTCTTCTAAAATTGGCTGTAATGCTATTTCTTTTAACTTCCTTTTCTCTAATCTTTCTTTACCAATAATTTTGTCATGACTCCAATTTACAGCAGGATTGAGTAAAGGGGTTAATCCTCTCACAATTAAAGATAAATCAACTGACATAATTTTTTATCGTCAAACTAAAAATAATAATAATATTTTATCAGATTGTAGGGTGGGCAAAGCCCAAGGATTATGTAAAATTTGAGATATTTTAAATTCTTGCCCACCTGATAAAATTGATATTATAAGAACTTATTGCAATAAATAGCGTAAAACAACGATGACTCTAACAGACTTATTAAATGAAGCGAAACAGCTTAAGCTTAAAGAACAAGTGCAACTCGCAACACAACTAATGCAATGGGTAGAAATTCAACTGCATCAAGAAACGACCTCTAGCACAGAAAAAAAATCACGAAAACCTGGACTTAATAGAGGATATTGTTTGATTGCAGATGATTTTGATGACCCATTATCTGATGAATTTTGGGTAAGAAAATCCTGAAATCACCATTAGAAATCCTCTTTAAAAATTGATAACTTACATTTAAAAATCCTCCTGACTCCTGCCTCCTCCTTAAAAAAACTTGCTTACTTTGCATAAACCCGTTAAAATAGCCATTAATTTTTGTAAAGGCTATAATATACCCTGCAAAGGAATAGCCTAAAGCAAAGCTACCTAAGGAGGCGCGTCATGCACCAACTCAAGCAATATTGGGTTGCTGAAAGACTCGACAAAGACTTAGGAGATCCCTGGACTCCTGAGAGTGTAATGTCGTTTAAGAAAGTCGTTGATATTGATGAGACAGAGGAATTTCCTCACTCAGAGATAGAATGGCTTTACAATTGGAAACTGCAACATTACTATGTTCCGGCGGAGTGTGGTGGGGAGTTTACTTCTTTTGAGGAATTTTTAGCGTTTGTTCGCGTTTTATGTCGTCGAGATCAAACCATAGGGATCGCGTTTACTACCCTATTTTGGTCTTTTATTACTTGGATGGCAGGCAACGATGAACAAAAGCAACAATTGGCCCAATACATCAAAAATGAAAACGGAGCGATGTGTTTAGGCTATTCTGAGAGAGAACATGGGAGTGATCTAATTGGTGGTGATTTAACAGCGAAAAAAGTCCCAGGAGGCTACATTCTCAATGGAGAAAAATGGCCGATTAATCGGGCAACGATTTCAGGAATATCCTATATTTTAGCTAAAACCGATCCAGAGGGTGGACCCAAATGTTTAACCCTGTTTATGGTGGATAAAAGTCAATTAAACCCTGATAATTATTACAATTTACCTAAAATTTTAACCCACGGTATCCGAGCTTCTGATATGAGTGGGATCGGGTTTAAAGATTGTTTTGTTCCTGACTCCATGCGCATAAAAGAGGAAGGAGACGGATTAGAATTTGCTTTAAAAGGCTTTCAAGTCACTCGAACTTTTTGTGCTGCTTTTTCATTAGGTGCAGCGGATACTGCGTTAAGAACCACTTTAAATTTTGCGGTTAAACGGGTGGTTTATGGGAAAAAAGTAATCGATATTCCCCAACCCCGTAAAATTTTGGTAGATGCGTTTTTAGACATTTTAATTTGTGATTGCGAAACCATTGGCGCATCCAGAGGGTTCCATGTCATCCCTGAACAGTTTAGCGTCTGGGCCTCGGTAACCAAATACTTTGTTACCACCCAAATAGAAACCATGATCAACAACGTTTACACTGTACTTGGATCACGGTTCTATATGCGTGAAGAACACGACTGGGGTATCTTCCAAAAGGTACTGCGGGATAACTCCATCATCAGTATGTTTGATGGTAGTACAGTGGTTAATTTACACGCTTTAATGCTTCAATTTCGTCAATTAACCAAACAAAGATCCCGTCGTAAACCAGAAGCGATCGCCAATTTACAAAAACGCTTAGAAGCCATTTTTTCCTTAGAACAACCCTTACCTCCATTTAATGGGGAGAAACTGGAGTTATTTGGTCGGGGTGTGGATGATCCCCTACAAGGACTAGAAATTGCCCTACAACAGCTAGAAGCTCTAAAAGAGACAGCTAATGTAGACGAAGAGGTGTTAGAAAAGCTCATGGTTTTGGGTAATTTAGTCTTAGAGGAATTAGACACCCACGACGAGTTAATTGCTAACTCACAATTTGAATACGGCCATGATCAATCTCCAGAATTGTTTGAAATTGCCAAAAAATACTGTACCCTTCATGCTGCAAGCTGTTGTTTACAGATGTGGTTATACAATCGAACAATTTTAGGGGACTTTTTTGCCAAAGGGGAATGGTTAGTATTGAGCTTACATCGACTCTTAAGAACAATTCGACCTTTACCCTACAGCATTTCTGATGTATATGTGGAAAATACCGCCCAACAACTGCTACAACTTTACAAAGAAGATAAACTTTTTTCAATCGTTCCTTTTCAATTAGCTCATTCACCGATAAACGAGGATCCCTCTTATGCAAGTTCAAAGCTCCAGCTACAAGCTTGATGACCAAGCAGCAGCTACCACACCGGTCGAAACTGTTCAAAATTGGCTGATTAAGCAGTTAGCTGAGCAGTTACGTCTTGACCCTGCTAGTATTAAAATTACCGAACCCTTTACCCGTTATGGCCTTGATTCTATCGATGCTGTAACCTTAGTGGGAGACTTGGAAGATTGGTTAGATTTAGACTTACCTGATACCTTATTCTGGGATCATCCTACTGTAGAAAAATCAGCCCAATATCTCGAAGAAAATTATGATCTTGCTGATGCACTGAGTAGTGTTGAATCAGAGCAAACAGCAACAGAAGAACCCGTTAATCAAACTCAAGATAATAATAACGAGAAAAAAGGATGGGGCAATCTTTTTGGGAGATTCAAGTAAAAGAAAGATAAACCATAAAATCATTAATAGGGTTAGTCAAGTGTAATTCTGGGCTAACCTTTATTTTTGATGGGTAATAGAATTAGGAGCGATTGATACTATATCCGTTTCTCAAAACCCCCTTATGTATTACTCGATAACACTCTAGAGACGTTTCATGAAACGTCTCTACAAAAGTTGGGTATGGCAACAGAATTTGGTATGAAATGTAACTTCACCTGCTATAGTATTAAAAATTCTAACTTCTGTTTCGTGAGAACTCAATTATTAGGTTTTATTCTTTAAATGTAAATTATTATATGTATGAATTACTCTGATTTTTCATTTTGGTGGATCTTAATTTTATTTAGCGTTCCTTTTTTTACGGTTCGTTATGTAGCGCAGTCAGCTAATTTATGGCGCGGAATTTTCGATAGTATTGGTTTATTAGCCTTATCTTTTTTGCTTTTTTTCCATGCGAGTCGTTCTAGTTTTATTATTTTTGTCGCTGAACTTGTATTTAACTATTTGATGGTGCAATGGATGCTGCGATCGCAAGGTTGGAAAGCAAAATTGATCGCCACTGTTGTTATTGTTATTAATGTTTCCATTTTAGCCTATTTTAAATACTTAACTTTCTTTGTGGAAGATGTTATTGGTTTATTTATTACTATTCCTGGAAACTGGCAACAATTATCACCCATTCCTGTCAGAAATACTATCCCTCCAGGGGTTTCTTTTTATACTTTCCAAATGGTTGCTTTTGTAGTAGATTCCCTGAATGCAAGAAAAAAGAAACCCATTGCTTTTATTGATTATCTGAATTTTATTGCTTTTTTCCCCCAAATTGTTGCCGGTCCCATTGAAAGACGGGGAGATTTATTTCCTCAGATTGAATCTTTTCGTTTTAAATTTAGGGTAGACAACTTTGAAACAGGTTTAAAATGGATTTCTTTAGGGTTATTTATGAAGTTTGTTTTAGCAGATAATATTGCCCCCTATATTGATTTACAAGTTGCTGATAATGCTTGGACGGTTTGGTTTTTTGCATTACTATTTACCCTAAGAATTTATTTTGATTTTGCTGGTTATAGTTTCGTTGCTGTTGGTATTGCCAGCTTTTTAGGGGTTAAATTAACCGTCAACTTTTTAGCCCCCTATACCTCCCAAAGTATCAATGAATTTTGGCGACGTTGGCACATTACACTAAGTACCTGGTTTAGAGATTATGTCTTTTTACCTTTGATGGGATCGAATAAACAATGGGCAGCGTTTTACCTGTTTTTAACCTTTACGTTATCAGGATTTTGGCACGGGGCAGCCTGGAATTTTATCATCTGGGGTGCTTATCATGGTGCGCTATTATTAGTATTAAGATATTTAGGACGACCTTTTTATGGATTCGTAGGAGACTATCTTCCTCGTCCTCAGATCGTCTCTTGGTTTTTAACCTTTGCTTCGGTGACGTTAGGTTGTCTTTTCTTTATGGAAACTAACAGTCGACGACTGTTAACGAAGTTAATTACAATCTTAACTCCCAGTGCTTATTCTTGGGAAAATTTGCAAGGTGTGTTGGGATCGTATAGTATTAATGAAACTTCAGCGTTGCTGTTGGTTTTAGCTTTATCACTGTTTGTCCTTTTAATGGAACATTTAGCAGTGTGGCAAGGCAAATTTGAATATGATTTATTATTATCCCGTTGGTTGTCTCCTGTTTTATTAGCTTTAACCATTTTATTAGCTGCTAATACACCATCTGAGTTTATTTATTTTGAGTTCTAATGAATAGTAAACATCCCATTAATATCTGTGTTTTAGGCGGAGGGTTTAGCGGTTTATATACTGCTTTATATCTCAGTAATCATCCTCAAGTAAAGTCAGGTGATTGGAAAATCACCTTAGTCGAACGCAATGACAACTTTTTGTTTACTCCTCTATTATATGAGTTAATTACAGGAGAATTACAACGTTGGGAAATTGCGCCAACTTACCAAAAATTATTGGCCGGAACCTCTATCCAATTTTGTCAACATATTGTTAAAAAAATTGACTTAGATAATCGTCAGGTTCAACTAGATAATGATAAAAGTTTAACTTATGATTACTTGGTTTTAGGGTTAGGGACTCAAAACCGTTGGGTAGATATTCCAGGGTTAAAAAATTATGCTTTAACCTTTAGAACATTACAAGATTTAGAACAGTTACAAGCCAAAATACACTACTTAGAAACCTTAGATAGAAAGAATTTTAGAGTTGCTATTATTGGCGGTGGACCGAATGGTGTAGAATTATCTTGTAAGTTAGCTGATCGCCTAGGAAAACGAGCAGAAGTCTTATTAATTGATCGCGGAAATCAAATTTTAAAAGGGTTATCTAAAGGAGTTCGTAAAGCATCTTATCATGCCTTAGGTTCGCGTCGTGTTCAATTGTATTTGAATACAAATGTTAAAGAAATTAAGGAAGATTTAATTACTATCAATCATGGGGAGCAAAATATTGATGTTCCTGTAAATATAGTTATCTGGGTGGCTGGAACTCAGTCAAGAAGCTTAATTCAATCATTGAATTGTCAACAAACTAGCTCAGGTAAACTATTAACCAATTCTAGGTTACAACTCATTGATTACCCGAAAGTCTTTGCATTAGGCGATTTAGCACAAATCAGTAGTAAAAATCACTCTTTTCCCGGTACGGCTCAAGTTGCTTATCAACAAGCTAGTTGTGCAGCTAAAAATATTGCTGCTATCATCGAAAATAAGCCCTTAAAATCCTTCAACTATCTTCATTTAGGAGATATGTTAACCCTAGGAAGAAGAACCGCGATTATCTCTAGTTACGGGATCAATATTAGTGGACAAGTAGGGGGAATGATGCGACGATTAGCTTATATCTTCCGTTTACCTACCATGCGTCATCGTCTTCAAGTTTTGAGGAATTTTGTACAAAAAATTGGCTTAAAAATCCGTCGTTTCTTTAGAGCAATTATAGGTAGTTTATTAGGGCAAAAGTCATCTAGAAAATACTTAGAATAATAAGTAAAAAATAGGGTATAATAATGAATAATCGGAAATATTGATTAACTCACCAAAAATATTAATGGAAGTAGGATTTCAAAAACGATTTGACTATGTTTTAATTTTTGGACAAGGACGTTCAGGAACCAACTGGCTTCTAGATACACTAGATTTTTCTCCTCTAACCCATTGTCGTAATGAACCTGATAAACTTCTCAACTCACCCCTATTACAATTACCTTCAGGTGTTGTTGATCAATCTTTCGAGAAAAGCTTTGGAGACCAGTGGGATCAAGCCATAGCTCTAACAAGTTCAAGAATGGGAGTGCGAGATCGTATTGCAGCAAATCCTAAAATTTACTTACCTGAACCAATGCGTTTAAGCATTGGAAGAATGGTATTTGCTAAATCTCGTGTACGTAAACAATTGGCTAATTTAATACCTAGCTGTACTAGTTGGTCTCAAGAAGAATGGCTAATTCCTTCTTGGTATAGCAGTTCCTTGGAAATAAGTTTACCGATCCTTAAGCTTAATCAAACTCCTGCTTGGGGTAAGTGGGTTTTAGAAAATCGTCCTCAAGCTTTAATCATTCATATTGTTCGTCATCCTGGCGGTTTTCTTAACTCTTGGAAACAAAGATATGTAAAAAGTAAATCTCTCGAACAAATTCGGCAAGCTAATAATAAACGTTTACAATCAATTGTTCAAGTTGATTCTCAATGGGCTAAACGTATTGGTAACATAGAAGGAATGAATGTAGAAGAATCTGAGTTGTGGTACTGGTGTTATGCTAATGAAGTAATTAACAGTGCAGGGAAAGGCAAAGACAATTATCTACACATAGTTTATGAAGATTTGGTTGCTGATCCGATAAAAATTAGCCAGTTGCTCTATAAAACTGCTGGTTTACCTTGGTCTCAAGAGATTGAGCAACAAGTTTTGAAAAATTCATCTCAATCTAATCAAATTGCTAAAAGTTGGTATCAAAATCTTTCCACAAAGGAAATTGAATTAGTTAAGCAATGTTTAAAAGATAGTTTTATGGGTCAATGGTGGTCAGAAGAACAAGACTCATAAAGTGACATCAAATGTTTAGGGATTATCTATTCTATTTTAGTTTATGTAATTGATAACAAGAGTTTGGAGTAATCTGAAAGCTTCTTCAAACTATATCTTTACTATACAGTCTTAATTGAGCATTTCACTCTTTAGTTTTAAACCCTAAATTCACTAAAAACAACTTCTTACCAGTTTTGGCTGTGGTGTTTTAGATCACTGCATTTTCTTGAAATTAGGATAACTTATAATATAGCATTTCCTAGACTCATGAGGTACAGCTAATATTCAACTTCTGAACTTCTGCTGCGTAGCACAGGCGAAGCCTGCCCTCCTAACTCCTAAAACTAGAAGAGTTTGTACCTCACAAGTATGGGAACTGCTATAGATTAATGATAAATTCAACGTTGATGTCTATCTGATGACAAAACCTCTTACATCATCGTCAAGTCAACAAGGAATGCCTCAAATACCTTTACGGTTATTTTTGGTGATTCCTTTTATTGTACAAATTGTTGTTGCTGTGGGAATCACAGGATATCTTTCCTTACGTAACGGTCAACAAGCAGTGAATGATCTTGCTCATCAATTACAATCTCAGGTGAGCAATCGCATTACGGAACGTTTAGAAGACTATCTTAAAACTCCCCCTTTAATTAATCAGGTTAATGTAGATAACACCGAGTTAGGAGTCGTTAATATCAACAACTGGCAGAGATTAGAGCGTTATTTTTGGCAACAGATGACTACTTTTCCCTCAATTTACAGTATCTATATTGGACTATTGAAAGGGGAGAGTATCGGTGTCAATCGTGAAAATGATGGGACTTTAATCTCAAAAATGACCCAAAACTTTCCTAAAAGAAATCTTTATCTACTGGATAACCAAGGAAATCGTCAAAAATTACTGAAAGTTCAACCAAGTTATGATTCTACGACAAGACCCTGGTTTATCGAGGCAAAAGCTAAAAAACAAGCAATTTGGAGCGATATTTATCAGTTTGCCTTTGATAAACAAGTATTAGGCATTACTGCTGCTCAACCATTTTACGACCAACAGGGAAATTTTCAAGGAGTTTATGCCGTCGATTTAAGCTTAAATGTTATTAGTGAGTTCCTTGACCAACTTATGGTTAGTCCATCTAGTCGTATCTTTATTATAGAACGTTCTGGATTATTAGTGGCAAGCTCTAATTCTCAAAAACCTTTTGTCCTCGATGCCAAAACCAGAGAACCTCAACGTCTGAATGTTAAAAATGTCAAAGATCCTTTAATTCAAATTACTGCACAAGAGTTATTACAAGCATCTAATAGTTTTGAGAACATTCAAGAATTAAAACAATTGGAAATATGGAATGAAAAACAACGTATATTTGTTGATATCTGTCCTTACCGAGATCCTAGGGGAATTGATTGGTTAATTGTGACTGCTATACCAGAAGCAGATTTTATGGATCAAATTAATCGTAATACGAAAATGACCATAGGACTGTGTATTACTGCACTGATCGTTGCCATTATTATTGGGTTATTAACCTCTGAATGGATTACTAAACCAATTCTTAAAATTAGTAAAGCATCAGAAGCGATCGCTTCTGGTAAATTAATCCAAAAAGTAGATGTAAAGGGAATCAAAGAATTACATAAATTATCCCATTCGTTTAACTATATGGCTCAGCAATTATATGCTTCCTTTGTTGCCTTAGAACAGAGTAATAATGAGCTAGAAAATCGGGTCAAAGAAAGAACTCTCGAATTGCAAAAAGCTAAAGAAATAGCTGATACAGCTAACCAAGCCAAGAGTGAATTTCTGGCCAATATTAGTCATGAATTACGCACTCCTCTCAATGGCATTTTAGGCTATACTCAAATTCTCGAAAGAGATGGAAATTGTAACCATCAACAAAAACATGGTGTTCAAATTATTCATCAATGTGGTACCCATCTTTTAACCTTAATTAATGATATTTTAGATATTTCTAAGATTGAAGTAAATAAACTAGAGATTTATTCCCATGATTTTCATTTTCTAATTTTTTTAAGGACTATTAGCGAAATTTGTCAGGTTCGGGCGCAACAAAAGGGTATTTTATTTGATTTTCAAATTCTTGGAAATTTACCTACCTTTGTACAAGGGGATGAAAAACGATTAAGACAAGTTTTACTTAACTTACTAGGAAATGCTATTAAGTTCACACAACAAGGAACAGTTACTTTTAAAGTTAAAAAATTATCGGACAATCAAAACAAAGACTTAGTTGATTTTCGATTTCAGATCGAAGATACTGGAATTGGAATTAAAGAAGAAATGTTAGAGAAAATTTTTCTCCCTTTTGAACAAACAGGAAACTATAAAAACAAAGTAGAAGGAACGGGTTTGGGTTTAGCTATTAGTCAAAAAATTATCGCTTTAATGAATAGTAAAATTAATGTGCAAAGTACCCCGAATAAAGGTAGTATTTTCTGGTTCGATTTAGCTCTAAAAACTTCTCAAGAATTTCTTGAAACAAATTTACCTGAAAAGCAAGTCAATATTAAAGGATATAAAGGGAGTAAGCGAAGCGTTTTAGTCGTCGATGATTTGGAAGATAATCGCTTGTTTTTAGTGGAATTGTTACAAAGTATTGGGTTTGAAACTATCGAAGCAGAACAGGGTAAAGAAGGCATAGAAAAAGCAATTCAGTTTCAACCTGATTTAATTATTACAGATATTTTAATGCCAGAAATGAATGGCTTAGAAATGACGCAAGAGTTACGAAAATTATCTCAATTTAAAACAACACCAATTATTGCTTCTAGTGCAAGTGTTTCTCTGGTTGATAGAGAGAAAACTTTACAAAAAGGATGTAATATTTTTGTCCCGAAACCTATCCAAGTTATTGAATTATTTAACAAGATTCAACAATGTTTAAATCTTGAATGGATTTATCAATCTAAACTTGATAAAAACAACTCTCAAAAGTTATCAAATACTCCTTTGCCAATTTTAGATATTATCTTACCGCAAGGAATTGATATGTTGGAACTACGGGATGCTGTGGAAACAGGAGATGTAGAGAAAATTGAACAAGAAACACTAATTTTAAAACAAAATTATCCTCAATATAATCAGTTTTATGATTGGTTAATCCAAGCAACACAAAACTTTGAAATTAACAAAATTCAAACAATATTTGAACTTAGTATAGAAAAAGAGTAAACTCAAATGAATTCTACTAAACAATCATTAATTTTAGTTGTTGACGACAACCCTAATAATATTCAAATACTTTTTCAATGTCTCAAAACAGCAGGCTATAAAGTTCTTATTGCTCAAACAGGAGAAAGTGCAATTAATCAGGCACAAAAAACATTACCTGATCTAATTTTATTAGATGTAATGATGCCAATAATGGATGGATTTGAAACCTGTCGTGCTTTAAAATCATCGGCAGAAACTGTAAATATACCTATTATTTTTATGACGGTTTTAAATGAAACTTTTAATAAAGTTAAAGGATTTTCTCTTGGTGCCGTTGATTACATTACAAAACCATTTGTCCAAGAAGAATTACTCGCAAGAGTTAAATTACATCTCGATTTGAGAAATCTGACTAAAACCCTAGAACAACAAAATGAATCTCTTAAAGAAGAAATTTCAGCACGAATTGAGATGGGAAAACAACTCCAAAAATTTAATCAAAATTTAGAGCAACTGGTGGAAAAACGCACAGAAGAATTAACACAAACTTTATTAGAACTGCAAACAACTCAAATTCAATTATTAGATAGGGAAGCACAACTAAAACATGATGCTTTTCATGATAAATTAACAGGTCTTATTAATCGAGATTTATTTGTTAATTTGCTAAAACAAGAAATGAAAACAGCTTCTGTTAACTCACAGTATTTGTATGGAGTATTATTTATCGATCTCGATGGCTTTAAAATCGTTAATGATAGTTTAGGTCACTTAGTAGGAGATGATCTCTTAAAAGTAGTAAGTCAACGCTTAAAAACTTGTGTTCGGTCTAGCGATGCTGTCGCTCGTTTTGGTGGCGATGAATTTGCTATTTTATTGAGAAATCTCAAAGAATTATCACTAGCTGAGGTTATTGCACAACGAATTTTAAATACCTTAAATCAACCATTTTATCTTAATAACTATGAAGTTTCCGTTGGTGCTAGTATTGGAATGACATTTAATGTTTTTAAATATAATCAACCCAGTGAAATATTGCGGGATGCAGATATTGCAATGTATCAAGCAAAACGACAAGGAAAAGGGTGTTATAAGTGTTTTAACCCAGATATGCAAGCTCTTGTTTTTGCTCGTATTCAACTTGAAAGAGACTTAAATAAAGCAGTAGAAAATCTTGAAAACGATGAATTATCTCAACAATTTTCTTTATATTATCAACCAATTGTTCATTTAGAAAATCAAAAAATTAACGGGTTTGAAGCATTACTACGTTGGCAACATCCCACAGAAGGGTGGATATCTCCAGAAAAATTTATTCCCATCGCTGAAGAAACAAAATTAATTAATCCTCTTGGGTGGTGGATTTTAAAACAAGTATGTCAACAAATTTCTTATTGGTTAAAACAGTTTCCTGATCACAATACTTTAACAGTTAATATTAATGTGTCGGCTGTTCAATTTCAACAGGAGAACTTTATAGAACAAATCGGATTAATTGTTCAGGAAAGTCGTTTACCACCCGGTTCCCTAAAACTAGAAATTACAGAAAGTTATACCTTAGATACGGAAAATTATTCTCTTGAGAGATTACAGAAATTAAAAGATATGGGAATTCATTTATGTATTGATGATTTTGGTGTTGGTTACTCTTGTTTAAATCGTTTACAAGAATTACCTGTAGATACTCTGAAAATTGACCGATCTTTTCTTAAAAAATTAGACCATTCTAATCCTAACTTACAATTTATTAAAAGTATTTTAATGTTAGCTTCTAGTTTAGAAATAGATGTAGTTGCTGAAGGAATTGAGACCGAAAATCAGTTACAAAATTTACAAAAATTAGGCTGTCTTTTAGGACAAGGGTATTTATTCTCTAAACCGGTTAACTGCGATCAAGCTACTCAGTTTCTCGAGGAAAAAATAGTATTTTGATGTCATGGGAATAATAAATTAAGGCGATCACTCTTTAAATTAAATTTAACGACGGGGAAAAACTTGTCTTTTTAAAATAGTCATTTCTCCTGAAATTGTTCCATAAAGTTTTGTTGTTTTAGCTGAGTTTGCGAAACTCTCTGAAACTTTACGAACTGAACGAGTGTTTAAATTGACAACTTCATCATCTTCGTTAATACAATTTCATTATTTTGAGCTAAAGTAATACTGTTAAGTCCTAAATTTGTATAACTAAGCACTGATAGGGCAAGGGTTAAAAATTGAGTTTTCATAGATAAAGTTATTATTCTGTATTTTTTACTCATAATGAGTCCACATTCTTATAATTTTAACAATTTTTTCCTCTGGTAAAATCTGATAAACTAAACGATGTTTAATATTAATACGCCTCGAATAATAACTAGCTAAATCACCACTAAGTTTTTCATAGTTGGGATAAGATTGATAAGGATTTTCTTTCAAAACATCTAATAACTTAGCTGTTTGTTTTCCTAACCCTGCACTCACTAGCTTTCTCGCATCTTTTTCAGCTTGTTTAGTAAAGACCAATTGCCAATTACTCATTTAAAATGTCTCTAATTGAATCTTCATTTAAACAATCTTCAGTGGGTGTATTTCCTCCTTCTAGAATTGACTCAACCATCCCAGGAATAGAATGTAAATAAAGGGTTTCTTGAATTGAATTCCAATCTTCTTCAGCAATTAAAACAGCATTTCTTTTTGTTCCAGATAAAAGAATTGGTTGATGATTGTCATTGGTTTGATTGACTAATTTCTCAATTTCATCTTTAGCTTGATTGATATTAATAATTTTCACAAAATACTCCCGTAAACTTTATTTATGTGTTCATGGTAACATATCTTTCTTTTAGAGATGCTATTCACAAAAATAATACTCCTGATACTTATATAAAGTTATCTAAATTGAATTAATTAGAGATTGCTAATCTTTTCTCAATTTTGGGGAATACTAACCCTAACGCAAACAATTCAGTCATAGGAAAAAATAATGTTAGCCAGGGTTTGGTGTGCTTCATTAGTGGGTATTGATGCGGTAAAAGTTGGGGTAGAAGTAGATGTTGCGGGGGGACTTCCTGCCATAACAATTGTCGGATTACCTGATACCGCCGTACAAGAATCTAGGGAAAGAGTGAAAGCAGCCATTAAAAATTCAGGGTTTGCCTTTCCCATGCGAAAAATTATTATTAATTTAGCTCCGGCTGACTTACGCAAAGAAGGCCCTTCCTTTGACTTACCTATCAGTGTAGGAATATTAACCGCCTCAGAGCAAGTAGATGCTCATTTATTGGGGGATTATTTGTTTTTAGGGGAATTATCCCTAGATGGAAGTTTGCGCCCTGTTGCTGGCGTTTTACCTATCGCTGCGAAGGCGCAACAGCTAGGTATCAAAGGGTTAGTGGTTCCAGCAGATAACGCCCAAGAAGCTGCTGTAGTCAAAGATTTAGCGGTTTATGGTTTCAAACACCTCTCAGATGTCGCTGACTTCCTCTGTCAACCCGAAAACTATCAACCTGCCACCTATCAACCTCCTCAAAAGGATGAGTTAACGCCTGTTTTTCCCCTAGATCTCAAAGATGTTAAAGGCCAAACCCACGCCCGTCGCGCCTTGGAAATAGCTGCTTCTGGGGGACATAATTTAATTTTAGTCGGACCACCCGGAAGCGGAAAAACCATGTTGGCTAAGCGTTTACCTGGCATTTTACCCCCTTTATCCTTCTCTGAGGCGTTAGAAGTGTCTCAGATTCATTCTGTGGCTGGTTTACTCAAAAATAGAGGCTCTTTGATCCAAGATCGACCTTTTCGTAGTCCCCATCATTCTGCGTCGGGTCCAAGTTTAGTGGGGGGTGGAAGTTACCCAAAACCTGGAGAAATTTCCTTATCTCATCACGGTATTCTATTTTTAGATGAATTAACAGAATTTAAACGCAATGTTCTGGAGTTTCTCCGTCAACCGTTAGAAGATGGTTACGTTTCTATTTCTCGTACTCGTCAGTCGGTGACATTTCCGGCCTGTTTTACCTTGGTAGCGAGTACCAACCCTTGTCCCTGTGGCTATTTCGGCGATCCCATCCAACGGTGTACCTGTTCTCCTCGTCAACGAGAACAATATTGGGCGAAGTTATCGGGTCCGTTGATGGATAGAATTGATTTACAAGTGGCTGTAAACCGCCTAAAACCCGAAGAAATGACCCAACAAGTGACAGGAGAAGGATCGGATACCATTAGAAACAGAGTTAAATTAGCCCGCGATCGCGCTCAACATCGCTTTAAGGAAGATGCTTCGGTGTCTTGTAATGCACAGATGCAAACCTCCCATTTACGTCAATTTTGTGCTTTAGATGAGTCGAGTCGTAACTTATTAGAAGGGGCGATCCGCAAGCTAGGATTATCTGCAAGGGCTATGGATCGGGTGTTAAAGGTGTCTCGTACTATTGCCGATCTCGCTGATGATGACTCGGTTAAAAGTTATCATGTTGCTGAGGCCATACAATACCGAACTATCGATAGGATGCAATAATTTCAGGGGTTAAAAAAAAGTTACCATGACCCTTGCTTTTTATATCTAATTTCATATATAATATTTGATCGTGGCCAAAAGCTAATTAATAGACCTTGGCTCAAAGTGGGAAAAATCCGCTTCAGGATACTGAAGAGAGCAAGCTTTAAGTCTTGAAGAGTCACGGCAACCCAACTTAACCCGTTGTCACAAGCAGGTTAAACCTATCGTTAACTGTCTATATTGATTTCGCCTGACGGCTGTTAGAGCGTATTCATAAAAGCAAAGCGAGGAAACACTATCTCGCTTGTTTAGGTGTGAATGATGCACCTAAATTCTGTTGTCTAGCCTATAGAGGAAAAAACCGTGGCTGTTGGTCTTCTTGGAACCAAACTCGGTATGACCCAAATCTTCGAGGAGGAATCTGGCCTGGCCATTCCTGTTACCGTAGTGCAAGCGGGTCCATGTACCATTACACAAATAAAAACCACCGACACCGATGGTTATAGTGCCATCCAAATCGGTTATTTAGAAGTCAAAGAAAAAGCTCTAACCAAACCAGAGTTAGGCCATTTAAAAAAAGTCAACGCATCCCCCTTGCGTCATCTTAAAGAATATCGAGTGGAAGATCTTGCTTCTTATCAATTAGGAGAAGCAATAAAAGCAGATATTTTTAACGTTGGGGACTTAGTAGATGTTTCTGGAACCTCAATGGGACGAGGGTTTGCTGGCTATCAGAAACGCCATAACTTTAAACGAGGTTCTATGACTCATGGCTCAAAAAACCATCGTTTACCTGGGTCAACTGGCGCAGGAACAACACCAGGACGGGTATATCCAGGAAAGAAAATGGCGGGTCAATACGGTGCAACGAAAGTAACCACCCGTAAATTGCAAGTGGTTCGAGTTGATGCAGAAAGAAACCTTTTACTGATCAAAGGAGCAGTACCTGGAAAGCCAGGAGGTCTTTTAAATATTACCCCGGCCAACATTGTTGGTCAATAAAAAGACTAACTCATAAGTAAACGAGAAACGAATCAAGAAAAATGGTTGATTGTAACGTTAAAAACTGGCAAGGGGAAGAAGTTGGGCAAGCTACCCTAGATTTGAAAGTAGCCAAAGAAGAAAGCGCATCGCACTTATTACACCGTGCGGTTGTGCGTCACTTAGCCAATGCTCGTCAAGGAAACGCCTCTACCAAAACGAGAGCAGAAGTAAGAGGGGGTGGGCGTAAACCCTGGCGACAAAAAGGAACCGGTCGAGCTAGAGCCGGATCGATACGTTCCCCCTTATGGCGAGGGGGTGGGGTCATTTTTGGACCAAAACCCAGAGATTTTAGTTTAAAAATGAACCGTAAAGAAAAACGGTTAGCCTTAAGGACAGCCATAGGTAGCCGAGTTGAAGACATTATTGTTGTTGAAAACTTCGTTGAACAACTTCCCCAACCCAAAACCAAAGAATTAGCTTCAGCTTTAGCCCGTTGGGGAGTAGAGCCTAGCCAAAAAGTGGCTTTGGTACTGGTAGAAACTGACGACAACATTTATTTATCAGCCAGAAATCTTTGTTTTGTGAAGATTTTAAGAGCCGATAGTTTAAATGTTTATGATCTGCTCAACGCCGATAAAATCGTCATCACCTCCGAAGCCCTAACCAAAATCCAGGAGGTTTACAATGACTGAATATAATCCCCGTGATCTAGCGGATTTGGTACTTAAGCCGATTATTACCGAAAAAGCAACCCTGCTGCTAGAACAAAATAAATATGTGTTTGATGTACTACCGAAAGCCACCAAACCAGAAATTAAAGCAGCGATCGAAAGTTTATTTGACGTTAAAGTAATCGGGGTGAACACCATTCGTCCTCCTCGGAAGAAGCGTCGTGTGGGTCGATTCATTGGTCATAAACCCTTATATAAGCGAGCGATCGTTACCCTAGAAGAAGGAGATACCATCGAACTCTTCCCTGACGTATAACCTTATACGTCACCGTAAGGTCAAAATAAACTCGCAATCTTCTATCAACCCTCGAATCATCAGCCAACTGCTCATTAACTGACCAAACCGAAAAGATAATCATGGGTATTCGTACTTATCGGCCATACACTCCCGGAACCAGACAAGCCTCTGTCTCAGATTTCGCGGACATTACCAAACGTAAGCCGGAAAAATCATTAACTACCTACAAACATAATAAAAAAGGGCGTAATAACCGAGGGGTAATTACCAGTCGCCATCGTGGCGGTGGACATAAACGGTTATATCGAATTGTAGATTTTAAACGGGATAAATACGGAATTCCAGCTAAAGTCGCTGCCATCGAATACGATCCCAACCGTAACGCTCGTATCGCTCTTCTCTTCTATCAAGATGGAGAAAAACGCTACATCTTAGCACCAGCAGGCATAACTGTAGGAACAGAAGTTATCTCAGGAGAAGATTCTCCCTTTGAAGTGGGTAACGCCTTACCCCTCTATAAAATTCCTTTAGGGACAGAAGTTCATAACGTCGAATTAGTCGCAGGAAAAGGGGGACAAATGGTGCGGGCGGCTGGTGCTGCTGCTCAAGTGGTAGCCAAAGAAGGCGATTATGTCACCTTAAGACTGCCTTCCAAAGAAGTTCGCATGGTGCGAAAAGAATGTTATGCCACCATTGGGCGAGTTGGTAACATTGAAGCCCGTAACATCAAACTAGGAAAAGCTGGAAGAACCCGTCACTTAGGTCGCAGACCCCACGTCAGAGGAAGCGTCATGAACCCAGTGGATCACCCCCACGGTGGAGGAGAAGGACGCGCCCCTGTTGGTAGAAGCGGACCGATGACCCCTTGGGGTAAACCCGCTCTTGGAGCAAAAACCCGTAATAAGAAAAAAGCGAGTTCTCGCCTAATTATTCGTCGTCGCCGTTAAAACAATTGAATTGGTTGAAATTATTATGAGTCGCTCCTTAAAAAAAGGTCCTTTTATTGCAGATAGTCTCCTGACGAAAATTGAAAAACTCAACGAAAAAGGAGATAAACAGGTCATCAAAACCTGGTCAAGAGCTTCCACCATCATCCCCGCTATGATCGGTCATACCATCGCAGTCCATAACGGTAAACAGCACGTCCCCATTTTTATCTCCGAACAAATGGTCGGTCATAAATTAGGGGAATTTGCCCCCACCCGAACCTTTAGGGGACACGCGAAGAGTGATAAAAAAGCTCGAAGATAATCAAACCAGGTAAAGCCGAGGAAACTGGGGACATACTTTGACCCCAACCCTTAAACCCTGTTTAAAAAGTAAGTTACAGACACCACAACACTATCATGGCAGTTGATACAACCACAGAAGCTAAAGCCATAGCCCGTTATATTCGGATGTCTCCCTCAAAAGTAAGACGGGTACTCGATCAAATTAGAGGCCGCTCTTACCGTGAAGCCCTAATCATCCTGGAATTTATGCCCTATCGAGCCTGTGAGCCAATTTTGAAACTATTGCGCTCTGCTGTGGCTAATGCTGAACACAATCAAGGACTTGATCCTACCACCTTAGTCGTTAGTAAAGCCTATGCAGACGGGGGACCCAGTTTAAGGCGATATCGACCTAGAGCGCAAGGACGGGCTTATCAAATTCGTAAACCCACCTGCCACATTACTATTGCCGTTGCGCCCGAAATACAAGAGGACTAACAAAAACATATGGGACAGAAAATACATCCAATTGGTTTTCGTCTAGGCATTACCAAAGATCATAAATCCTGTTGGTATGCTGACAAAAGACGCTATCCTGAGCTATTACAAGAAGACTTAGCAATTCGGCAGTACGTTGAAAAAAATCTCAGTAATGCAGGGATTGCCGATATTCGCATTGAGCGTAAAGCCGATCAAATCGATTTAGCCATTCATACTGCTAGACCCGGTGTAGTGGTTGGTAGAGGCGGAAGTGGTATTGAACAACTCAGAACCGGTTTACAAAAAGTTCTGGGGGAAAATCGTCAAATCCGTATTAACGTCATTGAAGTGTCACGGGTTGATGCCGATGCTGCTTTAATTGCCGAATATATTACCCAACAACTAGAGCGACGGGTTTCTTTCCGCCGAGTGGTTCGCCAAGCCATTCAACGGGCCCAACGGGCTGAAGTCAAAGGGATTAAAATTCAGGTAGGTGGTCGTTTGAACGGGGCTGAAATTGCTCGTAGTGAGTGGGTTAGAGAAGGCAGGGTGCCACTGCATACCTTAAGAGCAGATATTGATTATGCCTATCGGACGGCTCAGACCATTTACGGGATCTTAGGCATTAAAGTCTGGGTATTTAAAGGGGAGATTATTCCAGGTCAAGAAGAACAAGCTATGGCAGCCCCCGCACCTACTCCCAGAAAGAAACGTCGTCCCCAACAATTTGAAGACCGTTCCAACGAAGAATAACCAAGACAGTTTAAGTTAAACCTTATCATTAATCACCCATGTTAAGTCCTAGAAGAACAAAATTTCGCAAACAGCAGCGAGGACGCATGAGAGGACTGGCATACCGAGGCAGTACCCTCAACTTTGGTGACTACGCCCTCCAAGCGACCGAACCCTGCTGGATCACCTCCCGTCAAATTGAAGCAGCCCGTCGTGCTATGACCCGCTATATCAAAAGGGGTGGAAAAATTTGGATTCGGGTATTCCCTGATAAACCCGTCACCATGCGAGCCGCAGAAACTCGGATGGGGTCTGGAAAAGGGTCTCCTGAATATTGGGTTGCTGTGGTTAAACCCGGAAGAATCATGTTTGAGTTATCTGGGGTCGCAGAACCGGTTGCCCGTGAAGCAATGCGTCTAGCTGCTCAAAAACTACCCATCAAAACCAAGTTTATTACACGCCAGGAGGAGTATAACTAAATCATGGCACTACCCAAAATACAAGAAGTCAGACAACTCAGTGATGAAGAACTGGCAGAAGAAATTATCGCCACTAAACGGAAACTCTTTGATTTGCGGTTTCAACAAGCCACCCGCCAGTTAGAAAAAACCCACGAGTTTAAACACACCCGTCATCGTATGGCTCAACTCTTAACCGTCGAACGGGAAAGACAACTCAACATCAACCAAACATCATCCACATCAGTAGAAGAGACATAGAACCATTATGGCCGTCAAAGAAAGAGTTGGAGTCGTGGTTAGCACCAAAATGGATAAAACCGCAGTGGTAGCTGTAGAAAACCGCTCCCCTCACCCAAAATATGGAAAGATCGTTGTCAAAACCAAAAACTTTAAAGCACACGATCCCGAAAATAAATGTCAAGAAGGCGATCGCGTTCGCATTCGAGAAACCCGCCCCCTCAGCAAAACCAAACGCTGGGAAATTAAGGAAATTTTAACCGCTCATTAAACCCGTTTATTACCACCGTGATTCAACAGCAAACCTATCTCAATGTTGCCGACAATAGCGGAGCCCGTAAACTCATGTGTTTGCGTGTTTTGGGAACCGGCAATTGTCGCTATGGAG
>JAAUYD010039598.1_pt1 | contig 32011 bp, 23 predicted proteins | sample 7278101 | NCBI WGS metagenome assembly JAAUYD01 (sample SAMN14350128, study PRJNA611818) | marine sediment metagenome | isolation source: surface marine sediment (0.6m) | place: French Polynesia: Moorea | collected 2018-08
GGCCACCTTTGTCAAAGATCGCTTCAAAGGGCTTGTGCTGATTCTGTTGTTGGGAACCCCCGTCCTAGGGGCCATCCTGTGGTTCTTCGCCCAGGCGGGGGCTCACGCCTGGTGGATGTGCTGGGTGGTGGTGACCTTGTTTACACTGGGGGTCCAGTTCCTCTCCCCAACATTGATCATGCCCCTGTTCAACCGTTTCGATCCGCTTCCGGAGGGAGATCTCAAGACCGCCATCTTCGCATACGCCCAACGGATCGGCTACCCCTTGGCCAACGTTATGGTGATGGACGGTTCAAAGCGATCCGCCAAGGCCAACGCCTTTTTCACGGGCTTCGGGAAAAGCAAGCGCATCGTCCTCTTCGACACGCTGGTGGAATCCTACGATACCGATGAACTGCTGGCCATCCTCGCCCATGAAATGGGGCACTACAAACTGCATCACATACACAAGATGACGGCCATCGGAATCCTTCAAATGGGGCTCATGTTCTTTATTCTCTCCCTCTTCATATCCCAACAGGGACTCTTCGAGGCCTTTCTCGTGACCATCCCATCGGTCCATGCCGGCCTGGTTTTTTTCAGCTTGCTCTTCACCCCTTTGGACACGCTGCTCAGTCTTTTCGGAAACCACCTCTCCCGGGAGCACGAATATGCCGCCGATCAGTTCGCTGCCCGCAGTCTCGATGCAGCGGCTTTGGCAACAGCCCTAAAAAAGCTATCGGTGCAGAATCTCTCCAATCTGACACCGCACCCCCTGTTTGTCTTTCTCCACTATAGTCATCCCCCCATCCTCCAGCGATTAAGCGCCATTGAGTTCAGATCGAATCGCTCTGCATCTCAGCACGGACGAGATTCCGAATAACGGCGGCCAGCCTGCGCAAGAACTTTCACTGCTTTGGGACGGTCCACCTCCTCCAGATCGGGCAGGTGCATTGACACAGGGGCGCAAAGGCGGCGAGTTGCTGTAATGGGGGTAACTGTTTGAGAGTTGGCGCATCGTCCCGACTGCGTCAATTGAGAGGCCGCCACCTCTTGGGAAAAGGTGCAGAAGGATTCGGTGGTTGCCGACGGACGTCTTCGTCTGCCGTATTGCTTCACCGGAGGGCGTCATCTTGTTTTAGGCGCTGGTTAGATCTAAACCGCAAACCCCGTTTTTCAGCGAGCAGAGCCTGCGCTTCGGTTGAATGTCATCGCCCGGAGTGATGATGACTGGGGAGAAATTCAGTTGTCGCTCTCCTTCTTGATAAGCAGCGTTGAAGGATCCAGCAGAAGCGATTTGGGCGGCGCCTCCATGCCGGCGTGTTTGAGGGCGTTGATGTGGATTTGGCTTCCCTCTGGCTGCAACTGCAGGATGATGTCGAACTTCTCGTCGAGTCCCGCCAACTGCGGCGGCAACCCATCGGCGCCGGGGGTCTCGTGGCGATGGGTGGTCACCGTGAACCAGATATGCAGATGGCGTTTTTGGGCCAGGGACTTGAGCTCTGCCAAGTTGGTGTGGGTGCCGTCGTCAAAGGGTAGCCCGTCGATGATGACCATTTGGGGCGTGAAGATCTCTTGGGCGCTGAGGTCCTCAATGCGCTCCTCCAAGGTGGCCACGCTGAAACCCGAAGCGGCGAAGGTCATGATCAGACGATGGGGCAGGAGATTGTCCCAAAGCTGTTTCACCTGACCCACATTGTATTGTTCGGCCAGATGCCGAAACACCTCCTTGTACCACAGCGTGACCTTGTTGACCGGATCATTGAGGCTGATGTGGAGCACATTGGATTCCCGCAGGAGGGAGTTGAGGGCGATCTGAACCGTCAAGGCCGTCTTGCCGACACCAGCGCGGGCCAAAACCGCGCCGAAGCTGCCGGCCTGCAGGAGCTCCTCGCTGCCATCGCCGATCAACCGCAGGGGGTTACGAACCGTCAAGTCTTGCTTCAACATGGCCACACTCCTCTCTTTCAATTCAATCACGGTCGCCACCCATGCTGGAGATCGCGGTTTCCGACGGACCCGTGAAAGGGGCGCCAGAGAATCGCCGCGTGGCGACACATCCATTTTCGGCCGCAATTTGATTCCTCATCCATCCGTGTGCGCCAGCAGCGCTCGGGTCTTCGGGTGGTGCCACAGAGCGCCCGTCTAGGCAACGCTCTTCTTCTCTTCCTGTGCTTTTTTTACCAGCTCTTCGGCGACCGATTGGGGTACTTGGCGATAGGTGTTGAACTCCATGGTGAACTGCGCCTTCCCTTGGGTCAAGGATCGCAGAACCGTTGAGTAGCCGAACATCTCTGCCAATGGCACCTGCGCCTCAACTGCGCACATCACCCCCTCGTCCTGGGTGCCAACGATCATTCCGCGGCGTTGATTGAGGGAACCCATGACGGCACCCTGGAATTCGGTGGGGGTCTCCACAACAACTTTCATGATGGGCTCGTGGATAACGGGTCTGGCCTTGTGATAGGCCTCCCGAAAGGCGCCCCGGGCGGCGGCCTGAAAGGCCATCTCGGAGGAGTCCACGCTGTGGGCGGCACCGTCGTTGATCTCGACCTGGATGCCGGTCACCGGGAACTCCATTTTGGGGCCCTTTGCCATGCAGGCACGGAACCCTTTTTCGCAGGCGGGGATATATTGGGTCGGAATGGCACCGCCGGTGATCTTGTTGATGAAGACGAACTCCTCATCGGCCACAGGCTCCATGAAGCCGGCCACACGGCCATATTGTCCGGAGCCACCGGTCTGTTTTTTATGCGTATAATTGAACTCGGCCCGCCTTGTGATGGTCTCCCGGTAGGCCACCCGCGGCATGCCGGTGGAGACCTCCGCCTTATATTCGCGCCGCATGCGCTCCAGGTAAACTTCGAGGTGGAGCTCCCCCATTCCAGAGATGATGGTGTCGCCAGTCTCGTCGCTCACGTACGTTCGGAAGGTGGGATCCTCCTTGGTAAACCGGTTGAGTGCCTTTGCCATGTTGATCTCCGCCTTGTTGTCTTGGGGCATGATGGCCAGGGAGATCACCGGCTCGGGGACGAACATGGACGTCATGGCGAGGTTGAGGTTGGGATCTGTGAACGTATCCCCTGAGGCGCAATCCACACCGAAGAGGGCACCGATGAAACCGGTCTGGATCGCATCGATTTCCTCCATCTGATTGGCGTGCATGCGGACCAGGCGACCGATCTTGACCTTCTTGCCAGTGCGCACATTGAGCAAGGTATCGCCGCGCTTAAGGACGCCCTGGTAGACGCGGATATAGGTGAGCTGCCCGTACTGACCATCCTCCAGTTTGAAGGCCAGGGCCACGATGGGGTCCTCGGCTTTGGAGGACAAGGTGACGGGGGCTTCCGCTTTGTCCAGATCAAGGGCGACGTTCTCCACGTCTGTGGGGCAGGGCAGCAGGGCATTGACCGCATCCAGGAGGGGCTGGACACCCTTGTTTTTATACGCCGACCCGATAAATACGGGCGTAATCTGTCGGGTGAGGGTACCCTGGCGCAGTGCGGCGAGCAGCATGTCGGAGGAGATCTCCTGCTCCTCAAGTACCGCCTCCATCAACTCATCGGAGAAGAGGGTGGCGGTGTCGATCAGGGCTTCGCGCTTTTCGTCCGCCAGAGCTTGCAGTTCTGCCGGTATCGGTTCGCAGCGGACATTCTCGCCGTTGTCGCCATCGAAGTAGATAGCCTGCATGGTGACGAGGTCGATCACGCCCTCAAAGGCAGCCTCGAGGCCGATGGGCAGCTGCATGGCCACGGCGCTGTGCCCAAGCTTCTCGTTGAGCTGCGCAATAACTCGATCTGGATTGGCGCCACTGCGGTCGCACTTGTTGATGAAGGCCACACAGGGAACCTTGTAGCGCTTCATCTGTTGGTCAACGGTGATGGATTGAGACTGAACCCCACCCACCGAACAGAGCACGAGAATGGCGCCGTCAAGCACCCGCAGGGAGCGTTCCACTTCGATGGTGAAATCAACGTGGCCGGGGGTGTCGATGATGTTGATCTCATGCCCCCCCCATTCGCAATAAGTGGCTGCCGAGGCAATGGTGATGCCGCGCTCCTTCTCCAGTTCCATGGAATCCATGGTGGCCCCGACGCCATCCTTCCCCTTGACGTCGTGAATGGCATGAATGCGGTCGGTGTAAAAGAGGATCCGCTCTGTCAAAGTGGTTTTACCCGAATCGATATGGGCACTGATGCCGATGTTCCTGACCTTTTCAATCTGATACTTCATGGTTGTAATCCCTGTGGAGAGTGAGATTCTGGGCGATCTAGGTACCACCCCGGCCAAAAAAAAGATCCCTCACGCGGGCTACCGCCGAATGGGGATCTTCCACTTGCGCTGGTCCAAAGCGTGCGGAAAATATAGATGGGGCGGTCGATTGTCAAGGTTAATTTTCCATATCCAGGAGATTTAGCCATTTTCTAACAACCCCAATCCGCTTGCAATTGCGTCGCGGTCGCGCTTATATACCCATTTTTACCGGGTCGTCCCAATCTCTCTGGCGACATTCCGAAGGAGTAAGCAAACCCGTGGCGCTACAGTCTCGATCAAGAAGACAACAAGCCGAGCCATCCATATCAACTGGGTTCCTCCGCCAGGGGGTCGAGGCTGCCTGGCCCATCTGCCTGGGGTACCTGCCCATCGGCCTGGCATTTGGCGTCCTGGCGCAAAAGGCGGGATTGGCACCGTTTGAAATTGGCCTGATGTCATTGTTGGTTTTCGCCGGCAGCTCTCAATTCATCGCGGTGGCCATGTTGTCTTCGGGGGCCTCCCTGGTGACGATCGTGATGACGACCTTTACGGTGAACCTCCGTCATCTCCTCATGAGCTCGGCATTGGCGACCTACTTCAAGGGCCATCGCCGCGGCAAACTGTCGCTGTTCGCCTACGGGATCACTGATGAAAGCTTTGCCATCAACTGGTCCCGCCTGAAATCGGGCGATTGGGACCTGGAGCGCGCCATCGTTCTGAACCAGACGGCGAACTTGGTTTGGTTTGCCAGCACCATCCTCGGCGGTATCGGAGGACAGTTTATCCCTGCCAAGGCATTCGGCATCGATTACGCCCTGATCGCCATGTTCATCTGCCTGCTGGTGTATCAGTTAAGTGGTGCGGTGTATGTCCTCACCGCCATCCTTGCGGGGGGGCTTGCCGTTATTCTGGCAGTGATATGGCCGGGCAACGGCTACATCATTGCCGCCGCCGTTATGGCCGCCACCATCGGTGTGGTCGCCAAGCGGCGCTGGTTGAATAACCCAGCATTCGGTCCTTCTACCGGTGGAGAAAAAAGATGACCGTGAGCCTTCCCGACTATCTTCTGTTGCTCCTTGCCATGGGTGCCGTCACCTACATACCCCGCTGGGCTCCTGTTTTTTTTCTCTCTCGGCGACAATTGCCCCAATGGCTGGTAGATTGGTTGGACCTGATTCCTGCCGCCATCCTCAGTGCGCTGTTGCTGCCCGAGTTGGTCCTTCGCGGTGATCAGCGTACCTTCTCTATGGTTGAACCGGAGTTGTGGGTAGCCGTCCCGACCCTGCTCTTCGCGATCAAGACCCGCTCTCTCGGCGGCACCGTCGTCGTGGGCATGCTCCTTTTCTGGGGCGCCCAGAAACTGCTTTAAGACCGCCGTCTCCTTTGCGGCGTGTTTCGCAATAGGACGTATGTTGCACCAGTACCGCCGTCAACGGCCTGTGCGCTGGCAAAGGCGACCACCCAGCGACGCCAACGTCCGCGGGTCAGCCACTTTTTGACGCACCGCTTCAGTACCGGTGCCGCGGTTGAGCGCAGACCACGTCCGTGGACAACGAGCACCCCCCGCAGACCGGTTGCGATAGCCCGCTTGAAAAAGTGATTAAAGGCCGTTTCAGCCTCCGGTACGCCCATGCCGTGAAGGTCGATGTGGTCTTGAATCGTGAAGCGCCCCTGATGAAGTGCTTCAATGAGGGGATTGGTGCTTCCAGCACCAGGTCCGGCCATGTATTCAGCGGTGTGCGCCAAGGTAAACCCCTTGCCCTCTTCGACCAGCTCCCGAAGTTGCCGAAGACCATCCGGCTCGGTATTGTCGGCCACTTGAGAACATTCAGGGGCGGCGGGCGTATCCGTGTGGCGGTTGGCCCGCAGGGGGCGCACACCCGTCATAGCCCTTTTGAACAGCTGGTGCTCTTCAGCAGCAGAGAGCGGTTCGGGGGGGCGTTGGATCTGTTGGATCCACGCTCTGCTCTCCGCCAAGCGAATCGCTTTTTTGGAGAGGATCCGATCCAGATCGGCAAAGGGATGCTGCCGGAAACTCTGGGCTTTGGAACGTGGCGCCATCACCATACCTGTCAACGGCATTTATTCATAGATAATAGATAATTGAATTTTTATATCTCATGTAATCATTTACGATCTGCGCGTGGTCGAATACCAGCGGTGCCGGCAATGTATCCGCCGTGAAGACGCCTGCATCGGCGGCATCATCGCTGGCCGCCAGATCGCCGGTAGCGGTGGCGACGAACACCGTCGAAACAGTGTGGTGTCTCGGGTCCCGCTCTGGACTGGAATAGGTGTGCAGCTGTCGTACCAGCGTGACATGCAGGCTGGTCTCCTCCCGGGCCTCGCGCACGGCGGCCGATTCCAAACTTTCGCCATAGTCGACAAAGCCACCGGGAAGGGCCCACCCATGAGGTGGATTGGCACGCTGAATCAGCACGATACCGCCCTGGTATTCGATGAGGATATCGACGGTGAGATATGGGTTGCGGGGCTGGTTTGACATGGCGAGTCTCCTTGTATGGGCAACAGGGTATCCCAGGCCATCGATCCCTGCCTAATAGTGCCGATGCACTTCAGGTTCGTCAACACGTCTCGGAGCGATTGGGCGAATACCCCCTCGGAAGTCCGCTTGCTTCCATACCGCCTTTGCCATAAAACGCCAGTGTAGCAGGGCCCATCGGCACCGACCTTCAGTACGGTTTTGTTTGGCAACCGCTTCAATCCCAGGAGGATAGCGACGCGATGGACATCCACCAATATTGCCCACAGAAAGTCGTCGATGCCAAGACGGCAGTCGGCAACATCACCAACGGCAGCCGCATTTTCATCGGTACGGGTTGCGGTGAACCCCAGCACCTCATTCACAGCCTGGTGGCGGATCTCAGTATCCAGGATGCAATGATTTACCAAATGCTCTCATCCACTCTGGCGCAATATGTCAACGACGATCCGTTTCAGAGACGCTTTCAGGTTAAGCTCTTCTTTATCAGCAACGCCATGCGCCAAGCGGCCTTTGAGGGAAAAATCGACTATATACCGACCTATCTCTCTCAAATACCAACGCTCTTCCGAAACGGCCGCATCGGCTTAGATGTCGCCCTGGTCCAAGTCAGTCCACCCGATCGATTCGGGTACTGCAGCCTCGGTGTCAGCGTGGATATCACCCGGGCTGGTGTCGAGTGCAGCCGGCTTGTCATTGCACAGGTCAATCCCAATATGCCCAGAACTCGCGGCGACAGCTATGTGCACTTGGACCAGATCGATTTCTTAGTGCCTTACGAAGAACCGCTCGTAGAAGCCTTGCCAAGTTCAAAAGACGAGGAGGTCGCCCTGCGGATCGGTTATTACGTCAACCAATTGGTGGCGGACGGCGCAACCCTTCAGATAGGCTTCGGCCATCTGCCGTACGCCATCCTAAAATACCTGGACGACAAGAAAGACTTGGGTATCCACACCCAGATGATCACCGACGCTTTTCTGCCGCTATTGGAGAAAAAGGTGATCACCAGCAATCGCAAGTCACTGCTGCCGGGCCGAATCGTGGCGTCGCTCTGCATGGGATCAAAGAAAATCTATGACTATGTGGACAATAACCCCATCTTCTATTTTCGCTCCTCAAATTTTGTAAACGATCCCACCGTCATCGCTCGCAACGATCACTTGGTGTCCATCAGCTCAGCACTGGAGGTTGATCTCACCGGCCAGGTCTGCTCCGACTCCATGGGATACATGTTTTTCAGCGGCATAGGTGATCAGGTCGATTTCCTTCGCGGCAGCGCCATGTCCAAGGATGGTTTCTCCATCATCGCTTTGCCCTCCACTGCGCGGAACGGCGCCGTATCAAGGATTGTGCCCCACCTCAGCGAAGGTGCCGGCGTGGCCACGACCCGCGGTGACGTGAATTTCGTGGTCACCGAGTATGGCATCGCTGAATTACACGGCAAAGGGATCTACCAACGGGTCATCGAACTGGCCCAAATTGCCCATCCCAAATTTCGGGAGGATCTCATCGAAGTGGCCAAAAAGCGGCACTACATATTTTCCGATCAGCTGCCGCCCATTCAAGACGATCTACTCTTTTTGGAAGGTTACAAATCCCGTCTCCAGTTCAAGGATGGCCGCATGGCGGAATTTCGTCCGCTGCTGCCCTCGGATGAATTCGCCTATCGCAACTTTTTCTATTCGCTTCAGGAAAAAACCATCTATTTTCGCTTCTTCTACAAGATGAAGCTCTTCTCCCACGAGGTCGTTCAACAGCAGTGGGCCAGTGTTGACTACCGCAAAAACATGTCCATGATCGGCCTTATTCAAAAAGGCGGCCACAAAGAGATTGTCGCCATTGGCTCCTATGCCGACGAAGGCAATGGATTGGCTGAGGTGGCATTCGTGGTGCGTGAAGATATGCAGGGCCGCGGTATCGCCACCCACCTCCTGGCCGTGCTGGAACAGATTGCCAAGGAAAACGAATTCAGGGGATTCAGCGCCACTGTGCTCAGGGAAAACACGGCCATGCTGCACGTCTTTAAGCGGCGCTATCCGCATGCCGAGATCCAACTGAGGAGCGGCGGGGAGATGATCGTAACGATGGCATTCGATGGAGCCCCCGATACGGCCTCAGAATCGCAGGACGAAGAAGGCCCGGACCGGACAAAATGAGTACAGGCGGCAGTTCCAATACAGAGATGCAGATCGGCGCGTCGGATTGGCGACAATTACTGGCAGCCGGCGCCGCTGCTTTCGGTCTGCAGCTTGGTGGGGCGCAGCTGGATCAGTTCCAGATATTTGCTGAGGAACTGATTGCCTGGAACCAACGTATCAATCTGACCAGAATTACGGCACCAGCCGAGATCGCCGTGAAGCACTTTGTCGACTCGTTCGCTGGGATTGCGCATTTAGACCAGGATTGGCGGGTGATCGATCTGGGCAGCGGGGGCGGTTTTCCAGGAATCCCGCTGGCCATCGTCCGTCCCGACCTGATTCTGACCCTGGTGGATTCTGTGCGAAAAAAGACCAGTTTTCAGAAACACCTCCTGCGGCGCTTGCGCCTGACATCTACGCATGCCATTCACGCACGCATCGAAGACTTGGCCGACTGGCCCGAGCACCGGAGAGCTTACGACGCCGCGATCTCGCGCGCGCTTACGAACCTCGGCCAGCTCCAACAGATGGCCGCACCTCTGCTGCGCGAGGCCGGCGTTGTCATCGCCTACCAGGGACGTCCATCAGATGCGGACACCATGACCAAATCACCTTCCTCCTCTCAATGGCAAACCAGCGTCCATCCTTACCAACTGCCGGCAATCGGTGCCCGCCGCAGGATCACCCGCTCGGAACGAATTTCGCTCTGATCCGCACCCGGCAGACAGGCGTATACACCCGCTGTTCTCATAATCACACCTCTGGTTAATTCGATCGCCGCCGCTCGCCATGGTAAGGTTGCAAGTAACCAATATCATGACATTAAAATAATTCGAAGAAAGGGCTTACAATATGGCATGCTAATTGAATGAGGGCTTGGCAGCATTCAGCTCGAAAAGGCAAACCACTTCCGAAAGGGTGGGACGCAAAGCCGCTGGTCTATGTCTTCAGGGTTGCATATCCGCCAGATACGACAGCAGGGCTGCCGACAGCCGAAACCAGGAGAGCCCGCAATTTTGCGCAAGCCTCCGGAGGCGATTTGCACTTTTCACAAAAAACGCATCTGGAGGTATGCATGTCAGCTCTACCCGTTCCTTTGAGACAATTCACCCTCATTCTTTTTTTTGTCGCAATAGCCACTACTAGCCTGATTGGGGTCGGTTCGGCCGCCACAACCCAGGTGACCCTGGCCTGGGACGCCAACGCAGACCAGACCATCGCCGGCTATCGGATCTACTATAGTGTGGGCACAGCCGGTCCGCCCTACTCGGGGGAGGGACTGGCACAGGGGCCTTCCCCCATCGAGGTTCCTTTGAACTTGATTAAAGATGCCCAGCACCCTGAGTTCTCACTGACGGGATTGAGCGTGGGAACATACTTTTTCGCATGCACCGCCTATGACAATGATGGGAATGAGAGCGGGTACTCAAATGAAGTCCATCTGACCGTTACCGCCGACAATGAGCCCCCGGCCACGCCCACCGACATAAGCGCCGTTGTGCTGGATGCCAACCGGGTGATGCTCACCTGGACCGCGGTCGAAGATGCTGGCGGCAACGGCATGGTTGCTTACCGCGTCTACCGCGACGGTGAACTGGTCGGAACAACGGATGAAACCATTTACATGGACAGCGGTCTTTTAGCCTCGACGGCATATGCCTACGCCATCGCAGCCGTCGATCCGGCCGGCAACACGTCTGATCTCAGCGCGGCGCTCACGACGGCCACCAGGACGGAGAGTGATATAAACCTGCGCGTGAACTGTGGCGGCGGCAGCTATCTGGACTCCGCTGGGCATCAGTGGCAGGCCGACGTTGGTTTCAGCGACGGTTCCGTCGCATCGACATCCGATGTCATTTCCCGAACTCAGGACGACGCCCTTTTTCAGTCGGCTCGCTTGGGTGCCAATCTCAAGGATCATCTGATTTACCGTTTCGACGTCCCCAACGGCGAGTATCAGGTAAATCTTTATTTTGTCGATTTTCTCGATAAGACAGCCGGCAGCGGCCTTCGCGTGTTCGACACCTTCATTGAAGGACAGCCGGTGCAGGACGATCTCGACATCTATGCCCAGGTGGGACACGATGCCGCCTTGATAACCACTTTCACCACCGTTGTCTTCGATGGGGAGTTGAAGATCGATTTCGTCGACCAGACCCGAAATCCGAAGATCGCCGCCATCGAGTTTTTTCATACGGGCGCCACCGCGCCCGCTCCCGGCACCTATCGTGTGACGGCCAGTGCGTTGGCCAATGGCACGATCTCACCAGCGGGCGTTACAACGGTCCAATCCGGTGATAATCTGACCTTTGAGATGACGCCCACAGCCCATCATCACATCTCGCAAGTATATGTGGACGACGTCCCAGTGGGAGCGGTCAGGACCTATCGCTTCAATGACATCAATCGCAACCACACCATCCGAGCCGAGTTCGCGGTCGATACCTATATGATCACCACCGATAGTGGTACGGCGGGCCAGATTGCCCCCAGTGGACCGCTCTATGTCGCCCACGGGGAATCCATCACGCTGCAGATCACGCCCAACGCCCATCGCGAGATCGCTGATGTAATAGTGAACGGCGAATCTGTTGGATCCGTATCCAGCTACACCCTGTCCAATGTTTCTCGCAATTGTACCGTTGCGGCCAGCTTCGTAGCGGATCGACATACCGTGGAAGCCATTGCCGAGGGCAGCGGAAGCATCAGCCCCTCAGGCGCCAGCACCGTTGCCTGTGGTGAGTCGCTCACCTATCGCATCACCCCTGAAGCCCATCATCATGTTGAAGATGTATGGGTGGATGGCAAATCGGTGGGTGCGGTGACGTCCTATACCTTCGATAAGCTCGAAGCGGATCACAAGATCACGGCGCGCTTCGCCATTGACGAATATGTGATTTCCACCAGCATGACGGGCAAGGGCAATATCAGCCCCGCCGGACCCATCAAGGCCCCCCACGGCAGCGACCTTGGCTTCACGGTCAAGCCGGCCGCAGGCTATGTTGTCACCGACGTGCGCATTGATGGTGAATCCGTGGGGGTCACCCACGCTCCGGTCCTTTCCAACATTCGCGCTGACCGAAATGTCGTTGTCGAATTCGCACCCGAGAGCGTCGATCTCCCCACATTCGAGACTGGCGAGGTGATCATCGATCATAAATGGACACGAATCGGATTCACACATAGCTACAGCGAGCCTATCGTGGTGGCCCGTTCGCTCAGCATCAACGGCAGAGATCCCGCAGTGGTGCGGATTCGTAACGTCGGCCCCACTGGTTTCGATCTCCGTGTGCAAGAGTGGGATTACCGCGACGGGAAGCACGTCAAGGAACAGATCGGCTATCTGGTCATGGAGCGAGGCGTCTACACGCTAAACGATGGTACCCGCATTGAAGCGAGCACCTTCGACAGCCATCGGACCAACGGCTTCGAACCGGTCCTGTTCGAACGCGCCTTCAATGAAGCGCCCATCGTTCTCGCCTCGGTGGTCAGTGTGAATGAGGTCGATGCAGTGGCTGGCCGCATGCGCGGCATCTCCAAAGAGGGATTCAGTTTCGGCATGCGCGAACAGGAATTGAACGATCAGCGTCATGCCGCTGAAACCATCGGCTACATCGCGTGGGAACCCTCTAAGGGCACAATAGACGGACGCATGTTCCAGGTTGCTCGTACTAAAAATGTGGTGACCCACGCTAGCCACACCCTCACCTTCGGTGTGAAGATGGCAAAAGCGCCAATCTTCTTGGCCGCCATGCAAACCACGGACGGAAACGACACCGCCAACATTCGTTGGAGGAACAAGAGCGCCGCTTCCGTGGAAATTCATATCGACGAGGAGCGATCCCGGGATAAAGAGACGAATCACACCAGCGAGGCAATCGGTTATATGATATTCGGCAACTGAACTTCCAGCCAAACGCCATAAAAAGTAGCAGGGCCCCGAGTGGATCACACTCGGGGCCTTTATTTTTTGAGGGTCACTTCGGATTCTCCGGACGCCAATTTAGCTCGCCGAAAAAAAAACGGCACGAAACCACCATATCCCTGACGTCACCCGCGCTCCTGCTGCCGCCGCCGGGCTGCGATTCCTTTGGCAGCCGCGAGGGCGCCTGCCGGTGTAGAGACATAGGGAATCTTGTAATCGATGGCCGCTTTGCGGATATAGCTGTCGTCCATCTGTCCTTGATGACCAGAAGGCGTGTTGATGATCAAATCCACCTGGCGGGTCTTGATGGCGTCCACCAGGTCGGGGCGACCCATGCCGAGTTTGCGGACCGTTTCAGTGGCGATGCCATTTGAATCGAGAAACCCGGCCGTGCCCCGTGTGGCCAGCAGGCGAAAGCCCATCTCGCGATAGAGCCGGGCTGGCTCAATGATGCTGGGTTTATCCGCATCGGTCACCGTGATGAGGACACAGCCCTCCGTGGGGAGTCGGTCGCCAGCGGCTTTCTGCGCATTATAATAGGCCAGGCCGAAAGAGTCCGCTCGGCCGATCACCTCACCCGTAGACTGCATCACCGGGCCTAAGCGAGAGGCCAGTTTGGCGTCGGTCGATACGGGAAAAACGGCTTCGCGCACATAAAAACCCCTGCGGGTCACCGGCAAGCGCTTGGCTGACAGCGATTCACCCAGCATGAGTCGCGTCGCGGTGGCGAAGATGGGCACGGCACAGGCATCGCTAACCATCGCCGCCGTGCGGCTAAACGCCACGTCGGCGGAGAGCAGGTAGACAGTGTCATTATAGAGTGCGAAACGTCCGCTCAAAAAACCCTTCAGGTCGAATTCGAGGGCGATACGGTGCAGGTATTCCGCAATCGTGTCCACGTGGCGTAGCGGTGTGGAATAGGGGGGGATTACCCAGGCCGAATCGCCGGGGTGGACGCCGGCCAATTCAATATGTTCCACCGCTTGTGGCATGGTGGTGTCGTTTCCATCGCAAAGCGCATCCGCGGTCACCTCAATGGCAAATTCGATGAACTCCTCCATCAGACAACTGGTGTCTGTGAAAGCTTTGGACTGCAGGGTGGCCGTCAGCATCTCGGCGTTCATGATGAGAGAGGTGCTGTCACCGCCCAAGTTTGGTTCTCCTCCAGAAGGGGTCAACGGCCGGATGAGGAGCGGATAGCCGATGGTGTCGGCCTGTTCGAGGGCCGCATCCACATCACTGACCATGGCACAGCGGGGGTGCGGGATACCAAGCTTGGTGAGGCGTTCGTGCAGCGCCATGGGCGACGTCAGCAGGGCGATCGCCCTGGAGGAGGTCCCCAGGATGGCGATGCCTGTCGTGGCGAGCTCGCTGGCCAACCCGTAGAAAGCCCCGGGAGCACAGTGGGCCATCAGCCCATCGAGGGGCCATTGCTGATGAATAGCCAGCACAGTTGCTGCGGTTGCCGCACCGAGACAGATGGGGGTGTCACCGCCAGCATGAAGCATGGCCGACAGTGGATCGCAGGCAAGCACCATCACCTCGCAACCACTGTCTCGAAGGGCCGTAATCGACTGCGCCGCCGCCTGATCCATCTCACGGCTTTGGCCGATGGCATTGGGTCGGCCGGCGATGACGAGAATGCGCTGCTTCGATTTGGGGCCAAGCGCCTTGGCCGTCGTACTAAGGCGACCCCAGCGATACTCAGGAACCGTTTGCGGACCAGATGCCGACAACCGAACGAAAGGATCGCCAACGCCGCTCGGTGACGGTGCTTGGGCGGCATCTTCTGACAGTGCCGCCATTACCCATGGGGCGATCGCGGCCGCGTTGGATTCCGCTGATTGCGACATATCGCCCTGCATGGTAGACCGCATCTCTTGATACCGATGCAAACCATCCCGCACGGATCCCATCGGCGAGCCAGGCGCCACATCCTCCCCGGGCAATTCCGTCGCCGCCAGCGTTCGCAAAAACGCGTCACCAAAAGAGGGCCCGATGCCCATCGCATCCCCCTGCGTTAGACGATTGAGCCCCTCGCTGCGCCTGATGTCTGGACGCGATGCACCCGATGCGATCGGCAGTCGCACCGTCACCACATCGTCAGACACCGCGACCTCTGGGTAGGCCTCGCTCAGGGAGGCCCCCAGCGCGAGGCGGGTGGCCAATTCGAAAAGCGGTCGTCCACCCGAGACAGCGGCGAATGCAATGTTACGGGAATTGCCCACAGCGAGGTCGGTGAGGACCACCTGCGCTGTTGCAGAATCGACGGCGAGCGTCAGAGATGCTACCCCCTTGAGATCAGACCGCTCCAAGAAATCGAAGCTGGTCTGGGATAGGGTGGCGTATAGCTGAGGGGCAAGGTCCACAGGGGGTTGCACCCAGCCGGTCTCTGATGCCGGAACGCCGGTGGGTTCAAGATACGCCTGAATGCCGCAAATGGCCTGCTGCCCCTTCCCGTCGCGTAACACGATCACTTCGTAAGGCTGCCAACCCAAAAGGGCTTTCTCCAGCAACAGCTTGGCAGCGGTATCGATCTCCAGCTGCTTTTCGGCCCACTCTCCAAGATCGCTGAGATTGTAGATCAGGGCAGGGGATCCGATCAGCCGGGGCAGTGATCCGTCGGTGGCGATAGTGGTTCGCGCTGTGTCCTCGCGGTTCTCCTCTCGGACGTGCGCATCGTGTTCGGTTACCGCTACACGGATGGGAAAATCCATATCACGCGCGGCGTCAAGCGCGGCCGCCACCGAATCGACGATGGCGTGTGGTGGTGTTGAAAGCCCGGTCGCGGTAATCTGCTTGAACAGGCAACTGCGGTCGAGCGCGGCGGCGATAATTTGGGGGCCGGCGCCCATCCCCATCGGGACGCCGGCGGTGACGGCCAACCGCTGGGCGCTTTCACCACCGGCATCGGCGTACACTTGATCCACGTCATGGTGCGCGAGGATGTGGCGCAACACGTCAGGCGTCAACGGTTCGATCATTCGCTGCAAACCGTCGTCTTCAGGGAGCCATGCCAAGTAGGGAGCGTTGTCGAGTAAAATGACCGGGTGTCCGGCGGACCTCATCGCGATGCAGGCATCGACGACGCCATGGGCGAACTGGTCCCTGCCGGACGCTCTGCGCGGGCCTGGACCAATGACGAGGATGGTTTTCAGAGGATGATTGGCTGCCATTGCGCTCCCTTGGGTGCCTCCCGTCGCCGCAGTGGCCGAGAGCAGGGTCACGACCAAGCGCGTTGTGATAAATGGACAATGTGTGGAACGGGCTTAAGGGTACCAATTCGCGTGTTGCGATCGTGTGTTGGCCGAAACGAATTGTGTAGCTTGAGCCGTACGCAAAATCAAGTCTTAAGCCATGCGGCGCTGAAAACAAGGCTTGATTTTGCCGCAGAATCGGGGATATATACAGCGTCTGTGATCGGAGACGGAGACGACTCCGGCAGGGTGTATCCACGTGCAAACAACTGCGGGGCAGGAGTGTTGCGGAGCAATAGTGCTGCGGATCTCCGGCCCCGTTTCATTGCGACCCGGCGGTGGGGAGATTCGAGACCGGACTCCGTTTTGACACGCGCTTTCGCAGCTGGCACACAGGGGCAATCCCATGCGCAAAGGTATCATACTGGCGGGCGGTTCCGGCACTCGCCTCTATCCAGTGACACGGGTCGTCAGTAAACAGCTTATGCCGGTTTACGACAAGCCCATGATCTACTACCCTCTATCGGTGCTGATGTTGGCAGGTATCCGGGAGATCCTCATCATCTCCACACCCGTTGATCTGCCAAATTTCGAGCGGTTGTTGGGAGACGGCCACCAACTGGGCCTCTCCCTGAGCTACGCCAGTCAGCCGAGGCCGGAGGGGTTGGCCCAGGCATTCTTGATCGGTAAAGATTTTATCGCCGAGGATTCGGTGAGCCTGATTCTGGGCGACAACATCTTTTTTGGACACAATCTCTCCAGTACCCTGAGACGGGCCGACGCCGTCAGCACTGGTGGCGTGGTCTTCGGCTATGCCGTGAAGGACCCGCAACGCTACGGCGTTCTGGCATTCGACAATGATCACCGGGTCGTCGGCATCGAGGAAAAGCCCGTCCGGCCTGCCTCGCACTATGCCGTCACAGGCCTATACTTCTACGACAACCAGGTGGTCGACATTGCCGCCGGGCTCAAGCCATCCGCTCGCGGTGAATTGGAGATTACCGATCTCAATGCCATTTACCTTCGCAACGGGCAGCTGTCAGTGGAGCTCCTTGGGCGGGGGTATGCATGGCTCGACACCGGTACCCATGAGGCCCTTCAACAGGCGGCCAGTTACGTCCAGGCCATTCAGGAGCGCCAGGGATTCAAAATTTCCTGTATCGAAGAGATTGCCTATCGTTTGGGTTATATCGATAAAACGCAATTGCTGCGGCTGGCCGCCGACCTGCAGAAAAACGATTACGGCCAGTATCTGATAGCTGTCGCCGAAAGCGTCGACCCGGTGGCGTTACCATTAGGAGGAGAGCAATGAACTACAAGAAAACGCTGAATCTGCCGGCGACCAAATTTCCCATGAAGGCGAATCTCTCCCAACGAGAGCCCGAACAACTAAAAGCCTGGGAAGAGACCGGTCTCTATGCCGGCCTGCGCGAGCGCTCCGCCGGCCGTCCCAAGTTCATTCTCCATGATGGCCCCCCGTACGCCAATGGAAATATCCACATGGGAACCGCGCTGAACAAGGTGCTCAAGGACATTATCGTCCGATCCCGACAGATGGGGGGCTTCGACGCCGTATATGTTCCCGGCTGGGACTGCCATGGATTGCCCATTGAACACAATGTGGACAAGGAGTTGGGCCCTAAGAAGCAGCGCCTCAGTCAGGCAGACGTGCGCCGCCTTTGCCGTAAATACGCCGAGAAGTACATCGACATTCAGCGGAATGAATTCAAACGACTGGGCGTGATGGGTGAGTGGGAGCGACCCTATCTCACCATGAACTATCCCTATGAGGCGACGATCGCCAAGGAGTGTTGCAAGTTCGCACTGGACGGAAGTTTGTTTCGCAGCAAAAAACCGATCCATTGGTGCTGCAGTTGCCAGACCGCACTGGCGGAAGCGGAGATAGAATACCATGATGAGGCCTCACCGTCGATTTTCGTCAAATTTATACTGCAGGGAGAAATGCCCGCAGAGCTGGCCGCGGCTGAGGGCAAAACGGTCTCCATCGTCATCTGGACCACTACCCCGTGGACCCTGCCGGCCAACCTGGCCATTGCCCTGCACCCCGATTTTGAATACGCCGCAGTGGCGGTCCCGGGAGACGAAGTGCTGATCCTGGCACGCGATCTGGTAGAGGAGTGCATGCAGGCCTTCGGCATCACGGACTATCAGGTTGTGGCCGAGTTTGGCGCCGAGGTTTTAGAGAAGCGGACCTGCCGCCACCCCTTCATTGAGCGCGACACCTTGGTAATCTTGGGGAATCATGTGACCCTTGAAGCGGGCACCGGCTGTGTTCACACCGCTCCCGGCCATGGCCGGGAGGATTACGAGGTGGGGCTTCAGTATGGACTGGAGGTGTACTCCCCGGTCGATAAGGAGGGCAAGTTTCGCGCCGAAGCCGGCAACTTGAAGGGACTATTTGTCTTCGATGCCAACAGCCGCATCAACGCTGGCCTCAAGGAGAGCGGCGCGCTGTTGGCCGAGGAGACGGTCCATCACGCCTACCCCCATTGTTGGCGATGTAAAAATCCGGTCATCTTTCGGGCGACACCCCAGTGGTTCATCTCCATGGAGCAGACCGGTTTGCGGACCAAGGCCCTGGCGGAGATCGACCGGGTGCAGTGGATACCGCACTGGGGGCGCGAACGGATCTACGGTATGATCGAGAATCGACCCGACTGGTGCGTGTCCCGCCAACGCGCCTGGGGCGTCCCCATCGCCTTGTTCACCTGTGACAAGTGCGACGAGGTCCTCATCGACGACCATATCATCGACCATGTATACCGCCTCTTCGAACAGCAAGGCGCCGATGTCTGGTTTGAGAAGACGGCCGCCGAACTGCTGCCGGATGGTGTCCAATGCGCCAATTGCGGACATGGGCACTTCGACAAGGAGACCGACATCCTCGACGTGTGGTTCGATTCCGGCGTGAGTCATGCCGCGGTGCTGGAAGCACGCGACGAACTGCAGTGGCCGGCCGACCTCTACCTGGAGGGCAGCGATCAACACCGCGGCTGGTTCCACAGCAGTCTTCTCACAGCCGTTGGAACACGCGGCCAGGCGCCCTACAAGGCCGTTCTAACCCATGGTTTTGTGGTCGACGCCGACGGCAAGAAGATGTCCAAATCCCTGGGCAACGTGGTGGCGCCCAAGGAGGTGATCGACACCTATGGCGCCGAAATTCTGCGCTTGTGGGTCTCGGCCTCCGACTACCGCGACGATGTGCGCATCTCGGCCAACATCCTCAAACAGCTCAGTGACGCCTATCGAAGAATTCGCAACACCTCGCGATTTATGCTGGGCAACCTCACCGACTTCGATCCCTCCACGGATTCAGTAGACTACGCGGAGATGCCCGATATCGATCGCTTCGCCCTGCATCGCCTGGAGGAGCTGGTGGCGCGCAACCGAACGGCGTATGACCGCTATGAGTTTCACACGGTGTACCACAGCCTTTACAACTTCTGCACCCTGGACCTGTCGGCGTTCTACCTGGACATTCTCAAAGATCGACTCTACACCAGCCCGCCAAATGCCAAAGCGCGGCGTAGCGCACAGACCGTCATGTACAGCATGCTGGATGCCATTGCCCGCTTGATGGCGCCCATCCTCGTTTTCACCGCCGACGAAATTTGGCGCTTCATGCCGTCAGACGGCGACAAGCCGGAGAGCGTTCATTTTGCCAGCATGCCGTCGCCCAACGAAGACTGGTTGGACGAGGATTTGGCCCAACGCTGGCAGCAACTGTTGGCCGTTCGCGCTGACGTGTTGAAAGTGTTGGAGACGGCCCGGGCGGAAAAGGTGATTGGACACTCATTGGATGCCCAGGTAACCCTGGTGGCCGGAGAGCGACTGAAGAAGATTCTGGCACCCTATGCGGACGAACTCTGCCGGTTCTTCATCGTCTCCAATACCCGCTTGGTGGATACCCCGCCCGAGGGAAGCGTTGCCGCTGAGCAGGTGGAGGGCCTGCAGATCCATGTAGGCGCCGCAGAGGGGGATAAATGCCAGCGCTGTTGGGTGCACGATCCCTCGGTGGGGCAGATTGACGCACACCCTGAGATTTGCGACCGCTGCCACGCCCATCTGGGAGAGATCGAACTGCCATCCGAATAGGTTTCCGCGAGTTGATGCGCCGTTGACGCACTCGGAGAAATCGGTGGTTAGGAAAGAGGTCCATTACTGATGATGACCGCCAAATATACCTACTTTGCCCTTACCGCCGCCGTAATTGTCGTCCTGGATCAGGCAAGCAAGGCGATCGTACTGCAGCACTTTCAATTGTACGACAGCATTAGCGTCATTCCAGGATTTTTTAATCTGACCTATATCCGCAACCCCGGCGGGGCGTTCGGTGTCTTGGCCGGTGGCAGTACCGTCCTGCGGAACCTGCTTTTTTTTGGCGCGGGGACGGTGGCCTTGGGGATGATTCTCTACTTCCTTCACGCCACGCCCGATCGGGATCGGCTCATGCGCTTTACCCTGGCACTGATCTTTGGCGGCGCAATCGGCAACATGATCGATCGCCTGCGTTTCGGTGAGGTGGTGGACTTTCTCGATTTTAACCTCGTGTTCATGCGATGGCCGGCCTTCAATGTCGCCGATAGTGCCATTACGGTCGGCATCCTCCTGTTTGTCTACCACATTATCTTCAAGCCCATGCCCAATAGTTAGGCAGATGCCCGAGATAGCACTTAAGGCACTGAAATCCCATTTCAGATCCGTCGAAGACGGCAGGGCGAAATTCGCCCCCGTCTACCTATTGCACGGGAATGAATACCTCTACAAGCAGGGACTGGCCGCCTTGCTGGATCGCCTGCTGCCGCCAGAAGAACGCACCATGCGCTGCACCACCTATGAGGGCAGCGGGGCGGGTCTTCAGCAAGCCCTTAACGAGCTCAATACGTTCGCGCTCATTCCGGGAAGCAAAGTTGCCGTCATCGCCGAGAGCAGGGTTTTCTACTCCCGCAAGAACAAGACGGCTCTGCTGGAAAAAGCCAGGCGTGGGGCCGAAGGGGGTCGCTACAGATCTGCCGCGACCCCCTTTGTGGCCTACCTGCAATTGACGGGATGGACGCTGGATGACGTCATCCCTGGCGGCCCATCGGCCAATGAACTGCGCCGCCAATGGGGCACAGAGAAAGAGGGGGTTCTGGAGAAGCTTATCGACTATTGCCGCAGCAAAAGCCTGGGCACCGGAACGGACAGCGGGGGCGCCGATCGATTGGCCGCAGCGCTGTCCAAAGGATTTCCCGAACGCCATCACCTGGTGTTGACCACGGAGGTAATTGACAAACGGCGCAAGCTTTATAAACAGCTCAAATCCATTGGTATCATTGTGGACTGCGGCGTTCCCAAAGGCAATCGCTTTGCAGACCGACAAGCCCAGGAGCAGGTCCTGCGCGAACAGGTTCAGCGCATCCTCGAGCCGCACCACAAGACGCTTGCGCCCCAGGCCTTCGCCTATATCTGCGAGATCACCGGATTCGACCTGCGAACTTTCTCGCAAAACCTGGAAAAGTTGGCCGCCTACGTGGGGGACCGGCCCCGAATAGAACCGGAGGATGCGCGGCGGGTGCTCGCCCGGTCCCGCAGCGACCCAATTTTCGAGCTGACCAACGCCCTTTTTTTACGGGACGCCGACAACGCGTTATTTTTTCTGCGCAACATGTTCGAGCAAGAGATCCAACCGCTGCAAATCTTAGGGGCCATCGTCAATCAACTGCGCAAGCTGATGCGCGCCAGAGAGTTCATCACCACCGTTGCCGGTCGCGCATGGGTGCCGGAGATGCCGTTTGCGCGGTTCAAGAGCGGCGTCATGCCCCTCCTGCTGGCGTACGATCAGTCCTTGGTGCAGCTATTGGATGAGTGGTCGCAGACCCTGCAGCAGAACACCGAAAACCTCCAGGGGCGTAAACGCGCGAAGAAGGGGCCCACGCTGCAAAGCGACCTGGTCCTTGCCAAAAGTCCCCAAAGCGCTTATCCTGTTTACCAATTACTGCTCAAGGCCGACAAGTACAGCACGACGGATTTGCTGGCTGCGCTCGATAAGGCGCAGCAGGCAGATCGCCGCCTCAAAGGCAGCCGCTTGAGTCCAGCGCTGATACTTGAAGAGTTGATCATCGACATCTGCCGGCCCGGCCCGTCACCCATCGCTTAAGTGCTGCCCGTCTGGAGTCCCGTATGCCAAAAACCAAGGTTGTCTGTACCATTGGACCGGCCAGCGAACGGCCCGAGACCCTCCGTGACCTAATCCAGGCGGGGATGAATGTGGCCCGTCTCAACTTTTCTCACGGCACCCATTTAGAGCACAAAGAGAAGATCGCACGTCTGCGGGAATTGTCCCAGGAGTTGAAAAGGCCGATCGCCATTCTCCAGGACCTCTGCGGCCCGAAGATCCGGGTGGGCAACATCCCCGCGCCAGGGCTGGAGCTGAAGCCGGGCCACACTTTGGTGCTGACCACCAAAGAGATGGTGGCAGAGGGCAATAAGGTACATGTCTCCTACAAAAACCTGCCCAACGACGTCCGCATTGGTGATCGCCTGCTGCTGGCCGATGGCCTCATGGATATCGTTGTTCGCAAGATATGGGGAATGGAGGTTTCCTGCGACGTCATCACCGGCGGCGTATTGACCTCCAACAAGGGGATCAACATGCCCACCGGCACCCTCAAGGCGCCCTCCCTGACCGAGAAGGACAAGGCCGATCTGATCTTCGGGTTGGGTTGTGAGGTGGACTACGTTGCGCTGAGCTTCGTGCGATCCGCCGCCGACATCAAGGAGATCAAGGCCATCATTAAGCGCCAAGGCAAGGCAACCCCCGTCATCGCCAAGATTGAGAAACACGAGGCGGTGGAGAACATTGACGAAATCCTCAAGGTCACCGACGGTATAATGGTCGCTCGCGGTGACCTGGGCGTCGAGATTCCCCTGGACCGGGTGCCCTATATCCAGAAGAAGCTGGTCCGAAAGGCCAACCAGGCGGGTAAACCCGTTATCATTGCCACCCAAATGCTGCGCTCCATGGTCGAGTCGCCACGACCGACCCGTGCGGAAGCGGCTGACGTGGCCAACGGGGTGTTGGACGGCGCCGACGCCATCATGCTCTCCGAAGAGACCGCCAGTGGCGATTACCCGGTCCTGGCGGTGGAGTTTATGGTGCGAATCGCCAACAGCGCGGAGGCACACTATCCCCACGAAAAGTATCTGGCCATGTTCAAGGCCGCCTCGGTTTCCAAATCTGTCGCCCATGCCGCCTGCACTTTGGCAGAACAGCTCGACGCAGTCGCCATCGTTGCCACCACCCGCAGCGGTGCCACTGCCAAGCACATCTCCCGATTCCGGCCCAGCGCGCCCATCGTGGCCCTCTCGCCGGACCCGCAGGCGGTCCGGGAACTCTGCCTCTATTGGGGGTGTCTACCCAGCTACCAGGCGGTCCGCAACGACAACGACGAGCTCATCGACACGGCTCCGCGCATGGCCCTCAACACCGATCACGTCGCCCCTGGTGACCGCGTCGTCATAACGGCCGGGCGAAGTACCATGTGGGGGAAGGGAACCACCGATCTGGTCTGGGTGACCACGGTCAAAAAATAGGTCCAGCCGCTACCGCCGACTGGTGGAGACAACCATGGGTTTCATCCGACGCCAGGAAGAGAAGTTCGCACTGCAATTGCTCCAGTGGCAATATAACAAAACCGGCCAGCCAGCCCCTGATCCGCCCACTCTTCGCCGGCATGCCCGTATTCTGGTAGATGATGCCCATCGGATCGCCCGGGAACGGGGCGGAAACATCTGGGCCATTCTCAAGGAAGCCGTTCGCAAAGCGCCGCCCCGCTAGCCACTGTGGCCGCGGTGGGAAACCGCCGGCATCAAGGCCATGACCGAGCCCGCAGCGGCAAAGCAGGCCGGAAGGGCGCCGGCCCATACTCCTCATAGTACCCGACACCATCCCTCCGACGCCGGCCATCTGCGGGCGCTACATTCTCCACAATTTCGTGATTCCAGCGGCCCACCATCCGACAAAAATGTCTGCCGTGATACGCCTCTCGCCGAATGACGACTGCCGACCTGAATATAATAGCGTGTAATTCCAACTCGATAAATCGGGCATTTCCGATGGCACGTGATGTGTAAACGGGTAGCAGAAGGGGGCTGCTGGCGAAATCCGCTCCGTCGGTTTTTGGTCCGCCGGCCCTTCGTAGCGTGCCGGTAACTGGGGCCCTATTCAAAGGATGAGGAGTCTTCATTCGCCAAATTCAGATTGAAACACTGGGGGGTCTGTGGTAACAAACGTCGCTGATCCCCTGTCAATCGGGACTTTTCATTGGCCTACGAGCGGTCCTCTGGGACCCCCGCGAGGCCAGGACCTTGAATGCTTCAAGGGACGCGGGTGCGCTATGACCGGCACCGCTCGATATGACAGGCTATCATGACGGCATTTACAACTTGAGGAGGAGGGTACGATGCGCAAAGGATACGGTTGGATAGTGGCAGGTCTGATCCTGGGACTGATTTTTTCTCCTTGTGCCGGGGCCAAGATGAAGTCGATCAAGATCGGTATCAACGCGCCCATCACCGGCGACATCCCAAAAGTGGGGGAGGGCAGTAAATTTGCTGCTCAGATGTTCCTCGAAGACATCAACGCCGCCGGCGGATTGGAAGTAGGCGGCAAAAAATGGCCGGTGGAGATCGTTGTTGAGGACAACGAGGCCAAGGCGGAATCGGCCGTCAAGGCCAACACCAAACTGATCACCGAAGACGAGGTGCTGGTCATCGTTGGCCCGCAAAGTTCCAAGCAGGCGGTGCCTGCCGGCGACGTGGCCAACAATTACGAGACGCCCATGATCAGCCCCTGGTCCACCAATCCCGACACCACCAAGGACCGCCCCTTTGTCTTCCGGGGCTGTTTTCTCGATCCATTCCAAGGCCCGGTGCTGGCCAACTTCATCAAGGACGAGTTCGGTTTCACCAAGGCTGCCGTACTGTACGACGTGGCCAGCGACTATCCCAAAGGCCTCGCTGAATTCTTCAAGGAGGCCTGGGAGAAGAACAACGGTCCCGGTTCGGTGGTGGCCTTCGAAAGTTTTACCACCAAGGACGCCGATTTCAGCAGCCAGTTGACCAAGATCATCAAGTCCGGCGCAGAGGTGCTGTTCACACCCCAGTACTACAACGAGGTCGCCCTCATCGTCCAACAGGCCCATGAACTCGGCTGGAACAAGCCCATCGTGGGCAGTGACAGCTGGGGATCCGCCGAGACCGTGGAGTTGTGCGGTAAGGACTGCTATGGTCTTTTCTTCAGCACCCATTACGCCGCCGCCGGCGCCACGGGCGCCACCAAGGCCTTCATCGATCGATACAACGCCAAGTACGGCTATGTGCCGGACGACGTGGGGGCGTTGACGTGGGATGCCCTTGGCCTGGTCAAAGCCGCCATCATGAACACCGGCAAGCTTTCTGGTAACGTTGAGAAGGACCGCAAGGCGGTGCGCGACGCCTTGGCCCAGATCAAGGAGTACGATGGCATCACCGGCCAAATGACCTTCACCGAAGACGGCGATCCCATCAAGTGCGCCGTCGTGGTCCGCATCAGCGACAAGGGCGAGTTCGAATTCTACAAATCTGTCTGCCCCTAGTGTGACCACCAGCTAGAACGATCCATACGACGGGCCAGGGACGCGGCGTCCCTGAGCCCGTCTTTCGTGCCGCCAGCCGGCACCGATCGTCGCTGCGACGCCCGCCAAGGAGCTGTTCGATGACCTACCTGCTGCAGAATATCGTCAACGCCCTCCAGTGGGGCAGTTTCTACGCCCTCATCGCCCTGGGCTACTCCATGGTGTACAGCATCCTGATGCTGTTCAACTTCGCCCACGGCGACATCTTCATGGTGGGCGCCTACATCGGCTTCGGGGTCGCCACCGGGCTGGTCGCCCTCTCCGCCGCGGGGACCCTGGCCCTGCCGGGCTGGCTGATCTTGGTGCTGACCATCCTGATCTCCATGTTTCTGACCTCTCTAGTCGGGATGTTGGTGGAGCGGGTGGGGTACCGTCCATTGCGGGATGCGCCGCGCGCTTCAGCGGCCATCACGGGCCTGATGATCGGCATCATCTTGGAGACCGGCAACCTGGCTCTTTTGGGCGCCCGCCGCGTTAGCTTTCCCGCCCTGATACAATCCCACACCTACGACATCGGGGGCATCTTCGTGACCAATAAGAAGATCATGATCGTGGTGATCTCCTTGGGTTTCATGCTGGCCCTGCACCTGTTCGTGCGGCACACCAAATGGGGCATGGCCATGCGCGCAGCCGCCTTTGATTATGTCGTGGTGCCCCTCATGGGGGTGTCCATCAACACCATCGCCCGCCTGACCTTCGCCATCGGTTCGGCCCTGGCCGCCGTCGCCGGCATCCTCTTTGGCCTGGCCTATCCTGTCCTCGATCCCTATATGGGCATCGTCTTTGGCTGGAAAGCGTTTGTGGCGGCCATTCTCGGAGGGCGAGGCTCTATCATGGGTGCCACCCTGGCGGGATTTCTCCTCGGTTTCATTGAGATTTTTGTCGCCATGGTCTTCCCCTCCACTCTGCGCGACTTCATCGCCTACTCCATTATCCTGTTGATCCTGGTCTTCCGCCCCCATGGCTTCTTCGGGGAGGCTTACAGCGCCAAATTACGGCTGTGAACGGAAGAGCGGATGGAAGACATGCGGGGTGCGGCGGGTGCCGACCACGCCCTCGGCGACACATGAGGCCATTTGGGCCCTTAAGAAACGATTTATGCAGGAGAAGCGAATGACCTGGAAAGCGAAAATCGGGCACCTGGTGGGCGGCGCCCCGCTCCTGGCCTGGTTGGCCGGTGCATTGGTGGCGGTGGTATTGGAGCATCTGGTGGGGGATCCACTGGCCACCGTACTCGGCCTCCCCAAAATTCCGGTCCTGTTCGGCGCTGTTATCATGCTCAAGACCCCCACCTTGATCCCCTCCATCGCGGCATATGTGGCGATCATCTATCTGCTGCCGGTGGGCCTGACGGCGCGTCTGCTGCAAGTGCCGGCCAACCGCTTGGCCGCGTGGCTGCTACATTACCATATTTCCGTGGCGGCGGTGGTGCATCTGGCGCTGCTCTACGCCATTCTGCACTTCTGGTCGGATATCAGCGCGTATCGGGTGCTGACGCTTAAATTGACCATGATTGCCGTGATCTTGACCCTCAGTCTCAATGTGATCAACGGCTATATGGGCGAGTTCTCCTGCTCCCATCCCGGCTTCATGGCCCTGGGTGCATACGGCGCCTCTGTGTTCACCCTGGTGCTGTTCGCCAACGACAAGGTCTTCGGCAAGGCCATTCTGCCCGCCGAGATAGGCCCCTTTCTCTTCCCTTTGGGCCTGGTCTTCGGCGGCCTGCTGGCCGCGTTTGGTGCCCTGATCATCGCCATCCCCTCCTTCCGCACCCGCGGTGATTATCTGGCCATCATCTCGCTGGCGTTCATGTTTATCGTGAAGAGCATCATCGAAAACATGGAACTGGTGGGCGGTCCCAGAGGTCTTTCGAGCCACCCCAACCTCTCCAGCCTGCCGGTAGTCTTCATCTGGATGACACTGGCCATTTGGATCATCAACAACTTCGTCCGCTCCACCTTGGGCAAGGCCCTGAACGCGGTGCGTGACGACGAGGCCGCAGCCGACGCCATGACGGTGAACACCCGCAAGACCAAGATGGTGGCCTTCATGTTCGCCGCCTTCTGGGCCGGGGTCGCGGGCGGTCTTTTCGCCCACGTGCTGCGGTACGTCAACCCGGCTACCTTCGGCATCCAGAAACTGGCCGAGGTGCTCGCCATGGTCTACTTCGGTGGTCTCAACTCGGTCTACGGCTCGATCGTGGGCGCCGTCAGCCTCAGCCTGCTCGGCGAAGCGCTGCGGCCGCTGGAGTTGTTCAAGTGGATCATCATTCCGCTGCTGCTGATCCTGGTCATGATCTTTCGGCCCACCGGCCTCGTTGCCTTCAAGGAGTTCGATGTGCGAGCGGTGATGCGTCCGAAAGCGTCTCGGAAAGAAGAGGTGTAGGATGGCACTGCTGCATGTGAGCGAGATGACCCACTACTTTGGCGGACTGCGGGCTGTCCACCAGTACAGCCTGACCATAGAGCCCGGGCAGGTGCGCGGTTTGATCGGCCCCAACGGCGCCGGTAAAACCACCATCTTCAATTTGATCACCGGCGTCTATACCCCTACCGAGGGCAGTGTCAAATTGGATGGCGAGGAGATGACGGGCCGACTGCCCCACGACATCGCCGCCCGCGGTCTGGGACGCACCTTTCAGGACTTGAAGCTGTGGCGCCACATGACGGTACTCGAACACGTCATGATGGCCCGCTACTCCAAAATCTCCTACGGGCTGACGGGCGCCTTTTTCGGAACGGCCAAACGCCACCGCGAGGAGGCTGCCAGCGAGGCACGCGCTCGCGAGCTATTGGACATGATGGGAATCGAAAGCTTTGCGGACAGCCTTATCGTCAACCTGCCGTACGGCGCCCAGCGACGCGTGGAGATGGCGCGTGCCTTGGCCACCGAACCGAAAATCCTCTTTCTGGACGAACCAACGGTGGGAATGACGCCCGGTGAACTCAACCAAATGCTGGAGATCATCCGGCGGGTCAACCAGGAGTTGGGACTGGCGATTTTTCTTATCGAACATCGCCTCAAGATGGTCATGGAACTCTGCGAACGAATCCAGACACTGGTTTTCGGCGAAGTGATCGCCGAAGGCACCCCTGACGAGATCCAGAACGATCCCAAGGTGATCGAAGCCTATCTGGGCAAAGACATGACGGTGGCCACATGATGCTGACGATTGAGAATCTGCAGGTATCCTACGACAAGATCCGCGCCCTTCACGGCATCGATTTCACGATTGACGAAGGCGAAATTATCTGCATCATCGGCGCCAATGGGGCTGGCAAGAGCACCACCCTGAGAGCGATTTCACGGATGGTGCCCGCGCTTGCGGGCAGCCGGATGCAGTTCCAGGGCAAGGATCTGCTGCGCTATCCGCCGGAGAAGGTGGTTAGCCAACTGGGCATCTCCCATGTCCCCGAAGGCAGACGGCTTTTCGGCAATCTGACGGTGATGGAGAACCTGCGCCTGGCAACCTTCGCCCGCAGGGATAAGGCGCAAATCGAGGAGGATATCAAGCGCGTCTTCGCAATTTTTACGCGGCTCGAGGAGCGCGCCTGGCAGAAAGCGGGTACCCTCAGCGGCGGTGAACAGCAAATGCTGGCCATTGGCCGGGCTTTTATGAGCGGTCGCAAGCTGATGCTGCTCGACGAGCCCTCAATGGGCCTGGCCCCGCTCTTGATGATGAACGTCTTCGACGCCCTCAAGGAGATCAACCAGAAGGAGGGCACCGCCATCCTTCTGGTGGAGCAAAACGCCCGTCTGGCGCTCCAGTTCGCCCAGCGTGGCTATGTCTTGGAAAATGGAAAAGTGGTGTTGCAGGGCGACTCGCAGGAGTTGCTGGCCAATCCGGAAGTGAAAAAAGCTTACCTCGGAGGATAGACGCAGGATGACGAAAGTGGGGATTATTGGCGCCACCGGCTACGCGGGCGCCGAACTGGTGCGGATTTTGGCAGGCCACCCGGATGTGGAACTCGCTGTAATCACATCGCGGCAGTACGGGGGCACGGCCATCCATGACCTATACCCGTCGCTGCGGGGTGTGGTGGATCTGGTGTGTGTTCCCTACGCGCCGACGGTGACGCTGGAGCAGGCCGAAATCTGGTTCCTGGCGTTGCCGCATAAACTGCCCATGACCCTTGTCCCTGACCTGCTGGCCGCGGGCAAGCGGGTGATCGATCTGTCCGCCGACTTCCGCTTCCAAAATCAGGCTGCTTACGAAGCCCACTATCAGCCCCACACGGCCGCCGACCTGCTGCCTGCAGCAGTGTATGGGCTCTCTGAAGTGTATGCCGATCAGATTCGCCAGTCGAACCTCGTCGGCAACCCCGGCTGCTACCCCACCAGCGTTCTCCTACCCTTGATTCCCCTGGTCAAAAACGGCCTCGTCGACACCGCCACCCTCATCGCCGACGCCAAGTCGGGCGTCAGCGGCGCCGGGCGGTCGGCCTCATTGACGACCCACTTCTGCCAGGTCAGCGAGAGTTTCAAGGCCTACAAAGTGGCCGCCCACCGTCACAATCCCGAGATGGAGGAGATCCTCAGCCATCAGGCGGGAACGACGGTGAAGATCACCTTCGTTCCGCACCTGGTGCCCATGTCCAGAGGGATGCAGACCACCCAGTACGCCCGCCTGACATCTGGAGTGGGGGAGGGCGATCTGCGCGCCTGTCTCACGGAGTACTACGCGCAAAGCGCCTTCGTGCGGACCCTTCCCGCCGGCCAGGTGGCCGACAGTGCCAATGTACGCGGGACCAACTTCTGCGACATTGCCATCTTCGTGGACGCCCATACCGGACGGGTCGTTCTCCTCTCGGCCATCGACAATCTGGTCAAGGGCGCCGCCGGCCAAGCTGTGCAGAACATGAACCTTATGCTGGGACTAAGTGAGACGGCGGGCTTGCTGCCGGTACCATTTCCCATCTGATCCCCGGTGGTCGGAATGTCGATTCGGTGAGCTGTCGCATCCTTCGCGGCCCGCAATCTGGACAGGGCACAGCGGAAGGCGCTGCCGACGTGACGATGCAACCGATGCGGGCACCCTCGCCATGCTTGACATCCATTGTCATTTGACATACCTAACCCCATGTTCATGCCCCTCTTACCGGCCAGTGCCACCGCCGGAGATTCAATATCCAAATGCGTCGTGCCAAAAAGTCCTTCTTCGGGAGTGGTCCACCCCGCAGGCCTTTTTGCAGACGCTCGATAGCATCACCACCCACATACCGCTGAACAAAGGAGAATTAGGATGACGGCAAAGCTTATCAAGGGAACGGAGATTCGCGAGCAGATTCTCGAAGAGATCGCCAAGGATGTCGAGGAGATCAAGGCCCAGCACAGCGTCGTGCCCGGCTTGGTGACCATCCTGGTGGGGGAGAACCCGGCTTCGATCTCCTACGTGACCCTCAAGATCAAAACCGCCCACCGGGTCGGCTTCCATGAAGTCCAGGACAATCAGCCCGAGGATATCAGCGAGGCGGACCTCTTGGCCCTCATTGACAAGTATAACAAAGACGACAGTATCAACGGTATCCTCGTTCAGCTGCCGCTGCCCAAGCACATCGACGATAAAAAAATCCTCAACGCCATCGACCCGGACAAGGACGTGGACGGCTTCCATCCGGTCAACGTGGGACGCCTGATGATCGGCGGCGACGAGGTCAAGTTTCCGCCCTGCACCCCATTCGGCATCCAGGAGATGATCGTTCGCGCCGGTGTGGAGACCAGTGGTGCAGAGGTGGTGGTGGTGGGCCGCTCCAACATTGTGGGCAAGCCCATTGCCAATATGATGCTCCAGAAGGGCCCAGGTGCCAACTCCACCGTCACTATCGTTCACACCCGCACCAAAGATCTGGCCGCGCATTGCCAGCGTGCCGACATCCTCATCGTGGCGGCCGGCGTTCCAGGACTGGTCAAACCGGAGTGGATCAAACCCGGTGCATGCGTCATCGATGTGGGCGTCAACCGCGTCGGTGAGAAGATCAGCGAAAAGACCGGCAAGAAGATCGCCATTCTGCGCGGCGATGTGGATTTCGACGCCGCCAAGGAGATCGCCGGCAGCATCACGCCCGTCCCGGGCGGCGTGGGCCCCATGACGATCACCATGCTGATGCTCAACACCCTGAAGTCGCTCAAGTTCAAACTGGGCCTCATGTAATACTTGAAGCAATTCCAGCCAGAGCAGTCTTGTAAAGCGTCGGCGGGCGCCGGTTGACACCGACATCAATAACGCACGCGCCGGGCTTGATCCATTCCGGTTTGACCAGATCCGGCACACCAGCGGCCACGATCAGGATGTCGGCCCGCTGACAATGGGCCGCCAGGTCCTTTGTCCGGGTATGGAC
>JAAUYD010080740.1_pt1 | contig 31994 bp, 27 predicted proteins | sample 7278101 | NCBI WGS metagenome assembly JAAUYD01 (sample SAMN14350128, study PRJNA611818) | marine sediment metagenome | isolation source: surface marine sediment (0.6m) | place: French Polynesia: Moorea | collected 2018-08
ATAGCGGGTGTCGATCAATTCCTGCATGCGGGGAATGAGGTAAACCGGTTCCCGAATGAACGATTCATCGACATAGGTGGGGTCCCACAATGAGCGGGTAGCCCGCAGGCGGACCTCATCCTGAAAACCATCATCCGAATCAACCGATACGCTTTCCGGGAAGTAGTGGATATCCAGGATATCGAGCAGTCGAACACCGGTTTCGTTTTCGTGCTCTTGCAAGCGGCTCAGGAACCAGGGCAAAAACTCTTCGTTGTCGTTCAGCCGTCTGTCCGCCTCGCCGGCCGCGGAGTTCCAGTAATAGAACCAGCAGCAGGTACCCGGGCCGGACAGCTCAACTGCTGGAAGCTCAGCTTTGATTGTCTCAGCATACAGGATAAACGTATCCGCAATTTCCTGATAAGTAGTGCATTCGGGGTGCAGGTCGTAATGTGTAACCCCCCATAATTCCGGTTCGTGCAGGAGGGATAGGATTTTGGGGGCGGCATCCTGTTCTGAAAGAAGCATGGCAAATTCCAAAATATCGGCCGGCGTAACGGGGATGCTGGTTTGGTTGGGGTTGGCCACGACGTCATTGCTTTGACAAGTGGACGCATTTCCGGTGGTGCAGGTGCCTTCAGATGAATTAAACGAGCAGGTCAATGGATCGTTATCTTTGGCTACCCAGCCGATCGTGGGCAGCACCATATAAGTTTCCGCCTCGGCCAAAGCTGCGTTTTCTAAAAAGATCAGCGCCTGATTGCCATCGACCTCATCGCTCACTGGTGTATTGCGATAGGTATTGGTTGATCCCAAATTCCAGCTGTTGCCGTCTTCCCAATTAAAACGAACCGCCCCTTCCCCTCCCCAACTGCTCAAGGAGGGCTGCAGCGTGCGCAAATAGATGCCCGGGGGGTTGGCCACGCCATAAATTAAATCGCTGATCGGTTGTTGATTAGCCTGGGCGTCTACCTGGATTGTGATCTCTTTTTGAAGCTTGGCCTGAATTTCCTGCAGCTCTAAATCTTCTTCATCCTCTACCAAGGCGTCGAGATCAACCGGTTCCACCGTCGCCTGAAGGACAAAATCATCTTCTTCGACATTGTCGAGCATTTCTTCCAGGTTTTGCTCATCGATCGTGACCAACTCCAGCGGGAATGGGGTTGGCGTGGGAAAGGATGAAATCGGGTTGACGGTTGATGAGGGGGCACAGCCCCCAACCAGGACGAGAACAAAGAAGCACAGAGCGGTTACAAATTGATGCCGGTACTTTTTCATAGGTTACGAATCCTCCGGCCGGACGATTGTGGTTAACTCAATGCGATCGATATAGTACGGCTGCAAAAAGCCGAGGCTGTTTTTGATATAAAAACCGGTAAAAAATTCATATTCCGGATCAAATTCTCGTTCATCGGGATAAAGTTCAATGAGCACCCAGGTATCTTCTGGAATCGTGCGGTTGATGTCCAGAAAAACGAGCAGGGTTTCTGAGAAAGGGTTGATGTTTCCAGCTATTTGAACCGAATTATCTCCTTCAACCCAAAACGGGAATTCGTTGCTCCCCTGCAGGGTGACCGCCAGATCGTCGGGTAAGATGACTTCGGGGCCTGGGTTTAGATAAAAAGAGAGCTTAACGATATCTTCCTTGCGATAGAGGTTTTCGGCGGCCGCATCGAGGGTGACATAGAATGATGAAGAGGCTTCGATACGTGGAGAAACTTTTAGAGCCGCCTCCCCATCGTAGATGAACTCGGTGGTTTGTGGTTCAACAAAGGTAAATTGACTGTTGTCAATCGACCACCCAGGAGCCAATTCATCATCATAGATCACCACCGTTTCCAGCTGTGGGGTAGGGGTAGGGGTCAGCGTTGGCGGGGGTGGAGTCGTTGGTCGGGGGGTAATGGTTGGCAAGGGAGTGATGGTGCTAAATATGACGGCCACCGTGGGGGGAGGTGCACTTTCTTCTTCCTCGAGGCAGCCGGCAAGAGATAACAGCAGCAAAAAAAATACGGAGAAAAACAGCAGCCTTTGCCGGTTTAGAATTGATTTTGGGGAATGGTTAATTTCCATATGGCATATTTCTTGGTTAAGCGGCCGGTCCTGGTTTTGAGCGGGTGTCGTGGGGCAATTCTTCAACGGCCGGATAGGTTAAAAAGAGATCACGGCCGCCAATTTCATCCGCTACCCCCTGAAAGTAGCGCACGTTAAAGATGGCGCTGTAGGATATTTGAGCCAGCTTCTTGATATTTAAAGTATGGAAGAGCCGGCCGCTTCCCTTAAATAGATGGACCAGAATATTTTGCAAGGTCGGCCGATCAAGGGCTCCCTTTACGAGGAGTTGAATCAACTGATTTCTCTCCTCAAATTCACGATACATGATGGGTAGGAGCCAGGTTTGCCCTTTATCCCGACAAAAAATTACGTCGTTGCGGCCGTAGGCGTAGGGAATGTTGATCCACGAAGAAAACGATCGATCCGCATAGTGATATCCGATCGCCTGACTGTCAAACACAAACCGAATACCCTTGGCATCCAGCCGATAAGCCAGCTCAACATCCTCCGCTCGTCGAAAAGAGGGATCAAATCCATTGGCTTCGACCAGATGTTGACGAGCCAGAGAGGTGTTGCCGGTATAGAATTGCCGAGCGGTCGGCTCCCACAACCCCTCGGTCATCGCCTCATACTGTTTTTCCAACATCGCCTGCTCCCAAAGCACCCACGGGGCCATGTCAAAATCCGGCGGGGTCAGCATCGGACCGATTATGACCACATCACGGCCGTGAATTTGATGCTGTTTGAGGTGATGCTCGATCAAATCCGGTTCGGGAATCACGTCATCATCGATAAAAAGAACAAGGTCACTTTTGGCATTTTGATAACCGGCGTTGCGGGCCGTGGCCACACCGCCATTTTCTTTGAGAATCGACGTTAAGGTGAGTCTTCCCTGATACTGTTTTAAAAATTTGTTGCTGCCGTCGGTCGAGCCATCCGAGACGACCACGACTTCAAATTGATCGGTTGGGAGTGTTTGCTGCTCCAGGGCGGCCAACACTCTTTTTAAGCGTGGCAGCCGGTTATATGTAGGGAGGACAACGGAGATGGCAGGCATGGATGAATTAAAACTCCCGCACAATTTTAGCTGGCGTGCCGGCCGCAATGACCCCGGCCGGAATATCTTTGGTGACCACGCTTCCGGCCGCAATAACGGTGTCATCGCCGATTGATACCCCTCGCAGAACGATCACTCGAGCGCCCAACCACACGTTATTGCCGATTGAAATGGGTATTGAGGGAGGCATTTCGTTTCTTTTATCCGGCTCAAGCCCGTGGAAATCGTTGTCCATCATGATGACATACGTGCCGATTGAGCAATCCCGGCCGATTTTTACCGATTGGGTTGCGGCGATTGAGCAGCCGTAGTTGATAAACGTGTTTTCGCCAATTTCCAGGGCGTTGGGAGACATGGCGTATATTTCAACCGGAACAATCGTGGATATGATTCGCACCCGGTCGCCAATAATCATATTTTGGGGGTAATTGATGGACGCTCTGCCCCACACTCTAATTTTTTCTCCGATATTTTTTCCGCCGCGAAAATACCATTTGGCGCGGAGAACAGCACCTGCGTCTCCCAAAATTTCTAAAGGTGACATATAAAAAAGATCCGCCTTCATTCTTATTTGTTGATACAGCCAGAATGGCAACAAAATACGCCAACCTGGAAAGATGGATAAGGTAAAAAAATGTTGGTCAGGTTTGTAAAAAAATGCCTGACTAGATTGGAAAGTAGTGGGAATTACGCAGTTTTAAGCCGCTGCCAGGGCCAGCGCGGTTCAGGAACAATTTCAGGTTTTTCAGCAATCTCTCGAAAGACGTTGAGCAATCCCATCGTTGTTCCCACAAGAACCATACTTTGATCGGTCCAGGATATATCTACATAGGCGAAAATAAAGTGCATGATTAAGTAGAGAATCATGGTAATTCCGATAACTCGCAGTTCGCTTTTGGGCAGGTTGATGACCGCTCTCATCCCGATCAAAATTGATAAAGCAACGAGAAAAATCATAGAAGCAAAACCGAAGAAACCGGCCTTCATCCAAATCCAAATAATTGAATTGTGGGTGATGTATTCCCACCATTCAAAGAAACTGATATCGGGCAGCGGGTACAAAATATAAAATTTGTTGCCAAACCCCACGCCGGTTAGCGGCCGTTGATGAATTGTAAATTCAGAGTTTGCATTTTCGGTAATGCGGTACAAATTTGAGCTGAGGTCTTTCTCGCTGGTGGCTTCTGGAGCGATAACCGATTTAACCGCCTGAGCCGGCAGGGCCAGGGCGTTTGAGCTGTTCCAAAAGACGCCGGTATAAGCGATGACGACGACAACCAGCGGGGGAACGATAAATCGGAAAAGATATCGTCTCTCGCGATAAATCAACACAAACAGTAAGGCCAGAGCAATCCCAAGAGATAAAAATGCCGATCTTCGTTGAGAGGCCAGATAGGTCAGAGCCACCGGGGCGATCATCAAAAGAAGCAAAGCTTTTTTGGTGCCGGATACTTTTTTAAACAGAAAACCGGCGATGAGAAAAAGAAAATAGATATTTGTGTGAATCGATGCAGAATGATCAAACAGCGTTTCGATTTCACTAATCTTGAAATCATATGAGTAAATCAGCGTATATGACCCAATGATCCCTTCAAAAAACAGGGCCAAGATGATCATCCAGAAGAGGGTGTTGATGTGTTCTTTATCTTTAATTAAATTGGTGGTTAACACCAGCATGGCAAAGATGTAAAAGATCGCTCGTGATTCCCACAGGGCGATATTGGTATTCCCCCCGGAGGTGAGGCCATAAATCAAACCGGCCGCCATAAAAAAGGTAAAGACAGCGGCCGGCCAAAAGAGCGGACCGGTCTTGATGCGCAGATCGCGACGCAAAATACCCTTTAATACCCACATCAGCGCCGTGAGGACGATAAAGATTTCCAGAGGGCTAAAGGAAAATGAATTGCTGTAAAAGAGAAGCGATTCTTCACTCGAAAAGTTTTTGGTAAAGGGAAACCACCAGCTGACGTTTTTATCACCAACCAGGGTCATAAAAATAATAATGTGTATTCCCAGACGAGGCTGGATGGCCACGGCTACCACGCAAATCCAAAATATGATCCAGGCCAGGTCAGAAAATGAGGGCCCATCGGTAATCATCAGGAACGCTAAAACGGCCGAAATCCCGGTGACCAAAAAAATCCAGAAAATCTGGTAAAAAGATTTTTGATTCTTTAATTGTTTGGCCGTTTTAATCGGTTCCAGACCGACTGCGGTTTGTAACATACCTGCTTCTGCCTCTATACCTTCCGGGCGACCCTATATTTGATTGAGGAAAAAATAAGCAAACGACAGAGCCAGCATGGCCACAAAAGCGAACAAATAGGTCCACTTGATATCGTATTTGGCCAAGGGAATGCCGGCTACAAAGATCGTGGCGAGAAATAAGACAAATAACTGCATGGTTTTCCCTTTTACTTACTCCGACGGCAAAATTTGCAAAATTCCCTTGGGAATATGCGTTTTAACCTGGTTCATGACTACGCCAAGCATGTCGATGTGCTGCACCTCATCCAGCGCGCGGCGAACATTATTTGAGGAGGTGACTCCCTGGTGGACAACCAGACAACAGGCGTCGGCGTGAACGGCCAGCGGCACCGCTTCGCTAACCGCCAGGATGGCCGGAATGTCGAGAATTAAATGGTCAAATCGTTCGTCTAACTCGCCCAGAACCCGGCTTAAGCGATCGCTGCGCGCGGCGCTCGGCCGCTCTTCGATGGGCAAAAATCCCGAAGGGAGCAGCACCAGGTTCGGGTGGTTGGTCGTGACCAGCACGTCATTCAGCTCGCGCTGCCCCATGAGGACTGAGCCCAGCCCCTCATACCCGATCTGACTAACGGGAGACGGCCACCACCAGTTAAAGTCGACGACACACACATCCGCATTGAGATCGTTGGCCATCGTTGTGCCGGTGGCCAGTGAAAGATAGGTCACTCCTTCTTCGCGAACGGCCGCCAAATACCCCATGCGCTTAACCAGCAAATCGCGGCTTTCGATGCGCGAGATCATTTGCCGAATTTGCCCCACGATTTCCGGGATAAATTCAATTTTTAAGGTCCCATCGCTGGTTTGCAGCGTGAGCGGCGCCTGGATTTCAGTTACCCTCGATTTGGGAGCAGCCGGCTGTGATTTATTGCGTCTTAAGAAGCGAAACATATGCTTATTCCTGTACTTGGGCGCCTACTCTGAAGCGACCTAAAAATGATTTCCCGACTTCCTGAAGCAGAGCTAAATCTTCAGTCGGAATCGCTTTTAACATTAAAATGAATACGGGGTAAACCACCATGCCCACCAAAATGGGAATGGCGATAAATTGATCTTTGACAAACCAGACGACTCCCATCATCGCTGCTCCAGCCAACAGGGCTTTGGCGGCCACAACCAGATTCTCCCGGCCGAGATACCCTTTGGGAATGAGATAAAAGGCGGCGATCATCATCCCCCCTTCTGTTATGACATAGGCGAGCGCCCCACCCATCGCCCCGTTGCCAAAGGTGGTGTTGGTCCACGGAACCAGGATAAAATCAAGGGGAATCGTGGCTAAAGTCGCCACGGCCATCACGACCGTCCACGTATTTTGTCGATCAATCGACATCATAAAGCGGCCGAGCAGCGTATTTTGATAGGTAAAAATTAGAACAACCCCGATAATCGATAACACCGGACCCGCTCCGGCGTACTCGGGACCAAATATCAGGATGACGACGGGCGTGGCGATAATGATCAGCCCCATCCCAATCGGTACGCTGACAATGAGCAAAAGATTAAAGCTGCGGGTAATAATTTTTGACAAGCTGTTTTTATCTTCGGCAAACATCCGCGACAAAACCGGATAAATGGCGGTGATAAATATCGAGGGGATAAACATCGTGGTGCCAAACAGGCGATCCGCCACGGTGTACCATCCCAGCTGAACCTCATCACTGATCAGCAGCGACATGATAATAATGTCCATGGCGTGATAGGCAGTGGCAAAGATCGAGGTTCCTAAAAACGAAACGCTGTTCGAGACCATCCACTTGGCCACATCCCAGCTAAACGTAAATTTGAGCGGGTTTATTTTGTTTAGACCGCGATAAACCACGAACGATTGGACGATCATGGCGACCACACCGAGGGCGGCCACGGCAAACACCCCGTATCCAAGCAGCACCACGGTAATTGCCAAAACGGTGTAAACCAATTTGTTACTAATCGCTCCCAGGGAGTTGTACTCCATGCGCTCCAACCCTTCATTGGCGGCAATGGCAAATAGGTTAAGCCCGGTAAAAAAGGTGGCGATTCCGGCGATGACGAGCAGCCAGATAATTTCTTGGGAGTAATCGACGATATAGGCGTAGCTCAAAATACCGGCAAAGGTTAATACATAGAAAAACAGCCGCAAAACGATGTTGGTGCCAAATATCTCATTGGTTCGTTCAGGGTAACGGGCGATTTCGCGGGTGATCAAAAACTCCGATCCAAAGCCGATGCCGATTAGCCCCATTAACCAGATCGATTCGGCCAGGTGGAGTTTCCCTAAATTTGCCGGCCCCAGTACGCGAGGGATAATAACCGTAACGGCGAGGGTCAGCACCCAGGTAATTAACTGCGAACCCAGCAGGTAAGAAGCGTTTTTAGCAATGGAATTGCCAGATTGATTGCTCATGTAGATTTTGGAATCCCTTGGTGTTTAAAATGATATCGCTTTATTGGTTCGCGGTTGTAGGAGATGAGGCGGCCGCGGCCGGCTGCACGTCCGGTTTTCTGGATGAACCCGACTGGGACGCCTTTTTCCGTCTGCCAAACAAAACCTCGCGGATGGTTCGACGCCGTGGTTTTGGTGTGGGTATCGTGGTTAAAACGGGAAGCGAGGTCACATATCGAGCGTCGATCGGATAATTCATGCCGCGGTCCAGAAGCGTGCTGCCGGCGATCCCAACCAACGTTAAGGCGATGCCCACCGCCACAAAGATGCCGATATTGATTCCTGTGTCGATGATAATGTCTTGTAATTCAGGGTTTCTCGGCCGGGCAGGGGCGTCGATGATTGAATAAGTTTGTCGCGTTTTCCCTTCGATAACAACCTCTTCAAGGCGAATTTGCTCGAGATTTTCCAAGGCACCCTGATAGCGCGAATCGGCTATAGCTACATCTGAGCGCAATCTCTCAATTTGCAGGGTTTCAATGGCCGGCCGATCACCCCGCACTGGGGCTGGATTTTGCAGCAGATACGTTTCCAGAGAGCTGACCGAAGCATCATATTCCGCCCTGTACTGCGGGACGAGGTTTTCCAAAAACGCTCGAGCGGCGCTGGTATCTTGTTTATCCGCACTAATTTGCCAGTCGATATAGCTGTTCACCGCCGCGTTGGCCAGCTGATAGGCGATTTCGCGATCTTCATAGGTGACAGAAATCTGCAGCTGATTTTGGCCCAGGGGGTAAACCGAAAACGCTCTGCGCGCTTCTTCAAAGGTGTCATTAACCACCGTTTCTCCCTGATCCATTAATTCCTCAAGGTTGGTTTGTTGGATAATGATTCGAATAAAAGAATCGGTTTGGAGCAGCTCGTTTAATTCATCTGAAGTTGATTGAGCAGGCGTCACCCAACCAAACCCGTCATCCTGCACGTTGGAAACCGCGCTGATGAGCGTGTCTTCCTGCACAAAGAGAATGCCGTTTGATTCATACTCCGATTTAGCCAGCGTCGTGGCCACTACCCCGGCCGCAATCATCAGCACCAGGGGAAGTAAGTAAAGGAGAGGATGCTGAAAATAATTTTCAACAAAACGAACCGCCATCATCCAAGCCATCTGTAGTTGGGTGAAACCGGCCGTTTGTCTTTGCTCTTCCAGACGTTCGCGGCGATCCTCCCGCTGATTTTTGGTGTTGAGGAAATTGATGGCCGCTACCGCTTTCATGAGTTGATCATCGCTAATAACCGGCTGGTTGCCGACCACAACCGGTGTGGAAAGCGATTCGGCCGGTGGATTTGGCGTTGATGGGACGGTATTTACCGGCTGCATTTTTATTGTTTTGGGCTCTTCTTTGACCCAGACGACGCTGGGTTCTTCCGGCTTATCCTTGGCCTCGAGGCGATCTTTAACCCGTCGCAGCAGTTTCCGCAGTTCTGGATCTCGCTGGGCTGTACTGCTGTTTTGAATGTATTCCATAAACTCAGGATAGCGAGTCAAGAAGTTCAAATCTAATTTTTCAGGTGGATTTTCAACCACCTCAAGCCCTCGTTTTGTGATGTTTGAGCGGCCGCGTGTGGGGTGCTCAATTAATTCCGCCCGATAAAGATAAGAGCGCGCATTCATTACCCGACTGTGGAACAGCGCTTTGCTGCCGCCAGGGGTTAGCTGCTTTCGCTCTTCATCAGTGAGATTAAAACTGTCAGCAAGATTGTCTACAATTTCTCGGATTCTGTAGATTTTCCCATCTTTTAACACATCCAAAATGGGAAACATGAGGTCTTGCGTATTCGGAATCGCCATAATCAGATTTCCTTTCTCTCTATTCGTTCAATCCTTTGATCCACATCACATTAGGAAGACACCGTTTTGGGTCTCCGCCGCCACCGGGGTGGAAGAGGTGGAGTTGGTTTTCGTTTCTTATCGAATGTTTTGCGGTTGCGGTTGGGCCAAACTAGCCGCCAGAACCTTTGCCAGCGGGTGGGTTGACTCAATAACGGATCGGCCACAATCAAAGCCAGGACCGGCTGATCTGTGGCCCCAACTGCGTCGATTGGCAGGATAATTCGCCGGTTGAATAATGCAACCGCGGTCATAAGGATAAACCCTACTGCCAAGCCAATTACCCCAAATTGAATAATGCTCATTAACTGCGCCGAACGCGAGGTTAATTTTATCGGTTCATAGGGGGCATCGAGCAGCAAATAAGATTGCCGCACCACACTTTCAGTTGTAAATTGGATTAAATCGGTGCTGTCGATTTGCTGGGCGGCCGCAATTTCGCGATCTTTGGCCCGTTCCAGCGCCTCAGTTAAGCGCTCAATTTGAAATGATTCAATATCCCGCCGCTCTAAACCCAATGTTTCCGGCAGAGGATGAGCTTCGAGGTATCCCTGCAGCTCTGCTTCAATCGCCTCAATGCGCAGCTGATAGCGATTAATTAACATCGAGATGACCGCTTCAGTGGAGGCGGAATCATTGAGATTTCGCTCGATTTTCCGCTGTAAATACACTTCAAAAATTTCTGAAGCGATCCCAAATGCCAAATAGGGGCTTTCATTAAAGACGACAATGTCCACTTTATATTCGCTGGCGGGAAAGGCAAGCGTATTTTCAGCCAGATAGGCCATGAACTCCTGCTCATCCTCCATGGCGCTAATGTAAAAAGCTGGATCGTCTAAATTGATGCGATCAAGCACCTCATTCATAAATTCTTCAGATTGAAATAGGGCGTTTAACTCATCGGCCGTGATTTCAGCTACGGTAAAGTAGTCATTTTCTTCATTTTGCTGCCGTTGGGTGATCTGTTCGATCGTTTCATTTGGCCGAATATAAATGACGGTAGACGTAATGTAGCTGGGCTTCTCAAAAATGACGTTGACGACTCCGTAAATACCCATCAGCACCGCGGGAATTAAATACAAAACCGGGGTGCGAAAAAAGGTTTCTAACAAACGAATTAAGAAGAGTCTAATCACTAAAACACCGAAAAATTAACAAGCCAGGAAAACAAACAAAATGAGACCAAAGGTCCTAGAAAATATTTTCCTTTTACCCACTTACAACTCCGCTTACAGGGTCGTTATTATAGGGGTGAGAGCAAGAACACCAATAAGTTTCTCATTCTCTATAAAGTGTTTCTCTCATTTTGTGGTCAACGCGTAACTGATGACACCTTCATTTATTATCATAAAAGTGCTCGAATGTGAAGGGGTGACCGGTCATATTCTTTAAAATTTGATTGAAGAGGGGATGATAAGAGGAAAATCATGTAGAATGGTACCATGGAGACAAAATCAAGCTGGACAGATACCGGCCGCGATTGCCCATACTGCGGGGGTGAAATCATGCTTCGGCTGGATCAATTACCCGATGGTTCCCAAAGCAAATACCATCAATGTCGGGTGTGTGAAGCGCAGTGGACCATTAAATGGGACAGCGTTCGCTCCGGCAAGGGAGACAAAATCCTGAAGCAAAAGCCATCGGCCGGGCGGGTTGAGCCGCTTCCGCAGATGCCCCGCTGGGTTTGGATTACCCTGGCCTTGATGGTTGGATTAATTTTGATTCGCTTTGGGGGTGCATCGCTCTTACGGGTGGCGATCCTCCCGCTGTTGGTGGTGTTTATGGGATGGCTGCTGTACCGTCTTGGTCGCGACCAGGGATGGTGGCATTCTTAAGCATCTTCCAGGCGTCATCTAGCAGAATGAATATCGCCCAAAAAGTAACCAGAGTTTCCCAAAATTTTGGTTGGGTGGTTAAACGCTTCACCTTTCGCAAGTAAGAGTAGGGCACAAAACCAAATTGATGATCGCGAAACGGGTAGAGCCACGGGACATCGTGCTGGGCATCCACCAGTATGTGGCCGATGTAGCCGATCAGGAAGCTGCGGTAATTTTTGCTGCTGAGTAGCAAAAACGCGGTGGTGAGGGTGATGGCGCTGCCAAACAATGAATGGAAAAATGAACGCCCTTCTTTTAATCCCCGGACGGCCTTAATCGTTTTATCCCCCACATCCGGAAAAATGGAACCGGCCAGCAAAGCCGGGTTTTTTTCGCCAGGTGAGAAGTGTTTGATGATAACCGCGGCGGCCAGGTGTCCAATAATCACGTGTTTGTTCCCTCTTGGTCAGTCTGACAATCACCAAACTCGACACAAAAATCCTTTTAGATAAGCGGACTCGGGAAAGGTGACCAAAATCGGGTGATCGGCCCCTTGATGCAGGTGGCGTAAAATTTGCACCTCACGGCCGGCGTCCACCGCCGCCCCAAAAATGATTTTTTGAAATAGATCGATTGATACCAGACCAGAGCAGGAAAAGGTCATCAGAATCCCACCGGGTTTTAAAAGCCGCATCCCCAACCAGTTGATATCTTTATACCCGCGCGAGGCCCGCTGTAGATCGCGGCGACCGTGCACAAATTTTGGCGGATCGAGAACGATCAGGTCAAAGGTCCGGCCACTGTCGCGAAAATCTCGCAAAATTTGAAATGCGTCACCGGCCAGGTACTCATCGTGATCAACTCGCTCGGGAAAATTCGCCAGCACGTTTTTTTCGGCCAGTTCCAGCGCGCTGATTGAGGTGTCGATATTGAGTATCGAAGTCGCGCCCCCGGCCGCACCGGTCACGGCAAAACCACCGGTGTAAGCGAAGACGTTTAGAACTTCCTTGCCAGCCGTCAAAGATGGGCTGGTTAGGAGTTGACGATTGTCTCTTTGGTCCAGATAAAAACCGGTTTTATGACCGCCGATCAGATCCACTTCAAAAGAAAACCCATTTTCTTTGACGGTTACAGATTCGGCTGGCGCTTTTCCCCACAGCAGGCCATCACTTTGAGGCAAATTTTCTTTGGCTCGGACGGCCACATCCGAGCGTTCAAGGATTCCGACGGGTAGTGTGCCATCCGGGAGGGGCGTTTCTTTCAAAATGTTGACGAACGTCTCTTTGCGGCAGTCGATGCCGAGCGTTAAACACTGCATGACCAGATAGTTCGCATAGCGATCGACGATGAGACCGGGTATGCCATCCGTTTCTCCAAAGATCAGGCGATAGCCGTTTGTTTCTGGGTCAAACGCTAATAGCTGACGGCCGGTATACGCACGGGTGATTTTTTCCCGCCAAAAACCTTCACTGAGCGGTTGATCCGGATCCCAGGTGCAAATGCGCACGACGATTTGGGAATGGGGGTTGTAATAGCCAATCGCCAGCGGTTTTTGACGATGATTCTGAATCAGGATGGTGTCTCCCGGTTGGGGATCTCCAATTACGTGGGCTACCGCCCCTGAATACACCCAGGGGTGACGCTGAATGACCGGTTTGTCACGCCCTTTTTTGAGCTGCAGGATACCATTGATCGCTCCCTGCTGATCGCTGTTATCCATTTTGTTGGGCGAGGCGGATCAAATGATCTGACAATTCAGAAGGGGAAAATGGTTTTGGCAGAAATAGATTTGCATTTGCCCGCATAGCTATCGGTTCACACCGATCATCACCGGAGGTGATAATAACCGGGGTGTCGGCCGGGATCGGGTGTTCTCCACGGCGGATCTCTTCCAGAAGCGTTGTACCAGTTTGTTTTTGGGGCAAGTTGTAATCGATGATAACAAAATTGAATTCTTCATTTAAAGCCTTTCTGGCATGATCAAGCGAGGGGCAAACCTGCACCTTAAAACCATCAAGCTCCAGCGACATTTTTAAGAGATGACTGGCTGTGCGCTCATCATCAATCAATAGAACCTTAAACATATTATTTTGAGTCAACTACTTTTAAGTGCATCACATTTGAGTTTTTAAAATCAGGATGACACGAATTTAAAGGATTATCTCTTTATAGTGGGAAAATTCGCGAAATCTTAATTTAAAATTTTGAGCAATGAACCACTGAAGTTCTTAAACAAATTTTGCCACAGATTAACATGGATATTCACAGATTAGTCCGGAATTTTCCTTGTAATCTGCCGACATTTTTTTGTCAACAGCTTAATCCCCAAGAGAGGCAATTGCCCGAATTAATCCGGCAACCCCTACGCCGGATCGTACGATATCGATACTTTTGATATCAGGGGGTCCGCCGTGCGTTTCTTCAGAGTTGCGCACCATGAAGTAGGCGGTAATCAAGCCCAGGACTGCCCCGATTACAACACCGCCAACCAGGTAGCTGGTTTTCCAGTTTCCCTGATCAGATTGTGGTAAATTTGAAGGCTGTTGTGCCATTTTTCTGTCCTCAAATCGTTTCAAAGATTTTTTAGGTAAGTAACAAAAAGCTTTCTGAAGAAAATGCCCGCAGAGCGCGTAGCGGAGAACCAAAGGTTCGCAGATGGCCGCAGATTTTTCTCTGTAATCTGCGGACTTGTATTTTTAAGTTATTTTGCAAACTACTTTCCGGTAAACAAATACCGTATCCAGCGCCAGATGGTTTCAAAGTAAGCCCACCGCGACCGGCTTTTGATAACCACCTCAACCACCTGGTCAGATCGTTCCTTGATGGGTTCCTGAATTTTAGTCAGACCCTGATCAACGCGCCATAGGAAGTGCCGCGTCGTCTGCCACGGCTTCCATCCCTGCTGACGGCCGTAAATCCAGCCACCAAATCCCAGGATCGGCAAAATCAGGCAGGCCACCGTCATGGAGAGGGTGACGGCAATGACAATGATATCAGCCATGGCCGATACGGTGATCCGCCAGCGGTTGACTTCATTGCCAAAACCGGCCGTTGTACCCCAAATCCCCCCAACGATCGCCAGCACCACCAGCAGCCCCATGAAGATAAGAGGCACATAAAGGGTCAACCATTCATACCGCCTATGTCTTTGGGCCCGCTCCAGCTGCTCCACAGATGGCTCAAATACAGCTTGTGGTTCAGCTTCAAGAGGGTATTGATTCTCATTTGAAAGCATAACGCCTATTATAATCGGTTTTATGGAAGGGTACACCCGTTCGGTGGATCAGCTGTTTCAGGTGCGCATTGACACATCACACTGTTGTCGCTTTCTCCAACCCACATAAAATAATTGACGCTCGTTTCCAGGCAGCTGTCATCCGGGCCGCGCGGGCGCGTGCGCTGCACACCGATCCCTTCCTGGTTGGAATCCTGGAGCAAAAAAACGCGAACCTGGCTGCCGCCTGGCCCACCCCACTGAACCTGGCCGTTGGTGATCAGACGGCAGCCGATAATCGGCAGGGTAAACAACACAGCCCATATCACTATGACGGGCAAACACGCCCAGCGGCTAACCCGTTTTTCCTGACCATCACTATTTTCACTCATTCGGCAATTATCCTTGGTTGTGGGCTACACTCAAAATCCTGAAATCAACGGAAAATCTTACGAGGTGGTGAACGTCAATTTGGTTGAAAAAGAGAATCTGGAAAAAATCCCGGGCAAGCTGTTTATCAAGGCGAGGGAGAATTTTTCGTGCACGCGGCCGATGGGGCTGTGCGGGTCAAAGTGGAGGAGAGAAGTTCAACTTCTCGAAGAAGTTGAACTTCTAATGTTGAACTTCTTTAAATTAGAAGTTCAACATTTATTCGTCGCCATTCATGGCCGGGATATACAGCTGTTCGGCGTACTCTTTCACCATGCGCCGCATGCTAAATTTTGCGGTATTAGAACGAATGGATTCACGCATGACCTGCACCCAACCGCGGGGGATCCCGTCCCGGTCGCGATCATAGTACAGGGGAACAATTTCCTGCTCGAGAAGCTGGTACAGCGATTCCGCATCCGAGGCGTCCTGGACTTCCGGATTGTCGTATTCATGCTCTGAACCGATGGCCCAACCGTTGGCCCCGTTGTACCCTTCAACCCACCATCCATCTAAAATAGACAGGTTTGGCACCCCGTTCAAAGCCGCTTTCATGCCGCTGGTTCCGCTCGCTTCACGCGGCCGGCGCGGGTTGTTCAACCACACATCCGACCCCTGTTTGAGATAACGACCCATATGCATATCGTAATCTTCAAGGAAGGCGATGCGACCGCCCCACTCCTGAGATTTGGCGATATTGTAGATGGTTTGAATCATATGTTTGCCCGGATCATCGGCCGGATGGGCCTTCCCGGCAAAGATGATTTGGACCGGCCGGTCGCGATTGAGCAAGAGCCGTTTGAGACGATCCGGATCGCGGAAAATCAGGGTTGCCCGTTTGTAGGTGGCAAATCGCCGGGCAAAACCGATCGTTAAGGCGTCCGGATCGAGGAATGCGCCGGTGGTGATGACTTCGGTTGCGTCTCGATTCCCCTGAACCCAGCGGCGGCGAGCCCGTTCGCGAATTTCTGACAGCAGTTTGTAGCGCAGTTCGCTGTGAACCTGCCACAGCTCATCGTCCGGAATTTGGTCGACTAACTCCCACAAAGCCTGGTCATCATGTTTAACCAACCATTTGGGATCTAAGCGGCGGCTGAATAAATTGTTCATCGGCATGGCGATCCAGGTTGGTACATGGATGCCGTTGGTGATGCCGATGATGGGAATATCTTTTTCATCGGCGATTTCTGGCCACACTGAACCCCACATATTGCGTGACACTTCAGCATGAAGCTGACTAACGCCGTTGGCATAACCGGACATATTAAGGGCCAGGACGGTCATGTTGAAAGCCTCTCCCCATGCTTCCTGATGTTTGCCGAGATTCATAAACCCTTCCCGGTCAAGCCCCACCTGCTCCCAGTAATCCCAGAAGTAGCGATCCATCAGATCGAAGGCAAAGGCATCATGCCCGGCCGGGACCGGTGTATGGGTGGTAAAAATACAGTGCGGCCGTACCTGCAGGGCCGCATCGTGAAAGCTCATGCCGTTTTGGGTGATAATTTCGCGCACCAGTTCCAGCACCAAAAAGGCGGAATGCCCTTCGTTCATGTGCCAGACATCAGGTTGGACCCCCAGAGCTCGCAAAGCGCGAACCCCACCGATCCCCAGCATAATTTCTTGCCGGATGCGCATCTCCGTATCACCGCCGTAAAGGCGAGCGGAGATCTCGCGGTTCCAGGGGTCGTTTGCCTCGATATCGGTGTCCATTAAATAAAGCGTGGCCCGACCAACCTCGACATTCCATATGCGAGCCCATACTTCTGAATCGCCAATTTTAACTGAGATGCGAATTTCGTTTCCTTGCTCATCCCGGGCGATATTGACCGGTGATTTATCCAGCTCAAGCTGTTGGTAAACCGCTTCCTGCCACCCGTGCGCGGGGAGCCGCTGGCGGAAGTAGCCTTGCGGATACATAAAACCAACGCCGACAAACGGCAATCCCAGGTCTCCCGCTTCTTTAACGTGATCACCGGAGAGAATGCCTAGACCGCCGGAGTAGATGGGCAGCGAGACGTGAAGCCCAAACTCGGCCGAAAAATAGGCGATTTTTTTGTCAGTTAACTGCGGATAAGTGGTATTAAACCAGCTGCCTTCGAAGGACATCGCTTTTTCAAAGTTGAGTAAAACCTTGTTGAGCCGTCGGATAAAGGCTGGGTCATTAGCTTTTTTCTCAAGCTGTTCGCTTGAAATCTCGTGGAGCATGCGCACCGGGTTATGGGTGGTTGATCGCCAGAGAGGATAATCTAGCCGTCGCCAGACCTCACGGGCTTCCTGGTTCCAACTCCACCAAAGATTGTTGGCCAATTCGGGCAATTTTTCTAATTTTGGAGGCATTTGCTGCATCGCGATAATTTCCCTTTCTATTGCTAATTTGTATTAATTGTGCGAACGTGTTTAAAAACCCAAGAAAAGCGCCGGCTGAGCTTGTCGAAGCCAAAGCGGCACCGCACATAGCCGTTAATATCCGACTCACCCTTCGACAGGCTCAGGGACCGCCCTTCGACAGGCTCAGGCATCGTCTTTAATGAGTTATTAAACACAATCTTAGTTCTTTTACACCAATCCCCTTCGACCAATCAGTTTGATATTTAGAAGGGTGATTGCTGTAAGCTGCACGCCTGTTTTAATTCGTTTTTGATGATAAACAGACTTGCAAACAATACCAAAAATTGAGGGAATTTCCCCCTCAATATTAGTTGACACGAAAACTATAGCTGAAACTGTTAAAGGTGTGAAGCAGTTTAGGATGGGTTGGCTAGATGAAGCGCTTCAGAAGGGATAATTTTTGGTCATATTGCACAGAAATTGCGGCTGAATCGTACTTTTTCATCTCATTTGCCAGTAAGGTGGCTTGCTGGCGGGCCTGATCGACATGGGTCAAACTCCAACAGATTTTTTCAACGAGTTCAACCGCGGTGTGGTACAGACAGGTGCGGTGATATTTTTCCGGCAGCAGTTCAGGATAGCTCAAGCGGTTAGGAAGTATAGGAAAGGTTTGAGCCATGATGGCTTCAACCATGCTGATGCCGAAAAATTCATGATAGGCGGTAGAAATTGTTACATCTGCTTCCCACAGCAGTTCTCCATACCGTGCGGGGTCTGCATAGCCAAAATGGATCAGCTCATTTTTAAATTGCTGCTGCGCATTGAGGAAAGGTTGGGGAGCCTTTTGAAAGTTTTCACCACAGATAGCCAGCTGAAATGACAGCCCCTGTTTCTGAACGGCCGCAAGGGCTGCAAAAAAGCCGGCCGGATTTTTGTCGAACTCCCAGCGTTGATTCCAGAGAATGAGCGGAAGGGAATGAGAAGCGGGTGATCCGGAGGGAGATTCCACCCCTACCGGCATAACGTGGGACTTTTTTTTCAGGTCAGGAATTGTTTCCAATTCCCGATATTCCTGATAATGCTTTAAAAACAGGGGAAGAGCCTCAAACCAAATATGGCGGTGATATTCAGAGTTAAACCAAATTTGATCGGCCGTAAGCATCGCTTTCCAGTTGAGCAGGCCGTACGCTCTTTCGCGAACACCCCAGTTGCGTCGCATCGGCCCGGATTTGGGATTTTCCGGCAGCGGATAGGTCACCTGATTTTCGTGCATGTAGAGCACAACCGGCACGCCGGCGGTTTTTTTCCGAGTGAGGGCCATAAATGTGGCTAGGTCAAGCATATCGTCTGCCACGATCACATCCGGCACCGTCGGAGATTGTAAAAATTGGCGGGCCAGAGTCACCGCCGCGCCCTGCATCCGCCATTTCCAGAAACGGCCGGGCAAACTCAATAAGGTCATATTGTGGGAAGTATGAGCCATCCAGCCGGCCGCCCACGCCTGATGGCTGCCGCTGTGATAGGGTGAGATGAGCATGACGTTCATAAGAAGAATAATATCAGATTTGTTTGTGAAAAAAGGTGCAAACTATGGTCATAATTGCTATACTTGGGTATTATTATGGTCAACTGTGGCCGATGTTGCTGTGTGTATTTATTTAATAAACCAATCTCGATGAATGGGGTACAGTCATGACGCTTTCCTGGGATTCAACCTATGCGATTGCGGTGGCTTTGATGGAACAACACCCCCACCTTGATCCGGCCGATGTCGGATTAAACCAACTGGCCCAATTAATTGAGTCGCTTCCAAATTTTGACGACGATCCTGGCCTGGTCACAGAAAGAATATTAACGGATATCCAGATAACCTGGTTTGAGGAGAAATAATCCCGATGACGTCAGCTGATATTGCCTCCGATATACCCATCCCTGATGAATTAGCCGGAAATGTATTTATTACCAGCTTAAACAAAATTTACAATTGGTCCCGCCGAAATTCAGTGTGGCCGATGGTTTTTGGACTGGCCTGCTGTGCCATTGAAATGATTTGTACCGCCACCAGTCGCTATGATCTTTCCCGGTTTGGTATGGAGGTGTTTCGCGCAACTCCGCGGCAAGCTGACCTGATGATCGTCTCCGGAACGGTGACCAAGAAAATGGTGCCAACTATTGTGCGGCTTTATAACCAGATGCCCGAACCACGCTATGTTCTCAGCATGGGGGCGTGCGCCAACGGTGGCGGCCCTTTTAAAGAGGGTTATAACGTCGTTGATGGCATTGATAAATTTATCCCGGTTGATGTCTATGTTCCAGGATGCCCACCTACCCCGCAGGCTTTGATACACGGGCTTATTTCGCTGCAGGAAAAAATCGATCAGCAATCTCTGACCACGGTGCCATGGTATCGTAAAGGGGATCCGACCGAACTAGTCCCGATTCCGGTTTTAGGCCCAGACCTGGTTGATATGCGGCAGCTGGATTTGATCCGCAAGGAAGCAAAGTTGACGGCACCACCAGCGGATGAAGAGTAGTAAATTTTGGTTATTTGTTATTGGTTAATGGATGTTATAACGACTCTAAACCTAGAGAGGCTAAAATAACCGATAACGATTTGCCTTTAACCTATAGCGAACAACCTCTTAAGGATAGTAAATATGGCCGACCCAATTATTGAAATCGACGAGCCAGAAGTTCCCTCAGTTGATCCTGTTGAACAGGCAACAGCCACTCTCAAAGAGAAATTTCCGGAATTGAGCGATGATTCACGCCCAAATTACACCGGAATAATGGTTCCCCCGGAAAAATTGCTGGAGGTTGCCAAAACGCTCAAAGATGAGTTGGGATTTGAGTATCTCTCGAGCGTAACCGGCGTTGATCTAATTGACGACGGAAAAATGGAGGTGGTTTACCACACCTATAACCTCGATGCGGGCGGCGGTGCGGTCGTGCTAAAGACGCAGGTGGATCGTGATCAGCCGGATGTGCCTTCATTAACGCCCATGTGGCCTGGTGCAGATTTCCAAGAGCGTGAAGCGTTTGATTTATTGGGTATTAATTTCCCCGGCCACCCCGATCTGCGCCGCATCCTGATGTGGGATGGCTTTGAAGGACACCCGCTGCGCAAAGATTGGCGTGAGGCATTTTACGAACAAGATAATAAGCCGTTTAAGAGCCGCTGGCCTGAAGGGCATGTGTTCCGTGCTGAAGAGCGCACCGCTTTTGGTAAGAACGTAAAATACCCGGCTGGTTGGCTCCCGGAAGGGTTAGATAACGACACCGATGAGGAAATTTATTCGGGGATGACCGTTAGCCGGCCGAAGAGCAAAACCGATATCCGCACCGATATCGTCACCGTCAATATCGGGCCGCAGCACCCCTCAACCCACGGCGTGTTCCGCATGGTGGTTACCCTCGATGGAGAAACGGTCATTGATTTAAAGCCGGTCATGGGATATCTCCATCGCAATCACGAAAAAATCGGTGAGCGAAATACATTTTTACAAAATATTCCCTACACCGATCGCCTTGATTACATCAGTTCGATGGGAAACAACCAGGGATATGTGATGGCCATTGAAAAATTGTTGGGTGTCACCCCTCCCGAACGGGCTGAGTGGATCCGCATTTTGATGGTCGAATTAACTCGCATTTGTAACCATCTATGGTCGATCGGTTTCCTGATCAACGATCTGGGGGCGTTCCAGACGCCGATGCTTTATTTGACCATTGAGCGCGAGCTGATTCTCGACTTATTTGAAGCCACGGCCGGTTCCCGCATGATGTGCAACTACATGCGCTTCGGTGGGCTGGCTTACGATCTTCCTCCGGCTGTCCGGGGGCAGGAGACGATGGCTTTCCTGACGGAACTCGTTTACGAAAGATTGCCCAAAATCCTGGATGAGCTTGATATTTATTTGACCGGAAACGAGATTATCCGTGAACGCTGTGTGGGCATCGGTATAATGACCCGGGAAGAGGCCATCGCTTACAGCGCCTGTGGCCCGATGCTGCGCGGCAGCGGGGTTAATTACGACGTCCGCAAGCAAGACCCATACTCTTATTACGAACATCTTGATTTTGATATTCCCGTTCGGCAAGGGGGCGACGTCTTTGATCGCTACATGATTCGCGTTGAAGAGATGCATCAAAGCCTCAAAATCTGCCGTCAGGTGCTGCCTTATCTCAAGCAGACGGCCGGCGCGCCGATTCTTGAAGGGGATCCACAATACAATATTCGCGTGCCTCAAGGCGGCGATGCCTACGGCCGAGTGGAAAATCCGAAAGGAGAACTCGGGTATTATGTCACCGCCAAGCCAAAGGGTACCAATCCGGAACGGTATCATATTCGCGCCCCATCGTTTATCAATCTGACTCCTTTAGGTCTGATGTCAAAGACCGATAAAGTGGCTGATTTAGTGGTTATTTTAGGCAGTATCGATATCGTATTGGGTGAAACCGATCGTTAATTTAGTTTTGCCTGGAGCAAAACAACTATTCTGGAGAACCTTGAATGTACGGATTTGGATTTGTTAAGGGATTAACAACGACTATCAAACATTTTATCGGAACTTATACCGATGAGTTTAATTGGGCCGGCAAAGGTGGTCGCTACTACAATGATGAGGCGTTAAAAGTCCGCCAGAGCTTAAAAACGGAAGGGGCGATTACCGTGATGTACCCCGAAGAGAAGCTTGAGATGCCGGAGCGGTTTCGATTTGTGCCGTTTTTGATTATGGATGATCCAGCTCCAGGACAAAAAGCGGGTAAAGATTGGTGTACATCCTGTGGCATTTGCGCCAAGGTTTGCCCCCCGCAATGTATCTGGATCGAGCGTGGTAAAAAGCCAAACGGCCGGCCAAAACCGGAACCCGAAGGGTTTTACATCGACATCGACATTTGTATGAACTGCGGGTACTGCTCTGAGTACTGTCCGTTTGACGCCATCAAGATGGACCATGACTACGAAATGGCCAGCTATGATCGCTCCGCTTCGCACATTCACGACAAAGAGCGCCTGTCTAAACCGATCAGCTACTGGCGAGCCATTGCCCCTGGCCGAGCGGCCGATGAAGAGCGCCGGCGCGTAGAAGCTGCGGAAGCCAAAAACAAGAAGAAAGCTGCCCGCGGCCGTTAACTTATTTAAAAGTACCATAACTTTAGCAGGGTTTTTCACGTTTTAAATGTGAAAAATCCTTTTTTTTTACCGTTCTGTTTTGCTTCTGATACCTTTTAGGCAAAATGGGAACGGAAACAGGAAGAATTCGACCATTCGTTTAACATGCAAACGGGCGGTTAATCAAAAGAGGTGTTTATGTTAGGAAAAAATTCAGGCGGTGTCACCGAAGAAGCGGTGATGAAGGCGCTATCAACGGTAATCGAACCGGAATTGCATCGGGACCTTGTATCACTCAACATGATTCGCAATTTGGATATCCAGGGCCGCGATGTTGAATTTACGATCATGTTGACCACGCCAGCTTGCCCGCTGCGTGGGAAAATGGAGGGGGATTGCCGGGCGGCGCTGGCTGGGGTAGAAAATATCGGCAGCATCAAGGTTAATTTTGACGCTAACGTTCCCGAAAATCAGCGAATTGCCGAACAGCTGGGGCAAAAGTTCAAACATGCGATTGCCATCGCCAGCGGCAAGGGTGGTGTTGGCAAGAGCACCGTTTCGGTCAACCTGGCCATCGCTCTGGCTCAAACCGGGGCCTCGGTTGGTTTGCTTGATGCTGATATTTTGGGTCCCAATATTCCCATGATGATGGGGGTCGACAAAATGCCTCCCCCGCAAAATCGAAAGCTGATTCCGGCCGAAGCTCATGGGGTAAAGTTTATTTCCATGGCCTTTCTCTCCGATCCCAACAAGCCGATGATTTGGCGTGGACCGATGCTCCACAGCGCCATTCGCCAGCTGTTGACCGATGTGGAATGGGGAGATTTGGATTATCTCATCATTGATCTTCCTCCCGGAACTGGGGATGCACAGCTGTCGCTGGCCCAAACGCTGCCCCTTTCGGGCGCGGTGATTGTTACCCAGCCGATGATGGTGGCCGCCTCCGATGCGCTGCGCGGGTTAAAAACCTTTGAAACCCTCAATGTACCAATTATCGGGGTTGTCGAAAACATGAGCGGCGAAATGTTTGGCACCGGAGCCGGGTCAATGTTGGCCACCAACAACCAAACGGAGTATTTGGGCACCATCCCCCTGGCGGCCGCGGTCCGGGAAGGGGGCGATACCGGAAATCCGATTGTGGTGGTTGAACCCCAGTCGGCCGCGGCCGAAGCGTTTTCGGCCGTCGCCCAGCAGGTAGCTGCACGGGTCAGCGTGATGACCCTCATGGATGATTCGAGCTTTATTCCGATTGAAATGATCGGTTAATTATGAAACCAAGAGGTAGGGTCGGGAGCTTTCTCGACCCTACCGCAAATTGGCGAAGATAAAGCGGAGCCTACCAATCGACTCAACGTCGAGTTTTCCCCTTTTTTCTGTTTATCATTTCGATATGCCCCTCAAACGCGCCGGCTTCACGCACCTGATTCTCCTCCTGTTTATCGTTGCCCTGGCGGCTTATTTGCGCTTTTTTAATCTGGCCGCAAATCCCGGCTGGTTTAGCGATGAAGGCACCCATCTTGAAATTGCCCACCATATTTTAGACGGCCGCACGCAATATTTTGCCATCAATCAATCCACCCTTCTTTTTGCGAGACTGCCCTTATTTGAGTGGCTCCTGGCCGGGTCGATGCGCCTTCTGGGCGGCAACATTCTGGCTTTGAGAGGGTTAACGGCCACTTTGGGAACGGGTTCTGTTTTTTTGCTGTATGTGGTGACCAATTCTCTCAGCCGGGATCGCTGGTTGGGTTTGACGGCCGCCCTCATGCTGGCCATTTATCCCCAGGCGATTTTGTACAGCCGGTTGGGATTTAGCTATAACTTATTGACCCCGCTGCTGCTGCTCACCCTGTGGGGATTGGGAAAGATGTTGATTGGCGAGTCACCAGATAAGAAACGGTGGCTGGCGATGGCCGCGGTGGCTGTTGGTTTTGGCCTTCTGACCGATCTGGCCATGATCAGCATCGCACTGCTTTTGGCACTCGTCGTGCTTTGGCATAACTGGCGGAATGCCTGGTGGAGCGGGATACTGGCGGCCGCCCCTCTGACCACGTTTGTGATTTTTAACCTGTTAACCAACAGAACCGCTTTTTTATTTGATCTGGCCTACACGCTGACCCGCCTGGGTGGCCGATCACCTCTCGATCAGGCGTATTTGGCGGTCGAAAATTACACCCGGCTGATTACCGGTGACAGCTGGATCGCCTTTGCTTTGGTGGGCGTGTGGTTGGTGCGGCCGCTTCCCTGGCGAAATTTGATACTTCTGGCGCTGGGGATTCCTCTTTTGATGTTGGGCCGCACCGTTCCCCTGGTGGAATTGAGCTATTACTACATCAGCTGGCTGCTGCCCCTGATCGCTTTAGGGGCGGCTGTCATCGTTCGATCAGGATGGTCCTATTTACTTAATGGATTTCAGAGTCGTTGGGTTGGAGGTGTCGTGACGGTCGTGGTGATCGGGTTACCGCTGGCCATGTCGATCTGGCTGACGGCCGGTCGCGTGCAAAATCAATTTGGAACGGTCATCGATCGATTTTTGCTCAACGGGGCGGATGTAACCGCCGTCACCAATTTTATCAACGGCAGGTTCAGGGAAGAGGACATGGTAATCGCTTCACCGGCCGTTGGATGGCGGATCACCGCCAACACGGCCGATTTTCAGATGGCGGTGGCCGTGAATGGATTAGAAACCCCTCATTTCCCGCCAGATATTCCATCAGATCGCTGGGTATTTCAACCTCGATTTAGCTGTGCTCACTATGTGGTGATTGATGATTTGTGGCGAAATTGGGCGGTTGTGCATGTGGCTGGATTAACGGAAACGGTCAGAAGCGTTGAAATGTGGCCTGAGGTTTTTCGGTCGGGCACCATCGTGGTATATAAAAACCCTGCTGCGAACTGTGCAAATGACCGGCCGCAGCAGGGGCAAAATTCAAATTTAGAAGCAATTGCAAGTGAGTAGAAGGAAAAGGTGTTCCGAGGGCGATTTAACCCATCCACATTTGTAGGAGCTTGGCGAGTAAGGGCTTGGCTAGCCAAGCCCTTACAAAAGACGTTGTTACATGGCCCCGGCTAAAAATTGGGAGCCAACTTTGACAAACCGCATGCTGCGTTCAGCACAATCGGCTAAAAACTCTGGTCCTTGCTCGATGGCGTCTTCCAGGGTGATGGGGGCGGGCAAGATGCTGGTGAAGGCATCGATTCCGCTGGCGTAATTGTCTTCCGCGCCGCGACCAAGGGTGCCGGCCAGAGCGATAACCGGTAGGCCAAGCGCTTTGGCCCGTTGGGCTACCTCGGCCGGAACTTTGCCTCGCGGCGTTTGAAAATCGATGGCCCCCTCAGCAGTGATAACCAAATCGGCATGGCGCAAGCGCTGGTCAAAGTCGAGATAATCTAAAATGATGTCAAATCGCGGATAGAGGGTGGCGCCTAAGAAGGCCACCAGACCAGCCCCGGTTCCGCCAGAAGCTCCGCCGCCGTTGATCGTCCACACGTTTGTTTGAGTATCACGCTCGATGATAGCTGCAAAACGGTCCATGGTGGCCGACATCTCTTCAACCTGTTCCGGGGTGGCCCCTTTTTGCGGCCCAAACACCCGAGACACCCCATTTTCACCAGTTAATATATTGAACCAGTTGCAGGCCACATCGATTTGCACCTCATCGAGCAGAGGGTGACGGCCGCTCATGTCGATTGAGGCCAGGTTTTTGAGCTGCTCACCGCCGTACCCCAATTCTTGACCATCCGTATCGAGAAAACGAACCCCAAGCGCCTGGGCCATACCGATACCGCCATCGTTTGTCCCAGAATCGCCGCAGCCGACCAGGATGCGCTCCGGCTGGTGTTTCTCCATCAGCTCACGAAGGAGCTCGCCAACCCCGAAGGTGGTGGTTTTTTGCGGATCGCGTTGATCACGAGGGACGAGCGCCAGCCCGGCGGCGGCAGCCAATTCGACGATACCGGTTTTGGGGCCGTCGCCACCGAGAATTCCGTAGTATGAATCAACCGGTACCCCTACTGGACCGGTCACGGTCGTCTTGTAGAGGTCACCCCCAGTTGCTTTGACCAGGGTACGGGTTGACCCTTCACCGCCATCAACAAGGGGGACTTTGTCAACAATAGCGTCGGGAAAGACTCGCAAAACACCTTCTTCGATACAATCGGCCGCCAATTCGGCTTCCAGACTCTCTTTGAATCCTGAGGGGGCTACTAAAATGTGAATGGTCATCTGTATCTCCTATTTCCGTATATGCAGCTCTTGCTTAAATAATAAACAATTTGCAGCTGCTGGTTCAATTAATCTTCGTCATCATTGTGATCGTTACGATCATCATCATCTGAGGATGAATCTCCGCGGTTTCCAGGTTGCGGGAGTTCATCATCGCTGTTGGGTGGGGATGGCGGTGGTGATTGTTCGCTTTCCTGGTCATCCCCTGCTTCATCCTGTTCCGGTTCAACGGCCTCATCGTCACCGGATTTGGCCGAATCGTCCGCTGCAGGGCCTTCTTCCAACTGGTCATCATCGGACCCTTCCCTTTCTTGCTCCTCCGGTTGACCAATCAGCTCTTCCGGTTCATTGGGTGTTTCACTTCCAGCTTCTTCCTGATTTGGTGGAACGGCTGTGGATTGCGGCTCCGTTGTGGGGGTGGGAGCAGGGGTAAGCGGAATTAAAATAGGCTGATTGCCATGTGGATCTCCGGGAACGGCCGATTCATCGATTGGACCTTTTTGAGTTGAGACACCGAGGAAGATTGACAGCGGGTTCGGGCTGACCGGATTGTAATCGGGCAGGTCGATCCAGCCCGGTGCGGAGGGTACGGTGCTCGGCGGAATTTCAGTTTGCGAAAGCGACATGCCAAATGCCGGCCAGACTCCAAAGGCGAAGGCCACCAGCAAGACCAGATGGACCGGAAGCAAAATGCTGCTGTACCGCAGCAGGTCCCGCGGCTGATACGCCCGTTCATCCGCATTGGCAAACATGGCGACCGGTTTGGCGCTGACGGGTAGGGTCAGGCAAAAACCAACGCCCACGGTGGTCAGAAAGGCGATAGGAACGGGCGAGTAACCGAGTGAAGCTGCTACCAAAATGACTAGGGGGACAACCACCGATGCTCGAGCGGTTCGCGAGGTGATGAGAAGGTGGGATAACAAGGCGATCAGAGCAATAAGCGATATCGTCCAGAACGAGGATTGAGCGAGTGATTCCTGCATCGTCATAAAAATCGACTCGACCAGCCACTGCGCCCCACCGGATTCGATGAGTGCCTCACCTAATTTAAGGGTGGCGGCCATGAACAGAATGAGGTTCCAGTTCACCGAATTGACCGCTTTTTTGAAATCGACGACCCCATAATTGGGCGCGGTAATCAGCAGAGCACCGATGATGGCAATGATCGTATTGTTAAATCCGTGCCATGCTTCCGTGGACCAGAGTACGACTAATCCGGTGATCAAAAGGCCAACATATTTTTCGGTGCGGGACCATTGTGGAGAGTAGCCATCATCCAGCTGGTTGGCCGAGATTTGCAGCGGCTGGTGACGCTCTCCCTTTGAAAGAAACATGCGCAGCAGAATCCAAACAGATACAAAGCTGCTGACAATGGCAAAGGGAAGTCCTAAAACGATCCAGCGTCCAAAGCTAATGCGCTCGTACCCCATATGCCACAGCAGATCAACCGTAACCAGGTGGGCCCCGGCCCCAATTAGGGAAGCGATGGCCGATAGTAAAATGACGGTAGGAAAGAGCAGGGACAGGGCGCGAACGGTAGGACGGTGGGCGATATTTTGACTCAGTCCGACAAAGATTGGCACCATTAACGCTGCTCGGCCGCTCGTAGAGGGAATGATAAAAGCGGTTATGATCAGCACAACCGTTAATAAATAAAATAAGTGCTGTACTGTACGGGCGCGCGTGGCCAGCGCAATGGTGATGCGAGTTGAAAGACCGGAGGCGCTGACTCCGGCCGAAACGACAAAGGCGGCGATAAGAAGCCAGATGATCGGGTCTGCCAAAGATTCAAAAAATCGTGTGGGCTCGTCTACCCCTACCAGGGTAAATGAAAGCGCGGCGGCCACCGCAATATAAGTGTTGTTGATGCTGGTGAGAGTCCAACCCACAATTGCCAGACCAAACATCATAAATGCCAGGCGGGCGTAAACGTCAAGGTCGCTTAAACCGTTCCAAGTTCCCAAAACGATCAGAGCGCTTAGGGTGACAGCCGCGACCGGCCGTAAATTTTCCTTCAGTAGGGTGAGCGAAAACTGCTGCCTTATTCGTGTTGTCCAGGTTGTCATTTCTTTTCCTCAATCTTCAAGTATTGCGATTGACGGTCAGCTGATGGGGAATCAACGTCTTCGTCGTAGAAGTTCAGCATCATGATTAAATTTTTGCTGACTGTTACCCCATACGTGACAGATAGATCGGCAAAAAATACATGGCTGGGAAGATGAATCGTTTCTGACTCCTTTTTCTTATGCAATTTTTACAAATGGAAAACAAAAAACCGGCATACTGACTGGAAACAGTGAATATCAACACCTTCTAAGAATATTCGGCTGTCGACTTGCTTTTGATGTGCAGCACTCATAATGACACATATGAAGGACCAAAAAGTTTCAGGCGGTTTGCGGTGGGTTACTCTGGCTTTGGGAGCTGTGGTGTTTTTGGCTCTTTGCGGAGGGGTATCTTTTTACCTCTATCAATTTTACACTCAATACCAACCCACTGTTTCAAGCGTGCCTGGAAACGCCGACATCAATTCTTTGCCGCTGGCCGTTAAGGCAGATCCACAGTGGCAGACATACGCCAATGCGGAAACGGTTCGCGATTTAATCAGCGCCCACGGTTATTGGTGGCTAGCGACAGATGGTGGTTTGGTGGTTATCGATCCGCAAAATGAAACCCAGGTTCACCTCACAGTCGACCACGGACTTCCCGGCAATCGGCTGACGACAATTGCGGCCGATTTACAGGGAAATATTTGGATCGGTACTGAAAACCGGGGAATAGTACGATATAACGGCCGTCGCTGGAAAACGTTTACCACGGCGGATGGTTTGCCGGGGTTATCGGTATCGCGGTTGGTCGTTGATCGAGAGGGGGTCGTGTGGAGTGTGGTCTCCAACCGTTTAATCCGCTTTGATGGACAGGTCTGGCGCACGGTGCGGTTTAATTTACTCAATGTCGTCCCCCCACGAGTAAATGATGTGGCCAGCGGCCTATCCGGTTTATGGGTTGGGTCGGAAGAGGGAGTATGGCGCTACAACGGCTCTGATTGGGAAAACTATTCGTTGAACGATGGATTGATTAACGATCAGGTTTCCCAAATTCGGGTGGGGGGTGACGGGACGGTATGGGCGGTGACCCCGGCCGGCATTGGTCGGTTTACCGCCGGCCGGTGGGATCGAATTACGGTTAAAGATGGTTTGTATGAAGCGAAAATCAGTGATTTATTTCCGCGATCAAACGGCACGGCCTGGATCGGTTATGAAGATTCAAGCGTAAGTGAAATCGCTTTTTTTGACGGGGCGATCACCCACCAATCTTTGCCGAGGTCATCGGTGCAAATGCTCAAGCAAATTGGAGATCAGCTGTTTGTAGGAACGGCAACCGGGCTGTGGCGGTCGGACTCAACGGGCCGTGATTGGGCAGCGATCACCCTCCCAAGCGATGTCCCCCAGGGCATAACTGATTGGGCCGAAAATGAAACCGGAGTTTGGTTGACCAGCGATCGGGGAACCTATCTTTATGAAAATGGACGCTGGGGGATAATTTCCGATTTCCCGGCCGCGGCCATAGCCATCAACGGACCTCAGGTTGTGGTGGCCGGTGAGTTTCCAGATGCCGGATTGTCCCTGTATGATGGGACATCGTGGTCTAGGCAAGGTTGTGATACCGCCGGACCCAACACCAACACGATATCGAGCGGTGCTTTGGCCCCCAATGGTTGGGTATGGTTTGCCAGCGACTGGGGGGCGATGGGGTTTGACGGGGCTCGATGGCACTCTTTTTCGGCCGGCTGGCCGGCCGAAAGCGTCGCCCGCTCAATTGTGGTTGATGAGGACAATCAAGTCTGGGTCGGGCTAGAAGAAGGGCTTTTCCGTCTGGACCCTGGCCAGGGGCGTTGGGAATTAATTATCCCTGAAAATGTCTTCCGCCTGACGGTTGACCCGGCTGGATTGGTGTGGTTTGTTTCCAACAATGGTATCGCTCATCTTGTTGACGATCGGCCCGCGTTTATCCCGTTTCCACCTGTTGAATCCCCGACTTATGGATTTGTTTCAAATGAAAATGGTCTGTGGTTATCCAGCAAGAAGGGGGTGGTTCACTTTTCTGAAGGGCAATGGGAGAGGTACGATTTATCGGATGGGTTAGCCAGCGAAGAAGTTACGACCCTGGCCATCGATCAGGAAGGTGATGTTTACGCCGGATACGCCAACAGCCGTTTAGGGTTTAGCGTATTTGAAAACGGCCGCTGGAGTACGATTCACAATATTATCGATCCGCAGGCGGAAAATGGGGGTCACGGCCCATCATTTGGCCCTCGCCGGGATGAAGTGATGACAATGGGGGTCACGGCCGGTCAGCGCGTTTGGTTTGGTACTTATTTTGGAGAGGTGGGCAGCGTGGCTCCTGATCAACTGCTTTATCAGCCCGATGATTTTCGCCTGGTATGGTCAAGCGCTCGATCTATCGTGGTCGATCAGGAAGGATCGGTTTGGATTGCGGATCGAGAAGCTCGGCTGGCTCGTTACTGGCCGGAGCAAGATCAATGGGTGCGTTATGAGAGCGATTTATCCCGAGCGGCCGTGAGTGATGTGATCGCCACTTCCTCAGGGGTATGGTTGGGCACCGAACTCGGCATTGTGGCCCTAAACGACCAGCGGTGCTCATTTGTCGAGCATCGGGAAGAGTTACAGGTTGTGTCGGGGATATTAGAAGAGACCAACAATCGAATTTGGTGGGCAACCGCCAACAACGGGGCGATTGCGCTGGATTTGGAAAGCGGCGAGCTTGATTGGCCGATCTTGGGTTTGCGCGGCCGGACATTTATCGATTTTGCAACCGATCAACAAGATCGACTCTGGTTTTTGACCAGCGATCAACTTTTCCAGCTGGTCAATGAGCGGGTGGTAACGATTGACCTAGATGAACGCCTGATTGAAAATCAACCTCATGCACTGGCTTTGACGTCATCCGGTCAGCCATGGGTCGGGAGTGAAGAAGGGATTTATTTACTGGGTCGTTCGGATTGGGAAAAATTGGATTTTGATCGGAAGCTGGCTGATCAAAACATTTTTCGAATTGAGATGGCCACTACCGGGGATATTTGGTTCATGACGGCCGGTGGCGTTTCGGTTTACTCCCCTTGAAAACTTAAATATCGTACATCATCACGTTGTCGATTAATCTGGTTTGGCCAAAAAAGACGGCCAGCGACAGCAAAACGTCTCCTTTAAGCGTGTCCAATTCCTCGAGGGTGTTTAAATCAGC
>JAAUYD010007368.1_pt1 | contig 31921 bp, 28 predicted proteins | sample 7278101 | NCBI WGS metagenome assembly JAAUYD01 (sample SAMN14350128, study PRJNA611818) | marine sediment metagenome | isolation source: surface marine sediment (0.6m) | place: French Polynesia: Moorea | collected 2018-08
CCAAATATGGCGCGATCGCGGCTACAAAATTAAAATAAATGTTAATTACAATACTAGTTTTGGTTATCTTGCTGACACTGACGATCGCAGAAGATCGGCATTAAAATTAGCTTGGGAAGATGCTCATTCTAAAGCAATTCTCTGTACTAGGGGCGGTTACGGCAGTACGAGATTGTTAGAAAATTGGCATTGGGAAGGGGATAAATCAATTAAATGGTTAATTGGATTTTCTGATATTACGGCTTTACTATGGAGTTTGGCGCAAATTGGCATTGCGGGAATTCACGGGCCGGTTTTAACTACCTTAGCAAAAGAGCCGGATTGGTCGATCGCCCGATTGATAGATCTTCTCGAAGGTCGCAGTTTGCAACCCCTTCATGGGATTGGTTGGGGTGGTGGAAAAAGGACGGGAACTTTGTTACCAGGTAATTTTACCGTTGCAACTCACCTCTTAGGAACGTCGATTCAGCCTAACTTTAATAATGTTATCTTAGCCTTTGAAGATGTTACCGAATTGCCTTATCGCATCGATCGCATGTTAACTCAATGGCGATTGAGTGGTATCTTTAACAAAATTAACGGTTTAGCTTTAGGTCGTTTTAGTCGCTGCGATCGGCCTGAAGGGTCTTCTAGTTGGACGGTAGCAGAAGTATGGCGCGATCGCACAAAAGATCTTAACATTCCCATCGTTTGGGATTTACCTTTCGGCCACGACGGCCCCAATGCAGCTCTGTTAGTCGGACAAAAGGTAGAATTAGATGGAGAGACTGGAATTTTAAAATTTTTGCAATAGAACTATTCGAGCATAATTGGATGATAAGCTAACAGATGCGCTTAAAATACAAAAGTAATTACCATGTCAGAGTCAAACGGAGTTCCCTTACTATTAAAAGCAGCTCGCGGACAAAAAGTAGATCGTCCTCCCGTCTGGATGATGCGCCAAGCAGGACGCTACATGAAAGTTTATCGCGATTTGCGAGATAAATATCCCAGTTTTCGCGATCGCTCGGAAAATCCCGATCTGGCTATTGAAATCTCTTTGCAACCTTGGAGAGCTTTTCAACCAGATGGAGTAATTATGTTCTCCGATATTTTAACTCCGCTCCCGGGCATGGGCATTAATTTTGATATTGTTGAAAGTAAAGGGCCGGTTATCGATCCCCCGATCCGCACTCAAGCACAAATTGATAATTTACGCACTTTAGATCCAGAAGAATCTCTTCCTTTTATTAAAACTATTCTCAATTCTCTTCGCAGCGAAGTAGGTAACCAATCTACTGTTTTAGGTTTCGTTGGCGCACCTTGGACTTTAGCAGCTTATGCTATTGAAGGGAAAAGCTCGAAAAACTATTCTGTTATCAAGGGGATGGCTTTTTCTCAACCGCAAATGTTGCATCAGTTTTTAGCTCATATTGCAGATTCGATCGCCATTTATATCCGCTATCAAATCGATTGCGGCGCGCAAGTGGTACAAGTGTTCGATTCCTGGGCTGGCGAACTCTCCCCTCAAGATTATGAAACTTTTGCTCTACCATATCATCAAAGAGTTGTCAAGCAAGTAAAAGAAACTCATCCCGATACGCCCTTAATTTTGTACATTAGCGGTAGTGCGGGAATCTTAGAAAGAATGAGTCAATCTGGGGTGGATATTGTCAGCGTAGACTGGACTTTAGATATGGCAGAAGCGAGAGCTAGATTGGGTCAAGATATGAAAGTACAAGGAAATATGGATCCTGGTGTCTTATTTGGCTCGAAAGATTTCATCCGCGATCGCATTTTGGATACAATTAACAAAGCAGGCGATTCGGGTCATATTATGAATCTCGGTCACGGCGTTTTAGTCGGTACTCCTGAAGAAAATGTCGAACATTTCTTTGCTACGGCTAAAGAGTTTCGATACTAATTAGAGTAGAGGTTTTTTAACAGCGAGTGGGAAGTCCCCTAATAAGTGGAACGAAATTAGGGGCGATCGCTCCAGTTAAAATTACTCGATCGAATACGATCTGAAAAAAAAGCTTGTTGCTCCTTTAAACTTGTTATTTGTTTGTCAAGCAAATTAAACCATAATAATGCGAATTTTTTTAACGGGTGCAAGCGGTTGTATCGGTCATTATCTGACAGAAGCTTTAATTCAAGAAACGGAACACGAAATATTTCTTTTAGTCAGAGATCCTCATAAATTAAAAATAGATTATCAAAATTGCGATCGAGTTAATATTTTACAAGGCGATCTGCGCGAGATCGAACGATATCAAGATTTATTATTAACTATTGACACGGCAATTTTAGCCGCAACTGCTTGGGGAGGATCGGAGTCGAAAGAAATTAATATAACTAAAAATATCGATTTAATTAATTTATTATCGCCAGAAGTTTGTCAGCAAATTATCTATTTTTCTACTGCTAGCATCCTCGATCGCCAAAATAATTTACTACCTGAAGCAGGTCAATTAGGTACTGATTATATCAGCACTAAATATCAATGTTTTGAGAAATTATCCGAGTTAGAAATTGCTAGTAAAATTACCGCAGTGTTTCCGACTTTAGTGCTTGGAGGAGACGACAATAAACCACTATCTCATATTTCTGGAGGATTGCCTGAAGTTGTTAAATGGATCGATCTAATTAGGTGGTTAAAAGCTGATGGCAGTTTTCATTTTATCCATGCCAGAGATATTGCTTTAGTTATATTATATTTAATCGAAAATCCGCCCCAAAATTCCGCTTCAGACCAAATTAAGAAAATAGTTTTAGGCAATCGGGCAATTACAGTTAACGATGCAATAACTGAAATTTGTAATCATCTAAATCGAAGGATTTATTTCCGCATTCCTTTATCAATTTGGTTGGCCAACTTTTTTATCAAAGTATTTCGCATTCAAATGGATGATTGGAGTCGATTTAGCCTCGATTATCGCCATTTTACCTATCAAGACCCAGTTAATCCAAATAGTTTTAATCTAAAATGTTACTGCCCAAATTTAACTGAAGTAATGAAAGTTGCTGGGATATCCTCAAAAATAAATTAGAAAAATAGCTCGATTTAAAGAAAAAACTAATAATCTTTTGCCACTAAACTCTAATCAATAATTAGCGATAATAAATCCCCAGCTAATTGACAAAACTTTTTTTGCCTTCTTGCCTTTTGCCTTTTGCCTCCTGCAAACAAAAAATTGTAATTAATAGAGCGATAGTATTCTGACAAAAAGCTCTGCAATCTAGGATTGAGACCAAAATAAGGGCAATATTGTATTTATTCTGATTTTCACTTAAAATAAAATCTGATTAATTTAAATATAATATCTTTCTCGCTCGAAACCATATATAAAAATATATTTACAACAAAAATCAAATAAATAAAAAAAAGCAATGAGCGATCCCGAAAAAAATGTGAACGATCCCGATTCTGGGGAAGAAGAGAAAAATCAAAGTTCGGCAAGTGTGGAAGAAAAAGTTAAAGAACGAGTTTCTCAAGCAAAAACCCAAGCAAGAAAAGAAGAAGTATTAGAAATATACGAAGATCTGCTGCAAACAATTTGGGATCGAATTTTGCCAACTTTAGGTAGAGTAACAGTAATAGCGATCGTCGAGCGAGCCTTAGTATTGACAAAAGAAAGATATCCTTCGATTGCCCATTTAGAAGTAACTCCCAATGGTGTTTCCTTTGAAATATTGCGTCAGAGACTAGGTGAAGAAGAGCGAATGTTATTGAGAGAAGCTCTTAAAGAATTAATTGCCAACCTGATCGATATTTTAGCGATGCTAACAGGTGACATTCTTGTCAGACAATTACTCAAAGAAATCGAAGGAAGAAAGTTATTATGAACAGATCTCCAGGAACGAGACTGGGAAAACTATCTACAAATATTCCCGGTTTAGACGAAATTTTATCCGGTGGACTGCCAGAACTATCAACTAATATTATTACCGGGCCTCCAGGTGCTGGTAAAACTATCTTCACTCAACAGCTAATTTATACCAACGCCAGCCCCCAACGCAAAGTATTATATTTAATTACTCTTTCCGAACCTTCAGTGAAAATGCTGCATTATTTGCAGAAATTTGACTTTTTTGTCCCCGAAAAAGTCGGTAAAGAAGTAATTTATCTTGATATTGGCGAAGTGATCCGCGCTTCAGGACTAGATGAGGCGATCGATCTAATTATCAAACACGTTCAAGAATTCAAACCCGCGATCGTCGGTATCGATAGTTTTAAAGCGATCCACGACTTAGCTAGAGATCCCGTAGAAGTGCGTAAATTTGGGTACGATCTCAGCGTTAAATTAACAACCTGGGCCGTAACATCGCTTTTAATTGGCGAATACACCCAAAAAGAGATTGAAACAGAACCAATTTTTGCGATCGCCGATGGAATTATTCGCTTGCACAACGAACCTTTAGGTTTGCACTACCAGCGTTATTTAGACGTACTCAAACTGAGGGGAGAAGACTGTTTTACCGGAAGACATCCCTTTTCCATATCTTACGATGGATTAACCGTCTATCCCCGCATTAAAAGATTCTCCAGCACGCCATCAACAGAAGACATAATCCTCCCAAAAGCAAGCACGGGAGTTGAAGGACTCGATCGCATGTTAGAAGGGGGACTTCCGGGAGGAACTTCAACCATGATCGCAGGAGGTGCGGGAACTGGGAAAACCTTGATGGGATTGCATTTTATCACCTCTGGAGCAATTCAAGGCGAACCCGGAGTCATCGTTACTTTTCAAGAAAACTATCAACAATTGCGGAATATTGCCCGTTCTTTTGGTTGGGATCTGCGCGCTTTAGAAGAAGAAAATAAATTAATTCATCTTTATAGTTCTCCAGTTGAAATTCAACCGGATATTCATGCCGCTCACGTTAAAGCTGCCGTCGAAAAAATTGATGCTAAACGTGTTTTTCTCGATTCTCTTAAAGATATTGAAATTGCCACGCCAGATAAAGTCCGTTATAAAGATTATATTTATTCTTTAGTTAATGAATTGAAATTGAGAGGAATTACCAGTATTTTAACCAATGAAATTCCCGAACTATTCGGCCCGTTTCAATTAAGTGAATATGGAGTTTCTTTTATTGCTGACAACGTAATTTTATTGCGCTACGTCGAACTATCAGGAAAAATGGGACGAGCGATTAATATTATGAAAGTGAGAGGGTCTCAGCATAGTAAAGAAATTTGCTCCTTTGAAATTAACAATAACGGCATCCAAATCGAACAACCTATCAAAGCTCAGACAGGAATTTTAGCCGGAATGCCAGTATTGGGAAACCATCAATTAGATTTAAGTTATTTACCAATTCGCGCCCGTTTTGTCGTGCAAACTTTAAAACAAATCGGCACTTTAAAAATAGAACAATTATCTCAATCAACTGGACTTTCTGAGGAAAATTTAATCAAAGAATTAGAAGAGTTGCAAGAACAAGGTCTGGTTTTAGTAATACCTAGAAAAGGAATAGATTATTACAAAGCAACAATTTAGAATCATTTGAATTTAGACTAAAGTTACACGATTCTATTTTTAAAATCGTGCAGATAACTTAGTAATCTTTACTTCTTACTTTTTAAAATATGGGGAAAGAATTCGATTCAGATCGACCAATTGCTAGCTTGATATCGCCCGATCGCTCTTCTGAAGAACTGCAATTAAATAAAACAATTAAATTGGCAATCATGGCATCCGGCAATGGGAGTAACTTTGAAGCAGTTGCTAAAGCCATTGAAACGGGAAAATTAAACGCTGAAATTAAAGTTTTAATTTATAACAATCCCGATGCTAAAGTGCGATCGCGCGCCGAAAAATGGCAAGTGCCAGCAGTATTAATCAATCACAAAGAATTTAAAAAACGTCAAGACTTCGATCGCGCTATTGTCGAAACTTTAAAAGAATATCAAATCGATTGGGTAGTAATGGCCGGATGGATGCGAGTTGTAACAGAAGTTTTACTCCAAGCTTTTCCCAATCGAGTTATCAACATTCACCCCAGTTTATTGCCCAGCTTTAGAGGACTCCGCGCCGTTGAAAAAGCACTAGAAGCCAAAGTAAAAATTACTGGTTGTACCGTTCATATAGTTAGTTTAGAAGTGGATAGCGGCCCTATTTTAATTCAAGCCGCAGTACCAATATTAATCGACGATACCCCAGAAACCCTGCACGCTAGAGTTCAAATCGAAGAACATCGCATCTTACCCCAGGCGATCGCCCTGGCTGCTTTATCGCAGGAGAAGCAAGTTAGCAAGTAGCAAGTAGTAGTCAGTGGTTAGTAGTCAGTGGTTAGTGGTTAGTGGTTAGTGGGGTTTTAAGTTTAGAGTTAATCGATCGATTTCAGATTTTGAGAACAAGTTATATCTTCTCTCTCCCCCCTGCTCCGGTTGCTCCGGTTGCTCCTGCTGCTCTATTTTACTGATATCCTTGAGTAGGAAATCCTCGTCTTTGCAACATTTTACGAACTTGTCGGCCCGGAGTGTATTGATAGCCGAAACTAGAGCGATCGGAATCGTCGAGAATTTGCGGCGTTACTAAAACAATTACCTCAGCCCGTTCGTTATTGCGCTGAGTTCTTCTAAACAAAGAACCAATGACCGGCAAATCTCCGAAAATAGGTACTTTGGAAACTGTAGCTCGATCGGTCTCTTGAATGATACCCGATAAAATTAAAGTCTGAGAATCCCGCAACCGAACCAATCCAGAACTTAATTCTCGTTTAGTAATTAAGTTAATCGTGTTGGGTGCGCCAAAGCCAGCAGTATTGAGCTGAAAATCTGCCCCTGGTGCGCTCACAGTAGGAGCGACCGACAAGCTAACAAAACCATTATCGTCAATGCGATCGACATTGATTTTTAAAATTAAGCCCACTTCTTCAATTTGGGCTTCAGTAGTTACTACTCCAGTATCTGGAGCAACATTACTTTCAAAATTGGTGACGATATTTTGAGCTAATTTAACTGTAGCTTCTTGTCCTTCTTGAACCACTAAAGTCGGATCGGTGAGAATTTTCGCGTTACCGTTAGTAATCGTCGATTGAATTAAAGCTAAGAATTTATTCGGATATTGGAAAAAGCTTGGCAATCCTGATGTTGCCGTACCTGGAGTACCTTGAGATACTGAAGTTGTAATTAAACCAGTTGTGGGATCTAATGTTCGAGTAATTACATTATTAGTTGCAAGAGTAAAATCTGTTACCCCAGCAACAAAAGGATTATTTGAAACTCCAGCTATTCTAGGTACAAATTGCCCTGCTACCGAATTAGTTATTACTCGACCGTCCGGTTCAATAACTGTCGTACCGACACCAGTACCTGGAATTGAGAAAGGTTGACCGTTAAAATCTAAGAAAGTATTGCCTTCAGCAAAAGGGTTAATAACTGCTGGAGGATCGCTAATACGTCCGAGAGGCGAGTTAAGTTCGTCATTAGTTGGCGGTGTTGCGCCGCCAAATCTAACCGCCCCAGTTCCTTGATCTTGAGAAAAGAAACTATCGCCAACACCAAAAGAAAAACTGCTATTGTAGAATTCTTCGTTATTTAAATTAACATCGACAACTTTAACGTTAACTGCCACTTGACGCTGACGGGCATCTAATTGAACCAAGAAAGAAGAAGCAATTTCTACTTGGCGAGGAGAACCAACTAAAGTAACAAAATTCAGGCGATCGTCACTAGATACTTTCAAACCGCTTAAAAGTAAAGGTGCGGTCGAATCTTTGTCCGTATCGGTGATTTTTAAGGCTCTTAATTCAGCAGGTTCTCTAAGTCTTTGTACGACTCTTTGAGTTACTGGATCGACAATTTCTTTAATCGGAGTAATTAAACGCTCTACTTTAGCCCCTTGACTGGCTAAGAAAGCAGAAGCATTAGAAGCACTAACTTGGTTGAGGCGTAAAGTTCGAGAGACTAAATTGCGAGCTGAGTCGGGTAAATTATTGCCGACATAAATAGTGCTACCGCGACGATTGGCAGTTAAACCAGAAACTAACAGCACCGAGTTAAATACATCTTGAACTTTTTCGTTTTCGAGATCCAAAGAAATAGTTTGCTCGGTTGTTTGGGTTTGTTGACCGCTACCACTAGCACTAGTAAATACCAAGTTAAGACCGGCAGCTCTAGCTAATAAACCCAAAACCTCCCTAACTGGAGCTTCTCGCAATACTAGACGGGGTACTACAGCTTGAGTACCTAAATTGAGGGTAGAAGGGCTAGTATCGATATTAGAAATTGAAATATCGCCAACTGGTGGCGCGATCGCCCGAGGCAGAAATTGGGGACGAGGATTTGTAGTGTGGTTGGGTTTGCCGTTAATTAAAATATCTGGATTGGGAACTAATACATCGGGTTGAGCTTGAGCTAGCAACAAAGCTTTATGAGTTATTTCAACTTCATTAATCTCACTTTTGCGATTGACTCCTGCAAAAGAGATCGATTGAGCAGCTAAAAGAATTCCTGTTGCTGCGGCTACAATTCTTACGCCTCGAGCTAATGATGATTTGCGAAGCTGATTAGATTTTCTCACGGTTCTTTCCCTATTGAGTTGAAGTTTTTAGATTGGTAATAGCTGCACCGATCGCAGGTCAGGAAAAAATTCAAAAATTAAATCCTTTTACCTTGTGGTGTCATTATTTTTTTGACTTAGCTGCTTCTTCTGCCGCTTTGCGAGCTTGCTTTTCCTGGGGGGTTAGCGGGAGTAACACTTTGACAGTCATTTCAGTTGTGACTTTAGGAGAATTTTGCGGACGGAAATTGACCCCATCAAACAAGTAAGTTTGCGGTTCGGTTTGTCTGGAATTAACATCCTCAATTAGCAACAAAGTTTGTAATCGTTCGATATCGCGCAAAATATTTTCTGTCTGGTTAAAATCCCCTTCTATCTCCAAACTGACTGTTTGACGTTTCAGTTTGCCATTAACGAGAGGGCCTAAAGAACCATCATTAATAATAGTCGGTTCGGCTTCTTCGATTTTGTAATTTGTTAATTTTGCCCCCTGAACGGTAACTCGTTTATTAATATCCAACAGTAAAGTGTCAAATGTTTGTTGGTCAGAAAACAAACCTAAAATTCGCCCTTTTAGTTTTTGCTGTTCTTGGAGTTGCTCGTTTAATTTAGCTCTTTGTTTAGGAATATCTGTTTGTTTGGCATTTTTTAACTCGGTTAGTTTTTTCTGTTGCTCTTGTTTGAGGGTGGCATTTTGCTCTTGCATTGGTTGAACTCGAGATGTCCACAACCAACCACCAACTGCCAAACCGATCGCGGTGAAAACTATACCAGTTACCATCGGTGTAAAGGTAATACCAAAAGCTGTAGGATAATCTGGCTCAAAGCCCTGCTCGTCTTCAGGAGCAAACTTCTGGATGTAGGTCATTGTACTGGAATCCCCTCTTGTTGTAGAATTCTAATTCGTCTTACTATTCCCACAGAACCTTTATTTGATAATTCGTTAATTAACTGTGGGGCTGAAGTATCGGTAACTTGAGTAATGATTTTGTAGCTGACTAATTCCGGCGGTTTGATGCCGAGTTCTTCGAGACTGATACCTTCTTGTTGCGATTCAATTTGAATCGCATTTTCAACAATTCTCGTGTCTTCGATTTGAGTTTTATTGCCATTTAAGAATTTCGACTCTTGCAAAGTTAACAAAAAGTCGTTGACGAGACTCTGATTAATTGCATAACCTTGAATTTCTAACTTAATCGGGCTTCTAACCCCTTTATCCGTCGAAGACTGTTGTTGAATCGATTGAATTTGTACCCCAAGAGGAATGCGATCGCTAATATCTTGAAAAACTGCCGACCAAGGCGTAATTTTCGTGAAAACGTTGACTAAGGCAGTATTTTCCTCTTGGATTTGAGTTAATTGCGCCCTGATTGCCTCGGTTGTTTTATTTTCTCCTTTGGCTTTGGCTATTTCAGTATCTAATTGACTATTTTTAGCGGCGATCGCTTCGTTTGCACCGTTAAGTTGTAGGGAATATGCGAAGGCTAAAGCTGGCAATAACAGCATAATCAGCCCCCCAACAATCATGGGTACATTGGACTGTTCGCCGGTTGCGCCAATTTGAGTAGTTTTTTTGGTCGCTAATGGTTGTTCTTCTTGACGATCTTTGAGAAAATTAATATTTAAGTTATGCATTAGTTTACACCTCTCGCATTCCTAAACCCAGTACCACGCCTAATCCAGGTCTGAGGACTTTAGGAATTTCTTGTTTTACGTCTAAAGATAGTGAAGAAATCGGATCGATCGGCGATGCTGGCACTCCCAAACGTTGGGTGAAAAATTCGTCTATTTGACCGATTCCTCCTCCAGGCCCTGCTAATAGTAATTGTGCTATTTCCAAATCTCCTCTTTGATTGAGATAGAAATTGATCGATCGCCGCAATTCATCGACTAATTCTCCCAAAACTTTCAATAAAGCTGCCATTCCAGGATTGATCGCAGTAATTCCGGTGGCTAAATCTTCTGAAGAAACGTTGACGATCGTCATCTCTTGCAATTGTTGAATGTCTCGCGAGGGAGGCAAATTCATCGCAGCCGAAAGTGCATTTTGCATTTGATAAGCTCCGATCGGCACGTTGCGAGAAAATTGTGGCACTCCTTCAACTACGATCGCAATCTCGGTAGTATCGAATTCGATATCTACTAAAACGGCGGCCTCGTTGGGAGTAAATTGCCTCAATTGCTCTTTAATCGCCCGAATTAAAGCAAAACTGGTAATTTCTAGCACGTCTATATTTAGTTCTGCTCGTTCAAAAATATCTAAATACAGATCCGTCACTTCTCTGCGAGTAGCAACCAGGAGTACCTGAACTTTATCAATTCCATCTTCATCTTGAAAGTAGCCCAGTTTTTGGTAATCTATATCTACTTCATCTCGAGGATAAGGTAAGTATAAAGCTGCTTCGTGATTTAAGATCGTATCTCTCATTTCCTCTTCGTCTAATTCTTGAGGTAGAGGAATCAAGCGAATAATTGAGTCTCTCATCGGTAACGCAGTTGCTACCCCGGTCGCTTTGATTTTATGTTCTTCTAAGGTCGCAACAATGGTCTCTGATATTGCAGCAGGATCGATAATTTTTCCTTCTTCAAAGATACTATCGGGAAGTTCTGCTGTTACATTGTTGAGTAGTTTGTAATTTTCATTTTGTTTGCTAAGTTGAACGATGTTGAGCTTCGCTGGAGTGATTTCGATGCCAATTCCTTGACTCGGTTTAGAAAAGAGGTTGTTTAACATTTCTCCTCTGGAAGAAAATTTTAATTTAGGGAATACAAATAACAAATTTCTGGGGTTTAATCTGTTATTAGCTATTAACTTTAACTTGAAATTGAGCGGTTGACTATATGTTTTCTAGAAGACATTTTTTACTATGAAAATAATAGATTTACATCTCATCTAAAAGTATGCATTATCTCAATAATTTAGCAATGAAAAAAATAACAAAAGTCAAAGTTCTCAGCATTTCTACAATATTTATCTTGTTATCCTTAATTACAAATGGCTGTGCTAAACGTTCGGATAACAAAGTTGAATTCTGGACGATGCAACTCAAACCAGATTTTACTGAATATTTTAATGAGTTAATATCTAATTTTGAAGCTCGGGATACAAACAATAAAATTAATTGGATTGACGTTCCTTGGTCGGGAATGAAAAACCGAATCTTTGCGGCGGTAGCTTCGGGAAATGCGCCAGATGTGGTCAATTTAAATCCCAATTTTGCTTCCCAACTAGCTCAGCGACAAGCTTTGCTGAACTTAGAAGAACAGATACCAACAAAAATCAAAAAAGAATATTTAGATAATATTTGGCAAGGGAATGTTATTAAGCTTTGTATCGAAGAAATTTGTCAGAATTCGACCTTTGCAATTCCTTGGTATTTGACCACACGAATTACAATTTACAATCAAGATTTATTGCAAAAAGCAAAGATTAAAAAACCGCCACAAACTTATCAAGAATTAGCAGAAATTGCAATAAAAATTAAACAAGAAACTGGCAAATATGCCTTTTTCATTACTTTCGTATCTGGAGATTCAACTGAAGTTTTAGAGTCTTTGGTGCAAATGGGGGTTCAATTAGTCGATGAAGATGGTAAAGCAGCATTTAATACTCCAGCAGGAATCGCCGCATTTCGCTATTGGGTAGATTTGTATCAAAAAGAACTTTTACCTAGAGAAGTATTAACTCAAGGTCACCGCTACGGAATTGAATTATATCAAGCCGGAGAAACAGCAATACTCGCTTCAGGGCCGGAATTTTTAGAGTCGATCGCAATTTCCGCACCAACTATCGCAAAAAGCTCGGCCGTAGCCCCCCAAATCACCGGTGAAACCGGTTTGAAAAATGTTGCAGTGATGAATTTAGCGATTCCTCGCGATACTGACAAGCCCGATAAGGCGATAGAATTTGCTTTGTACGTAACCAATACTGAAAATCAACTGGCTTTTGCTAGAGCCGCTAAAGTATTGCCTTCTACGGTAGCTGGAATCGATCGCTATCTTGAAGAATTGAATCGCCAAACAGAAACTTCGAGCTTGCAAGCGGCGATGAAAGTCAGCGCGTCTCAAATTAAACAAGCAAGGGTATTAATTCAACCGAGGAAAGATCTCAATTTACTGCAAAAAACCATCTATGAAAATCTTCAAAGTGCGATGCTCCAAGAAAAAACTGTCGAACAAGCGATCGAGGATGCCGCTTCTGAGTGGAATCAAATAACATCTAAATAATACCCCTTGATAAACTGCAACAATCATCGATCCGGAGTTAAGCGTGTTTGAAGAAAAAGAAACAATCGGCGATCGCTATCAACTAGAGCGACAGTTAGCAATTCCTAACAGCGATCGCCAAACTTGGTTGGCCACAGACTTACAAACTCAACACAAAGTCCGTTTGAGAATGTTAGCCTTGAGTCCGGGAACTTCAGCCGAACAATTAAAAATATTCAAACAAGAGGCGAGAGTATTACGAACTTTAGATCGCCCTCAAATTCTCAAATATAAAGACTATTTCGATATAGATACTTATACCGGAGGAGGAGTCGTCTGGTTTGTCTTAGTACAAGATTTTGTTGAAGGCACTTCTTTACTTAAATTAATCGAAAGCGGCCGTAAATTCTCCGAAAAACAACTGCGCTCCTTTGCGGTGCAAATCCTCGATATGCTAGCCTACTTGCATGATTTGAACCCCCAAGTGCTTCATCTCGGTATTAAGCCGACAAATCTGATTTTAGGCAAAGATGGCAAGATATATTTAATCGGTTTTGGTATTATCGAAGCACTGGCAGCCGATCGCGGGGTTTGTTTCAATACAATTGGCGGTAAAGGTTATACTCCTCTAGAACAGTTTCTCGGTCAGCCTACTCCCGCTTCAGATCTTTACGCTTTAGGGGCTACTTTAATTCACTTGGCAACTGGTATTACACCAGCAGAGTTACCCCAGTCTGGTTCTTATATTGAATTTGCCGATCTGGTGAATTTAGATAGTAATTTCGTTCGGTGGCTCGAAAAAATTACCGACGTAAATGCCGAGCGACGTTTTCAAAGTGCGATCGAAGCAAAAAAAGCTCTCTTATCCAAGAAAGCATCCCAATTCAAAGACTCTCAGCAGAAAATTCAGGTTCATAAAAGCGATACTCGGCTCAAAATTAAAATACCCAACAGCCACATTATTAATTGGCAAGATTACAGCGTTGTCTTAGCTTTAATCTCGATCAAATTAATCATTTTCAAACAACTTTTTATTTTCCAAATGGAAGTAAATTATATTTTTTGGCTGGCGATCGTCGCACCTATTTTAACGATCTACGTTATTCTATTTGTTTTTGAAGGAACTATCATCTCTTTATCTGCAGAAAAAATATCAGTCACAAAATATCTTTTTGGTATGACCTACGGAAGAAAAAGATTTAAATATTCCACAATTTTGAATTTTCAGATCGAACCGTATCAAGAAATTTTGCCCGGAGTTGTCAGACTTTTTAAAAAAGTTACTCTCAGTACCCAACAAGGAAATTACGATTTAGCCAAAATTTCTCAAAACGAAAGCGAATTATTTCTTAAAGAAATTAAAGTTTGGTTCAATCAATATCAGTTTGAAAATTCAGAATCTGTAGTTTTACCAAATCAATTGAATTCCTAATAAACGATCGCCCCGATCGAAAAAATGCTTGGCCTTTAAACAAAATTCCAATGTTAGAATCTAACGATTTAAGTCCTCAGAAAATTCTCCAAAAAATAAGTACCCTGCTTCTCTATCAATCCGTATTTGACAATGAAATTGGTCGAGCTTTTATCGAACTTTTACAAACTTTATCCGTAGCAGAAATACAGCAGCAAAGAAATCTTTTTTTCTCTAGTTTTGATTTCGATCTTGCTTATGGAAATTGGTTTAAAATTATGGCAAAAAATAATATCAGTTGGCAAGATTTTTTAATAACTGAAATTTTGCAAAATGAAAATCCTTTTAGCCATCAAGTTCAAACAAAATCCCTGGCAAATATTTCTCAGCCAATCCTTGCTGCAGCTCGACAAGATCTTCAAGCTCTAGAAATAATTTATAATTGCAGCACGCTAACGATGAGAGACTGGGGTCAAAAAAAATTTAACTTTAAAAAAATAACCATTGCTTGGAATTTAGAAAATAACAATAACGAACTGTTTTTACACCAAAATAAAAATTGGGAAAATGAAATCGAGCGATTAGCTAATTATTATCAAGACAAAGGTACGGGAATCTTTGCTAAATATCGTGCTTTTTCTTGGCAAAAAGGGGAATTACACGGTGTAGATCGTCCAGATCCGATTGAAATAGATACTCTAACAGGTTACGAAACTCAGAAACAAGCTTTGATTCAAAATACCGAAGCTTTGCTGAAAGGATATCCAGCTTTACACGTTTTATTGTACGGAAGCAGAGGGTCGGGAAAATCTTCCCTAGTCAAAAGTCTCTTAACAAAATACGGCGATCGCGGTTTGAGATTAATCGAAGTCAGCAAATCTCAACTGCATAATTTACCCCAAATTATCGCACAATTATCAGACCGACCTCAAAAATTTATTATCTTTGTCGATGACTTATCTTTTGAAGAAGACGACGAGAGCTTTAAATCCTTAAAAGTAGTCTTAGAAGGAAATATTATCGCCAAACCAACTAATATGGTAGTCTATGCTACTTCCAATCGGAGACATTTAGTTAGAGAGTTTTTCGACGATCGCCCACAACTTCGAGACAGAGAAGAAATTCATGCTTGGGATACAATGCAAGAAAAACTATCCTTTAGCGATCGCTTTGGCTTGAGTTTGACCTTTTCACCACCCGATCTTGAAACTTATCTAAATATAGTTCGTCATCTAGCAATAAAAGCTAACCTGAAAATTGAAACAGAAGAACTATTAGCCAGAGCCAAACAATGGGCCGTTCGTCATAACGGGCGATCTGGTAGATCTGCAAGGCAATTTATAGATTATTCAATTTCTCAATTAAGTTAAGGCTGTTTACAAGTCATAAAATTAAGACATCAAGTGAGCAAAGGCTCTGTTAAGCTATGTGCTAGGTAATACTATCTTTAACAAAAATAATTTTATAGCTAAGAGTGCAAAATGGAATCAATAAAAGTTAGACAATTTTTATACCTATGTGGAACTTCTTTTGCCTGCAGTTTGATCTTTGGGCTAATGGTTCACGATAACTTGAAAGATGCGGGCAAGATGAGCGTAGCCGCAGTCTTTTCTAGTGTAGCTGCTTTTTGGGTTGTCAAAAGAGAAGACTTGCAAGAAAAATTTGAAGCCGGTTTAGTTGAAGCTTCTCATCAAGTTAAAAATAATATTGATAAGGTAAAAAACAAAATTCAAGGACAATCAGGTTCGTCTGTTTCTTCAACAAAAGCGATCGCATCGAAACCGCCAAGAAAAGCGATTTCCTCACAATCTCCAAGAAAAGCATTGCCAGATCGACAGAATTCCTACTCGAGTAGCAATGCAGTTGTCGATCGCGACGTACTTCCCGAAACAGCTCAATCAAATATCCCCTTCGACAAAGCCAACCCCGTCGATAATTTAGATTTACCCCTTGAAAACGTCGCTTCGAGTTTCCCTGAAGTTCAAAACCAACAAAGCGAGCCAGAATACGATACTTTAGTCGGTCAACTCGAGCAGTTACAAGAGAAAAATTCGGGCCTGAAAAGTCAATTACAAGAGTTGCAACAGCAAAATCAAGACTTACAAACTCGCCTCAAACTATCTGACGAACAACGTCAAGAATGGAATCAGGCTTTTGAATCTTTTGAACAATCAGAATTATTGCAAGATCGACCTAGTAGCGAAGATCCTAAAGGATTAGAAGACTTATTCGATAAAACTCCCCTACCTCAAAAACAAAATGCTCCAGAAAACAAAGAGAATTTTGAAGACGATTTAACTCAATTTTCCCAAACCTTACAAACTCCTCCCCCAAAAAGCTCTAGCTCCCTTTCTCAACCACCCGCAAAACCAAAAGTTACTATCACTCAAGAAGAATTAAGTCTTCAGGAAGATAAAGACTCAGATGAATTTTCTGATGAATTAGCTTCAGAATTAGACGATTTAGTCGGCGAAGATTCTTTACTTGAATCTGGTTCGCAGTTAGAAGAGTTAGATGAATTACCAAGCGAATTAGCTCTAGAGCTAGAAGATATTGTAGTAGAAGAAGAAGAAGAAAAACAGAAACCCAAACAATCCACTCCAAAACAAGACGAAGTCGATTTGATGAGTCAGTTGTCTCAAGATCTTGAATTATCAGATCTCGATTCTTTAAGCTCCAATACTGCGAAAAAATCGATTCTAAGCGACGAACAAGCCGAATTAGAACAATTGTTCGGTCAAACTCCCGATCGCAAAGAATCATAAATATTGTCTCTGGGGAGATAGTCCCGATGTCTCCCTTATTTAGTTAAATTTTATATGGGTTTTTCTTATTATCGAACAGTTCGCTTGTCCGATACTGATGCTGCTGGGGTCATTTTTTTTCCGAGATTGCTCTCAATTTGTCACGAAGCTTACGAAGAAGCTCTATTATCAGTCAGGATAGATCTCAAAACTTTTTTCAGAGACTCTACCAGTGCTATTCCGATAGTTCAAGCAAATATCAGTTTCTTTCGCCCCATCTTTGCTGGAGATCGATTATTAGTTAATCTAGAGCCAAAGCTTTTAAAAGATAGCGAATTTGAGATCGTTTATTCTATTTTATTGGCTCGAGCCAATCGAGAATGTGCTGCTAAAGCAATTACTAGACATGTTTGCATCGATCCAAATTCGAGAACCAGAATTAAATTACCAACAGCGATCGCCAACTGGATCGAGATTTAAATTTATCGAGCTAAAAGAGCTTTGAATGTCATTCAATTAATTTTCTTCTAAAAACTATTTGCAGCAATAATTATTTGCAAAAGTAGTATAACCCCCGAACTTTTTGCCTGGATTAATTCTGTTATTACTTTGGGAAAATGGCACGAGGGCATTAATAGCTATATTTTATTTTTTTTGGCTGTTTTTCATTGCTGAATGATTTTTTTCAACCCTAAGACGATCGGAAAAACTGAAAATTTTTATCTGATAGCGTCGCTAAAATTCAAAATCCTTCTTTAGATAGATCTCGAAAATATAAACATTAAGTCAATCGATAGATTTGCAAGATATTTGAAATTGCTATTGTAGTTAGTGTAATCGTTCAGTGGTTTTCAAATTGCTAATTACTAAATAATTATTGCAGATGAGATGTGCCATTTGAAGATTGCAAATATAGACATTCAGGAAACAATAAACTATGGCTACTAGCGTCGAATCTAAACAAGCATACCAAGAAAAAGTAGAAGCTCAAGTTGATAAACTTAACGCTCAAATTGACGAATTAAAAGCAAAAGCTGACCAAGCAAAAGCCGATGCTTCAGTCGAATATCACAGCCAAATCGAAGAGCTTTATACAAAGCGCGATGCAGCAAAAGCTAAATTAGAAGAACTACAACAAGCTGGCGAAGAAGCTTGGCAAGACATCCAAAAAGGTTTTGAATCTGCTTGGAACGAATTAGTTAATGCCTTTGACAGTGCCAGCAAAAAATTTCAATAAAAATATTTTTTGGGTGAAATAAACCCGTAATTTACCAAACACAAATTTACAATTCAAGGAGTAATAATTTTATGACAACCGATTTTGACATTTTGAGAAATAAAGAAATCTTAGCACCTGTAGTATTCCGCTCTTATTTTAATGAGTTTAGAGATATCAATGCGACCCAAGCATGGTCATTATTTTTCACAGCAGGAAAAGAAGATAAAGTATTAGGATTTAACCGAGAATTAGGTGGATTTTTCACTACTCTTCTCATTGCAATCTCAGTTACAGGCATAGCTTGGTCGTTATTTTTCAGTAACTTTTTCTCAGTATCATCCATATAATAACCCTCGATAGGATCGGTTATTTACAAAAGTATTCACATCTTTTTTAAGTCGCAAAAGGAGACAAAAATCATGGCTACAGAAACCAAACAAGCATATCAAGAAAAAGCACAAGCTCAGCTTGATAAACTTAACGCACAAATCGATGAAATGAAAGCAAAAGCAGACCAACTTAAAGCCGATGCTTCGATTAACTATCAAGATACGATGGAAGAACTTCGTGCAAAGCGCGATGCAGCAAAAGCTAAGCTTGACGAAATTCAGCAAGCTGGAGAAGAAGCTTGGGAAGAGGTAAAAGGCGGCTTTGAGTCCGCTTGGAACGAATTAAATAGTGCTTTTGAAAGTGCTAGCAAGAAATTTCAGTAAATCTCTGTTTTCAAACAAGACTGAGAGAATTGGTCGAGATAAATCAAATTTTGGAGCAATTTCCGATGCTATTTAATGTTGTAAGATCGCTTTCCGTTTTATTTACCTGCGCTCTCTTGCTTCTAGCTAGCGTGCAACCCGCTTTAGCAATGAACGATTCAATCGCCAACTCCGAGATCGTTCCCGTTGCAACTATTGCCTTTGACTCCGATACTGCTGAAAAGCTCGATAAAAAGGCGAAAGAAGGCCTCGATAGCGTCGCCGGATCTGGCACTAGCGAACAGTTAGAGGGTAAAGCCCAGCAAGCAGCAGGTGCAGTCAAAGAGAACGTCGATAAGCTTTCCAGTCAAGCTAAAGGAAAATTCGAGCAAGCTAAAGGCAAAGCAAAAGAGGATATCGGCAAAACTAAAAGCGCGATCGAAGATGCTAGTGCTTCGGTTCAAGATGCTGCCGAGGATACCGCAGATAAAGTAAAAGGCTTTTTCAATTAATCAGTCTCAAAAATAATTAAGTCAAGCTTCGATCCAGTTTAAATTACCAAAATCTTAAAGCGAGCGATCGAAGTCTTTTCAAATATCATAAAAATCTGTCAAATAATTTAAAAATTCAAATAGATATTCGAGGAAAAATGGATATACTTCGCATTGTTTGTGCTATTTTCTTACCCCCATTAGGAGTATTTTTACAAGTAGGAATCGGGCCTCAATTCTGGGTCAATATACTTTTAACCTTATTAGGTTATATTCCCGGCATAGTCCACGCAGTTTGGATTATCGCTAGAAGATAAAACAAGTGATACCGATTCTGTTTCAAGTTGCTACACTTGGGTGACCCAAATTAACAGCGGTGAGACCCCGCGTCGGACGGCGTTCACTACGACGGCGTTCAACATTCTGAGGAGACCTCAGAATCCACGCCTCTCGGATACACGCTCCGAGTCCACACCTTCGCAAGACGCAAGAGAACGCTCACCAAGACAGGCAAAAAAGGAGAATCTATCTCCGGGATTATTTGAAGGAATTGGTATAAATAAAAGGCTACCAAAATTTAATATATGAACGAATTATTAGAAACCGTTACGAGCAGTTTGCGGGAAATAATAGCCAGTGGAATTAAACTTTTACCAGCATTGATTATCGGCTTAGTCGTGCTTTTTTTGACTCGTTATGCCGCTCAGCTATTCCGAAAAATAGCGATTAAGGTAGGCCGCAAAACAATCCCCAGCCGCTCCTTGCAACTCTTATTATCGAAAACTTGCTATGTAACTACTTGGGTGGTAGGAATTCTTTTTGCTAGTGTAGTCGCTTTTCCTGGCTTGCGGCTTGGAGATATTATCGCCACTTTAGGGTTAAGTTCGGTGGCGATCGGTTTTGCTTTTCAAGATATTTTTAAAAACTTTTTAGCCGGGGTACTTCTACTAATACAAGAACCATTTCGCATCGGCGATCAAATTGTAGTCGGAGAATTTGAAGGCACTGTAGAAAAAATTGATATTCGCACCACTAAAATACTTACTTATACTGGAGAAAGAGTTCTGTTGCCAAACTCTAAAGTATTTACCAGTGCGGTTCAAGTTAGAACGGCTTTTAAATATCGCAGAACCGACCTAGCTGTAGGAGTCGATTACAATACACCCTTACCTAAAGCAGTCAAAACTTTAGAACAGCTCGTTTCCGATGTTGAAGGTGTTTTAGATACCCCTAAACCCGAAATAGATTTAGTTGGTTTTGGAGCTAGTTCGATCGATTTTATCGTTCGCTATTGGACGCTTCCCCAGCAACAAGAAGTTAGGAAAACCCAGACAAGGGCGATTATAAAAATCAAAAAAGCCTTTGACGAAGCGGATATTAATATTCCCTATCCAATTCGCACCCTTTATTTTTACATCAGGAAAAATATAGCGATTATTTGCCCGAAGCTCATAGGAGTGAATTAAACGAGCCAAATAATGGCAATAGGGCGTTAACGAGGTAAAATTTGTTGACAATAATTAGGTGAAAAAGCAATTTAATTAAGCTACAAAATAGCGCGATCGCTTTAAAATTTAAATTTCAAAAAAAATGTCAATTCGAGCTGATGTTAGATCGGCTTAAAAGGTTTGATAATGGCTAATTTAATCGAATTCAAATTACTAGCTCCATACAATCGAGAAGCAACCTTAATCGGTTCTTTTTCTGAATGGGAAGAAATTACCCTCGAAAAAGACAAAGATGGTTATTTTAGAACTGAAATCGAACTCGAAGATGGAGATTACGAATATAAATTTCGGGTTCGTTCTAAAAGTTGGTTTTTAGAACCAGATGAATGGGTAGATATTGTCGATCCTTACGCAACCGACATCAAAGAGGAAACCCAGAACGGTATAGTTCGCATCAAAGACGGCAAAAAAATTGTCGATACCTACGTTTGGCAACACGACGATAAACCCCTACCGAGCGATCGCGAACTGGTAATTTACGAGATGCACGTTGGTGACTTCTCCGGTGGTGAAGACGATCCGCAGCAGCGCGGCAACTTTCAGCACGTCAGAGAAAAGTTAGATTATTTATGCGAACTGGGGATTAATGCGATCGAGCTAATGCCAGTTAAAGAATATCCCGGAGATTATAGCTGGGGATACAACCCTCGCTATTTCTTCGCTCCAGAGTCCAGTTACGGCTCGACAGCAGAACTAAAACAGTTAATCGACGAATGCCACGGTAAAGGAATTCGCGTCTTGATAGACGGCATTTACAACCACTCAGAAGCATCTAGCCCTTTAACTCAAATCGACCACGACTATTGGTATCACCATTCCCCTCGAGATCCAGACCACAACTGGGGGCCGGAATTCAACTACCAACATTACGATGAAAACTTAGACATCAAACCCGCTTGGCAGTTTATCGGCGATGTAGTGCGTTTTTGGATTGAAGAATACCATATCGACGGAATACGGTACGACGCAGCGCGGCAAATAGACAATTACGATTTTATGCACTGGATCGTTGCAGAGACCAAAAAAGTTGCAGATCCCAAACCCTTTTACAATGTAGCCGAATACATCCCCGAATCTACCAGCATTACCAATTTAGACGGGCCGATGGACGGCTGCTGGCACGAAAGTTTTTATGAGATCGTGAAAGCGCATATTTGCGGCGATCGATTCGATATCGAAGAACTCAAAGACGCGATCGACTGCAAGCGTCAAGGATTTCTCGGCACTAATAACGTAGTTAATTATATCGGCAATCACGACCACAAAAGGTTGATGGTGGAATTAGCCGAAAGAGAAATTTTCGATCGCGCTGCTTTCAAACGCATCAAATTAGGGGCCGCATTGCTAGCTACCGCAGTAGGAATACCGATGATTTGGATGGGGGAAGAATTCGGCGATTATCATCGTCTCGACCCCGAACCAACTAAAATAGATTGGACGCTCTTAGAGAACGATCGCAATCGCAATTTACTCGAACACTATCGAGGCTTAATTAACTTACGCAAAAACAACCACGCTTTATACACTGAAAATATAGAATTCTGCCACGAAGATCTAAAATCAAGAGTGTTAGCTTACGTTCGCTGGAATGACGAAGGTTCTCTAATTGTTGTTGTGGCTAATTTCTCCGATTCCTATTTAGCCGACTATCAAATTCCCAATTTTCCCAAAAACGGAACTTGGCACGAATGGACGGGTAACTACGATATCGAAGCCAAAGATGACAAAATTACGCTTGATTTGCCAGAATTTGAAGCGCAAGTATTAGTTTGGCAACCTCGATAACTATTTCTCACTTTTGATTGACTGAATATGTTCTCTCTAACCCAAAACACCACCCGTCAACGTGAAATTCTCGAAGTAGTCTTCAGCAATGGCTGGGACTATATGCGCGGACTTCTGAGCGGCAATAAAGACGATCGCCCCCAATTACCTCCTCCGGCAGTTCTGCGGAATATTTTAATCGAACTCGGCCCGGTTTACGTTAAATTAGGTCAGCTTCTTTCGACTCGCCCCGATCTCCTCCCCGGAGAATACGTCGAAACTCTGACTGACTTGCAAGCTAACGTTCCGCCAGTACCTTGGTCTGAAGTAGAAAGATCGATCGAACGAGAATTAAAAGGGCCGATTAAAGAAACTTTTAGCAGTGTAGACTCTGAAGCGATCGCCGCAGGTTCGATCGGTCAAGTGCATCGCGCCACCTTAAAAACCGGTGAAGAAGTAGCTTTAAAAGTACAGCGTCCCGGAATAGAATCTGTTGTAGACCAAGATATCTCCGTAATTAAGAGTTTAGCAGAGTTAGTAGCTCTAACCGATTTTGGCAACGACTACGATATTGTGGCGATCGCCGAAGAATTTACCAATGCCCTCAAAGCAGAATTAGACTTTACTCAAGAAGCTCAATATACCGATAAACTCCGCAGCAACTTATCCACGAGTACCTGGTTCGACCCGAAAAACCTGACAATACCGAAAGTATATTGGGAACTTAGCAGTTCTAAATTACTCGTATTAGAATGGCTCAGAGGAAAACCTCTCTTAACATCGGAGATCGCAGCCAAGCAGTCAGATAAAGAAAGCGACCCCAAACGCAGAGAAATCACAGTTTTACTGTTTCGTGCCTTTTTCCAACAAATATACATCGATGGCTTTTTCCATGCCGATCCCCATCCTGGCAATATATTTTATCTTGAAGACGGAAGAGTAGCCTTATTAGATTGCGGTGCAACCGGACGTTTAGACCCGCGCACCCAACAAATTTTAACTGAAATGCTGTTGGCGATCGTCGATATTGACGCACAACGCTGCGCTCAATTGACTTTAGAATTAGCCGAGTCCGGTCAACCAGTTAGTTTAGATCGCCTCACTAACGACTACGATCGCATGCTGCGGAAATACTATAACCTCAGCTTGTCCCAAATCAATTTTAGCGAAGTGTTTTATGAAATTCTCGACGTATCCCGCAAAAATAGAATTCGCTTGCCCGGTAATATGGGTTTATATGCCAAAACCTTAGCGAATATGGAAGGGGTGGCCCGCGGTTTCGATCCAGAAATAAATTTGCTCGGCGAAATTAAACCCCTCATGACCGACTTGTTTCGCCGTCAACTGCTAGGAGACAGCCCGGTTGAAACTTTTTTAAGAACCGTTCTCGACCTGAAAAGTCTTTCTTTGCGATCGCCCCGTCAAGTAGAATTACTTCTAGATCGAGTCACTTCTGAAACCTTGAAATGGAACATCACCATTCGCGATCTCGAACCCCTAAGACGCAGTTTGGACGATTCGGCTAATCGCCTTTCGTTTAGTATTTTAGTTGGTTCTTTGATTATGGGCGCGGCAATTGTTTCGACAGGTTCGCAAACTTCTCAAGTATCCTTAGTCAGCAATATTCTCTTTGCCGCAGCTAGCTTTTTGGGATTGTGGCTGATTATTAGTATTTTAAGATCGGGACGTTTGAAGTGAATAATATTAATTCCAAACGGGGCAACTGGTGGGACAAAGTTGTTGCTATCATTGCAGTTATTAATCTGTTGTTGGTGATATTTAATGTCAGTTACATTCCCCTCAGAGATATCTACTTACGCCACTTACCTGCGGTAGTTAATCTTTACGATCCGATAAAAACTATTTCTCCTCACCCAGACACTCAACGCTATCTCGCCACGGTAGAAGAGTTAAAATTAGCAGTCGATCGCACCGGAATTGAATCTAGTTCGACAGCAGAAATTTTAAAAAATTTGCGACAACAAAGCAACGAATTAATCGAAGAAAATCCTTTTTTAATTGCCAACAAATTAACTACTTTTGCCAAACTGCAAAGACGGATCGAAGCTCGAGTCGATCGCACTTCTGCTAAACTAGCCTTTGCTACTTTTTGGACGCAAGCATATTTAATCGAAACAGGTACTGACGCAGCATTTACTTTTTTCGATCGCAAAATTGAACCCCTCCTAGCAACCAACTACTATCGCACCATCGATGAAAACGGTCAATTTGTCGATCTATTTTGGCGCGTCGATATTTATTTTGTCCTCTTTTTTGCGATCGAATTGTTAGCTAGAACTTTCGCGATCGCCAAACGAGAAGAGGGTATCAGTTGGTTGGATGCAATCTTGAGATGCTGGTACGACGGGCTATTATTAATACCCACCTGGCGATGGTTGCGAGTCATTCCGGTGGCTGTCAGACTGCATAAATCGGGTTTGGTAGATATGGAGCGAATTTTAGCCCAAATTACTCACGAACCTGCAGCATATTTAGCTGATCGCGTCTCGATGTTTTTAATCGTGAGATTGATCGATCAGACTCAAGAAGCCGTAAAAACCGGAGATGCGGCCCGAATGTTGCTCGATCCTCCCGACAATTATATTGAAATCGGAAAAACAAATAAATTCGATGCGATCGTCGATCGCCTTCTCGAACTATCCATCTATCGAGTTTTGCCCGAGGTCAAGCCAGATGTGGAAAGCCTCTTAAACTACAGTATGAAAGAAGCACTGAGAAAATCTGACTTTTATCAAACAATTCGACAAGTTCCGGGAATGGAAGGATTGCCAGCAGAAGCAACCGAACAACTAGCCGACTATTTAGCCCAAACAACCTACGAAGTAATCGCTAGTTCTTATTCAGATCTCCAAGGTAGAGAACTTTTCGATCGTTTGACAGAAAATTTCAAGCAAGAATTACGCAAAGAATTACTCGATCGCCAAACTCAATCAGAACTAGAGTTATTATTATCCGATCTTTTAGAAGAATTAAAGGTAAATTACGTCCAAAATTCTCGCGAAGAAGATCCAGAAGCAACTTTAGCCCAAGTAGACCAGTTGCGTCAAAATCAATGAAATATTTCAGTTTATTTAAATCTCGTCATCTCTACGTAGCGATCGCTGCAAGTACATTTTGCTGTATTTTCACCCCTTCGGCTTTAACTCAAGAAGAAGCGATCCAACTCGAGCAAAATAGTTCATCAATTTCGATCCCTAACGACGACGGCATCTATTTTGCTGAAATTTTGGTTCGAGGAAAACCCGTTTTTCAAGTTGGCAGTTTAGCTAAAGTCAGTGCCAGAGAACGAGCAAAAATTATCAATCGCCGTATTGCTAGTATTTTAGCCCGATCTGACCGGCCCGGAGAAATTACAGTCAAACCAGATAATCCGCGTCAAATTGCCACCTTGCAAGTTAACAATCGGATCTTGATGACAGTAACCCAACAAGATGCCGAAGACTTCGGTTTAGAGGTAGAAGCTTTGGCTCAAAGATGGGCCGACCAACTCAACGAAGCTTTTGAAAAACCTCCCCTGGCGATCGACGTGGGAGAGCGTCTTTACGAAACCGTGCGGCAAATGTTGCGGGATACCGTTAACAATTTACCATCTCTGTTAGGGGCGATCGTTATCGTTGGTATTACTTGGGGAACTGCTCGAGGAGTACGCTACGCTGCTTTTGGTTGGGCGCAAAAGACTGAAGGTGATTCTAGCACCGAAATTTTAATCGGTAGGCTCAGTTACGGCGGTATTTGGGTAATTGGCAGTATCGTTGCTTTGGGAGTTGTCGGACTCGATTTTGGGGCGTTATTGGGGGCTTTGGGATTGACTAGCGTCGCGATCGGTTTTAGTCTCAAAGACGTTTTGAGTAACTATATCTCTGGGGTGATTTTATTAGCGGCTCGACCTTTTAGAATTAATGACCAGGTCGAAATCGGTGCCTACGAAGGTACGATCGCCCAAATTCAGTTGCGAGCAACAACTATGAAAACCTATGACGGACGTTTGGTCTACATTCCCAATCAAGAAGTGTTTCAAGCTAGCATTATCAATAATACTGCTTCGCCCCGTCGCCGCAGCTCTGTAATTGTCGGGATCGATTACGCCGAAAATATCGATCGAGTCAAACAAATAATTTACAAAACCCTCGATCGCATTGCAAAGGTTGAAAAAACTCCCAATCCATACGTATTAGTTCAAGAACTTGCTGCCAGTACGGTGAATTTAGAAATTTGCTTTTGGGTAGATTCGCGACGGGCTGGATTTTTAGCAACAACTTCTGAAGTTACCCAAGCGGTTAAAGAAGCTTTAGAAGGTGAAAATATTGAGATGCCAACGGATATTTATACCCTAAGTTTTCGCAATCTTCCCGATCTTCCTCCAGTCAAAAATAATATTGAAAATAAATAATCACCATTCAAGATGTCTTTTGATTTTTTAGAATTAGAATTTTTAGATAATACAGTTTCCGATTATCTGATTGCTTTAGCAACTCTCTTGCTGGGTGCGATCGTTATTAAAATTGTTCTCAATCTAATTTTAAATCGCTTAAAACGTTGGGCTAGAAAAACAGCTACCAGTTTAGATAATGCTATTATTAGAATTTTTGAATCTAATTTAATCCCGATTTTTTATTTGGGAATTTTTAATTTAGCGGTTAGCAATTTAACTTTAAACCCGATTTTAAAACAAGCAATAGATCCGCTGACAATTATCTTAGCAACCATTTTAGGGATTCGCTTTTGTGTTGCTCTTGCTGAATATTTTTTATTGCTTTATTCGGTAACTCACAACGAAAATAATCCCAATTTAAAACAAAGTCTTAACGCTCTCATTCCCGCCATTAAGGTATTAATTTGGGCGGTGGGCATAGTTTTTATTTTAGATAATCTCGGCTTCGATATCTCCGCAGTAGTAGCTAGTTTGGGAATTGGTGGCGTTGCGATCGCCTTAGCTTCTCAAGGAGTGTTAAAAGATTTATTTAGCTACTTTTCTATTTTGTTCGATCGCCCTTTTGAAATTGGCGACTTCATTGTTGTCGGCGATTTTTTAGGTACTGTAGAACAAGTTGGCATTAAAACAACTCGGCTTAAAAGTATTGGTGGAGAAGAATTAATTCTGGCGAATACAGATTTAACTGATTCGCGAATTCGCAACTTTAAAAAGATGCAGCAAAGACGAATTGTTTTTAAAATTAGCGTAGCTTACACGACTTCACTAGAAGCCCTTCAAGAAATTCCAGATTTAATCGAAAACATCGTTAAAGAGACAGAAAATGTTATTTTCGATCGCGTTCATTTCAATTCTTACGGCGATTTTAGTCTCGATTTTGAAACAGTTTATTTTGTCGCGACTAGCGATTATAAAGACTATATGGACGCGCAACAGCAAATTAATTTGAGAATCAAACAAGAATTTGAAAAACGGGCGATCGAATTTGCTTACACTACCAGAGTATGGCAAAAATTAATGCAATCTGAATCTCTCAATTAATCGAACTCGCGAGCAGGTAAAGGAGGGTAACTGATATTATATTTAGCAAAGATTTGCTTGGCTCTTTTAGTTAGATCGGTTCTGTAAATAAATTCATCTCGAGCGTCGATCGGATAGCACTTTAGTTTAAAATGAGTTCCCCAAGGTTTCTCTTGAATAACTACTAAAATAGGTAACTTTAATTGAGTATGCTTGCTCGTGCGAGCAACTCGATACAAAATCTGAATGACGCGATCGATATCGACATCATGGGCCAAGTAAAAATCAATTACTGTTTGCGCTTCGACGTTACCTTTATTAGTATTAGCAATCGCATCAGTCCACAGTTTATTATGGGGAATGGTAACAGTATCGTCATCGGGAGTTTGCAGCATAATTCCTCTCAAACCATAACTAACAATTTCGCCATAATGTTCGCCAATTTTGACGCGATCGCCGACTTGATAAGGAATTTCAAATAAGCCAATTATTCCCGCAATTACAGAACTAACATAATCTTTAAAAGCAAAACCTAAAGCAACTGTTACCGTTCCCGTTAGTGCTAAGACATTGTTAGCAGATAAAGTTAAAAATAGATCGATTAATAAGACTATGGCAAAGCCTAAAATAAAAGCTCGCCAAAACGGTATAGACTGTTTAATCGGCAATCTAAAACGCAGGGGGACTTTTTCTGATAGCCAACTCATTAATTTTTGAGTAGCCCACATTGCTCCGTAGGCGATCGCAATAATAATCACCCCCTGAATCACTTTAAAAGTAGTAATTTCAGAAAATATTTGTGAAAGATTATCGGGTTTATTTGGATTGGTTTGAGCGAATACTACTAAGGAATAGTATTTTAAATTAAAATAATCTACAAAGTCTAACATTGCGATCGTTTATCATCAAAATTGAATTATTAATTGTTCAAACTAAAATATAGCTTTAGTAAGAATTTATAAATTATACTGATTTTTTAGTTTATTTATAAAACAAATCTTGAAAATTAGATGTTCGATTAATTTAAATTCATCGATAATAAAAAAATATTTCAGCTCGATTTAGATCTGCAACTTTAATTGCAGAAATAGAAATATCAACGAGTTAAAATTTTGGATTTAAATAAAACAGTTAACACCAATTTGCTAAGTATCTAGCTATTTTCGCAAATTGTTATCATTCGCGCTCTCTGACCTTTTTGGCCTAGATTAAATTGCTTATCAATTTAGAGAAAAGGTATAACTTTCAACCTATGCATTTCGTAACAGAAATCAATTTAAGACCAAAGGAGGATTTATAAATTCGATCTATTGGAGATAATACAATTAAGTTAAGAAAAATAGTTGCAAAATGGAAGCAGAAATAATTACTCGTTTATCAATTATCGGATTCATAGAGATTCTCGCTTTACTAGAAGTTGCGAAAAATATATACTAAGCTCATTAAAGCCGAGAATTAAATAATATAAAACGATTGTAAATAAAAACGAAAAATATGACATCACCAAAACAACTTCAAGGAACAGATTTAATCGATTGCGCTAAAGCAAATGCCAAACAAGGATTATCTGTAGCATCAAAACAATGCGGCTACGAAAATAACATCGAAGATTTCCAAGTAGCTCTCAAACAAGCCTGTCAAGAGATTGGAGTTGAAATAGAGCAATTAAGTGACTTAATTACAGAAGGGCAAATGGCTCGAGCAAGAAGAGGAGTTCAAATAGCACCGGAAACAGAATCGGAACTATAGCAGAAGGCAGAGGGCAGAGGGATTATGCTTAAGATTTAAGGCTTCAGCCGATCTTATAAGTCCTTACCAAAACTTGTACTGCTATATAAGTTAAATTTTTTGCATTAAGCATTATAGATCTCGTTCTTCTTGTTCCTTAAGGATTTCTTGATGAGCTGCGATCGCCTCTTGATGGGCGCGATCTCCACTTAAATCTGCTCTGCGAGAATCGATTTCCGTTAAAGCCGATTGACGGGCATAAACAATTAGGATATCCCCAGAACGAATATCAGTAGCACCGTTAGGCGCGCCGATATAGGTATCGTCATTGCGCTCGATTCCCAAAACCAAAACTCCTTCAGAACGAAGTTGCAGTTCTTCAAGACGCTTATCGGCCATCCAATCAAATGAGTTGACCTGAATTTCTGCAACTTTATATTCTCCTCTCAAATGCAAAAGACTGGCATAATCTCGCACGTCTAAGTTAGTCCAACGTTGCAAAATCTTTCTCAGCAAACGATTAAAATAGCGATTAAAGTAAGGATTAATTGATATTATCCACAATAAGCCGATTCCTGACAGTAAAGATAATAATAAAATCAACCAATTTCCAGCCCTAGCTGTGGAAAGAAAAGCAAAGACTAAAGAAGAAATAACAGTAATGATTCCCGCATTGCCTAGAAACATCAGCCACATGACAATTCTTCTTCGCACTGGATGATTGACTACCTTTTCTGATTCTTTAGTAGCAAAGCCCGTGCCAGTAAAAGCCGAGCGAGCTTGAAACTTAGCTGATTGGCGAGATAAACCAGTTAAGACTAAGGCTTCGGTGGCAATGCGAGTAATTAGTAAAGATATAGTAATAGCAATTAATAAGGAAAATACGGCAGCCAATTTCTTTCTCTTTTTTTAATCTCGAATCATAATATTGGTGAACTTTGAGAAGAACTAATACCAATTCTCAAAAATAGCTAGATACATGAGGAATTGATTTAAAATAAAATCGATTTCCAAAGATTTTGTCCTTTCTGACCACCTACCTAGACCGACTGACCTACGATCAAAGTCCTCCGACTAAAAAGCGATTGTTATCTAAATTAGTTCTTACTTTAGGGTAATATCTAGGGTTTAGGGAGATCGCAGCCGATTTAGCCTCGATAATTCCAGATCTTTGCAACGATCGAACCTGTCTTTGAATTTTTCTTTCTTGGTCTCCCAAACTCAAAGCTAGCTCGGATAAAGTCATATCTCCGTGCAGGTTAAGAGAATGAAGTAGGTAGCGATCCTCTTTTGTTAAAGAAGGTAATTCAGGTAGAGTAGCTCTTTGAAAAATGAAAGGTTTGCGATCGCCTTTAGATTCATCCTTATCGTCATCTTCATCTTCTTCTTCAGAGTTGAAAGCATACAAAGATTCCAACCATAATTTAGCCGCTACACGACTCAAACCTAGAGATATGTAAGCTAAATGCTCGTAGTAACGCTTTTCTGATTCGGATGTCCAATTTTCTTCGCCGTCGGGATTTAATTCAGACTTATCTTTATCTATTGATTTGCGATCGCGCTCCCCGAGATCGTAGGCAAATTCAAAGTCAATTGTTTCTGAGACTGGTTTTAACCAATCTTTGAGTTCGATTCCTTTGAGAGTTGGCAAACAAAAAGTTTGCTCTAAATAAGAACTTAAATTGCAAACACAATCCAAGTATTTCCAAGTCCAATTGTTGCAACCAATTAACCAAAATCGTTCGCGATCGCCTAATATCATCTCTTGCAAGTGTTCGATTGCTTCTAAACCTTCAGCGCAGCGCAAGAAACACCAACTTAGATCGGGGATGGCTGTTAGGGTCGATTTTCGATCTTGAGACAGGTCTAATTTTTCTAAGATTCGCTCTTTAGTTTGCGATCCATCGGGCGATCGCAGAGCATGAGGCAAGGATTCAATTGCCAGTTTGGTTGGATCTTTCTCGGCTAATACTTCTTTAAAAATAGCTTCTACAGGTTCGACTGGGCTGACTAATATAACTAAACTATTAGCTGCAGTTGAATCGGACTGCCATCGTTCGATAGCTTCTTCTAGCTGAGATTTTACTGCTGCTATGTGGACTGAATGGGGTATTAAATCGCTAATTTTATCGCTCAGACAAGTTTTAGTTTCTTTTGGTAGGGGATTGAGATCTTGTTTAGTTAATTTAGCTTCTA
>JAAUYD010051972.1_pt1 | contig 31912 bp, 24 predicted proteins | sample 7278101 | NCBI WGS metagenome assembly JAAUYD01 (sample SAMN14350128, study PRJNA611818) | marine sediment metagenome | isolation source: surface marine sediment (0.6m) | place: French Polynesia: Moorea | collected 2018-08
CCAGCGCAAAGGTGTCCCCCTGGTCCAGGTTTTCAGACAGCTCGAATGAGCCGTCGCCGTCGCGGCGGGTGATCAGTGCCCCCACCGAGGACCGGTTTGGCAGCTCCTGATTGACCCGGGCCACCAGGAAGCCGTTGCCGGGCGCCGCCCCCAATACTGCTTCGGAACTCATGTACAGCAGACCCACGTTGGTGCTGCCGCCGACCTTGCCGGAAAGCCGCAGCCCGCCGTCGATGGGAATGGGTTCGCCGCCGTCGCCGATGCCGATGCGCCGGCTGAAAAACAGCTCCACCTGCTCGGGATTACCCACGGCGAACTGGCCGGCGTTCTCAAGGAAAAAAGGCCGTTTCTCTGGCAGGAACAGGCTGAAACGGTCCAGGTTGACCTGCAGGTCGTCGGCCTCCACCTGGGCAAAGTCCGTGTTGTAGGTAGCGTCCAGTACCAGGCTTGGGGTCAGTGAATATTTCAGGTCAAAACCCAGCTCCTCCTCGGTCTGGGTCCCGGACAGGTCGCCACCCCGGGCGGCCCGGCCCAGGACAAAAGGTGTGAACTTGAGGTTGCGTGGCGCCGGCGGGCTGAGGCCGGTGACCGTGCCGGCTTCGGACACCCGAAACAGGGAGCGCTGCCGGGACAGTGGCGCCCAGAAGACCACTTCGTTGTTGCGGCGGATGTTGCGCTGGAAATTGATGCCCCAGGTCTGGTTGTCGCCGGCTCCGTAGCGCAGGGTCTTGAAGGGAATCTCGAACTCCGCGCTCCAGCCCTGCTCGGTGATCCTGGTCTGGACCTGCCAGGTGGCGTCCCAGTTGAGGTTGAACCCGCCGCCACCGGAGCTGAACTGCCCGGCTCCTTCCTTGGTGACCTGGCCGTCGTACTCGATGCCGGCCGGATTGGTGCCGAACACAAAGCCGTTCTGCCGGTCCAGCAGGCCGTCGATGATGACCTGGAAGCTGTCGGTATTGGACAGTGAAGAATCCCGCCGGCTGTCCGCCACGATGATCAGGTCCGGGCTGTCGTCGTAGGCCATGACGCCGATGTAAAGATAATCGGCGGTGTAGCCCAGGTACACCTCGGTGCGTTGGGAAGCCGGCTGCCCTTCATCGGGCTGTATCTGGACAAACCCCGTGGCGGGTTCGACATCGGTCCACGCGGGTTCCTGCAGTACCCCGTCCAGCACTGGTGCGGTGTCCAGGGGCAGTGCGCGCAGGCTGGGGCGGTCACCCGGGGACCCGTCAGCGGCAGCATAGCCTGGCAGGCCCCCCAGCGCGGCTGCCAGCAGCAGCGCGGCCGGGTCAGTTCTCATTGCCTTTTTCGCGCTGCTTGCCGGCCAGGACCGACTTGTAAAACTTGCCCAGGGACCTGTCCCGGGATCGGCGCTCGGCCACAGTCTCGGTGTTGCGCCGGTCTTCGGACAGCAGTTTCCTGTAGCGCTTGAGTCGATCGGCGTCGAGCGTGCCCGCGGCAATGGCAGCCTGGATGGCGCATCCCGGCTCTGTTTCGTGTGCACAATCACTGAACCGGCACTGTTCGGCCAGTTCCGCCACTTCCACGAATACCTCGTCCAGGGCCTCGGCCATGTCCACCAGCTGCAGCTCGCGCATGCCGGGCGTGTCGATCAGCCAGCCGCCATCGGGCAGGGGATGCATGGACCGGCTGGTGGTGGTGTGCCGACCGCGCTGATCATCTTCCCGTACCGCCCGGGTTTCCTGGTGGCCCGAGGTCAGGGTGTTGATCAGGGTGGATTTGCCGACGCCGGATGAACCCAGCAGGGCCACGGTCTGGCCGCGCTCACACCAGTTGCGCAGGACCTGCACCTGGTGCTCGTCGCGGGCGTCCAGGCACTCGACGATGACGCCGGGCGACAGTGCTGCGGCCTGCTGCCGGAATTCGGCCACGGACTCGACCAGGTCTGTCTTGGTGATGACAATGACCGGGAAAGCCCCGGCTTCGAAGGCAATGGCCAGGTAGCGCTCCAGCCGGGCAATGTTGAAGTCGCGGTTGGCGGAAGTGACCACGAACAGTGTATCCACATTGGCCGCAATCAACTGGCGCACACTCTCCACACCGGCTGCCCGCCGCTTGAAAGCGCCGAGGCGGTCCAGAACCCGATGCAGTCTGGGACCCTCGGTGTCGACCAGGATCCAGTCGCCCACGGTAACCGCCACGTCACTGCTGCGGTCCACGGCGTCGGGAACGCCGTCTCCCAGCAGTTCGATGCGGCTGCGATGGGCAGCGCACACTCGGGCCGGCCGGATCGTTTCCGGCAGATCGTCGCTGAGCTGGGCCTGGAAGAACGGTCGCCAGCCCAGGCTTTGCAGGTTGTCGTGCCGGAGCTCGCTCATTCAACAAATCCAATCAGGGTGAACATCAGCCAGTAGGACAGAGACGCCATCATAAGGCCCGTAATCACGACAGGGACACCCGTCTTCAACCACCGCACCGGGGTAATGCGAGCCTCGCGCATCCCGCTCTTTTCTGCCTCTGTCAGGCACACCACGTTGGCCATGGCGCCGATGTGGGTGCCGTTGGCGCCCAGCCCGACGCCGATAGCCAGTGCCCACCACAGGGGGTAAACGCCGATGCCCTGGCCGGCCAGGGCGTGGACGACGGGGATCATGGTGATGGTGAAGGGGATGCTCCCAATCAGCGCGCTGAGCAGGGCCGACACCCACATCAGCGCCAGGGAGGTGATCAGCATGGCGCCGGGATCCCGGGCCATGTCGGCGATCCAGGCGCTGACCAGATTCAGCATTCCCGACGCCTCCACGCCGCCCACCATGACAAACAGCCCGGCGAAAAAGATCAGTACGGTCCACTCCACCTCTTTCATCAGCTTTTCCGGGTCCGGCCGAATCAGCAGAAGGCCCAGCGACATGCCGATGAGGGCAACCAGGGCGGGATAGTAATGCAGCCAGTGGTGAACGAAGAACAGGACCACCACCACGCCAAGGGCAACGAGGCCTTTCTTGAGCTGTTGCGGATGGCGGATCGCCTGGTTTTCGTCCAGGTCCAGGTGAAACGGTTCCGATCGGCTGGGGACCAGTTCCTTGCGGAAAACCGCCAGCAGTAAACCCAGGGTGAGCAGCCATGCCGGAACCACCAGTGGCACCATGTTCACCAGGAACGTCACGAAACTGATGTCGGCCGCACTGCCAATGAGGATGTTGGGTGGATCTCCGACCAGGGTGGCAGCACCTCCGATATTGGACAGCATGGCCTCGGCAATCAGGAATGGCGCCGGATTGAGATGCATCAGCCGGGTCACCAGTACCGTCAGCGGGGCGAAGATGATCACCGTGGTGACGTTGTCGAGGATCGTGCTGAGAACGCTGACCGTGACTCCCAGGTAGAGCATCAGCAGGACGGGACTGCCACCGGACAGTCGCACCAGCCGGATGCCCAGGTATTCGAAGCCGCCGGTCGGTTTGATCATGGCGATCAGTATCATCATGCCCAGCAGCAGCAACATGGTATTGGCGTCCACGGCCTGAATGGCCTGGGCCTGACTGTAAAAGCCCAGGGCGCCGCCAATGACCACCATGACGACAGCTCCGGCCACGGCTGCGTAGGACCGCTCGATCCAGTCCGTAAAGATAAAACCGTAGGCGAGCAGCAGGACGCCGCCGGCGGCCCACATGTTCAACGCGCTCAGATTGGCCGGCGTTCCGGTCAGTCGTATTCCTCCATGAGACGGGCGGCAATGTGCATGATGGTAATGGTGCCGTGGTACTGATGGTTTTCATCCACCAGGAACAGGTAGGTGGTGTCGTGTTTTTCCATCACCGCAAGGGCCTTGGTCATGGACGAGTTGGGCGTAATCACGGCAAAATCCGAAAACACGAATTCAGCCACGTCCTTGTCCAGCATGCGCATGGCCTTTTCTTCGGGAATGGCCAGGGCATCTACCCGCTCGCCGAGAAGCCGGGCATGGCGAATCATGAATTCCGGAATACAGGACTCCCGCATCACGTATCGCATGGAGGCCTTGCCAACGATTTCACCGCTGGCGTCGCGGTAGGGAATGCCGGGGACGTCGGCGCGTATACACTCCCGAAAGAGCTCTCGAACCTTCATGCCCGGGCGTGCCACCGCCGTGTCATTGGCAAATTTCAGCAGGTCCATCAAGTCAGGTTACCGCCCGGCTGGCGGCCCTGACAATCCGAGGATTGTACCGATGGTGGCGTGAACCATTACACTGCCGGAATGAGCCAAGTATTGTTCAAACACCAGCCTGAGGCCGAGTATTTTTTTGCCGAGGGTTGCTACATCCTGGAAACTTTCAACAGCCCCGCCGACCCCGATGCATCCATCGTGCGGGCACGGGTAGCGCCGGGCGTCACCACCCGGTGGCATCGCCTGCGCGACACGGCGGAGCGCTATGTCATCCTGTCAGGCACGGGCGAAGCGGGAGTGGGTGATGAAACCGTATTGGTGGGCCCCGGTGATGTGGTGCTGATCCCGCCCATGGTGGATCAGCGGGTGCGCAACACCGGAGACCAAGACCTGGTCTTTCTGGCCGTGTGCACACCGCGGTTCAATCCGGACAACTACATTGCGGCAGACCGGTAAACCCGGGGGCCCCGGTTTTGGAGCCCCCGGTTACACGGATCAATCGGTGCCGCCGGCCTCCGCCCCTTCGCCGTCAGCGCCGGGACGGTTGAGGAAGTCGACGTCCACGGTCAGATCGGCCAGGCGCTCACCGACCTCGCTGGACATGGATTCCTGGTTACGGCCGCCCAGGTGTTTGGACAGGAAGTTCTCCACCGCGGCGTAGCTGGCGAGGTTGTTGATCTCGTTGGCAAAGCCGTGGCCTTCATCCTCGGCCACCAGGTACTCCACCTCCCGGCCCAGGTCACGCATGGCCACCACGATCTGGTCTGACTCAGCCCGCTTCACCCGCGGGTCGTTGGCGCCCTGGATGATCATCAGCGGCGATTTGATGTTGTCCGCGTGGTACAGGGGTGACTGGGCTTTCAGTCGCTCCAGTTCCTCCGGCACAGCCGGGTCGCCCACCCGGGCGTGGAACATTTTCTTGACCGGCTCCCAGTAGGGCGGGATGGATTCCAGCAGCGTCAGGATGCTGGAAGGACCGACAATCGACACGCCGGCCGCATAAAGGTCAGGGGTAAAGGCCACGCCGGCCAGGGTGGCATAACCACCGTAAGAGCCGCCCATGATGGCAATGCGCCCGGGGTCCGAAATGCCCTGGTTGACCAGCCACTGCACGCCGTCGGAAATGTCGTGCTGCATGGCGCCGGTGCCCCACTCGCCGTTGCCGGCGGCCAGGAACGCCTTGCCATAGCCGGTGGAGCCGCGGAAGTTGGGCTGCAGGACCGCGTAACCGCGGTTGGCCAGGAACTGACCCAGTGGGTTCCAGCCCCACTGGTCCCGGGCCCAGGGCCCGCCGTGGGGCATGATGACCGTGGGCAGGTTGGTGGGCTCAACGCCCTTGGGCAGGATGAGGTAAGCCGGGATCTCAAGTCCGTCGCGGGCCGTGTAGCGCACGCCTTTCATTTCCGCCATATGCTCGACCGGAATGTTGGGCTCCGGCCGATACAGCAGACGTACTTCGCCGGTGTCCCGGTGGTAGACATAGTTGGGCCCGGAATCGATATCCAGGACCTCTTTTACGATCCACACGTTGTCGTCATTGCTGGGTGCCCGGAAAAACAGGTCACCGCGGGTCAGGGTTTTGCGGATGACCTCGATATCACGGGCGAAGGTGTCGTCCTTGGGATAGATGCGGACACGGTCGCCGGTGTAGCTGGTGGCAATCAGCTCATCAGTGGCCCGGGAGAATATGGCGTTGCCGAAGTCCACCTGTCCTTCGGGGTCGCGCTCGATCAACTGTTCTTCTCCCGTGGCCGGGTCGAACATCACCAGCTCCACCAGGTCGCGATCGCCCCGGTTGGTCGCCATGAAAAGCTTTTTGCCGTCTTTGGTGAAGCGAATCGGGTTACAGGTCTCGCCGTTGGCACAGCGATAGACCTCCCTCAATTCATCTTCGCTGGCATCCAGTACTTCGGTACCGCCGTCGGGCAGAATACGGAAGGCCAGCCGCAGGTTGCCTTCGAGGTCTGCCTGCCACCCGGCGATGTTGTCGTTGTTCTGGCGGACCAGTTCCCGTTCCGCGGTATCCAGGTTAACCCGGTATACGTCATGCAGCCGTGGGTCGCGGTCGTTGATGGCTACCAGGATGCGGGTGGGATCGTTTTCCGGCACCGAAACGATGCGCGCCTGGATGTTCTCGTAAGGCGTCAGGTCGCGGGCGGCAGGAACGCGGGAGCCTTCGGCCTTGTCAGCCTTGGGGTCCACCGCGTAGATGCGGAAATTCTCATCGCCGCCCAGATCCTGGGCGAACAGCACAAAACGCCCGTCCTGGCTCCAGAAAAAATTGGTGACCGGCCGGTCACGGTCGTCGGTGATGGGCCAGGCCTGGTCCAGGGGGGCGTCCACACCGTTGACCCAGATGTTGAGTATGCCGTCCAGCTCGCGGGAAAACGCCCACATCTTGCCGTCGGGAGAAAGATTGCCGAAAGCCACCTCAGCGTTACCAAAAAAGACCTCCCGGTCCAGCAGCGGCGTGGCCGGTTCGGCCGCCATAGTCGATGGAGCGGGGCCGGATTTGGCCGACTCAGCGGGTGTCGATGCATTTTGATGCCCGCAGCCCACCAGGCTCAGGCCAATCGCGCCTATCCACAGTAGTTGTTTCATTATGTTCTGCCATTCATTCAATGCTGGGGCGGGAATTATCGGTCCGGGGGAATTCCGATACCACGGTAAAAGGTCAGGGGTATGAGGGCTTTTTGTCGGCGCCGCTGATGTGAACGAACGGGCTTGCCTGGGGGTGAGACACACGTTACCGCGGTAAATTTCGCCGGAATTTTGCCCGCTGGGGTGTTTTCGGTGTCGCGATGTCAGTCACATTACGTAGTGGTACGGGACAGACACCATCCACTACGGGAGATTTGCCATGAGTACGTTTTCGTCAAACCGACAACGACGCGGTGCTGCTTCGACGGAATTTGCAATTGGCCGGCTCACCAGGGCTGGCATGTCGGCACTGGGTGCCCGGCAGGCGCTTTCGGGGCAAATGATACTGGATCCGAACGACCGCGCCTTCGTGGCCGGAATGATCAACACTGCTCTGATGGGCAAAGGCCATGTCAATTACGACTGGGTGCTCGAGGAGGGGTAACCTTGAGGGAATTACGGGACCGCCGTAGTTTTGGGTGCAATGTTCGGGTTTCGGCGGCCCGGTGTTTATACCTATGGCTGTCCGGCCGAAAATTAAATAAAACTAATATAGCCGGAGGCAGAACAGCACAAAAACGGTAACAGAACAGTCAAGACAGCCCGCCGGCAAGGGAAAGAACCATGAAAACAGGATCCAGGTGGCCGCCGGTACCCGCGGGTGTCGCAATCGGCATCGCCATGATTATGGCCTTCGTCATCGCCGGCCGCGGCATTGGCGCCAGCGGCTCAATGACCCGGTTTGCTGCCTGGGTGCAGCACTCGCTGTTCCCCGTGGCCACGGAGCAGGGGACCTACTTCAGCCGATACTTCGCCGAAGGCGCTCATCCGCTCTTCGATTACAGCATCGTACTGGCGATTGGCCTGATGATGGGTAGTTTTGCTGCAGCCCTGTTCAGCGGGGGACTGAGTGTGGAGGTGCTGCAGGGTCCGCGCAGCCGGACGCCAAGCCGGCTCGTGTATTCGCTCATCGGCGGCATTCTCGTGGGCTTTGCAGCGCGACTGGCGCGGGGCTGCACCAGTGGCCAGGCGCTGGTCGGGGGCGCTGAGCTTTCGCTGGGGGCCTGGAGCTTCATGATGTCGATTTTCGTCGGCGGCTGGATGGCGGCCTGGTTTGTGAGAAAGCAATGGATATGATTTTTCCCCTGGTCAAGACCGGGGCCATCAGCGATTCGACCAACCTCTGGCTGGCCCTGCCGACCGGTCTGTTGTTTGGGTTTGCGCTATTCAAAGCGCGCTTTACCGACAGCCGGCGCATTGGGTGGGCCTTTTACTTCAAGGACGTGGGCGTCCCGGTGGTGATGTTCTCGGCTATTGTCACCGCTATGCTGGGTCTATGGGGATTGAGCCTGGTTGGCGTGCTCGACATCAGCAAGGTTTACCTGCTGCCGACTTACCTCTGGCCCATGGTCGTCGCGGGCCTGATCTTCGGCGTGGGAATGGTCGTAGGCGGGTACTGCCCCGGTACGGCCCTTGCCTCCATGGTGACCGGAAAAATCGATGCGCTGGTTTTTGTGCTGGGTTTTTTCATCGGAAGCCTGTTCTTCGGTGATTTGTTCCCCGTCTGGGGGGACTTTTACAACAGCGACTACCGGGGCGTGGCCCGGCTGGACCAGGCCCTGGAGATTGACCTGGGTGTGGCCATTCTCGGTGTTGTCCTGATCGCCGTGGGTGGGTCCCTGGGTATGCGTTGGGTACAGAAAAAGGTCTGGCCTGAAGATGGACGGGCCAGTGACGAGGAAATCCGCACCCGGCTCGCCACCCTGAAACTCCAGGGTGCCCTGATCGCGGTAGCGCTGCTGATTGGAACGGTACTGGCAGTGTTCTCCACCGAATCGTTCATCGATGACCGGGTTGAGCCGCCGTACTACATCGTTCCGAAGGTGGCCGCCCAGCCGTGAAGCGCCGGGAATTCATCCGGGTCTCGTCCCTGCTGGGCGCGGGTGCAGCCGTGGCGCCCTCGTTCATGCTGAGCGGTTGTGCCGCCAAGCCGCTGCCGGGCAGCGGGGCCGTCACCAGCACCCCCACCGTCTGCGACATGTGCTTCTGGAAATGTGCCGGCCACGTTTACCGGGAAAACGGCGAGATCTGGAAAATTACCGGCAACCCGGATGACCTGCACAGTGGCGGCCGCCTGTGCACCCGGGGCACCGGTGGCCCCGGCGCCTATCTGGATCCCGACCGGCTCAAGCAGCCGCTGATGCGGGTGACTGATGCCGACGGCCGCCAGCGCTTCCAGGAGGTGACCTGGGATGTGGCGCTGGACTTCATTGCGGACAAGATGCGTGGCATTGCCGAGACCGTCGGGCCGGAGCGTATGCTGATGCTGCACCATGGCAGCGGCAGCAGACATTTTGTGCACCTGCTGCGGGCCTATGGCTCCAACAGCCGTGCCGAACCGGCGTTCGCCCAGTGCCGCGGACCCCGGGACGTCGGGTTTCGCCTGACCGTAGGCGAATCGGTCAGTTCACCCGAGCGCACCGACATGGCCAATGCCCGCTGCATCGTGTTCCTGGGTTGCCATATCGGCGAAAACCTGCACAACGCCCAGGTGCAGACCATGGCGGAGGCCATCAACCGCAACGCCACCCTGATCACGGTGGATCCGCGCTTCTCAGTGCCCGCCGGAAAGTCCCAGTACTGGCTGCCCATCAAGCCCGGTACCGACATGGCGCTGCTGCTGTCCTGGATGAACGTGCTGATCGACGAAGGCCTGTGTGACCAGGACTACATCGAGCGCTACACCGTGGGCTTTGAACAGCTGGCCGCCCACGTGCGGCCGTACACGCCGGAATGGGTCTACCTGGAGACCGGCATCAAGCCGGACGTGATCCGGGAAACCGCCCGGGAGATGGCCAAGGCCGCACCCGCCACCGTGGTGCATCCCGGCCGGCACGCCACCTGGTACGGCGACGACACCCAGCGCAGCCGCGCGGTGGCCATCCTCAATGCGCTGCTGGGCTCCTGGAACCGCAAGGGCGGTTTTTACATTCCCGAGAGCGTGGACCTGCCTGAGTACCCGCTGCCTGACTACCCCACGCCCAAAGCGCAAACCGCCGACGCCTACCCCGGCAAGTGGCCGTTTGCGAGCCAGGGGGTAACCAACGGCGCCATCGAGGCCTCCATTGGCGAGGATGCTTTCTTCAAAGGCTGGCTGATGTACGGCACCAACCTGCCGCAATCGGTGCCCAACGTCGAAGAGAAACTGAAGGCTGCCGCAAACACACTGGATCTGCTGGTGGTGGTGGAGACCATGCCGTCGGAAATGACGGGTTACGCCGACGTCATCCTGCCGGAATGCACCTATCTGGAACGCTACGACGATCTGCGCAATTCCGGCGAGCGAGAACCGTCCCTGGCCCTGCGCATGCCGGCATTCGAACCCAGGTACGACAGCAAGCCCGGCTGGTGGATCGCCAAACAGCTTGGATCGCGCCTGGGGCTCGATGAATACTTCCCCTGGCAGGACTACTCGGAAAAACTGGATTGGCAGCTCAAGCAGGTGGGCAGCTCACTGGAAGAGATGCAGCGCATCGGCGTGAAAAACTTCCCGCGTCAATCACCGCTGTACTTCCGCCCCGGTGAGCGGGTTCAGTTCCGTACGCCCAGCCGAAAAATCGAGCTTTACTCGAAACAGCTGGCCGACCAGGGGTTTGACCCCATGCCGGTCTACACGCCACCGGATCCCGTGCCCAACGGCTACTACCGGCTCAACTACGGTCGCATGCCGGCCCATACCTTTGGCAAGACCACCAACAACCCGCTGCTGTTTGAGCTGACCCCGGAGAACCAGCTCTGGGTCAATCCGCTGGTGGCCAGCCAGTGGTCACTGAGTAGCGGCGACTACGTTCGCCTGGCCAGCCCCGCCGGTGCCATCAGCAACCCGGTGCGGGTGCGTGTGACCGAGCGGATTGGTCCGGACTCGGTATTCATGGCCCACGGTTTCGGCCACAAGTCCAAGCGGCTGCGGCTGACCGCCGGCGTGGGCGCGGACGATGCAGGCCTGATGAGCAACATCAAGATTGACCCGCTCATGGGCGGCACCGGCATGCGGGCCAACTTCGTTACCTTTGTGCAGCAGCGGGCGAAATCCTCATGACGCGCTTCGCCATGGTCATCGATACGCGCACCTGCATCGGCTGCGGCGACTGCGTGGTGGCCTGCAAGACAGAGAACAAGGTGCCGGCCGGATTGAACCGGGACTGGATCGTCGAGGCCACCAGCGGCACTTATCCGAACCTGAAGACCTAGTTCCGCTCCGAGCGCTGCAACCACTGCTCCAATCCCACCTGCGTGACCCTGTGCCCCACCGGCGCCAGCCACCTGTGGCAGGACAGCAATATCGTGCTGGTGGACGCGGACAAGTGCACGGGCTGCAAGGCCTGTATTGCTGCCTGCCCCTACGACGCGCGGCTGGTGATGCACCCCGACGGCTATGTGGACAAGTGCACCTTCTGCCACCACCGGGTGGAAAAAGGGCTGGACCCGGCCTGTGTTTCCAGCTGTCCGACCCGCTGCATGCACTTCGGCGACCTGGACGACCCGGGCAGCGAGGTCAGCCGGCTGCTGGCAACCCGTTCATGGAAGGTGCTCAGCCCGGAAACCGGCAATGAGCCCAACGTGTATTACCTGACCTGAGGGGAATGATGGAAGAACTGCTGGTCACCGCCCGAAGCAACGCGCTGATTGATCCCGGTCTGCACATCTGGACCTGGGAGGTGGCCATGTATCTTTTCCTGGGCGGGATGACCGCCGGGATCATGGTGTTTGCCGCGGCCATGACCCTGCTGAACAAAGACGAGGAGGCGCCCCTGGCCACCACCCAGCTGGCCCTGCTGGGACCCGTCGTCCTGTCCCTGGGTATGACCACCCTGTTCCTTGACCTGGAACACAAGCTGTTCGTCTATCGCTTCTACACGGCGTTCATGCCGCTGTCCCCCATGTCCTGGGGTTCCTGGGTGCTGGTGTTCATTTACCCGGTGTCGCTGCTGCAGATCCTGTCGACTCTGCGCAATGGTTACCCCCGGCTGGCGGTTTACCCGGATCGATCAGCACTCGGGCGCCGGGTGTTGGACTGGTGTGAGTCCAACCGCCGAAGCATTGCCATGGCGGCCATTCCCTTTGGCGTTGCCCTGGGCATTTATACCGGCATTCTGTTGAGCGCCTTCAGCGCCAGGCCGTTCTGGAATACCGGCATCCTCGGTCCGCTGTTCCTGGTGTCCGGACTGTCCACGGCCGCCGCGCTGGTGGCCCTGGCTGCGCGGCGCCACGGCGAAAGGCTTATGTTCACCCGCATCGACCTGGTGCTGATCCTGGTGGAACTGGCCCTGGTGGCGCTGTTCCTGATCAACCTGTCCACCGGCAGCGGCGTCCAGATCGAGGCCCTGGAATCCATTATGGGCGGACCCTACACCCTCCTGTTCTGGGGTCTGTTTATCGGTGCGGGTCTGCTGGTACCGCTGCTGCTGGAGGTGCTGGAGCTGCGCGGCGTGTCCATGAAGGTGGTCCTGCTGGCGCCGGTGCTGGTGCTGCTGGGCGGTTACCTGCTGCGACAGGTCATGCTGGATGTGGGCCAGGAGAGCACCTGGACCCAGTATCCGAGCCAGTATAATGCGGAGCTGCTGGATCGACTGCACCGCTGACGGAACCTGGAAACCATGAAGCAAATCTTTACGCCCTCTATTGTTTTATGCCTGCTGGCAGGGCTGATTGCCTGCGGCGGAAGTAGCGTGGACCAGCCGTCATTGTCCCAGCTGGCCCAGGCAGCCGCCCGGGGCGAAGACCGGGTCGAGGTGAAACAGCTGGCCGAGTGGCTGATCGAGGAGCGCGGAGATTTTGTACTGGTGGATCTGCGGACCGCCACGGACTTCGAACAGGGCCGCATCGGCAGCGCACAAAACCTGCCGCTGGCACAACTGTTCGCCGAGGGTGGGACCGACGGGCTGCCCCGGGACCGGACCGTCGTGACCTACTCCAATGACTCCGAGACCGCCGCCAAGGCCCAGGTGATGCTGCGCCTGGCTGGGTTCGATGCACGGCTGCTGGCCGGCGGCTATAACGCCTGGCAGCAGAACATCCTCAATCCCGATATACCGGCGGAAGAGCTGGCCGGCGAAACCCTGGCGGTGTCGGAACAGCGGGCCTTTGCCTGTTACTTTGTCGGCAACCGTTCGGAAGGGGCGGCCGTGCGATCGACCGAGCCGTTTGTGCCCCCGGTATTCACCGAGGAAGAAGAGCAAGAGCTGAAGCCGTTGCCGCCGGCCAAGGAAGAGTCCTGCTAGCAGTCAGCCGGATCCAGGGGATCGAGGCAGAATTCCGACGGACGGCTAGGGCGGATCTTCCAGGGGCGCCCTCAACACCGTCTGCATTTCCCTCGGGTTGAGAGGCCGCTGGCCGTCCCGGGGAACGTCGCCCCCCAGGCCATCCAGGCTGGTCCAGGCGTCTGCCGGCAGGCCATCCTGCAGTAATCTGCTGGCCGGGACGAACCGGTAGCCGTCCGACTCAATGACGATCTCTCCCCGCCCCAGCCCCAGGGCAACGCTGGACTGGTGACACGACGCACAGCCCCGGGCCGGGCCGGAAGTATGGGGTGACAGCGGCGCGAAAACGCGCAGGAACTTCTGCTGTGCCAGGTCCGGATGTTCCAGCGTCATGATCATCCCGGGCACGAAAGGCTCAATCCGGTTGTCGTGGGACACGCCGAGGGTCGGCAGCCCGTGGTCGGTATCGCCGCTCCGGCTGTGCCAGCGTCCCTCAGTAACCTGTCGCGCGGCGTGATCCCACTGTTCCCCGCCGGGATCGTATTCCATGTGACAGCTCAGGCAGCGCGGGGCCCACTGGCTGTGGCAGCTTGAGCAGGCCAGGCGTTCATGCTGTTCCGAGTAACGGGCATGGGCGTCTTCCAGCTTCGGGACACGCAATACCCGCCCGGTATTCTTGGTGTGAAGAAAGGTCCCGTCTGCACGCAGCTCGATATGCCACAGCGGCGTGCCGTGGCGCGCGGTGGTCAGGAATTGCGTTTGGTCGCTGACCGGGAACGGCACATGCCGCAGCATGCCGGCCATGTCGGCGGGCCACTGGCCCCGGGTCATGGTAGACGCGCCCGCGTGGCAGTCCGTGCACTGGATATCCACGGCGTCGCGCTGGTGGGTCAGGGCGCCGCTGTCACCCATCAGGGCCACGCTGGTATGGCAGTCGATGCAGCCCATGCCGGCCCGATAGTGAACGTCGGCGGGCATTCGCTCCACCGGGCGTCTGTCCCTAAGACGGATGCCGTCATTGCTCGATTGATGCACCTCGGCCAGCCCCGCGAAACTCAGGGAGACCCGGCCAGACCGGGAATGGCAGCCGAAACAGCGGGCATCTGAAACCCGGGTGGTGAGCGCGGCGTGGCCATCTGCCGGCACCTGGTTGATGTGACAGGCGCCGCAGCCGCCACCCCGGTCCAGGGTCTCGTTGCGCCCATGGCCCTCTCGGGGCTGGCCCAGGTGGCAGCTGGCGCACTGCTTGCGCAGCATGGAATCCGCAATGCCGTGTTCCAGGGACTGCAGGCTGCCGGGGGCCGGGTTGGTGTGCCCGTCAATGAGCGACCGGGTGACGTCCACCATGCCGCGACCGGTGTGCATCAGGTTGTTCGCAACCGCCTCCACCCGGTTTTCGTGGCAGTCGCCGCAGGCGCGCCGGGCCGTGGCCAGGTCGCCAGGATAGGCGATCAGATCCTGGTGCGCGTCGGTCTCATCAACAGCTTCCGGGTTACCTGCGTGGCAGGCGGTGCATGACTCCGAGCCAAAGGCATGGACCGGGTTGAATCCGGACTGCTTGTTCTGATGGCAGCGCAGGCACCCGGGCTCACTTGCTGCCATGGCGACGCTCAGCCAGGCCAATGCCGCCAGCACTGCGATGACGCCAACGCAGGGGGCGGAATGGGAACGACGCTGGGTGTTGTCCTGGACGTACGGATTCAAATTGGTGGTCCGTATTGCGGGTGTCGGTGACTATAATGGTCGGCCGTAGGGATATGATAATTGCAGCGGCCCGAGGAACAATAACAATGCCTGAAAAACTGATCGGCCTGCTGGCGGCCCTGGTACTGGGCGGTTGTGCAGTCACGGTGGACACGCCGACTGAACTGGCCAACCGCATTCGATGGTCCACTGCGTCCGAAGTGGAAAATTTTGGGTATGACGTGTACCGGGGACCGACCGAGGACGGCCCGTTTGTCCGCTTGACTACCCAGCCTGTTGCCGGGGCCGGCACCACCGACGAGGAACAGCAGTATCTCTTTGTTGACGACACCATCGATGAAGGGCAGGCCTATTATTACTACGTGGAGAGCATCTCGCTGAGCGGGGAACGGGAAAGATTCACGCCTGTATTCCGTTCGAAGGCCAAATTCAGGCAGTGATTGCCGCACTGCTGGCCACGGCCATCGCCGCTGCGCTGCAGCTCTGGTGGCGGCGCAAAGCCACTATTGCCCGCCTTTCCGGGGACGAGGACGAGTATCTGCTGCGGGCTCATGACCCCGATCCCTACCGGCCGATTCTGTTCCTGCGGATGCCGCTGTTTACCATGGTCATCCGGTTGCTGAGGGGTGATGACCGGACAGCAACGGCGGAGCGTGCCCGGTGGGCCATGATGGTGACCGGGATGGTGAGCGTGGCGCTGACCGTCTATGGCGCGGTTCAGGCTGCCGGTTCCATTGGCGGGCTCATTGCCACGGTGGTGCTGATCGGATTGCCGGAACGCATGATTCTCAATCAGCACATCTGGCCGGATGTGCCGCTTTCTGCTGTCATCGCCTGGTTGACCCTGTTGCTGCTTGGCCCTCTGACCGGCGACACGGTGGTGCTGTCGGGATTCATCATTGCGCTGGCCGTGCTGATTCGGATCGAACAGCTGGTGTTGATTCCTGCCGCGGGCCTGGCGCTGGCCAGTGAGGTACAGATGGATCTGGCGTCCTGGTTCGACCTCAGCTGGCCATCTATGGCTGTGCTGGCTGTCTGGGCTGCTCGCAATGGAATGAGGTATGGCCTCTGGCTTCCCGACACCACGCCGGCATTCAATCTCGCTGTGATGCGGCAGGAACTGCATGGCGATGCAAGGCGCCCGGTATCGGAGCTGGTGCGGGCGACCGTTGACGAATGGCGGCACAGCCCAGGGCTCTGGAAACAATGCGCCCGGGAGGTGCTGAGCAGTCCCGTCCTGGTAGCCCGGAAGCTGCTGGTTCGAACCTGGTCCATGCTGGGGCCGGACACCTTCGTGAGCCAGCGGCTGCTGCCCCGCCAGACTGGTGCCTATGCAGACTCGCCGGTCTGGGTCAAAGCATGGCTGAAGGTCAGTTGGCCCCTGACCGTAGCCGCACTGCTGGCAGGCCTGATCGCCGGTAGCGCGTTGCCGGCCGCAATCTATCCCACCGTCGCGGTGTTCCTCGCATCCGTGGTGGTCCACAGCCGCAGCCGCTATCGCCTGGTCTGCTTCCCGGGGGTTGCTTTGTGGCTCGCCCTGGCCTGGACCGGGGAACTCCAGCTCCTGCCCCTGGCTATTGGCCTGGCAGTGGTCTTTGCGGTCCTGTTGATCCGCTTCGAGATCCGCCGGGAAGAGGCCAGTTAGCCGGGTCAGCTCCTCAGGTCCAGTGCGCCAACGGCGTCAACGTTGGCCGAGGTATTCCAGAAATAGGATCTCACCTTTGCGGCCTGGTTCGTTTCGTCGTTCAACGGCACCGAGAATTGGCCGTCGTCCACCTGGGCCTCCAAAGTCTGCAGGACCCCCCCGTCGGTGCCAATGAACTCCACCAGCGCGCGCCCGGACCACTGTCCGTCCGGCAATCGTCCCACAACCCTGCCGGTGTCAAGCTGCAGGCTGATCGTATTGTGTGGAATGGACAGCGGCAGCGCCGGGTCTCCCAGCAGGTTGTAGGTCTCCACCAGCAATCGGTCTTTGGTATTTTGCTTGGCCTTCATCAATGCTTCGCCGATGGTGGACGTTGGCTGGAGCAGTTCGGTCACCAGGGTTCTGCTGAAAATGGACTTGGGCGCGTTGCGCCAGGAGGCCGCAATCACCGCCACCGCGCCGCGGTCCGGCAGGCGCAGGAATTTTTCGCCGATGGAGTCCGCCGTGGGATGGTCAAAGGGAGCCGAGTAACAGGTCATGCTCAGCACCACAGGCAGCTTGCTGGTGGCGCTCAGCTGGTCCAGATGATCCAGGGTAAAGAGATCATGGTTTTTCCTGGGGTCCGGTGGTCCGGTCCGCCAGATGAATCGGCCGCCATGACCGAGAAAGTGTACCAGGGTGGTCCCGCTGTTCAGGGCATCCAGTATGGTTTGCTGATGCCGCGCGTTGTCTGCCTCGGTGGCGGAGGGAAACACGGTCTCGGTGCCGAATCCCGGTGGCAGGGACTGTTCCAGCATTCGATTGGTGACGTCCTGGTAGGAGCGCTGTTCATTGGTGATCCACAGCGTATTGCGCCGCCAGGGCCCCACGGTGTTGTCCCTGGCGTAGCCAATGATCTTGTCAACCACGGCATGGGTGGCCTCGGCAGTGGCCAGAGGCAGCCGGCCGATGGCCAGTTCAGGCACCTGGTCATCGCCGGAGACAAAAGCGTTATCGCTGGCCGCGTAGCCGTCGTAAGTCGCCACCGACCAGGTCGGCACCAGGGCGCGAGGGGCTGTCTGTTTGTACGCGGTACTGGGGATTCGGGCGAAGCGCCGTTTTTCCCTGGGCGTGAAGGTGTGATCGGCGTAGAGCTTCTGGTCAGGCACGTCGTTGAAGTGGTCCCAGCTGGCGTCACCGACCAGCAGCACGAACCGGGGTGCCGGTTTCGGCCACTCGCGCACGGCGTGTTCGATAAATGACTTGATGGCGGCCGGGTGAACCACGCCGTGGTTGAACTCGTCATAGACGTCCTGGATGTCTACCAGAGCCACGGTCAGGCCGCGCTGGCGATGAAAATCGGCCAGCCGCCTGGAAGCGTCCAGCAGGTCGCCGTGGGCGATCATCAGGTAGTCGGCCTGGAACCGTGACTGCCGCAGTTCCGTTGGCTGGTCCCGGCGAACCCAGCTGGGGCTGAGCAATCCGGCTTCCGGCAGGATCCACCAGACGCCGGCATCCAGTGGCGCCCGGTCGTCACTGAGTACCCGTCGATTGCCCCGGTAGGCCCGCCAGCCGGTATCGCCGGCAGCCGGCAGGTGCGCCCTTTGATCGAGCCGGACCTGGACTGCGCTGGAGATGGACGGGTCGTAGGGGTATTCGAACTCCACCCAGTTCAATAGCGACACGTCGACAATGCTGGGCTGGCTGTCCTCGATCCGGCGTGGTGGCACTCTCAGTTTCAGCACATCGCCGTCGAGCTTCGCACCCTTGATGTCGACAATCGCTGAACTCTGGCCGTTCCATTCCGTGTTCCCCAGGAGTCGTTCTCCGGTCCTGACGTCCAGTCGGTGATGAGCCAGTCCGCCGGCGTTCCTGGGGCGGGACCAGCCCCTGGCGCTGACCCGAATGTCCGCCACGCCGCCGGCCTTCAATCCGGGCGGAAGTGGGATCTCCAGCGCCTGCCTGTCCAGAACGCTGAGCCGCTGCCAGTACCACGCTTCGGGGTCCTGCCGGGCCGCGTTCTGGCCAAACCTCACCCGAATGCGGTCAGCCTCGCTGCGCCAGATCACCGTACCCCTGGCAACCGGGGCATCGACGTCAGCAGGGGTCGGGGCCGGTGGCGCCACCGGCCGGGAACCGGAGGTGGACAGTACATACACGTTCCAGGGGCTGTGCTCACTGCGATAGCTGTGTTCGCCGCGCGGGTGGCGCCCCTCGAACTCCAGCACATCGCCGGGCCCGAACTGTCCGTCTCCGCCATCATCGATCCAAATGGGCACCGGCTTTCCCCGATTGCTCAGTTCCAGGCTCGCGGTATCGACCGGGCGATCCAGGCCGGCGGCCTGGAACCGGTCAAACCCCAGTCGATAGATTCCGTCTTCGCTGACCCCGACCTGGAACCGGTCGTCGGCAGCGGCAGCGGCGGTCAGCAGGAGCAGGGTGATGGCATGTTTTTTCACGATGTCGGGGGAGCCAATCCAGATTGAGAGAGCACGGGTTTATACGCGCGGCTATGGTACGTCAGTTCTGCCCGGGTGAGAAACACCGCCGCGGCTCTTGACCGGGTGCGGCCCAAAGTTTGCCCGGGGTCGGCCCGGGGTCGGCCGGGTCTTTGACCGATATCCGGGCCCGTGATAGCGTCCGCCCTCCCAGCAGCATCGGACGTTTCGACAACACTGACTATGAATGCGCGCCTGACCGGTAACTGGAGTCAGCCTATGCAGCCGATCCTGACCCAACTGGTGGCCATCATGCTGGCCGGGTGCGTGGCGGGGTGCCAGCCGAACGGTGATGACCTGGCCAGGCTGGGCACAACCTCTATCAAGCTGCCGGAATTCCGGGAATTCGTTCTGCGCCTTCCGCCGGACCAGCGAATTCGGCCTGCCGGAACGGATCATGCGGAGTGGATCACCGGTCTGCTCGAGCGGCTCGCGCTGAGACATGCATTGCATAGCTCCGACGCATACGCGGCCCTGGCGGCATCGCCGGAACACGCCGCCACCAGGGTCCGCAGCCGGGTTGCTGCACTGGAAGCACGCATGGTGGGCAGCCTGACCGCCGGCGAGGTGCCCGATGACCTGCTGCGCGAACGGGTGGCCAGGTACATGGCCAGTCGCCCCGAAAGCGTCATCAATTTCCAGCACATATTCTTCCGTTCCCACCGTCCCGGAAGCAGTATGGAGCAGGCCCAGGCCGTACTTGAGCGGATACGATCCGGCGAAAGCTTCGCGGATCTGGCCCGGGAGTTTTCCGATTCTGCTTCAGCGGCCATGGGCGGTCTCGTACAAAACGCCCGCTCCGGCGACCTCGCCCCGGAATACCGCGAGACCCTGGCAGGGCTCCAGGAAGGTGAGGTCAGCCCCGTGGTCGAATCGCGCACCGGGTTACATATCTTCCGACTGATTCGGAGCCTGCAGCCGGAAGCGGCCGAGCCCGAGGAGGCGTCTGCCCGCATCCGGCAGGTGCTGGCCCAGGAGCAGCTGTCCAGAGCCCGGGAAGAGCTGCTGGTGGAGCTGCGTCAGCGCATGGCCCTGCAGCAGGTTGACGGCGGCTGGCGTGTCGGCGAATTTCACCTGGGTGCGGACGTGCTGGCTGTCCTGCTGCCCGGCGGCGCCGGTGACGCGGCGCAGGCGGATTTGCTCGACTCGATTCGACTGGCCAGCGCGGCGGAGCAGCGGGGCATGGCTGACGCGGAGCTCGAGGCGCAACTGACCCGTGCTGCGGAAAACTGGGCGCTCGCTCGGGTGATGCAGCAGCGGCGAGAGGATTACCACCGGTCCATTGAAAACCACCGCCTTCTGGACCTTTACCAGTCCCAGCCATCGTTGTTTTCGACCCCCGCAAAAACCCACCTGCATCTGATCTTCGTGCCCGAGGGAGCGGATGCCTACTCCACTCAACTTGAGCTGGAAGCGCTGGTGCAGAAACTGCGGAGCGGCGCGTCGTTCGCCGATTCGGCGCGGCAGCTATCGGTCGGCCCGGGGGCGGAAAACGGCGGTGACCTGGGCTTGCTGCCGGCCCGGGAGGTCGAGCGACTTGGACCTTCGGTAGCTGCCGAAGTGCTCAATCTGAAGCCCGGAGAGGTTTCCCAGCCCGTGTACTGCACCGGTCGCGTCCTCTCCCAGGACCCAATCATGCTCAAGGGCGGATTCGCCATCCTGAAACTGGCTGGACGCGTACCGGCGGTTGAGCGCAGCTTCGAAGACGCCGTGGCTGACGTGAGGGTGGCCTTCGCAGCCCAGCACCGCCGGCAGCTGGACGAGGAGCTCATGCAGGGAATCCTTGCCCGGGGCGACTTCCAGGTCCTGCGCCTGCCCGACCTCGCTGAACTGGCGCTTCCATGAACCCGGCACGGTTGGTTCCAGCGCTTGCGAACCTGGTCGCCGCCATGTTGCTGGCGGCCTGCGGGTCGCAGCAGCCGATGAACGTGTTCCTGATCACCATGGACACGACCCGGGCCGATCGCCTGGGTTGTTATGGCAACGATGCCATAGAAACCCCCCACATCGATGCGCTGGCAGCCGCCGGCACCCTGTACGAGAACGCATTCACCGTGGTGCCGGTCACCCTGCCGTCTCACACTTCCATGCTGACCGGGACGTATCCCGTTTTCCACGGAGTCCGGGAAAATGCCGGGTTCTACGTTCCTGAAGAACTGGAGACGCTGGCAGAAATCCTTGGCGACCAGGGTTATGACACGGCCGCATTCGTAGGGTCATTCCCTCTGGATTCCCAGACCGGTATCGATCAGGGTTTCGACCTGTACGACGACAATTACCCGTCCCGGCTGGACCGGCATCCCCGCTTGAGGCGTTTTTTTGACGAGCGCCCGGCGTCGGATGTGGCGCGGCCGGCAATGGCCTGGCTCGATCAGGGCAGAAATGCCCCGTTCTTTCTCTGGACCCATTTTTTTGATCCTCATCATCCCCTGCAGCCGCCGTCGCCCTATCGCGAGCGCTACGCCCATTCGCCCTATGATGGCGAAATCGCGTCGGTGGACGAGGCCATTGGCCAGATCATCGGCCGGCTGGAGGAAAACGGCCTGCTGGACAATACGCTGGTCATCCTGACCGCGGACCACGGGGAAGGCCTCGGGGAACATGGTGAACTGACCCACGCACTGCTGCTGTACTCGTCCACCCTGCGGGTTCCGCTGATCGTAAAAGACCCCGCCGAGGGTCGAACCAGCGCGGGCGGGACGCGGCGGATCAAGGCGCCGGTGGCGAACCTGGACATATTCTCCACGGTACTGACCCGGCTGGGCCTGGAGGTGCCGGCGGTCAATCAGGGGGTGCCCCTGCCTTACAGCGACGACGATGCGGACCCCGAGCGTCAGATCCTCAGCGAGACCATGTTCGGCCGGCTGGTGTATGGCTGGACGCCCATTTACCGCCTGACGGCCGGCCCCTGGGTTCAGATTCAAAGCCACGGATCCGAGCTCTACGACCGGTCTATTGACCCGGATGAACTGGACGACCTGAGTCAAAAAGAGCTGGACCGCCGGGCGCTGCTGGCCCGCGAGCTGGACCTGGCCCGGAGCACGTCGTCCGAGGGCGGTCAGAAATTCAGCAGTGCCACGGTGTCGCAGGAAGTGCTGGAGCGCCTGGCATCGCTGGGCTACATCGGAGCTGGCGCGTCGGCCGGCGACGATCTGACTGACGACGTTGACCCGGAGCGGTCGGACCCCATGGGTATGATGCCGGTGTTCGATCTGCACAACGAGGCGTTGACCCTGGCCACCGCCGGCCGCCATGAGTTGGCCATCCCGCTGCTGCAGCGCGCCGAGTCACGCGACCCTGGTAATCCGGCGGTGGTCCAGGCACTGGCCAGTTCGCTGATCGCCATGGGTAAGAAGGAGCAGGGTTACGCGGCTTTGAATCGGCTGCTGGAAATCAGCCCCGGACATGTGGGAGCCCATCATCTGCTGGCGGATTTTTATCTGGGCCGCGGCGAGCTGCAGCAGGCGCTGGCCCTGGTGGAAGCCGCCGTGGAGCTGGATCCCTCCGACCTGGTGGCGCAGCTGCGCCTGGCGCATATCCTGGAGGACAACGGTCTGCCTGAAGAGGCCATCGGCGTGTATCAGGCCCTGCTGGCCCAGGACGGTCAGCACGTGCTGGCCATGAACGGGCTGGCCACGCTGCTGTCCGCCGCGGGCGATGACCAATCCGCCGTCCGGCTGCTGAACCAGGCGCTGGATTCCCAGCCGTTCTTCGCCCCGGCGGTGCTGAACCTTGGCGTCATCGAGTTTGGCAGGGGCAACCATGACCGGGCGCTCGCCCTGGCACAACGCGCACTGGCCCTGCGGCCAGGCTATCCCCAGGCGCTGGCCCTGCGGCAGCGGACGCTGCAGGCAAGGCAGGCAGCCACGGGTCAATCCGGCCCGTGACCCGGCTGGGCTTTGCCGGCCTGCTGAGCTGTTTCACGCTCTCGGGCCTGGCCGGGTTGATCTACCAGACGGCATGGGCCCGCCAGTTCGCGCTGGTATTTGGCACCACAGAGCTGGCCCTGGTTACCGTGCTGGCGGCCTACATGGCGGGCCTTGCCCTGGGCTCGGCCGTCGCTGGCCGCCACGCCCATCGGTTTACCCGCATCATCCTGATCTACGCGCTGTTGGAGCTGGGCATTGCAGTCAGCGCCATCCTGGTTGCGGACGGCATTGACCTGATCGGTCGGCTACAGGTGGCCCTGTTTGGATCCAGTGAGTTCCCCAACCCTGCGCCCGCCGGGTTGGTCGGCCTGTTCTACCTGGTGGCCTCATTCCTGATTGTTCTGGTCCCCACTACCCTGATGGGCGCCACCCTGCCACTGCTGGCTCGCTGGGCGGTGCGCAGGGAAGCCCAGATCGGGTCTCGTGTCGGCCTGCTCTATTTCGCCAACACGGCCGGTGCTGCCGGCGGTGCCCTGCTGGCCGGATTTGTGCTGTTGCCTTGGCTGGGGCTGAGCCAGACGGTGTGGGTTGGCATTGGCGTCAACGCGCTGGTCTTCCTGCTCGCAGTCATGCTGTCGCGGGGCGCGGCGGCTCAATCGGTGCGGCAGGGTCTGGTCCCGTCCCGACGGTTGAGTAACGGGTGGATGCTGTGGCTGGTGTTGATCTCCGGCATGGTGTCTTTCACCTGGGAGGTGCTCTGGGCGCGGCTGTTGTCGCCGCTCCTGGGGGGTACCGTTTACGCCTACGCCACCATGCTGGGCACCTTCCTGGTGGGTCTGGCGCTGGGATCCCTGCTGGCGGGACGGGCTGCCAGCAGCGCTGCCCGGTCCATCCAGGGGTTTGTGCTGGCTCAGCTGGGGATCGCGGGCCTGTTCGCCGGTTCGTTCTGGGCGATCCAGCTGGTACCCGCTCTGACCAGCGGTTGGGCGGCGGATTCGCGGCTCGCGGGTGCCGCCCTGTGTGCCGTCACACTGTTGCCGGGTGCGCTGGCTGTCGGCGCCACGTTTCCGTTGGCCGTGCGGGCCATGGTCGACAACCCCGGCGAGGCGGGCGCTGCCAGCGGGCGGGTGTTTGCCTGGAACACCGTGGGTGCAATTGCCGGCGCCCTGCTGGCGGGCTATCTGCTGTTGCCGTCCCTGGGATTTGCCGGTACCGCAACGGCGGCGCTGGCAACCAGCCTGGCGCTGGCCGGTGCCGCCGGCCTGGCCATGAACCGCAACCGGCCGGCGCTGCTGACCGCGGTTGCGGCCTGTCTGGTGGCCCTGGCGGTCCTTCCGCCCGGCAATCCCTGGTCGGTTCTCAAGTACGCGCCACTGCGCGGTGAACAGTTCCCCGGAGAGGTCCGGTACCTGGGGGTGGGACGGTCCGCCACGGTGCTGCTCACCGAGACGCCCAGGGACTGGCGGCTTTCCAGCAATGGCCTGCCGGAATCATCCATCGAGCCTGCCTGGGGCCGGCCTGGTCGCTATGTGGTGGCGCGCTGGCTGTCCCAGTTGCCGCTGCAGGTCCGGCCGGAGTCCCGGTCGCTGCTGGTGGTGGGGCTGGGCGCCGGGGTCACCGTGGAAGACGTCCCGCCATCCGTCGATGAGATCCACGTGGTGGAAATCGAACCCGAGGTGGTCGCGGCCAACCGCAGCGTGAGCGACGTGCGCTGGCGCGACCCACTGGCGGACCCGCGACTGCAGCTCCAGATCAACGATGCGCGCGGCGCGCTGCGCATGACCTCGCGCCGCTTCGACGTGGTGGTCTCGCAGCCGTCGCATCCTTGGACGTCCGGGGCATCTCACCTGTTTACCCGGGAGTTTTACGACCAGGTTCGGACAAGCCTGACGGCCGATGGCGTGTTCGCGTTGTGGATGGGCATCAACTTTGTCGATGAGCCGCTGTTTCGCTCCATGCTGCGCACCATGAACGACGTCTTCGCTTACGTCGAGGTGTACCAGCCGTTACCGGGGGCGGTGGTCATGATCAGTTCAGAACAACCCGTTGAGCTGGACGCCGCCCGGCCGGAACTGGTCAATTCAGCGGCATGGGGCCAGGTCGGAATCGACCGGCTGGAACAGATCCAGGCGCTTCGGATTCTCGATGCCGAGGGCAGCCGGTCCCTCTCCCGGGACGGCCAGATCAATACCGATCAGCGAAATTTGTTCCAGTTCAGCGCACCGGGCTCGCTGCAGCTGCCCATGACACCTGACGTGCTGGCAGATCTGCTCGCTCCGTACCCGCCGAATGTGATGCCCGGGGGCTCAGCACAGGTGGACCTCGCGCGAATCCGATTTTTGCTGCGCTGTGGAATGCTGCCTCGCAGCCGACGCATTGCAGAAGGAATTGCCGACGCCGCGACCCGGGAAGCTGCCCTGGGCCTGGTCCAGTTGGCGGCGCGGCAATACCGACGTGCTGCGGCGGGTTTGCGTCGTGCGGTTGCCCTGGATCCTGACGGCGGCGAAGCCCATGCGGCGCTGATGACCCTGCACCAGTCTGAACTGGCCCGGGGACTTCCCGGGCCGATCCCCCAGGTGCACGCTGATGAGTTCCGGTCACTGGTGATCGACGGCTGGCGATTCGAACAGGCGGGTGACTGGCGCAGTGTCCAAGACCTGGATCAGCGCCTGGGCGGCATCTCTTCTGATTCCCCGCTGTATCCCGCTGCGGTCAGGCTTCGCAGCCACTGGCGCACTGAGTCCGGCCAACGGGCTGCCGGCGAGGAAGCCATGGACCTGTTGTTGCCGCTGCTGGCTCCGCGCCCGGGCATGCTGGATCTGTTGTTGTATGCTCGCGCCGCAAGGGTGGCGGGGCACCTGCATGCCAGTCGAACGGCCCTGTTCGAGGCCCAGGGCCTGCTCCAGGCCATGCCCGCCGGACATAAGCCGGGACAGCGGGTACAGACCCTCTTGCGCTTACTTCGGACGGAGCTGGGCCTGGACCTGGCCGCCCGGTGAGCTGAAACTCCCATTGAAGGGGGGCGGCCGGTCCATTAGCATTGGCCGAGGCTGGAAGGGAGAACACGGATATGCTCAGATTTGCCCGTGATGCGTGGCTGGTGATGATGCTTTGCGCCCTGGCCGCGGGCCCGGTGCTGGGACAGTCCGCCAAGGACCTGCTGGACCGCGGTACGGCATCCAGCCGGACCGAAAAAGGCACCACCCCCACGGCCACCCTGGCCATCGGTGGCGGGACCCCCGGCGTGACCATCGGCGCCATCATGGCATTCCTGCCACCGGCCAATCCGGGTACGTTCGCCGGGCACCTCTTTTCGCCGGGCGTGGAATTCCCCACCAGCTACCACCCTTTTACCGTCACCGGTGCCTATGCCTGGGGCGGGCCTCCAATCCTGGGATCTCCCATTCTGGGTGCAGGCGTATTCAACGCGCCCCAGACTGACGGTAGCGTGACCTGGCAGCAGTTCACCTCCATGGCAACAACCTTTGGCCCATTCTCCCCGGGGATGATCTATGGCACCCGGGCCATTTTTGGCGGAATTCAGGTGCTCACCGGTCAGGGAGTCGCCTGCGGTTTTGACCCCGGTGTGGCTGGAGCTGTACTGGGAGCCATTACCGCCGGGGTCAGCAAAAACCCGATTCTGTTCACCAATATGGGTGGGACGCCGGCCACCGGCTCTATATTTGCCGCCACCGTCAACACGCCGGGTACCTACGTCGCCGGTTGCTACATCACCGGCGCCACGGTGCCGGTGGAGCTGCAGTCCTTCAGCGTCGACTGAGCGCACCGCCCCGGGCGGGCGCTGGTCGCCTAAGGCCCTCATTCGACTCGGTTTTTTTGGATTGATCGAGTCCGATCGATCTATTAGGATGTTCGAATCAAAGCAGGGGTTCAGAACATGCTGATCAATCGCGCCAATTCACGTCTACTCGTCGCTTCGGTCCTGGCCCTTGGCCTGATCGCTACTGCCAGCGCACAGCAGGCCAAAGACCTGCTGGACCGTGGCTCAAAGCCCTTCGGTGGTGCGGAAAAAGGGCCACTGGCCACGGCCACCCTGGCTGTTGGCGGCGGCACGCCCGGCGTCACCATCGGCGCCATCACCACGTTTGCGGCGGCGCAGCCGGTAGGCGTTTTTGCCGGGCACCAGTTCTCGCCCATGATGGATTTTCCCACCAGCTATTACCCCTTCATGGTCACCGGCGCGTTTGCCTGGGTGGGACCTCCGATATTCGGGTCTCCCATTCTTGGGGCCGGTGTATCCAACCCCGGCGGCGGTCCCCCAGCCGCCAAGGGCGTCGCAGGGCCGTGGGCGGCATTTACCTCGGCACCGGTTCCGGCCGGGGTCTTTTCTCCCGGCATGTTGTTTGGCAGCCGCGGCCTGTTCGCCGGGGTGTCCGTCATGACCGGCCAGGGCGTAGCCTGCGGGTTTGATCCCGGCGCCGGGGGTGTCGGTCCCGTGCTTGGCGCCGTCACCGGTATGGGAAGGCCGCCGGTCGCGTTCAACGCCGCAACCACTAACACCTCGCCCATTGCCACCCCGCCGGGAAGCTATGTAGCGGGCTGCTACATCACCGGCGCGACTGTCCCGGTAGAGCTGCAGTCTTTCAGCATCGAGTGACGGGTCGAAGCACTTCCCGCTGCGGCCTGGCGGTCGTTGCCGGGATGGTCCTGTTGACCCCCGCCGTCGCTGGGGAACTGTCCTACGTGGAACTGGCGCCGGCCGCCAGCGGCATCGTTCCCTACCAGATGGCGCCGGGCATGGGTGGCGGTCTGGCGGCAGCGGACTACGACGACGACGGTGACGTTGATATCTTCGTGCCGACGGCTGAAGGCACGCCCCACCAGCTTTACAAAAACCTGACTGTTGAGGGTGGCACCACGCTGTTTGCAGAAGTGGCGTCTGAGGCTGGACTGGCCATCAGCAGCCGGGGCCGCAGCGCCGTCTGGCTGGACGCTGACGGGGACCGGCGTCTGGACCTGGTGGTCGCCGGAGATTGTTTCCAGTACGCGGCGGAATGTGACCCGGATGAATCCCTGCTGCGTCTGTTCCGCCAGACCGAGACGGGCACCTTTGTTGACGTCACCGCGGAGGCCGGCCTGGTGGAAACCCGCGCCGACCATCCCACAAGCCAGTCCCACCGCGGCAGTATTACCGCGGGAGATTTCGACAACGACGGCGACCCGGATTTGTACACCACCCTGTGGCTGGGCGGCACCCGGCTTTTCCGTAACGACGGGTCTGGCAGGTTCGAGGACGTATCCCTGGCCACCGGTGCGGCGGGTCCTTCAGCACCGGGTGTTGGTCCCTGGCAGGCCGTGATCCATGACCTGAGCGGCGATGGTCTGCCGGACATATTTGTAGCGGTGGATTTCGGCGAGGACCAGCTTTTGATCCAGCAGGACAATGGCAGCTTCCTCGACGTGGCCGCAACGGCTGGCGTGGATCGTCCGTGGAACGGCATGGGCGTGGCCCTGGGTGATGTGGACAATGACCTGGATTTTGACCTTTTTGTCACCAACATCACCGGTGAATTCCCCGACGGTCCCAGGGACAGCACGTTTTACCTGAATAATTCCATGGGCGGCGCCATGCAGTTCGCCGACGTGGGAGAGTCTGCGGGTGTGGAAAACGTCGACTGGGGCTGGGGTGTGACCTTCCTGGACGCCGACAACGACGGCATGCTGGATATTGCCGCCACCAACGGGTTTGGCAGCGCCGATTACCGGGATGATCCGTCCCGGCTGTTCATCAACCAGGGCCAGGCCCCGGTTGCCTTCAGCGACGCCTCTGCGGCCTCGGGCTTCAACGATACCGAGTGGGGCAGCGCCCTGGCTTCGGTAGACCTGGACATGGACGGGGACCTGGACCTGCTGCAGACCTGTCAGGACGGACCGTTCCGGGTGCTGATCAACCAGCTAAGCTCCCCCGACCGGCGCTACCTGGGCATTCGTCCGCGGACCCTGGGCCGGTTCTCCCGTCCCCTGGGTGCGGAGGTGGTGATCCAGGTGGAAGAGGTCAGCATGATTCGCAGGATCAGCGCCGGAACCAGTTTCATGACCCAGGAACCGGCCGAAGCCTGGTTCGGGCTGGGTGCGGCCGAGACCGTGGATTCGGTGACGGTGAAGTGGCCGGGTGGCGGCCAGACGGTTCTGCAGGACGTGGCGGCGGACCAGGTTCTGACCGTCACTGATCTGTTGTTCAACAACGCCTTCGAGTGACATCCCGTGGGACTTGACCGGATCGGCCGGGCTGCAGCGGGCCTGGCGGCGCTGCTGCTGGCGGGCTGCAGCCAGGAAGAGCCGGCGGAGTCACGGGTGGTCGTGCTGGGGTTTGATGGTATGGACCCGGTGCTGCTGCAGCGCTGGATGGACCAGGGCTTTCTCCCGAATTTTTCCAGCCTGGCCCGGCGGGGCCATTTGCAGCCCCTGCCGACGAGCAATCCGCCCCAGTCTCCAGTGGCGTGGTCCGGGTTCGCCACCGGCGAAAATCCGGGCGTTCATGGCATCTACGACTTCCTGCGGCGGGATCCGGCGCAATATCTTCCAGACTTCTCCATCGCCGAGGTGAAGCCGCCCCGGCGCAACCTGGAGCTGTTCGGTTACCGTATTCCCCTGAGTGATCCGAGCATCCGCAACCGGCGCGCGGAAACACCGTTCTGGTCAGAGATCGGGCCCTCCAACCGCGCATCGGTGCTGCGGGTACCGGTGACCTTCCCGCCCGATCCAATCCACCGAATGCTTTCCGGTATGGGGGTGCCGGATCTGCTCGGAACCCAGGGCACCTATACCTTCTACACCACCGCGACCGCCGGAACCGTCGAAGGAGGCAGGATCGTGCGGGTTCCACCAGATGATGCACTCCTGTCAACCCGGCTGGATGGGCCACCCCATCCGCTGCGTCCGGAGGCGCCACCCCTGTCGGTGCCGCTGGAGATCCGCCCCGGGAAATCCGGCGGCATACTTGCGGTGCTGGGCAGCGAGGAGCTTGAGCTGGAGCCCGGGCAGTGGAGCGGGTGGGTGGAACTGGAGTTCCCGTTCGGGCCGGGCCTGTCCATCGACGGCATGGTGCGGCTTCACTTGGAATCCGGGCTGCCGGACCTGGCCCTGTATGTGTCCCCGATCCAGTTCCACCCGCACTCGCCGGCCATGCCCCTGTCCTCGCCGCCGGAATACGCGTCGGAACTGGCAGACCGGATCGGGTTGTTTCACACCCTGGGCATGCCGGAGGAGACCTGGTCACTCAATGCGGGTCACCTCTCCGACGCTGCCTACCTGGACATGATAAAAACCATTCTGGCCGAGCGGGAAGCCATGTTTTTCGACACCCTGGGCCGCAACGACAGCGAACTGGTTGTCGGCGTATTCGTGCAGACCGACCGGGTCAGCCACATGTTCTGGCGCGGCATCGACAGCGCGCACCCCCTGCATGATCCCGGGGACGCCGTGGCCGCCGGCGCCATCCGGTGGATCTACCAGGAAGCGGATCGCATCCTGGGTCTGACCCTGGACCGGCTCGGCCCCGAGGATGAGCTGATCGTTCTCAGCGACCATGGCTTTACACACTACCGGCGCTCGGTGCACCTCAACCGCTGGCTCATCGAGGCCGGTTACATGACCCTGAAACCCGGGCGGCGGGAATCGGACACGCTGTTTGCCCAGGTGGACTGGCGCCGCACCAAGGCCTACGCCCTGGGGCTGAACAGTCTCTATATCAATCGGTCGGGGCGCGAGGGGCGGGGCAGTGTCGCGCCAGAGGACGTATCGCCGTTGAAAAGCGAGATCATGGCCAGCCTGGCGACGCTGCGCGACCCTGAATCCGGGGAAGTCATGGTCCGGAACGTCTATGACGCGGACCAGATCTATCCCGGCGCAAGCGCCGGGGAGGTGCCGGACCTGGTGGTGGGGTACGCCTCGGGCTACCGCGCGTCCTGGCAGACGTCCCTGGGCGGTGCGCCAGCGGCCCTGGTCGAAGACAACCGGCAGAAATGGAGCGGCGACCACCTGGTTGACGCCGGGCTGGTGCCCGGCGTGATGCTGACCAGCTTCCCGCTGGCAGAGCCCGTGGCGGGAATCGAGAATATCGCGGCGCTGGTCAGGTCCCGGGTAGACCGGTAGTCAGATCAGCCGCCGGTTCACAAGCCGAAACAGCTTTCCTCGAAGCTGGAGTAGAACGAGACGTCGTCGTTGGCGTCTACCGTGAGCAGGAACTCCAGGGTTTCGACCGTGCTGCTGTCATCCGCGCTGACCACCACCTCGAACGGTGAGCCGGCCAGGTCACCGGCCACCGCCGTGCCGCTGATGATGCCCGTGGCTGGATCGATGCCGAAGGAAGCGGGCAGTCCGACCTGGCTGAACACGTAGGGACCACCGGAGAACTCACCGGCCGTGGCGATGCTGGCGGCGACATCCACCTGGACCCGGCGGCCGCCCCGGGCGCAGGCGGCAACGGGAAGCAGGTTAGACACGGTGATCGAGACCGTGGCGGTGTTGCTGGTGGCGCCGTCGGCGTCATCCACCTGGTACTGGAACGAGCCCAGGGTGGTGTCACTGCCGTCATGGGTAAAGGTAAAGGTCTGGTCACCATTGTCGCTGACCGTCCCGTTCACTTCGCCACCCACCAGGGAGACGGGTCCGGCGGGAATGCCGTCCTCGGCGTCACTGTCGTTGTCGGTGAGCTGGGCGGCGCTGAGGGTCAGGCTCTCGCCCACCAGGACAAACAACAGGCCGCCAGGCCCGTCGTCGCTGGCCACCGGTGGATCATTCTGGGGATTGATGTCCAGGGTTACCGTGGCCACAGTGCTGGCGGCGCCGTTGCTGTCAGTCACCTGGTACTGGAAGGTGGCGCTGGTGGTTTCACCGCCGTCGTGGGTGAAGGAAAAGGTCTGGTTGCCGTTATCGACCACGCCGCCGTTGCTGGTTACTCCGGCTATGGACACGGTGCCGCCGGGAGTGCCGTCTTCGGCGTCGGTGTCATTGGCGGTGAGCTCAGCCGCCGTGATGGTCAGGCTGTCTCCCTCATCCAGGGTGAAGCCGACACCGGGACCGTCGTCGTTGGCCACCGGCGGGTCGTTCTGGGGGTTCACCGTCAGGTTGACCGTGGCGGTGCCGCTGCTGGCGCCGTTGCTGTCGGTGACCTGGTACTGGAACGAGGCCGTCAGGGTCTCGCTGCCGTCATGGGTGAAGGTGAAGGTCTGATTGCCGTTGTCC
>JAAUYD010079630.1_pt1 | contig 31911 bp, 32 predicted proteins | sample 7278101 | NCBI WGS metagenome assembly JAAUYD01 (sample SAMN14350128, study PRJNA611818) | marine sediment metagenome | isolation source: surface marine sediment (0.6m) | place: French Polynesia: Moorea | collected 2018-08
ACAGCCTCGTACAGAATCCAGCCGACGATAAAGAGCAGGCTGAGACCGTTGACGAATGCGGCAAGAATCTGGAAGCGCTGATACCCGTAGGTGAGATTGCCGTCGGCGGGCCGCTTGCTGACATGGAACGCCACGGCCGCCAGCGCCAGTGCCATTGTATCGGTCAGCATGTGTCCGGCATCGGCCAGCAGCGCCAGCGAACCGGAAATAATGCCGCCGACGACCTCGACGAACATGAAGGTACCGGTCAGTACAAGCGCAACGAGTACCCGCTTCAGATTGCTCTCATCGGCTTCGTGGACATGTGCATGACCATGGTCGTGGTCGTGGTGGTCGTGTTCCATCAGTCAGTCCGCTCGTTGTCCTTGCTCAGGCGGTACATCAGGATTGCGGCACGCTTGATGGCAACCGGCATTGACGAAAGGTAAATGGTCTCGTGCGGCGAATGGCTGCCCTTACCCAACGTCCCCATACCTGCGACAGCGTCAGTGTAGGGGGCAACGAACGACACGTCGGCGGCACCGCGACGCGACGGATCGAGTTCCCGCATCGGGCCGCGCCCGAGGTCGACGTTCACGTCCGACAGCATGTCGAGAATCTCGCGATTGCCGGCGGACGGAAACATGGGTGGGTAACTGTCGCTGAAAGAAATCGATGCGCTCGTATGGGGCAGGCTGTCGGCAACGATACGCTGCATTGCCTGCTTGGCGCGATCGAGCTGTTCCAGGGAAAGTGCGCGAATCCCACCGTGGACGACGGCACGACGTGCGACGACGTTGGTCTTGCCGAACGTCGTGCCGCGATTCCGGCCTCTCTCATAGGTCACGTCGGTACCCCCCTGGATCGTGCCGACATTGAACGTCAAATGCTCTTCGCCGCGCACCTCTTCGTAGAACCTGTTCAGGATTCTCGATGTCTCGAAGATCGCGCCAGCACCGACATTTTCACTGAAAACCCTCGAAGAGTGCGCCTGCCTGCCGTCCACCTCCAGCACCCAGCTCGTCGAGCTGCGGCGAGCGATAGTGCCCCAGTCGCCCCCGTCATCGGTTACAGCCGACTCGAATCCCAAGCCGATGTCGGCCCATTTGCCGGCCTCGATCAGTTCCTTGCGCGACACGGCAATTGGCCTGCCCATCTTCTCCTCATCGCCCGTATACGCGACGATGACCGGAATATCGTCGAGTGCGCCAATTTCCTGCAGAGCCTTGAGCGCATACACCATGACGACGTTTCCGCCTTTCATGTCCGCGACGCCCGGGCCGTTGGCGATGTCGCCATTGCGCAGAAATGCCTGAAAGTCGTCGTCCGCCTCGAACACAGTATCAAGGTGGCCGATCATAACGAACTTCGGTCCTGAACCTGATCGCTTGTAGCCAAACAGATGACCCGCCCGATCGATGCCGTTCGGAGGGTCGATCCACGCAGTGTCCAGGCCGAGCATGTCGAGCTCGCGGCGCATGACCACACCAACGTCGCGAACACCCTGATGATTCATCGTGCCACTGGAGATATTGACGGTCTCCTCGAGCAGCGCAATGGCCTCTTCCGCATGCGCGTCGATCCACTCGACCATGAGGCGCTCATTCTCATCCAGTCCCGCCGCAGCTGGTGCGCTGGCCAGCACCAGCGCTGCAGTCGCGAAAATCTTTTTGAACATGGACCCAACCTTCTTTTAAGGTGGCTCAATGTAGCAGGGAGACCGCAGTGATCTCAACGACAGAACACCCCAAAAAGTATATTGAAATCAACGGCAAGCGAATGGCTTACGTCGAGATGGGCGAAGGTGACCCGATCGTGTTCCAGCATGGAAACCCGACCTCGTCGTATTTGTGGCGCAATATTATGCCGGCACTGGCCGACCGTGGCCGGTGTATTGCCGTCGACCTCATCGGCATGGGCGATTCCGACAAGCTCGACGACCCGGGGCCCGACCGCTATCGATACGTCGAGCACCGCGAGTTTCTCTTCGCCGCATGGGAACAACTGGGCATTGCTGAGAACGTGACGCTCGTAATTCACGACTGGGGCTCGGCGCTCGGGTTCGACTGGGCGAGCCAGCACCCGGACAGAGTCCGTGGTATCTGCTACATGGAGGGGATCCCCTGCCCGATTAGCTGGAACGACTGGCCGGACATGGTCAAGCCGATCTTCCAGGGTTTTCGCTCTGACGCTGGCGAAACCATGGTGCTCGAAAAGAATGTCTTCGTCGAGAAAGTCCTGCCCGGTTCCGTGTTGCGTGATCTTGGTGACGAGGAAATGGCCGTCTATCGCCGACCGTTTGAACGACCCGGCGAGGATCGGCGCCCCACCCTGACCTGGCCCAGGCAGATCCCGCTCGACGGTGAGCCGGCGGACGTTGCCGAAATTGCCGCACGCTACGCCGCGTGGCTCAAGGAGACCGACGTGCCAAAGCTGTTTATCAACGCCGAACCCGGCGCCATTCTCGTTGGCAAGCCGCGCGAATTCGCACGCAGCCTCAGCAACCAGGCCGAGGTGACTGTCACGGGCTCGCACTTTATCCAGGAAGACTCCCCGGATGAGATTGCGGCGGCAATCAGGAGCTGGCTGGACTCGATTTAGCGGCAACCGCAGCCGTAAACACGACGTCAGTCGAGCTGTTCAGCGCGGTCTCTGCCGAGTCCTGCAGGATGCTGATTACGAAGCCAACGGCGACCACCTGCATCGCTATGTCGTTGGAGATTCCGAACAGGCTGCACGCTAACGGTATCAGCAAGAGTGACCCGCCGGGTACGCCCGATGCACCGCAGGCAGACAGGGCCGCAACGACGCTCAACAGCAAGGCCGTCGGCATGTCGACCTCTATGCCGAGCGTGTGCACGGCCGCGAGCGTCAACACGGTGATCGTAATCGCGGCACCACCCATGTTGATTGTCGCGCCGAGCGGAATCGACACGGCATAGGTGTCTTCTTCGAGTTCAAGGCGATCGCAAAGCGAGAGATTGACCGGAATGTTGGCGGCAGACGATCGCGTGAAGAACGCGACCATGCCGCTCTCTCGTAACGCCGTGAAGACGATGGGGTAAGGATTCTTGCGTGTCTTGACCCAGACGATGAACGGATTCGCGATCAGCGCCACCGCGATCATGCAACCCAGCAGAATCGTCAGAATCCGCGCGTAGCTGCCGAGCACACCGAGCCCACCTTCGGCCAGGTTGCCGGCAACGAGACCGAAAATGCCCACGGGCGCCAACCGCACAACGACGCGTACGATCTTCGTAATTGCGTCGGAAAGATCGTGCAGTGCCGTGCGGGTGGTATCGGCAGCATGGTGCAGGAACACACCGAGCAAAACGCCCCAGACAAGGATGCCGATGTAGTTGGCCGTCAGCATCGCATTGATCGGATTGTCCACAAGTCTGCGCAACAGCGCGCCGAGAACCTCGTTGATTCCTTGTGGCGCAGATTGCGAAAGCTCGGTGACCTGCAGTGCCAGAGTCGTCGGAAACAACGTGCTAACGATGACGGCTAACAACGCCGCTGCGACCGTGCCGACCAGATACATAATGACAATCGGGCGCATCTGTGCGGTATGGCTGGCCTTGCGATTGGCAATTGCTGAGGCAACCAGCACGAGGACGAGAACCGGCGCTACGGCCTTCAATGCAGAGACGAACATTGTCCCGAGCAACATTGCGGACTTGGCCGTTTGGGGAGAGATCATTGCCAATGCGATGCCGAGGGCGACCCCGACGGCAATTTGCAGCACGAGGCTGCCGGACATGATGCGATTTATTATTGTTGGAGTGCTCATGCGGCCCAACCGGAAAAAAAGCGATAGTAACTGATTAAAAAAAAAGCGGCTTCTCGCGAAACCGCTTTTTTCCAAACCTACGTAAGCACGTGGTCCTGGCCCCCTGATTCCCCCGCCAAGTCGTACCCTGAAGGTGTCAGTTTTCGGCAATGCAGTCGATCTGTTGTGGAAAGACTACGTTTGCTGGAGGTAAAATTCGCAGAAATATCGCCTAATGTCAATCCTTTAGACGAACTTTAGGTTATTAGACAACAGATCTGTTGTTTTTGTGGTACAGGCGCAACAAAATGAGCATGCCGGGATTCCGTGCAAAATCAACGCCTAACGCCGCCCGGGCGCGTTTTCGTCCCGGACCGGGTTTGCCAGAACCCCGATATGGGAAATTTCGACTTCAACGCGATCGCCATGGGCCAGCCATACCGGCGGCCTGCGAGCGGCACCGACGCCGCCGGGAGTCCCGGTGGCGATGACATCTCCGCGTTTCAATGTCGTGAACGTGGAGCAGTATTCGATCAAGGCCGGGACGTCGAACACGAGATCCGCAACCCGGGCCTGCTGCATGACCTCACCGTTGACGCGAGTAGTGAGCTCCAGCACCGAAGGATCGGGAATCTCGCTGGCCGGCACTAACGGTCCGAGCGCACCACTGCGATTGAAGTTTTTACCCGGCGTGAACTGCGTGGTGTGTCGCTGCCAGTCACGCACTGAGCCATCCATGAAACAGGAGTAACCGGCGACGTAGTCGAGCGCCGCCGCTCGCGATACCCGGTGTGCATCACGACCGATAATGACCGCCAATTCGCCCTCAAAGTCGAATTGCTCGGACACCGCGGGCCTGATGATCGGCTCCCCGTCGCCCACCAGGCTTTCAGGAAAGCGAACGAATACCACGGGGTAGTCGGGTACCTCGCGACCCATCTCCTCGATGTGCGGGCGGTAATTCACGCCAACACACAGGACCCTGCCAATCTTGTCTGCCGTCATCGTAACGCCGATGGTATCGTGTGCTGCTCGACAACACGAATCAGAGGAATTCGGTCAAATGAGACGACTGCTCGCCCTTGCCACGCTGTTTTTCGTAACGCCGGCTATGGCCAACACAGCCATTTATAACGTGAATGGCTATACGTCGACGAACGACGGCGTACAGCAGTTTTCGGTACTGGTGTTCGATGTGTCGGGCAAAGTCGTTGCCACCGGCGATGACCAACTGCTGGAGCAAGGCACGTACCTCGCGAAGATCGACGGCGAGGGCCGCACCTTGCTGCCGGGCCTGACCGATGCCCACGCTCACGTCGCTGGCCTCGGGTTTCTCAAGACCAGCCTCGACCTGACCGGAGTCCCAAGTGTCGACGATGCAGTCTATCGCATTGCGAAGTACGCACAGGACAGGCCGCATGTTCGCTGGATTACGGGGCGCGGGTGGAACCAGGTAGTCTGGCCGGTAAAGGAGTTTCCGGGCGCCGCAGATATCGATACGGCGGTTAGCGACCGCCCGGTCTGGCTGCGCCGTATTGACGGTCATGCAGGTTGGGCTAACACTGCCGCAATGCAGCTCGCAGGCGTCGATGCGGATACGCCGGACCCGGTCGGTGGCAAGATTGTTCGTGACGACAACGGCCGGGCGACGGGCATCTTCATCGACAAGGCGATGGGTCTGGTCGAGGCGCAGGTTCCGCAGCCGAACAGAGAAGAAGTCCGCGCCGCAATTGGTGCTGCAATCGACACGCTGCTGTCCGAAGGCATGACCAGTGTGCACGACGCGGGTATCAGTATCATGAACGCCGAGATCTATTTGTCGATGGCCGATGACAACGAGCTCGGCATGCGTATCTACGCCATGACTGGTGGCGCGGGGGACGTACTCGATGCCATAGGCGAGCCTATCGTCGCGTACGGCAATGACCACCTCGACATAGCCTCCGTCAAGCTCTACAGCGATGGTGCGCTCGGCAGCCGCGGCGCTGCAATGATCGAACCTTACTCTGACGACGTGGAGAATCGCGGGCTCGCATTCTGGACACAGGATGAGCTCGACGCGATGGTCAGGAAAGCAAACGGTATGGGGTTCCAGGTCGGCATTCACGCGATCGGCGATCTCGGCAATCGCATGGCGCTCGATGCGTTCGAACGTGTCCAGGACGGAAGACCGTCGCTACTTCGCAATCGCATCGAGCACTCGCAGATCATCGCGCTTGATGACATCCCGCGCTTTGCTGAACTTGGCGTCATCGCCTCGATGCAGGCAACGCACGCGACCAGCGACAAGAACATGGCCGAGGACCGTGTCGGTCCCGAGCGCATCAAGGGCGGCTATGCCTGGCGCCGCTTGCTCGACACGGGCGCCGTTATCGCGAATGGCTCGGACTTTCCGGTTGAGCTGTCCAACCCGTTTCACGGCCTGTACGCGTCGGTCACGCGACAGGACCGAGACGGTGAGCCGGCCGGCGGCTGGTACGCGGACCAGGCACTGACACGCTCCGAGGCACTGCATTCATTCACGCTCGCAGCGGCGTATGCGGCACGCCAGGAAGACCGGCTCGGCAGCCTTGAACCCGGCAAATGGGCCGATTTCATTGTCATCGACCGCGACTACTTTGAGATCCCCGCTGCCGAGATCGATGACATCGTCGTTCTGGAAACCTGGGTCGCCGGCGAGCGGGTTTACCTGCGGGAGGCGCAGCAATGATCGTGGAACAGGTCTGGACCGGCAATTCCTATCGAAACTTCAACTATCTCGTCGCGTGCCCCGAGACTGGCGAAGCACTGGCGATCGACCCGCTCGACTTCGGGAAGTGCCTGACTGTTGCAAAAGATCGTGGCTGGGCGATTACGCAAATCCTCAATACACATGAACACCCCGACCACACGGGAGGCAACAAAGGCGTGGTCAGTGCCACCGGGGCCAGGATCATCGCGCACAAGGATGCCGGTCAACGAATTGCGAACGTGGACCGAGGTGTTGGTGCGGGTGATGTCGTCAAAGTGGGTAGAACCGTTGAACTCGAGTGCCTCGACACCCCCGGCCACACGATGTGCCACATCTGCCTGCTGTCTCATACCGATCAGCCGGCGCTGTTCAGCGGCGATACGTTGTTCAACGCAGGGGCCGGCAATTGCCACAATGGCGGCCATCCGGAAGAACTGTACGAGACCTTCAGTAAGCAGCTCGAGCAGCTGGGCGAGAGCACTTTGCTGTACCCGGGTCACGATTACCTGGTCAACAACCTGGCGTTCACACTCGATCGGGAGCCGGACAACGGAGTTGCGCAAGCCATGCTCGAGAAATATCGCAATCAGGACCCTGACGACGCGCTCGTAACGACGCTGGCGCAGGAACGGGAGATAAACACGTTCTTCCGGCTGCAGAGCCCCTCCGTGGTCGCCAGGCTCGCCGAGGAGTTTCCGGAACTTGGCGACAAGCCGGACCCGAAGTCCGTGTTCCTCAAGCTGCGCGAGCTGCGCAACAGCTGGTAGTTCTCATAGCGCTATCCCTGCCGCAGCACGCTCCAGCTCCGCCGCGTCCGCATCGGGACGCGCCGCCAGCCACAGCCAGTAAAGCGCGCGATAGAGCAACTGCTGCTCGGCAAGCTTGTTGCGCCAGCGCTCGCCGTCACCGCCGAAGTATGCGTCGAGCATGCGAAGCGCGAGACGATCGGACAGCTGGTGGTGCTCGATCACCGTGGCGAGATCGAACATCGGGTCGTTATCGCAGGCGTACTCCCAATCGAGGAACATCACGTCCGGCGTGGCAATGATGTTCGCCGCGACGAGATCGTTGTGACAACAACACAGGTTATGTGGCTGACGCATCGATTCGATCACCTGCCTGCACCGCGCCACGAACGGCATTTCCTGGCTGTCGATCCGTGCCGCGTAGCGCTGTGCCGCGATGGTTGCATCGAACGACCGGCCTGAGAGCGGCAGTGCATGAAGACGACGCAGCGCTGCCGCCACGCGCTCGATGTTGTCGTCGCGTTCGAGGCACGCCGGCTCCCATACTTCGCCGACGACGTACTCGGTCAACAACGCAGTTTCGTCCGCGTACAAAACGACGGCAGCCAAACCGCCGGCCGCGGCCTGCACCTGGATTGCCGCTTCGTCAATTCGTGAGCCATGCGGCGCGCCGCGCGTCTTGTCGTCGACTTTGAGTACGGCCCGTTTGCCTTGGTGCTCGATCAGCCAGGACCGGTTGGTCAGCCCGCCTTGTAATTCGCGCGCTGTCGCGCCCTCCCAGCCCGGCACGCTTTCGAGAATAGCCTCCGGCGTGCGCATGCTCATGCTGTCTGCCCGTGCAACGAACGCGTCCAGCTGGCCAAACCGACTGGAATGAGCGCGATGTAGAAGACGAACAGACCCGCTGTCCATTCAAGATCGCGCGACCAGTAGAGGAATACGTAAATCGCGTCGATGACCAGCCAATACCACCAATTCTCGAGCACCTTGCGCGCAACGAGGAATGTTGCCCAGATTGCAGCCCAAGTTGTCAGCGCATCCAGGTAGGGAAACGCGGCATCCGTGCGCGTCGCGAGGAGATAGCCATTGCCCGATGCGATTGCGACAATCACCGCCAGAGCAATGCCATGGGTAGCAAGTGGCCAGCGCACGACGGGTCTTTCGTCGCCGTTGCTGCGGCCCGAAACCCAGACGTACCAACCGTACAGGGCCATACCGAAATAGAAGACCTGCAGGCCCATATCCATGTACAGCTTGGCCGTGAAAGTGAGCCATACGTAACACGCCGTGCTGACTCCGGCGCAGAACCAGCACCAGATATTCTCGCGAATGACGAGAATCAGGTATCCGACCGCCATCGCAATCGCGACAAGCTCCAGCGGATTCACTGACCCGGGTTGTTGAACATCTTGATCACGAACACGCCCTTGGGAATCCGTTCGAACGTGGCACCGATTTCCTGCTTGAGTGCGTCCATGACGATGTCGAAATCGCCAACGACCTGCGTACTCATCGCGTTAGTCCAGATTTCCAGTTCCGCGTGTTCGTTCAGCCGGTCAATGACGTCCTTGACCGGCGGAATGAACTCGGCATCGAGCGGGTAAAGGCTGATATCGACGGCAACTTTCATCAGTAGAATCTCCTCTCGAGTGTGACCCCGATCTGCCTTGGATCGCCGAGCCGCGTGTAAAGCGTACTCGGAAAGTCCGGCGGCTCGTTGCCAAAATAGAACCCTCGCACGGCGTACTCTTCGTCCGTCAGATTGCGGCCCCAGACGTGCACAACCCAGTGGTCACCTTCGAATCCGGCGCGAGCGTGCAGCAACTCGTAGGCTTGCGACGCCTGGTTGTGGCTGACGTCGAAGAAAAACTCGTCACGTGCGGTGGCGTCGACACGCGCGAAAAAGCCCCGTTCATTTCGCCAGACAGCGCCGGCAGCGAGGGTGTACCGAGGCGCGTGCGCCTGATCACGACCTTCGAGCCAGGGAAACTCGGTTATCGACCCCGAGAAACCGCCGAACAGCAGACCGACGTTCGCATACAGTTCAATGGCATCGCTCGCAATCCAGCGAAGATCGGTTTCCACGCCATAGCTACGCGCGCCGCCGACGTTGACCGTGGCGAAACCAAACGATGCGGGGTCATTGGGCACGAGCTGGAATGACGCACGGACCTGCTGGTCTTCGCGCCACGAATGGAAAACCGCCGCATTGATTAACAGCGTATCGTCGAACAGCGCCGACTTTAGCCCCGTCTCGACCGTCCACATCGCCTCATCGTCGAAGAACCGCCAGTTATCGGGCACGACGCCGAGATTGAAGCCGCCGGCCTTGTAGCCACGAGAAATCGAGGCGAAACTCGTGGTGTTGTCGCTCAGGTCATGACTGATACTGATCTCTCCGCCCCACAGCGAATCCGACGGGCCTGAGGCGAAGCCGTCGGTATCCGCGTAGTCGGTCGTGCGGCGCTCAATGCGCAGTCCGGCCGTAAGCCGCGTCGCTGCCCCAAGTTCCCGGTCGTACTGGCCGAACAGAGCGACATTGGTCGATTCGTATTCGCTGTCGAAGGGATAGTCGAGGCTGTCGGCGAAGTTGTAGCCCGGATCGAAATACTCGCCCTGGTTCAACGTGGCGAGGTCCTCACGAAGATTCAATGCGTAAACCCCGAACAGCCAGCTGTCCGTCACAAAACGAAATTCCTGGCTGACGGTATCGCGTTCGCGGTCGCTCGTCGAAATATAGTCGTAGAGAACCGGAGACCAGCTATCGTCATTGCCCCAGTCCGCATCGAAACCAAAGTCGATAGTTGACGTGGCGATCGACGTTATTGAGGTTAGCGCTCCGACGCCAACGTCGTCCCAGTCGAAACGCAGCGACGCACCGATACTCTCCTGCGCATCCGTGCCCGGCTTGTCCGACAACACGGTGTACGAATTATCGAGAGCGAAGGCGTCGTAGCCGTTGTCGACATTGGCATAAACGAGTGACAGACGACCCGACCAGTCAGCGGCGGGATCCAATTCGAGCCCAAAACGCAGTGTGCTCTCGTCACGCCTGTTCGTGTCGTCGCGACCGAGGAACGCGTTGTCGCGAAAGCCATTGCTTTCATGGTTATGGGCACTAAAACGGAACAACACTCTCTCGCTGTCGTCGAGACTGCCGCCGAACGCGACACCAACGGAGCGTGCATCGTCTTCGCCTAGCATGACCTGCAAGCGACCATTGCGCTCCGCCGATGGTGCCGTGCTGCGCAGGTACACGAGCCCGCCGAGGGCATTCGCACCGTAGCGACTGCCCTGCGAACCGCGCAGTACCTCGATCGACTCCACATCGAACAGCGTGGCGACGGTACCGATGCCACTGAAGTCGATGTCGTCGATAAGGAAACCGACAGACGGATTTGGCGCGCCCTGGTATTGCTCGAGCTCGCCGACGCCGCGAATCTGGAAATAGCGCGCACGATGCCCGTCGCCCGACCAATTCAGATTCGGCACGACGTTGACGAGTTCCTCAAAGTGCTGGGTCGAGGCCTGCTCAATGAACTCAGCATCGATGATGCTGACACTGCCTGCGATCTCGCTGGCGGGCCTTTCGCGGAAATCGGCCTTGACGACGATTTCGTCAATGGTCTCCTCGGCTTCGGCAGCAACCGAAAGGCAAACAAGGAGAAGCGCAAACACGATTTGCGCCAGGGATTGGTTTTTCATGATGCCCTTCCTACGCCGGCATTAACCGGATCAGGTTCTAAGGGTTCCCGTTACGGATCTCAGGCCTTGCGGCCACCCCTGTGGTGGCAGAATTCTACACCTTTTTGAGCCGCGCTATCAGGCTCGACGTATCCCAGCGATTGCCGCCCAGCGCCTGCACCTCCGCATAGTAGCGATCCACGAGTTCGGTAAGCTCGAGCCGGGCGCCATTGCGACGTGCTTCGTCAAGTGTCAGGCCAAGGTCTTTGCGCATCCAGTCGACGGCAAATCCGAAATCGAAATCCCCGGCCAGCATCGATTCCCAGCGATTCTCCATTTGCCACGACTGGGCGGCGCCCTGGGAAATCGAATCGATAACCGCGGCCGCATCCAATCCGGCACAATCCGCAAAATGCAGACCCTCGGCAAGACCCTGCACGATGCCTGCAATGCAGATCTGATTCACCATTTTGGCCAATTGACCGGAACCCACCGGCCCAATCAGCCTGGAAGCTTTGGCGTAACAGTCGATCACCGGCTCTGCCCGTTCGAACACGTCGGCATCGCCACCGATCATGACGGTGAGTTGGCCGTTTTCCGCACCCGCCTGGCCACCTGACACCGGGGCATCGAGAAATCCTGTATCGCGCCCTGCGGCGAGCTCATACAGCTCCCGTGCCAGTGTCGCCGATGCAGTCGTATGGTCGACAATTATTCCGCCGGGGCCTATCCCCTCGAGCGCGCCGGCGTCTCCAAGCACTACCTCACGCACATCGTTGTCATTGCCAACGCACACGAAGACAATATCGGCGCCGGCGGCGGCGTCCTTTGGCGTGCCGGCACTCTTCCCTCCATACTCGCGGACCCAGGCGTCGGCCCTGGCCTGAGTGCGATTGAAAACGACGGTTTCGTGACCACCTCGGGCCAGGTAGCCTGCCATTGGGTAGCCCATCACCCCAAGGCCGATAAATGCGACACGCATGGCCCTAAGCCGCGTCCTTCTTTGGCGACTTGCTCTTCTTGCGCGGATCGATGCCCAGCGAGCGCGAAATGATCTCCTTCATGATCTCGGACGTGCCGGCATAGATTCGGGACACCCGTGCTGACGCATGACGGCGGCAAACCTCGTATTCCATCATGTATCCATTTCCGCCATGCAACTGGACGCACTCGTCGGTAATTCGGTTCTCCATCTCGCTCGTCCAGAGCTTCGCCTTTGCAGCATCCTCCGCAGTCAGCCGGCCTTTGTTGTGCTCTTCGACACAGCGATCGACAAATGCGCCGGCGACATCGAGCTCAGTCTGCATTTCGGCAAGCTTGAAGCGCGTGTTCTGAAAATCGGCTATCGGTTTGCCGAACACCTTGCGGTCCTGCACATACTCGAGCGTGGCGTCGAATGCTGCCTGCGCATTGGCGAGGAAACCGACCGACACGATGAGGCGCTCTTCTGCAAGGCCATGCATCAGGTGGTAAAAACCGCGATTGAGTTCTCCGAGCAGATTCTCTTTGGGGACTTTGACGTTGTTGAAGAACAGCTCGGCAGTGTCCTGGCTTTTGAGACCCATTTTGTCGAGGTTCTTGCCGCGCTCGAAGCCGGCCATGCCACGCTCGACGACGAACAATGACAGACCACGGCTGCCGCCGCTGTCGGTTCGCGCGGCGACAATCACCAGGTCGGCGAGAATGCCGTTCGAGATAAACGTCTTCGACCCATTCAGCAGGAAGTGATCGCCCTTGTCCTCCGCTTTCGCGCGAATGCCGGAAAGGTCACTGCCCGTGCCGGGCTCGGTCATGGCTATCGCGAGAATGTGCTCACCGCTGACGCACTTCGGCAACCAGCGTTGTTTTTGTTCCTCTGTCCCGAACGTACCAATGTAGGGGGCGACGAGGCGGCTGTGCAGCGTGAAGAATGCGCCGATATCGCCGAAGCGCGTCGTTTCTTCCATGACGATCTGTTCGTAACGAAAATCGTCCATGCCGATGCCGCCGTATTCCTCCGGCACCCACATGCAAAGCAGGCCCATCTCACCGGCTTTCAGGAACGCTTCGCGATCGACCATACCTTGTTCGTTCCAGCGCTCCTCGTGTGGCCCGATTTCGTTCTTCATGAAACTCCGCACGGAATCACGGAACATCTCATGTTCTTCATCAAAAATACTTCTATCCATCGGCGCTTTCTCGAGATTGTGTTCTTACTTGCCCTGGAAATTGGGCTCGCGTTTTTCAAAAAACGCGTTGATGCCTTCCTGGTTGTCGTCGCTACCAAGCAGCTCACCCTGCAGCTTCGCTTCCAGGTCGTAGGACGAGGCCCAGTCGTTGTCGGCGGCGAAGCGCATAACCTCCTTGGTGGCCGCCAGCGACAATGGCGCCCTCTTTGCCAGCGACTGCGCCCACTCCAGCGCCGTGGACTGCAGTTCTTCCGCGGGCACCGCCTTATTGACGAGGCCCAGTTCGACACATCGTTGCGCGGGAATGCGCTCTGATTCGACGCTGAGCTGGAAAGCGCGACGATAGCCGAGCTGCCGGACCAGCATCCAGTTGAGCCCACCGTCCGGAACCAGCGAAATCGTCGTAAATGGCGAAAGCAGGAAGGCATTGTCCGCCATAAGCACGAGGTCGCACTGCATCGCCATCGAAAATCCGATTCCGGCGGCCGAGCCGGGAACGGCCGCAATTACAGGTTTCGGGATGCTCGCGATCGCTTCTTGGATAGGGCGATATTCTGTCTGCAAGATCGTCTCCACGTCGCGCTCGATGCCGGCCTTGAGATCGGCACCGGCGGAAAACGACCGACCTTCGCCGGTGAACACGACGACGCGAACCGAGTCGTCGTCGCGCGCCCGGGCAAATTCCTCGACCACGGCTGCCCGCAGCGCCGTATCGAACGCGTTCATGCTATCCGGCCGGTTCAAGGTAATCACGGCGACCGCGCCGTGTTGCTCGTACCTGACAATCTCGCTCACAAACAGTCTCCTTTACATGTTGCGGCGGTACTCACCGCCCACGGCGTACAGCGCCCCCGATATCTGGCCCAGTGAGTTGGACTTGACGGTTTCCATGAGTTCCGCAAACAGGTTGCCGCGTTCGCGGGCGATTTGTTGCAGACTCTCGAGAGCCGGCTCGCCCGACTCGGCATGGGTCGCCTGGAATGCGCGTACGTTGCGAATCTGGTCCGCCTTTTCACCTTCGGTCGAACGAATCAGCTCGAGGTCGTGAACCTCGTCTTCCTGTCCTTCCTTCGGCAGGAAAGTATTGACTCCGATAAGCGGCAACGAACCGTCGTGCTTCTTGCTTTCGTAGTACAGGCTCTCTTCCTGGATCTTGCCGCGCTGGTACATCGTATCCATGGCGCCGAGCACGCCACCACGTTCGGATATGCGTTCGAATTCCTGGTACACCGCCTCTTCGACAAGATCCGTCAGTTCGTCGATGATGAACGACCCCTGCCACGGGTTTTCGCAGAAGTTCAGGCCCAGCTCCTGCGAGATGATCATCTGAATCGCGACGGCCCGCCTTACCGATTGCTCGGTCGGCGTGGTGATCGCCTCGTCAAATGCGTTGGTGTGCAGGCTGTTGCAGTTGTCGAACAACGCGTACAACGCCTGCAGCGTAGTGCGTATATCGTTGAAGCTGATTTCCTGGGCATGCAGGCTGCGGCCCGACGTTTGCACGTGATACTTGAGCATCTGCGACCGCGAGCTCGCACCGTAGCGTTCGCGCATGGCGCGCGCCCATATCCGACGCGCGACCCGGCCAATTACCGTGTATTCGGGATCCATGCCGTTCGAGAAGAAGAAACTCAGGTTTGGCGCGAATTCGTCGATGTCCATGCCACGCGCCAGGTAGTACTCGACAATCGTGAAACCATTGGAAAGGGTAAACGCGAGCTGGCTAATCGGGTTCGCCCCTGCCTCTGCGATGTGATAGCCGCTAATCGAGATGCTGTAGTAGTTGCGGACGTTGTTCTCGATGAAATATTGCTGCACATCGCCCATCATCTTCATCGCGAACTCGGTCGAGAATATGCAGGTATTCTGCGCCTGGTCTTCCTTCAGTATGTCCGCCTGGACTGTGCCACGCACCGTGGCAAGCGTCTCCGTCTTGATGCGCTGATAGGTCTCGGCATCGACAGCGAGTTCGCCCGAAACACCCAGAAGGCCGAGCCCAAGGCCGTCATTGCCTTCGGGCAGCCTGCCTTCATAGCGCGGTCGCTCCCGGTTCTCGAAGTAGGCGTCGATTTTCCTCGCCGCCTCGTCCCAGCCGCCGGTTTCGCGCAGGTGTTTTTCGACCTGCTGGTCGATCGCCGTGTTCATGAAGAATGCAAGAATCATCGGTGCCGGACCGTTGATCGTCATCGAGACCGATGTCGTCGGCGCACACAGATCGAATCCCGAATAGAGCTTCTTCATGTCGTCGACGGTTGCAATCGAGACTCCGGAATTGCCGACCTTGCCGTAGATATCCGGCCGCTCGTGCGGGTCTTCGCCATACAAGGTGACTGAATCGAATGCCGTTGACAGGCGCGCGGCCGGCTGGCCAAGTGACAGGTAGTGGAAGCGGCGATTCGTGCGCTCAGGCGTACCCTCGCCTGCAAACATGCGTGTCGGATCCTCGCCGAGGCGGCGATACGGATACACGCCGCCGGTATAGGGATAGGCACCGGGCAGGTTTTCTTTCTTGAGAAAGCGCAGCTGTTCGCCCCAGTCCTCGAAATCGGGCGCCGCAATCTTCGGAATCTTCTGGTGACTGAGGCTCTCGCGGTAGTTGTTGCCCGTAATCTCGCGGCCACGCACCGTATAGCTGTAGCGTTCCGTGCGCACGCCGTCCCGGCGCGCCGGCCAATCGCGCAACAGTTGCAGCGAGTCCGTCGTCAGGTCGGCTATGGCTTCCTGGTAGCGTTGTCGCAACACGGCGAGGCTGCGGTCTTCAGATTCTGTCAACGCGTCTGACTGATAGGGATCGAGCGCCGCGGGCAGTTCAGGGTCTTCGAGCAGTCGCAACGACTCAAATACGTGCTGCGCACGGCTCGCAATTTCCGCCTGCGATTCGACGCGCGCGTTGATACTGCGACCCTGCTCGGCAATCTCGGCAAGATAGCGAACGCGTGCACCGGGAATCATAGCTGTGGATCGTGGCTCACGGATAGACGTGTCGATATCCGGCGTCCAATCCGCAGCATCAAGTCCGGCCTTCTCGACGACGCGTCGACACAGCTCGGCAAACATCCAGCTTACGCCGGGATCGTTGAACTGGCTCGCAATGGTCGGATATACCGGCACATCGTCGTCCGGCAAGTCGAACTGCAGATGATTGCGCTTCCACTGCTTGCGCACATCGCGCAATGCGTCTTCGGCCCCGCGTTTGTCATACTTGTTGAGAACGACAAGATCCGCGAAGTCGAGCATGTCGATCTTTTCAAGCTGACTAGCCGCTCCATACTCGCTCGTCATCACGTAGACGGAGTAATCGACCATGTCGACGATTTCGCTGTCGCTCTGGCCGATACCGGCTGTCTCAACGATGACGAGATCGAATCCCTGTGCTTTGAGAAACGCGATGTGATCCCCCAGCATCTCGCTCGTTGCGAGGTGTTGCCTGCGGGTTGCAATCGAGCGCATGTAGATGCGCTCGGAGCGCAACGAGTTCATGCGAATTCGGTCGCCCAGCAGAGCGCCGCCGGTGCGGCGGCGGGTCGGATCGACAGCGAGCACGGCGATGCGTTTGGCAGGGAAACTTGCAAGAAATCGATTGAGGATCTCGTCCGTCACGCTGCTCTTGCCGGCGCCTCCCGTGCCGGTTATGCCGACGACGGGTACGCGGCCGGCTTTGACCTGCCACGTTTTGCGCCGCGCCGCGAGTTCGGCTTCGTCAAACACTCCTTCCTCAATCGCCGAAATCATGGCCGCGATGTCGACAGCAGAATCCGAGCTGCTCGGTGGCCGGGTCGCGCGCCGACCGGACTGTGTCCGCTCGACGAGATCGCGAATCATCGCTTCGAGCCCAAGCTCCATACCGTCGTGGGGGTGGTAGATACGCTCAACGCCATACTCCATCAGCGCCCGAATTTCCTCGGGCGTGATCGTGCCGCCGCCACCACCGAACACCTTGATATGCCCGGCATCGAGCTCGCGCAGGCGATCCACCATGTAACGGAAGTATTCGTTGTGTCCGCCCTGGTAGGAGCTGACCGCGATGCCGTCGGCGTCTTCCTGGATAGCGGCACGCACTATGTCGTCTACACTGCGGTTGTGGCCGAGATGCACTACTTCGGCGCCCTGCGCCTGGATCAGGCGGCGCATGATGTTGATAGCGGCGTCGTGTCCGTCAAACAGCGACGCGGCGGTCACAAAGCGAAGTGGCGACGACGTACTGCTGCCTGCAGCGCCCGGCAAATCGTTGGCTGCCGTACTCATACGAAAACCCTGAGAAAAATTTTAATCTGGATTAAAATAATGCAGAATGGACCAGGACTCAAGGGAAACGCCCGCAATTCATGGCCAGGAAAGCGTCTGAAACCCGCTGGGAGCTGCAAAAAGACCGCATGTTGCGCGCGGCAGCCCGGTGTTTTAACGAAAAAGGCTACAGCGGCAGTTCCCTCAAGGACGTCGCCAACGTTCTGGGGCTCACCGATGCGGCCCTTTACTACTACGTGCGCAACAAGGAAGAACTGGTCTATCTCTGCTATCTGCGTGCGGGCGATGTCGGCCGGGAAGCACTCGATCGTGCAATCGCCGAGGGATTAAACGGGCTCGATACGGTCCGGCTCTACCTTCGTTACCACCTGGAAGTTATGACGGGCGAGCGGGGTCCAATCGCAATCATGTCGGAGATACCGTCACTCAAATCCGATCATCGCGATGAGATTCTCGAGATTTCGCGCCGGCACAGCGCGCGTTTCGAAGCCGTCCTCGAGCGCGGCATCGAAGACGGCAGCATCGCTCCGTGCGACGTGCGCATGACCGGCAACGCCATCATGGGGTCGTTGAACTGGGTACCGAAGTGGTTCCACGGCGATGCCACGATCGGCGAGAAGATTGTGGATGAATTTCCGGCAATTCTGAGTGCCGGCCTGACGCCCTGAAATCCGGACTAACGGGAATCGACGAAGACGTCGCCGTCGTCATCCACGACAGACAGGTAGTCGTTGATGCGTTCCCACAGCTCGTCGATTTGCTCTCTCGAGAGGTCCGCATCGAGCTCGTCGATATCGAGCCGCGTTGTCACGAAATCCAGCCGCGTCTGCGCGATATCTCGAATGCGGCTTTCATAGTGAGCGGCAGAGATCGGAATACCGGTCTGCGGATCGATAATCATTACCGGGCTGCTCGAGCCACCGAGACGTGAACCCGTGGTGCTGGCGTTGAGTCGCTTGAGGTCGCCGAGCATCATATTCATGACAAGAACAACGTCGCTGAGCTCCTGGCGCAGCCCGATGTACAGCTCGTCGGAACGCGCCCGCTGCTCGTCGTTCATCGTGCGCATCAGTTGGTCACGCACCGCAATGAATTCTTCCACCTTACGCTCGGCCGCAAGTCGGTACCAGGCAGACGCGAGAACGGCATCGGAAGGAGCGCCCTGCCCCATAAGGTACATGTAACCGGTCATGTACTGGGCGTACTTGTCGCCGGTAATTGCGAGTTCCTTTTCGTAGATGAACAGCGCGCGCTTGAAGTCGCCGCGATCATATAGTGACTCGGCTTTGGACTGGCTCCGTAACGTCTTGGAATCGATCGGGCCGGTCGGGTATTCGGCCCACTGCGAGAACGCGCCGCCCGCGAGAACAAAAAGAAGACCAAAGGTCATGCCAATACGAGCGATCAAATCAATCCTTTGCCAACCGTTTCAGGACACTTTTTTTGAGGCGTCACCGGGCGCAAAGTTCCTCCAATTAACGCGATTCAGTCCGCAAATTCAGGCTTGCGGCGCTGTATGTTGGCGAGCGCCGCTTCGCGCTGATTGACGGACCCCAGCAAGCTTGCCTGAATTTGTGCCTCGAGGGCCAGCGCCGCCGCCTCAGACAGGCTCCAGGCCTCGTTTACAAGCCGCTTCACGCCCCGGATAGCCTCGGGAGAGCGCTCTGCGCAGGCCCTTGCGGCCGCTCTGGCCGCCGCGAGCGGCTCATCTTCGATACGGGTCAGCATGCCGAGTTCGAGAGCTTCCGCGGCATCGAAGACACGTCCCGTCCACGCGAGTTCCTTGATGCGATCGGGGGGCACAATACCACGCAAAGTCGTGCTGATCGCCATATCGGGAATCAAACCCCACCTGGATTCCATGATCGACAGCTGCGTTTCCGGCGCCGCGAAGCGCAAATCTGCACCCATTGCGATCTGAAACCCGCCGCCGAACGTCACGCCACGCAGTGCACAGATGACCGGCACGGGCAGTTCACGCCAGGCGTAGCCGGCACGTTGGGCGAGGTTCGCGACGGAATTCGGCACGGGACTCAGCAACGTTTTCACGGCTTCGGGGCCACCCTCCGTGAACGTGCTAACGTCTATGCCGGCGCAAAAATTCTCGCCCGCACCGTGCAGAACTACCGCACGTATACCCCGCTCCTCCTGCAGTCGCCGCGCCGCATCGTCGAGCGACTGGAACATCGCGATATCCAGCGCGTTCATCTTGTCGGGCCGGTCGAGCATGACCTCGGCCACATGCTCTTCTATGCGGATACTGACGCGTTCTGACATTGACGCTACCTCTTCAAACTCTCAACGTGCATTTGCCGTTGCGCAAGACGATCTCGTCGCGCTCCTTGACCGTGCAGCTGAAGCTGACGACGTTGCCGTCCTGCCACATATCGGTCGTAATCGTATCTCCGGGCATCACCGGCGCAGAGAAGCGCGCGTCGAACTGCTCGATCAGTGTGTAGTCGTAGTCACAGATCGTCTGCAGAATAGCCTTGCACGCAACGCCGAACGTGCACAGACCGTGCAGGATCGGCCTGTCGTATCCGACGGTCCGTGCACGCGCCGGATCTGCGTGCAGCGGGTTGCGATCGCCGGTCAGGCGATAGAGCAATGCCTGGTTGGCCCGGGTCACGATATCGCAGCTCAGGTCGGGTTCGCGGCGCGGCACGCGATGTGGCGGGATACCTTTGCCGCGCGGCCCGCCAAAGCCACCGTCGCCGCGCGCAACAATCGTGCATCCCATGGTGAACAACACGGTGTCATCGCTCGCAAGCCGACCTTCGGCCTCGAGCAGAACGAGCGCGCCAAGCTTCGGGCCACGGTCAAATGCGTCAACGACTCGCTTGTTGATCTTTAGGTCGGCGGCAGGCGGCAATGGGCGATACAACGTCAGGCGTTGCTCGGAATGCAGTATCTGGCTGTAGTCCCAGCCCAACCCCTTCGGGAACATGTCGGGCACGAGCACGGTTGCCAGGGTGGGCACAGTCCTGAGCGGCTGCCCCTGCTCGTAAACATAGGGTAATTCTCGTGTGTCGACAGGGTCGCGCCCCATACCAATGGCGAGCGAATACAACATCGCGTCGGCATCGGTATAGCTAAACGGCAGGTCGAGCTCGACCGTCGACAGGAGTTTGTCGTATTCAAGGGGCATCAGTCATCCGTGCTTGCTGGCGTACGTCCAGCCCAAGTCTGCCAGCGGTTGCACGGCTTTCACAGCCTGCGCTGCATGGGCGCTCGCCGCCGTACCGTCCCGGACGCGCCCGGCGATACCTTGCAGGATGGCCGCGAGGCGAAAAAAATTGTACGCGGCACAGAAATCCCTGTCGGGAATTCCGTCGCGACCGGTGCGTTGGCAATACGTGTCCGTGTAGTCGTCGACCGCCGGTATGCCCAGCTCCGCCAGCGGCTTGTCGGCCAAGCCAACCGAGCCAATGCCAATTTCGGGCATTTGCCAGGCCATCAGGTGGTAGGTGAAATCGGCCAAAGGATGACCAATCGTCGAGAGCTCCCAATCAAGCACCGCGATGACCCGCGGTTCGGTTGGATGCAACACCATGTTGTCGAGACGATAGTCACCGTGAACGACACTCACCGAGTCATCAGCCGGAAGATTGTCGGGCAGCCAGTCGATAAGCCGATCCATCGAGTCAATCTGTCGCGTTTCCGAAGCGCGATATTGGCCCGTCCAGCGCGAGATCTGGCGCTCGAAGTAGTTGCCGGGAGCGCCGAAATCCTCGAGACCGACTGCCTTGTAATCGGTCGTGTGCAACCTCGCCAAGGTTGCATTGACGTCATCGTAGATCGCGGCACGCTCATCAGGCTCAAGTCCCGGCAGGTCAAGCGACCAGAAGATTCGCCCCTCGACGAATTCCATCACGTAGAAACTCGTGCCAATAATCCCGTCGTCCTCGCACAGGACGTAAGGTCGCGGCACGGGAAACCCCGAGCCGTACAAAGCACTTATGACACGGTACTCGCGGTCGACTGCGTGCGCGGATTTGAGAAGCTTGCCGGGCGGCTTGCGGCGCAGCACGTAGTTGCCTGACTCCGCTTTGAGAAGGTAAGTCGGATTGGACTGGCCACCGCGGAACTCTTCGACGGCCAGTGGGCCGCAAAAGTCGTCAACGTGGGACGTCAGGAACTCGGCGAGACGCGCCGCATCGAAGCGGTGCGCGTCGCGTACATCGCGGGTTCCCGTGTTTTGTGCCTGGCGATCGACCATGGCGGGAGAGTTTACCGTTACATGCGGAAAATGCCGAACGGCGTTTCGTCGCTTTGCGGCGAGTTCATGGCGGCCGACAGGCCATGGGCCAGCACAGAGCGCGTTTCGGCCGGATCGATGATGCCGTCGTCCCACAAACGACCACTCGAATAGTACGGATTGCCCTGGTTCTCGTACTGCGTGCGGATCATGTCCTCGAAGTCGGCTTTGTCCTTCTCGGGCCATTCCTCACCACGTTGCGCCAGGCCCTCTTCCCTGACCGTAGACAATACGAGTGCCGCCTGATCGCCACCCATGACCGAGATGCGCGCATTTGGCCACATCCACATCATCCGCGGGCTGTACGCCCGGCCGCACATCGCATAGTTTCCGGCACCGAATGAACCACCAACAACCACGGTGAACTTGGGAACCGTCGCAGTCGCTACGGCATTGACCATCTTGGCACCGTCTTTTGCGATACCGGCGTGTTCGACCCGCTTGCCGACCATGAACCCCGTGATGTTCTGCAGGAAGATAAGTGGCGTACGACGCCGATTGCAGAGCTGCACGAAATGTGCGCCTTTCTGAGCGGATTCCGGAAACAGGATACCGTTATTGGCGACAATGCCGACCGGGTAGCCGTCAATGTGAGCGAAGCCGCAGACGAGCGTCGCGCCATAGAGCTTCTTGAACTCATGAAACTCACTACCGTCGACAATGCGCGCGATTATTTCGCGGATGTCGTAAGGAAACCGGAACTCGCGAGAAACTATCCCATAGATGTCGTCAACGGGGTGCAGTGGCTCGCTTGGCGAACGCCGTTCGGCGCTCGAACGTCGCGGCAAGTTCAGGTTGGCAACGATATCGCGAGCAATCGTGAGGGCATGTTCATCGTTGTCTGCGAGATGATCGGTGACGCCGGACACGCGCGAATGCACACTGCCACCACCCAGGGTTTCGGCGTCGACAACTTCGCCGGTCGCGGCTTTGACGAGCGGCGGACCGCCAAGGAAGATCGTTCCCTGGTTCCTGACAATGATTGACTCGTCGCACATTGCGGGTACGTAGGCACCGCCGGCGGTGCAGGAGCCCATGACCACAGCAATCTGGGGAATGCCCTGCGCCGAGAGCCGTGCCTGGTTGTAGAAGATCCGGCCAAAGTGCTCGCGATCGGGAAACACCTCGTCCTGACGCGGCAAAAACGCGCCGCCCGAATCGACCAGGTAGATACAAGGCAGGCGATTCTCCTCAGCGATCTCCTGCGCGCGCAAGTGTTTCTTAACGGTCAACGGATAGTAGGTGCCGCCCTTAACCGTCGCGTCGTTGGCAACGATCATGCATTCCTTGCCATGAATGCGGCCGATGCCGGTGACAATGCCGGCACTCGGTACGTCATCGCTGTAAACCTGCCAGGCCGCCTGGCGTCCGACTTCCAGGAAATGCGCTCCCTCGTCGAGGAGCCTGGCAATGCGGTCACGCGCCAGCAACTTGCCACGCTCAAGGTGTCTCTCGCGGGAGCGCTCCGGACCGCCCTGCATCACGTAGTCGTCGACGTCGCGGAGTTCCGCGGCGAGCGCTTCGTGTGCTTCCTTGTTTTTCTCGAAGTCTTCCGACGAACGGTCGACCCTCGTTTCGATAACGGGCATCGCGTTACTTTGTCGCGTTGAACAATTCGCGGCCTATCAGCATCCGGCGGATTTCGCTCGTTCCGGCGCCGATTTCGTACAGCTTGGCGTCGCGCCACAAGCGCCCTGCCGGATACTCGTTGATGTAGCCATTGCCGCCGAGCGACTGGATTGTCTCACCGGCCATCCAGGTCGCCTTCTCGGCAGCTACGAGGATACATCCCGCAGCATCGAAACGGGTAGTCAAACCTCGGTCGCAAGCACGTGCGACAGCGTACACGTAAGCTCGCGTCGAGTTCATCGTCGTGTACATGTCGGCGATCTTGCCCTGCATGAGCTGGAATTCGCCGATCGGTTTGCCGAACTGTTTCCGATCGTGCACGTACGGCATAACGACATCGAGACACGCCGCCATGATGCCGAGCGAACCGCCGGACAGCACGACGCGCTCGTAGTCGAGCCCGCTCATCAGGATTGCGGCACCCTTGCCCTCTTCGGCGAGACGATTCGCGGCCGGTATGCGGCAGTTTTCGAACAACACTTCGCTCGTGTCCGACCCGCGCATTCCGAGCTTATCGAGTTTCTGCGGCGTCGACAGGCCTGGCGTACCGCGCTCGACGATGAACGCAGAGACACCGTGGTTGCCCGCATCGGGATCCGTCTTCGCATAGACGATGATAACGTCGGCGCCGGGAGCGTTGGTAATCCACATCTTGGAGCCATTCAGCACGTACTCGTCGCCGTCACGCACGGCGATTGTGCGCATCCCCATGACGTCGGATCCTGCACCTGGCTCACTCATCGCAAGCGCACCGAGGTGCTCTCCAGACACGAGTTTGGGCAGGTACGCCTGCTTTTGCGTCGCATTGCCCCAGCGTCGCAGCTGGTTCACGCAGAGATTCGAGTGTGCGCCATAGGACAAACCAACGGACCCCGACGCGCGACTGATCTCTTCCATCGCGACGACATGCGCCAGGTATCCCAGCTCTGAGCCACCGTACTCTCCCTCGACGGTAATGCCGAGCAGACCGAGCTCACCGAGCTCCGGCCAAAGGTCTCGCGGAAACTCGTTGTTCTCGTCAATCGCGGCCGCTCGTGGGGCAATGCGATCGGTCGCGAAACTGCGCACGGTCTCGCGCAATAAATCGAGATCTTCACCGAGGCCAAAATCGAACTCAAACATGGGAAACAGGCTCTGATGCCAAAGTTACAAACGTAACCTCATTTTCCGGGGTAGCCCGCAGGTCTTGAATACCAATCGCGGGGTACCGTTCCCGCTACAGTGTCTGCCCGCGCGATTCGCCGTTTCAGCCGGTCTTTTCAGCGCTCGCCGCCTGACAACGATTCGATGAACAGCGAGAACAGCTCGAATTGGGAGGTAATCCCGAGTTTGGAGAACAGGTTGCGCTTGTGCACCATGACGGTCCCGGGCGCGATATTGAGTTCGCGTGCGACCGATTTAGTGGAGTGCCCTCTTAGCAACAGCTGCGTAATTTGGCGTTCGCGCTGCGTCAAAACGTCGTCGCCGAAGTTGTCGAAGCACTCGGTGAGTCGCTGATGAATCGTGCGATCGGACGCATCAGGCGCCACCGCGCGCCCTTCCCATGCCCGGCGCATACCGGCCAGTACCACCGGCTCGATCAGATGCAGCCGACTCAGCTCGGCTTTGGAAAAGCGTTTTTCGACACGGCCAACCACGATCACCAGCGTCGTCGTACTCGAAACGTCCTGAAGAAAGTCCATCTCGTCGACCAGATGCGTACGCTCGACGTACTGTCGGTAGTACTCACTCGAACGAAACCGGTCAGGCTGAGTGTCCCGGAAACGACACATTGACGGTTTTTCGGCCGACAGCGCCATCTGGTAGAGCGGGTCAAGCAGGTATGGGCCTGCCAGGTAACGATCGAGAAAATGGCGACGTCGTGCCGGCGCCAACGAATGCGCGAGTACGCCGGGAGGCGCATCCTTGTGGAATGCGAGCAGGCTGGTGCCGCTGTTGCTGACTGTTGCGCAGATCAGGTCGACAAGGCGCGCGGCTACCGCATCCGGATCGGTGGCATCGACGAATTCTGCAAGCGTCGCGTGCCACTCTGACGAAATAAACGGGGAATCCGCCATTCTCAGGACTGATACAGTGCCGCCGTCGCGCCGGACGGATCGCGAATGACGCAGAAGCGACCACCCGCCAGCCCGCTTGGCTCAACGATGACCTCGCCGCCGTTCGCCCTGCAAGCCGCGGCGCTCGCCTCGACATCCGCGACTGTAATGTAGATCAGCCACCCCGTTGGAAGCTCCGCATTACTGCCACGAGCGTGGCAAATACCGCTGACTGCCTTGCCATCGGCGCTCGTCATTGAGTAGTCGGCGTAGTCTCCCATCGACACATCCTCACTACCCCAGCCGACAACGGCTTTGTAGAAATTCCTGACGCCCTCGGCATCGTCGACACTCATATCGATCCAGCCAATCTTGCCAACTTGCGCGTTGTCGGACATAGCGTTCTCCCGTGCCTGTCAGAACGAAGTCAGGAACGATGCCGCATTACCGCCCACACGTCCAACACCGGAGCGCGCCGCCTCGAGATAATCGTCTCCCTGGGGATAGTCTTCGGGCCGATCACTCCAGACACGGCGTACCCGATTGCGGTGATAGACGCGAAGCTGCGCAAGAAATGGAATCACCCTCTCAGGGTCGTTTCCCGTGAGCTCCCGATGCTTCTGCGGCAAGCGATAGAAAGGCAGATTCATGTCCGCATGATGCGCATTGTGATACCCGAAATTCAGTACCAGCAGATTCACCCACGGATAGCGCAGTGAGAGCGTCGGGCTGAAGGTATGCTCCTGCTCCCACGCGCGGTCACCTTTATGTGGCGGTTTCACGGTTGGCTCGTAGAGCGTCAGAATATAGTCGTAGTCATGCTGCAGGCTATCCATGAAGCGGAGTACGTGCACCAGGATCAGGTACGCAATCAAGTAGAGCACCGCGACCTTCGGAAAGAAAACCAGCAGCGCAACGAAGACTCCGCCGCGGACCAGGATCACCGCGACATTCCGCGGTCGCTGGTCGCGTCGCTCCGGAATGACGAACGATGTGAAGACCATTACGCCATGCATCATCAGATCGTGAGCCGGGATGTACATCCACTCGAGCGCCTTGATGAAGCGTGTGGTCAGCGGATGATTTGCCAGGACACGATCGTAGTCAAAGCAGACCACGTCGGCATTATCGACATGGTGGCGAAAGTGCTTGTAGCGCATGTCTTCGTAGGTGCCGTACGCCGCCCCGCACAACCAGCTCAGAAATTGCCCGAGTCGCGCGTTGTCGCGTTGGCGGTGAAAGATCGCATTGTGGCCACACTCATGAATCAGATAAGCCGCGATAATCATGGCGTGCGCGAGCAACACGGTGCCGATAGCATTGATCGCCCATTGACTCGAGAACAGGGCGGCAAATCCAAGCGCGTAACCGACACAGGCATACGCCACCGCGAGCCCATAGTAAAGCCAACCTTCTCGTTCTCTCAGTCGGATCGCCATCGCAGCCTCCCCGCTTGCGCTCCTCGACTCCGCCATTCGACCCAAGCCCTGGACAAGTTGTACACATACGCAAATCCTATTGCTAGCATATGCGCCACCTGAACGGCCCGGAGACATCCCGCATGAAACTCGTTACCGCTATTGTAAAACCGTTTCGACTCGACGACGTGCGCAACGCGCTCGGCGAAGTCGGCGTTCAGGGCATGACCGTCAGCGAGGTCAAGGGATTCGGACGTCAGCGCGGCCACACGGAGCTGTACAGGGGAGCCGAGTATGTCGTTGATTTTCTTCCGAAAGCCAAGATCGAGGTCGCCGTATCGGACGACCTCGTTGAGCGCGTCGTCGAAGCGATCGTCGACGCTGCCAAGACCGGCAAGGTCGGCGACGGCAAGATCTTCGTGACGCCGATCGAGCAGGTCTGGCGCATACGAACCGGCGAGACCGGCGACAGCGCCCTATAAGACACCCCAAACCGCACGCGCGAGCAAAAACCACAGCGCCAGCGCAGCGAGAGCATAGGTCGTGAAGCGCGCCATCACGAGGTTGACCGTACAGTGAATGGTGCTGTGCGCGATGCGAAACACGAGAAACGCCCATGCCGCGACGATGTCGAGCTGCGTTGCCGTGCCGGTCACGTGCAGATACAGGCACAGCGCATAGAAAAGGACCGGTAATTCGAACAGGTTCTTGAAGTTGTTCGCCGGATAGTTTACGTCTTCGGGGAGCTGGAGCACCCCTTTCTCCGGCGTCGTGTACTCCTGCACAGGCCTGCGTGCGCGCTTCATCGCGGGAATGCGCCGCGCATACAGCACAAACCAGACGACAGCCGTCAGCACCATCATGCCGAGCATGGGCACCAGTATCTGGCCACTGGTCACGACGATGCGTCCGACTTGCCCGCAACTATGCAAAAGACGTTCAGTTTGTGGCCATCGAGGTCGCGGAAATAGCCCGCATAGAAATTGTCGACGCGCGGGCCCGGATCGCCCTCGTTCATCCCGCCAAGTTCCAGGGCTTTCGCATGGACCTCGTGGACCTTCTCCGGCGCATTCACAACGAGCGCCACCATCGTGCCGTTGCCGACCGACGCGGGTTTGCCGTCGAATGGCGTGATAAGAGACAGGCTGGGGTCGTTCATGCTCGTCCCCCAGGCAACGAAGTTATCGCCCTCGTAGACCCGTCCGGCCCCGACTACGGCCAGCAGCTCATCATAGAACTTCGCGGCCCTTGGCACATCGTCCGTGCCGAGCGTTACGTATCCGATCATGATTCCCTCCTCGTTTTTATTCGACAAGCAGCGCCTCGCGCCATGCACTGAGCTTAGCCGAGAACGGCATCGACGCGTAGGCCGGGCTCGTTGACGGCAGCAATTCGAGTCTTGCACCGGCCGGTGCGTGGCCGACCATTCGCGCAAACATCTGCTCGGCCTTGCGGCCGTTAAATGCTACGACCTCGATCCCCGGGTGCTCGTCGAAAAAGCGCGCGAAATCGTTGACCTTCGCGCTGGCGAGCTGAATGTCCGCGTCCATGCTGCCCGGTCGCACCGAGCTGTGCAGCACGTCCCAAAGAGCGATGCCGTGTTCACACAATTGTCCGCACCGCGTCGCATAGTCACCGTCTATGCCAAAGAGCGCTCGCATAACCTTCCAGAAAGCGTTTTGTGGGTGTGCGTAGTACTGATGTTCCGCAATCGACCGCGCTCCCGGCAGGCTGCCGAGAATCATGATGCGCGCATCGGCACGCGCGATCGGCCCAAACCCTTCAGACCGTGCCATCCAGGTACGCCCTGCGCCGCGTCTCCGGGAACTTCTCGATGGCGTAGCGCAGCATTGTGCGTGGCATCCTGCGATAGTGGCGCTCGAGAAAGCGTTCTTCAGCGGCCTGGTCTCGATTGCCAATCTCGCGCAGCATCCAGCCAACCGCCTTGTGGATCAGGTCCTGCTCGTCGTCGCGCAACTTTGCGGCGAGCCTGAGGGCATCGGCGAATTCATCGTTGCGGATGTAGTGGTAGGTCGCCATCATCGCAATGCGGCGATCCCAAAGATCGTCCGATTCAGCGAGTTCGTAGAGGAGGACCCGATCACCGGACTCCAATTGCGGCCCCACGATCAGGTGTGCGGAGCTGTCCACAAGATCCCAGTTGTTCACCTGCGCACGGTGCTCCAGGTACAGATCGAAGATACGCTGCTTTTGCGCCGCGTCGCCGCGCCGGTATTTATCGACCAGGAGCAGCACAGCGAGCAATCGCTCTTCGTGGAACTTCGATCGCAATAGCGCCACAACCGATCGCAGAGGTGCATCCCGGAAGATGCGAACCTGTTTGCGTATTACCGGAACGCGAATACCGAGAAACCGATCCCCTTCACCGTACTCGCCCTTGCCCGTCTTGAAGAACCTCGCAGAGTGCTCCGCAATCGCCGCATCGCCGAGCGACCGTAGCATGTCCCGCATGTACTTTGCGGTCAGCTGCGCCACTAGATAAGTCTCTGTGCGAGCAATTCCATGTCACCCGCCTCGCGCCGGCGCCCTCGGAATCTTGTCAGCGGGAAATCTGCCATGCGCGCAAGTGTAACCGAAGCGCGCGCTGGTGCCTGGAGGATCAGCGTGCGTAATCGAGTAGCGCCGTACTGCGCCGCGGCAGCAAAGCCCGCCAGTCCCGGCAACTCGTTGACGTCTGGTCGCCGAGGATTACGGCGGCGCGCACCGAACGGCTCAAGGCGCTTGCAAACAACCGCTGATAGTACGGCATCTTCCCGACGTAGAACGGCAGTATCTCCTCGAGTGTCAGGTCTGTATCGAGTTTCTCGGCGAACGCATCGTAAAAACGACTGATCGCTGCCGAGACCACGTTGTCTTCGGCGAGCAGCGGCGACGGTTCGATCGTCCAGGTCATGTCGCGCTGCAGGACGCAGGTCCCGGCGAAACTCGCGCGTCGCTCCTCGGACCACTGATCCGGGCCAATCAAACTCAGCGACCACTCGTCATTGATCCAGTAAAGGTAGGCTGGCGTACCAATTGCAGGACGGAACTTGAAGTTCGCTGACAGGATGAGCATCGACGTGAAGAACTCGGCCAGCAGTTGGCGCCGCGGTTTGATGACCACACCGCGCGGTTGAGTCTGCTCCCAATCGAGCATGAATCCATTATTGCCCTTGCCCTCCGGGTTACCGTCGGTCTTGCGGACGATGGCCGATTGGCGCGACTTTGCTGGTAGTCGGGAATCCATATCTCAAGGTTACAGCAACAGCGGCCGGAACACGCTGCCAGAACCCGGGCAATACATATTGTTACAGGCGCGCGACCTGCGGAGCCGGCGGCGGCACCTACGCCGGGAAGAAGTCGATCGGCTTGGTCGTCGTGATCGCTTCAACGTCACGCGACTCGAAGCGGAACAGCTTCACCCGCTGCACGAGCTTGCGCTCCAGCTCGGCATCGTTGAGCTCGCTCGAGACGACTTCGCACATCGTTACCTGGCCGTTCGGCGCAATTGTCAGGCGCAGCACGAGCTTGCCTTCGAGCGACGGATCGCGGCGCAGCGCACGATTGTAGAGGGCGAAAATCGCACCCTTGTTCTTGTCAAACACGAGCTCGATTTCTTCGCGTGACCGGGAAGCCTTGCCGCTCGATCCCTCACGGCGCGCATCGGGACCGCGAGGACCAATTCCGGCAACCGGGCTGGCAACCTGGGTCGTATTACGTCCGGCGATACCGGTGCCGCCGGTGTTGCGGCTCATATTTGCGGTGTTGATACCGCTTGAGGCGGTACCGACTGATGAAGTAATCATCGAGCGCTCATTGCGCTCGGCTTCGCCAACTGACGCCGTCAGTGGACGATCGTCGTTCACCTGGAGGTCCTTGTCGACCAGATCGGCGAGGTCTTCGGCAAACGGCATCAAGGCTGCTTGCGCTTCCTCGCGGGCCTGCTCGGTCCGGTCCACGACAGGTTCCGGCTCGGGCTCTGGCTCAGGCTCCGGCTCAGGCTGCTCCTCGACGACCTGCTCGGGCTCCGGCTCTTCTTCGGGCTCTGGCTCCTCGGGCTCCGGTTCCGGCGGCGGCGGCGGCGGAAGCGGTTCTTCTTCCAGCAGCAGCTCGGCGATACGAGGCGGAATCTCTTCAACGTCAAAAGGATCGGGTTCGGGCACAGGAATGAACGGCCATACGGCACTGAGCAAGATGCAGACCAGGAAGATGATGCCCAGCAAGCGCTGGAACTTCTTTTCCTGGTCCCTGCCGGTTGTCCATGGCAGGTCATACTCTCTGTAAAACGGTAAGTCCAATTCCGTGACTCCTGATCTTTAGACCGGCCTTACAGCGACGCCTGCAAGTCGTCCAGCTTGTCTGAACTCTTCTGCAGAACCGCCAGCGAGATTTGCCCGTAGTCGGATTGCGTACACGTCGCCATGACCTTCTTCAACAGACGGTACGGAATGTCCTTGTCGCCCATGATCGTGACTTCGCGCCCGGCGACGTCGTCTCTGGCTGCACGCCGCAGTACGCGGTCGTTCTGCGACAAGAGCGCCTCACGCAGCGCCGGAATATCGTTGCCCTTGGTCGCCATGACGTCTTCGATCTTCGCGACAGGTTCACCCTGTACGAGGATGTCAGTCTTGCCAATCAGGATCGTGACCGTCTCCTCGGGCTTCTTCTCTGCGATCGACTCGGGCAACTTCATATCCTTCGCATTCGGCAGCGTCTGGACGTCTGACGAATTGACGAGCAGGAAGAACACGAGAATCGTAAAGATGTCCATCAGCGAAACCAGGTTCAGTGCGCCCGAGCCCTTGTTACGCTTGTGGTGTTTCTCCATGCGTTTTGCGCGTGCCGACTTGACCATTACGAGCTACCCCCATCCAGTACGGGCGCATCCCCGATTGAAATATCCGGGAACAGCTCGGTGCGTTTCACGAGTACTTCTTCCTCGTCGACTTCCTGCGCTACTCGTACCGTGTCCATGACCTGCACGAGGGTGTCGTAAGCGATCTCCTGCTCAAGCAACACCGACGCATCGGTCTTGGCCGGATAGCGCTCTTTGAGCTCAGAGAGTTTTTCCGCAAGGGCCGCATAGTCGTAACCGTCGACCGAGTTGGGGTAGACACCCAACAGGCCCTGGTTGCGATCGCCGACTTCAATCTTGTCTTTTCGCACGATGATTTCGAGCTGGAACGTCTGTTCCTGCGGGTCCACGGGCTCGCTAGAGGAGCCTGGCAGATTCAATTCAAGAATC
>JAAUYD010069734.1_pt1 | contig 31872 bp, 30 predicted proteins | sample 7278101 | NCBI WGS metagenome assembly JAAUYD01 (sample SAMN14350128, study PRJNA611818) | marine sediment metagenome | isolation source: surface marine sediment (0.6m) | place: French Polynesia: Moorea | collected 2018-08
AAAACCTTAATTTTTCGTTTATAAACCCCGGCAGTCGCTTTAAGCCGGGGAACCCGTCCAACGCGCTGCCTCGCTTTTTTTGGTCTTGTTGAGAATGATGCAAGATATGACTTGAGGGAGATTACTACTTTTGGGCATGAACATAGTCCACAAAGTAAAATTTGGGGACTAGCCAAAGTTTTAACCAAGTATAAACAACTAAACCCAATAATGCTGTAATTATCAATGGTAACCCAATGGGAAATCTAACTCCATCGGGAAGCAAAGAAACTCCAGCAACTGTAACCGCAAAGTATGCCAAAAGAAAAATTTGTAAGCGCTGTATAACCTTCAATGCACCTCTACAGCTACTACAATGCTGAGTATGTTGTTTGTAGCGATTTAGCAATTCTTGACGATTATCATTGATTTTCTGCCTGTCAGAAATACTAATTCCGACATCATTCCAAGGTAAATTTCCCTGACAATATTTATCAAACCAATTGCGAAACTCAATCACAAGACGGTCTGCACTTGTAGGTAATTTATAAGCAATTTTCCAACTTTCAAACAATTGCCTTTGTTGAAGAAAATGTTCTTGCTGGTGGAGAAAAATCATATCTCCATCCAAAACTTGATTTCGGTTGGTGATGTGATCCCACCAACGGGGTGTGAAATCATAGAGAGTTTTGGCGAAGTTACGAGGAAAAAAAGTCACAATTCTTGATTTTCCTGGAGATATAGGAATACAATATGTTACTAGTCCTATTTGTTTCCCAGAGTTACCAATATTGATTGCATACTCCAAGCGACAAGGTGGTTCAAAAGTGATTGTTGTCCTTCTCATACTTCTGTCAAACTTGACTTCAATCAAGTTAGGTGTAGATTGCACAATTTTCATGGGTATAGGTTGACCTTGATCTCTATTTCCCTGTAGTCCATGGTGTGCAAAATCAACATGACTGGGATCTGCAACATTTTCCACCAAAGTTTGCCAATCATATTCCAAATCCCTGACCAAAGAAGACCACACAAACCCTTTACTTGCATCTACCTGGGGTGATAAAGGTAAAGGTGTATTTTCAGCCTTTTCTACTGAGTTACCATCTAGCCAAACCCACAGTAAATCTTGTTCTTGTCTTACTGGTAGTGCTATTGTACAAAAATTTTTCTGATTATTAGCAACTATCTCCGGATTTTCCGCTTGGGGGATGCGGGTACATATCCCTTCTACGTCAAATTCCCATCCATGATAACTACACATTAAATTACCAGTCTTATTATCCACACGACCCTCACTTAAGGGTGCAAGACGATGGGGACATTGGTCTAAAAATACTCGATAAGTCTGTGATAATTTTGGCTTCCAGATGACTAAACGAATACCTAAAACTGCAACTGGAGTTGGTTTTGTAGAGTCTAAGTCTTCTAATGGTGAAAGAGGATACCAGTGCTGAAAAAAGTTAAATTCTGATTTCATGACAGTAACTAGAAGCATCAAAATAATGCAATAATGCAAAATATAAAATTAGTTTTCTAGTAGAAGATTCAACTAAAACAAAGGGAATTGTTCCAAATTTCAGAATAATTTTATGCTTATTTTCTACCTACAAAAACAACTTCCAAAATCACAAACTAAACCATACCCCTGGAATCAAAAGTGACTAGTATGGAAAATAACATCTTCTCTTTTTCAGGAGAAGTAATGATTCCCCAGGCTCCTCCTGAATTTAAATCAGGCTTTATCGGCATTATCGGTCGTCCCAATGTCGGTAAATCTACCCTAATGAATAAATTAGTAGGTCAAAAAATTGCCATTACTTCCCCAGTAGCTCAAACTACACGCAATCGCTTGCGCGGCATTTTAACCACACCCGAAGCACAGTTAATTTTTGTAGACACTCCGGGAATTCATAAACCCCACCATCAATTGGGAAAAGTGTTGGTGGAGAATGCCAAAATTGCCATTGAATCGGTGGATGTAGTATTATTTGTGGTAGATGCTACAACTCACAGTGGTGTAGGCGATCGCTACATTGCTGATTTACTCAGTCGCAGTCAAACACCAGTGATTCTGGGTGTGAACAAAATCGACCAGCAACCACCAAATTCCCCAGAAATCGACCGTAGTTACACCGAGTTAGCCACACCCCAACAATGGCACATGGTAAAATTTTCTGCCAAAACCACAGCAGGTTTACCAGAGCTGCAACAATTATTAATTCAACACTTAGAAGGCGGACCATACTATTATCCTCCCGATTTGGTGACAGATCAACCAGAACGCTTTATTATGGGCGAATTGATTCGAGAACAGATTTTATTGTTGACACGGGAGGAAGTACCCCATTCAGTAGCGATCGCTATCGATTTAGTGGAAGAAACACCAACTATTACCCGCGTCATCGCCACTATAAACGTCGAGAGGGACTCCCAAAAAGGAATTATCATTGGCAAAGGCGGAACCATGCTTAAAGCCATTGGGAGTGCAGCCAGACAGCAAATTCAGAAGTTAATTGCAGGCAAGGTCTATTTAGAACTTTTTGTGAAAGTACAACCAAAATGGCGTCATTCCCGCATCCGTTTAGCACAGTTGGGATATCGGGTGGAGGAGTAGGGGCGCAATGCTTGCGCCCAGAATTGAGCAGGCACACAGTTTGTAGGGGCGCAATGCTTGCGCCCAGAATTGAGCAGGCACACAGTTTGTAGGGGCGCAATGCTTACGCCCAGAATTGAGGAGGCACACAGTTTGTAGGGGCGCAAACCTTACGCCCAGGAGGTGAGGATATGATTAAATCTTGGATGGTAATTGGGGTTGTGACTTTACTGATAGCTTTTGCAAGCAATTTTACTACCCCTGATGACCGGAGATGGTTTCGGCATTTGCGCAGACCTGATTGGCTAACCTTTGAATCCGCGATTCCACTGATTTGGACTGTAATTTTTATTTGCGGTGCTTGGTCAGCTTATATTATCTGGGAAGAAGATCCAGCAAGCACCCCTACCTGGTGGCGTATGGGTTTATATCTACTGGTAGAAATTTTGACCATCGCCTACACCCCTGTAATGTTTCAGTTTCGCAGTCTCAAGCTAGGTACGATTATCGGTGCTATGGGTTTTATTGTCGCAGTAATATTGACACTAGTGGTATTACCTATTTCTGGCGCTGCGGCACTTTTACTTCTTCCTTACTTACTTTGGAGTCCAATTGGTACTTACACCACTTGGGCAATGATTGCCCTTAATCCTGAAGATGCTTAAAGAAGGCAGAAATAGGAAAGATGAAATAAGTATGTACGTTTCCCCCGTATATTCACACCTTGCACCACAAGATTACCCTCGAAAATTAGGCGTAGGTTGGGTTGAGGAAGGAAACCCAACACTATCAGCGCTTTTGTTGGGTTCCACTACGTTCCACCCAACCTACTATTTTTCTTAACTGAACCGTATTGCTGTATATCCATGCTTATTTTCGGTCATTTACGGGACAATTCCCCTTAACCTTGCAATTCCCACTGCCAATTTTTCGTGAGGAACTCATGGCAAATTACAAAAAAGATAATCACCCAAAAAAGCTATCGCCAAAGGGTTTCCGGAATTTTTTGGCAAACAATATGGGCATCACCCAAAACCGGAAGGAAGAAATTTATCGCGATTTACTGCGTTCTGTAAGCTTACAGGATATTAGCTATTGGTTACAAGTACTATTCTCAGCAGCCATCGCTACCTTAGGACTAGTATTAAATAGTCCAGCAGTAATTATTGGGGCAATGCTAATTTCTCCCCTGATGGGGATGATTCTTGCCAATGGGCTGGCTTTTGCTGTGGGTGACTTAATTCTGGCGGTACGTGCTATTGTTAATCTTACCTTGAGTTGTTTGCTGGCGGTAGGTTTTGCCTTTTTATTGGTAGGAATGCTACCTTTTAAGGAACTGACATCGGAAATTGCAGCTAGAACACAACCCAATGTTCTAGATTTAGCCATAGCTTTATTTTCTGGTGCTTTAGGTTCAATCGCCACCTGTAAAGAACCTAAAGGAGTAGTTACCTCAATTCCAGGTGTAGCGATCGCAGTTGCACTGATGCCGCCTTTATGTGTGGTAGGTTATGGTATTGGTGTCAAAGTTAGCCTCAATTTGCCTAATGGTTTAGAAATTGCCCGTGGGGGTGCTTTGCTATTTTTGACAAATTTAACGGCAATTACCCTGATGGCAATGGTGGTGTTTTTGACATTAAATATTGATACTCTATCTGTACGTCAACAGGTAAGGGAATGGCATAGCCAAGATCCAGAAAGCCATTTTATTCAAAAGCTTTTAGAAAAGTTTCCCATTTCCAGACCTTTGGAAATTATTGGTAGTCTTCCTAGTCGCTTTATTGTTATTTTAATACCTGTAGTAACCCTACTTTTTCCCCTCAGTCAATCTTTGACTCAACTACAGAAAGAAATAACTGAAAAGCAACGCAATAACAAGTTGGAACAGATAGGACAAGAAATATGGCAAGAGAATTTCGCCAAATTTTCTAACGGAGAAACTCGTTCTGATATTGGTAAACTTGTAGCAATAGAACAACAGGGTAAATTAGTAATTCAATTAAGTGTGTTTACTAACAGGTTGTACTCCCCAGAAGAGAAAAAGCAATATACACAATTAGTAGCATCAGATTTAGGCAAAAACCCAGATGCTGTAGAGTTTCAATTAGTAGAAATTCCCACAGCTACCAATGAAATTATCACTAATTTTAATAATTTCATGACAGCAACTGAGTTACTGGAAAAAAAAGAACCCGTTCCCCAGCAACCACCCACCCTTGAAGAAACCCATACTAGCTTCTTAAAAACTGCTAAATCTGCCCTAGAGACTCTCACATTACCTCCCCCAGCGCAGTTGCTTCACTATGAAATCGTCAGCAGCACAGAATTACCCCTCAGTTTAAATATTATTTATCTTAGTGAACGGGAGATAGATCCTGATGCCAAAAGTTTGCTGATTGTTGATATCAAAAACAGACTCAAGTTACCCAATACAAACGTAAAACTCCAAAGAGTTCCGGTTTCACCAGGTTTAATCACTTTTGAACCCGATAGCACAGAACTACAACCAGCTAATATCCAGTTACTTACTTTCGTGGCACAAATACTCAAACAGCAGCCCAATTTATCCTTAGAAATAACTGCTGATTTTGAGGGTGAAGTTTCCCAAACTTTTACTCAGAAAAGAGTTGAAATAATTCAAGAACACCTAATTTCTAAGTTACAGATTCCCTCTAACAAAATTACTCTCTTATCAGGCAAAGTACCCGCTAAACGAACTGTAACATTCAGAATCAAGAAAATGAAAATTAACACTGGTGTAACCTGATTTTTTCTCCATTTCCATAGTTTCTAAGGATAAGATTAATCATTTTTTTTCAACCAATCAGTTAAGTTTTCTGGCAACTTATTTGGCTGTTGCAATTGATTGTACTGCTGTAAATTTTGATTTCCATAATTACTATTTATAGGGGTAACAGCACTTTGGTTGGAAATTTGTCCAGAATATGAATTACTCCTGGGCAGGAAATTGTTACTGTTAGAGGAGACTCCATTTACTGGTGTTTTTACTGTGGACAATGATTGACTATTATTAAAATTATTGTAGGGATTTTGCAGTTGATTTGTTGCTCCCGGCTGGATATTTCCTGTCCTCAAATTTTGAGTTCCAGAGTAGTTATTGTCGGAATTTACCGGCTGAATATTCCCTGTTCTCAAACTTTGAGTTCCAGGGTAGTTATTGTAGGGATTTTGCAACTTATTTGGCAGATTTGGCAGACTATAACTACTACCATTAGAACTATCATTAATACCGTATGTAGCAATATTATTATTAGCTGAAACAGGTTTACTATTCAATAAGCTATTCGTTTCTAAAACTTTTCCGGGAACATTTGTGGGGTTTAAGGTGCTGCCATTAAACTTTTGTATATTCCCCTGATTTGATTGCTCCACAGCTTTTTTGAGGGGGTTTAAAACATCAGGATTTTGAGTTAATTTGCCTTGGTTAATTATTCCCATTCCCCCAGCAGTATAGGTATCTTCCACAGATTTCATACCTGAAGGATTTAAGCTATTAACCCCAAACAAATTGCTACCATTTTGAGAATTACCACCCCGCAATAAAATTTTTGCTGAGGACAAAAAAGGATTTTCGATATTAGGTGTAGCTGTGGGAGTAACTTTTTCTAAACTGGAGTTAAATGGAACTGGATTAGGAGATTTTTTTTGCGCATTAATTAAATCATCTAATAAAGTTGTATCTATATTACTTTTCTTCTGCCTCTTGCGAGAAAACTGGCTAGGGTTAGATAAAAGACTTTCTGATTCGGCATCAAAAGATAAAACTGGTAAATTATCAATATCTGCTGCTATAGCTCTATCTTCTTCAGAAAGGGACGAATTACCAGACTCAGAAGAAGTTACTTTTCCATTTTGCCATTGAGTTAAAAAATCCGGATTTGTCCAGTATTCTTTAATTACTAAGCCAACGACAGATAAGAAAATTGCTGTTCCCCAAAAACTAGGTCGTGCTAAGTTCCATAACCTAGCTTTAAGATAGCGTAAGTAAGCGGGAGGATAATGGCGACCAGACATATTAATGGTAAAGGGTAAAGGGTAAATGGTAAAGGGTAAATCCCATGTTCATTAAGACATAGCTTTTGCACCCCTTGTTCTCCAGTCTCTAGGCTAGAGACTAGGAACTAGGTTACATCTGATAAAGAGCCAGAGGCTCTATGTTTCTGGTTACCAGCGTCACGCTGGTAACTAGGAGAGTTGAGGCTCTGCCTCCTGGTTATCCTTAAGTTACATGACACTATAATCGCATCCTTCAGTAAGGGGTTGTCATAGACTAATGCTTTGTCCCATTAATTTTTAGGGGTTGTGGCACAGGCATCCTTGCCTGACCCACAAGTTATTATTTTTACCATCAAAATTAATGGGACAAACCACTAGGTACTAGGCATCTACAGTGCTAATATAAATAGTAACCTGCTTTACCTTTGAGCAACACGTACTAATAAAAATATACCCACTCCCAAGCCCAAAAAATTAGGTAACCAAGCTGCCATAAATGGAGAGATGATAGCCGCTTGTCCCAATGCTCCAGTAACAAATCCTAACAAATAGTAAGTAAAAATCACAATTACACTAATACCAAAACTCATACCCCTTCCACTTCCAGAACGCTGCGGGATGCTTCCCATAGCTGCACCAACCAAGCCAAAAACAACACAGACAAAGGGCAAAGCAAACTTTTGTTGAATCCTGACTTGAAGTTTGCGAATTTTGGCATCATTACCACTCATACGTTCGACTTCTAGCTGTTCTAGCGCTTGAGCAATATTCATTTCGCCATAATCGCGTCTTTTGTTTGCTAAATCTAATGCCGTGCGGGGTAATTGAATTTGTTTGTGTTCAAAGCGGACAATATTGCGATAAGAGCGATCAGGTGCGACTAAATATATAGTACCATTATAAAAGTCCCACTTCTCATCCGATCCATTCCATTTACCTGACTCTGCCACAACAATTTGATTTAAACCTTTTTGAGAGCGATCTATAACCGTCAGTCCTTTCATCCGTTTGCCATCAAATTGGTCGGCATAAAATAGACGTGATAGAATCTTTTCTTTGCTCCCATCTGGTTGTTTTATCTTTCGGTATTCCGGATAAAAAATATTTTCTTGTTTAAAACTTGGCTGTTCCGATTTAAGTGCTTGTTTTAAAGTAATAGTAGCTTGGTAATTTGCCGCAGGTGCGATTTGTTCATTAAATACAAATGTCATTCCTGTGACTATAAAACTCAAAACCACAGCAGTGAATACCATGCGATAAACACTTACCCCACAGCTGCGCAAGGCAATTAATTCACTTTGGCTAGAAAGACGACTGTAAGTCATCAAAGTAGCCAAAAGGGTAGACATGGGAAAGGCTAAAACAATAAAATTTGGTAGTTTTAATATAAAAACTTGAAATGCTATACCTATAGGTAGCCCAGATTCAACTATTTTCCTTACTAGTTCAAATACCGCATCAATGGTAACACCAATCGATGAAAAAGCTCCGACACCAAATAAAAAAGGTGGCAGCAATTCACTGGTAAGGTAGCGATCCATGATCGAAAATGATAACAGTGAATTGAGGATATAAAAAGGTTTGAAACTCTTTGAGTTCATAAGCAATTAAATAGCAAAGTATATCTCATAGATTGGTTGTCTAATTTCACTGATGGATGTACTTTTACAGTTGTCAAGTATCAGGGTTTTCAGCTTTGCTTTTTCTATTGCTCAAATAACAACATTGAGTTGCATTTATCTTTCCAATAGTAGTAACAGCCACAAATATCAAATAACAAACATTAATAAAATTATAAATTATTTATGAAAAATAAAAAAGAATTAGAAAATGAAACAGTGAGATGGCATAAATCCTGACTGATCAATTCCCCAAAGATAAATTGCAATTTAAAGTTGGAAATTTTCACCCAAGTAGTATTGTCGTACTAGGGGATTATTGTAGAGTTCTTCCGCACTACCAGAAGCAAGAATTTCTCCATCACGCATAATATAAGCGCGATCCGTAATCGCAAGAGTTTCGCGGACATTGTGATCTGTAATCAAAATCCCAATACCGCGATCGCGCAGTTGTTCTACAATGTGCTGAATTTCGGCAACAGCAATGGGATCTACCCCAGCAAAAGGTTCATCCAGAAGTAAAAATTTCGGACCTTCCCTACCTGCTGCTAAAGCCCTAGCTAATTCCGTCCGTCGTCGTTCTCCCCCAGAAAGTTGAATCCCACGAGAAGCTGCGACTTTTTCTAAACGAAACTCCCGCAGTAGAGTGTTTAGTCGTCGTGACCATTCCCAGCGTGGCACATTAGTTTGTTCTAGCACCAAGAGAATATTTTCCCGCACGGAAAGCTGCCGAAAAACACTGGGTTCCTGTGCCAGATAGCCAATACCCAGTTGCGCTCTTTTATGCATTGGTAGTGGGGTAATATTTTGATGATCCAGCCAAACAGTACCCCGATCTGGCTTTTCTAAACCTGTAGCAATGTAAAAAGTTGTGGTTTTACCGGCTCCATTAGGACCTAGTAAACCAACAACTTCACCTTGGGTAACAGAAAGATTGACACGATTGACAATCTGCCGTTTACCATAGGATTTGTGAACATTTTCCAAGACAATTTTTTCCACTATTCCTATCCTTTGAATCAAGGGTTTAAGGTAAGGAGCTAATTCTAGCGTCGCAAATTTGGTGTCCTTGGGGTGGGAGCCTTAGCTTGACCACTAGGGTTGGTGTCCTCCACAATATAAATAGACTCTACCTGTTGATTAGCTTTGGGAGTCGCTACAAATCGTCCTTCATCAATCAGATAAGTCACTTTCTCACCCCGCATACTATTGTTGCCATCTTGCAAAATATAAACGTTACCGCTGAGGACAATCCGACGTTCTGTACTGAAATATTGAGCTTGGGCAGCGGTTGCCTTTATTTGGCGAGCAGGATATAACAGTTGTACGTTACCCCGAGCTGTCACCACTTGAGTTTTGGCGTTATATTCCTGAACATCAGAACGGATAGTCAGTGGACGATTTGCTCCAGATGTTTGTGCTGTGGCACTTTGCAGTTGATTGGGAGTCGCGATCGCTCCTAACAGTGCCGCTGGTAGTATCAAAGCTGACACACAACGACGCATCTGAAATTGGGGCAATTGATAAAAAGGCATGATTGCAATTGGGGATTTATAAGTTAGGTTTGTATTTTAATTATCTCAACAAGAAGGGAACGGGCAACAGGAAACAGGTCGTTCCTCCCTATTGCCTTCTAGATAAAATCAGGGGGTCTGAGTCCCCCACTAATTTATATGGCAATATAAATCAGTGGTACGCATTGGTGGTGGGTCTAAAGCTCCCAGCACCAATGCAGTCCCCGTTAAGAGTTCCCCGTTAAGAGTTCCCTTTTACTTACTTTATGCAGACAGATCAATAATCTATCTGGATAATTACACAACAACACCGATTATCGACCTTAAAAGCATCGGTAACCATTATGATTTGATATTGTTATGTGAAATTATTGACGCTTTCCCCTCAATTAAGGTTTCACATCTGGGTTCTGGGGAAACGGGGAATAGGGAATAGGGAACGGAGAATAGGGGAATACCAAGAAATAAATTATCCCCAAATTTTGGGATATTTTTTTATTTGCAAGTCCCTAGGGAACCGGGAATAGGGAATGGGGAAGGGGGAGATTTGAATCTGCAAGAGAGAGTTTAAAGACTTGCTTTCCCCTCCACTGTTGCCTATTCCCTGTTGCCTATTCCCTGTTGCTTATTCCCCCTCAAAAATCTCTACTCCTTACCCAACAAAATCTGAGGCAAGGGGAATTTTTCATCTTCCCCCAATTTCAGGGAAGCGACATCTTGCGGCTGGAGTTCTTGTAATGCTTTTAACAACGTTATACTGTGATCGAGTAGTGTATCTATATCAATACCACCATAAGTTGATGGATAACGTCGTAAGCGATTACTACCCTCTCCCAGCAAAATAACTGCTCCTCTCAAGTTTTGATTACCTAAATGGTAGAGCGCTACTGCAATTTGCAAAATGCCTTGATATAAACTCTTCTCTGGCTCTACCGCATCAATCCATAAAGCTTCTAAAGTGTCATGACAGGCATAGAACTGTCCAGAATTGAACTGTTCTACACCTTCCCAGAATTCTTCAGGCAATTCTTCCATTAACCCATACTGTCCCGCACTTCTTTAATGGTTTCTAAGGCAATTTCTTGCTGATCCCCAGCAAAATCATTGTCTGGAGTTAAGAAAAGCATACAGTGACATTCTTTACGTTCTCGCATGGGTACACAGGGACAGTTCCAAAATGCCGCTGCTACCTCAACTTCTTTGTCTTCGTAATGGCGACAGGGGCACAAAGGAGCGCCAAGTTCGTCTTTATGTTTGGCAAGTCCTTCAATTACTACTGCGGTTACAGAAGGATCAACACAGAAGTATGTTCCAGTCCGCTTGGCATATTGCTCAGAAAAATGCCGCATGGCTTCTAAGTTTTTATCGGTGGATTTTGTATTCACTTCTGATGAGTTCATAAGAATAGTCTGAGCTAAATTTAAATACGTGTTTGCATTGTACCGCAGCCTTGGTATGCTATAACTCTGGGAAATTTTGAATTTTAGATTTTAGAGTTAAGATTAGACTTTGTGAACATGCTCTAAATCTAGTATTGGAGGTTCAAGCAATGGGCTTTACCTCTACTGTCGCTAACATTAATCCAAAATCATTGGTATTTTGAATGCAAAAAATTGGAATTAATTATCAACTAACTTATTTTTGGGCATTGCTGTTAGCGCAGCTTGGCGTTAGCCATATCCATCTATGATGCAGGATCTTGCCTCATGTCCAAACTTTTGTAGAGATTGGCACTGCAACCTCTGGAACAGCCAGATTCATACTTCAATTATACGACGCCGATTTTTGCAATTGTGATTGCAGGGGTGTATCAACTTGCACAATCATGCCGGGATATTCCCGATTTATTATCACTTTTGCTGCTGATGAACTGTCTTGCCACAATAGCCAACGACTACCATTAGGAAGGGAAGAAAGAGTCAGGGGGTTTTGAGTCAGCCAAATCATTTGATAACTAGGGGGTTGAGGTGCATTGCTATCTTCACCAGAATTTGTTGCTGCTAAAGCCTCTAACACCGAGCGATCGCCTTTTAGTAAACCCGTGTATGCAGTCCATAATTGTACCTGCATTTGTTGTCGTCGGGCATAAAAATATAGGGAGGCAGCAGCAATTACAGCTTGCTCAAAGTTCTCAGTTTCCCAATTACCAGCACTATCGAGAGCAATCACAATTTCCTGTCCACCTGTAATAATTTCTAACTCTCTTACCCGTAATTCCCCGTAACGGGCACTACTACGCCAGTGAATCAAACGCATGGGATCTCCCGTGCGGTAAGGACGTAGGGAACGCGTTAGTCCTTCTGTGGCTGTATGCAAGGGTGTACCACCAGGATCGCTTCTGAGGCTATCTTTTTGCCCAATTTGGTCTATTAAGGGGCAACTAGTCAGGGATAATACCGTGGGGTAAACAATTGCCGATGCCTGACATTCTCGCTGACGAGTACACCAAAACAATCCCAAAGGGGCACCACTTTTTACTTCTACATTATGCCAGCGATAAATTCCCCGACGTTGGGTAGGGTAATAATATACCCAGCGGTAATTATCTTTGGGCAAAATCTTTTCTATTGCCTGTTTTAAAGATGTTCCTAACACAAAGGGGAGAACATCCACAACTTGAATTAAAGCAGCAGGCTGCTTGCTTTGATTGCGAATTTCTAATTCTACCTTTAATTCATCTCCCGCTGTGACTGGCTGAATGGGAAGACGAGTAACTCTCAAACCCCTTAGGGATTGCGGTGGTAAGATAGCTGCTATTGCTAAAACAGCACAACTGACTCCACTGATTACATATAACCAGCCAGCCATACTATTCATAGCTGCCCCAAAAAAACAAATAGTAATTCCTGCTAATACCCAGCCAGAGTAAGCTGGCACAGCAGCATGATTTTCTAACCAGTTGGTAATACCCTTGATAATCTTCATCTTAAAATACTTTTTATAATGTTCGGATAATAGGGAATAGGAAATAGGGAATAGGGAATAGAGAAAAATAGGATTTTTTGCTAATTTGAAATTAGTATGTAAACGAACATAATAATCAAACTTGCACTCCTATGCGATAACTAGGAGGCTGAACCTCAACTCCCCTGGTTACCAGCGTCACGCTGGTAATCAGGTTGTAGGTTGGGGAACCTCCGCAACGGAATGGCTCCCCAACCTACGGTATTTTTGGTTTTTAGACTTAACTCAACGGTATTGAAACATAGGGATCTCTGGCTCTTCTTAAGAATGGTACAAGTTATCAGATAGAAGAAAAATAGCTGGTTCCCCGTCAGCATTGACTGACTGTCTACATATAAAAAAGCGGACTCTAGAGAGGTTCATACATACTTCATAGGAATTTCTTTTTAGGTTAGCCCAATTTTTATTTTTTTGGTATTAGAAAATACCCAATATATTTTCTTAATCAAAGATGAAGAGAATCTTTAAAATCGGTATATAAACTGAAATAGAAAACCATCTACAATTTAAGTAAGTTTACGGTCTACTTAAGTAAAAATAGCTAAGCTAATGTTACTAGCTTAACTACATCTTGTTGTGCATCAACTAAGTGTAACCGTTTTTTTAGCTTATATTTTGTTTTTTAGAAATACCAATGGACGAAAAGACAACGTCCCGATTTCAATCTCCGCAAGTATCACACCTACGACCACCACTACCTAATGAATCACTTACAAAACCTCTAATGCTACAAAACAAAATTATCTCGATTCAACAAATGCTGGGGGATGCCCATACCCAACAAGCTTCTGATATTCACATTCGCGTCGGAGAAGTGCCCCGATTTCGGGTTCGGGGTCAAATGTTGGCATATCACCTAGGAGAGATGGTAACCCCACAAATTTTTGAGGCTTATCTCAAAGAGATTCTCACTCCATCTCAGCGACAAAAATTTGCCCAAAGTAAGGAATTGGATACAGCAATTTTTTATCCTGGGTTTTTACGCTGTCGCGTTAACTGCTTTGAAACCTTAACTGGTGGGGCAATGGTATTACGACTAATTACCCTGAATGTACCTTCCATTGATAGCTTGGGATTGCCCTGTGTCCTCAAACAGATTGTCAGCAGAAACCAAGGATTAATCTTGGTTACAGGTCCGACAGGTTCGGGTAAATCCACGACTCTAGCGGCGATGATTAATTATCTCAACCACACAACACAAAAACACATTGTTACTATTGAAGACCCAATTGAGTATGTTCACTCCTCCCAACAATGTCTAATCAGTCAGCGGGAAGTCGGTTTACATACCCATGAATTTAATCAGGCTTTGCGGTCGGTGTTGCGCGAAGATCCCGATGTGATTTTGATTGGGGAAATGCGCGATCGCCTTTCTCTAGAAACAGCTTTAAAAGCTGCACAAACAGGTCATTTAGTTTTAGGGACTTTGCACACCAAAAACGCTATTTCTACCATTCATCGCTTACTTAATATCTACAATCCCGATGAACAAGCAGGGATGCGGGTACAAATCCTAGACTCCCTAGTTGCTGTGATTTCTCAGTTGCTAATTCCTACAACTGATGGAAGACGCACAGCAGCAATGGAAGTTTTGATTAATACACCTGCTATGCAAGATTATCTCCTCAAAGGTGAAGAAACCGAAGCTTTCCAACTGATGGAGGAAAATAGTAATGAGGGAATGCAAATCATGAATCAAGCCCTCTGTCAGTTAATGCTGAGTGGTATAATTAGTATTGAAGATGCTGTCAATGCTTCTCCCGACGTTGGAGACTTGCGTCGTCGTACCCGCAATGATGGTTTAGATCCATCCCAGTCTACAGCACGTGATTTTGATGCTAATTATAATTACTACCCACGATAGTATAGATGTTGCCTGTTCTAGGGGTTAGGGGCTAGGAAATAGACATAGGCGTGAAAATTAAATATGCGTTGCCCAAAACCCTTGTTCGGTGACGTTGCAATGCAACGTCACCGAACATTCTTTTCCACCAGATGTCTAATATACCTCACCCCCTTCCCCTCTCCTTAGTAAGGAGAGGGGTGTCCGCAGGACGGGGGTGAGGTTTTTATTGAAGAATAAACCTTCTAGCTTCAGCATAGCTCCTATAAGAACAATCTTGCTACCATTTCCGTCCGTGCAGAAACATCTAACTTGCGAAAAATTCGTTTCAAAGTCTGTTTGACTGTATTTTGACTAATCCATAATTCAGCAGCTATTTCTGCATTACTTAAACCATTAGCTACCAACTGGGCAATTTGTAATTCCCGTGGAGTTAAGCAAGTTAAACTTGTTGATAGGCTTGGCTGTTTGGGGATTCCTCTAGAACATCGCACAAATGCTAATTTAGCAGAAATATGACTACAAATAGCACTCAAACACATCAAATCTTGTGTATTGAATGCTGGAGTTCCACTGGTTCGGGCAAAATTAACTGTACCGATCAGCTTTCCCTCACCAACAATGGGACCTGTCATAATATGTTCATGGTCATATTTTCTACCACAACCGCTCTGGTATAATTGACTTTGTTTCCAAGCTTCTTCAGTCAATATGACTTGCTCATGGGCAGGTGCATGATTTTGTAACACATACTCCATGACAGGGTCTATAAGTATTCCCCTACTTTCGTAGTAATCAATAAAACTATCAGGTAATCCTTTGATATCAATGGTAGCTTTTTGCCCTTCTTGTTCGTGTAAAGAGATACCCCAGTGTTGAGAAGCAAATAGTTCTCCTGCTACATCCATGTAGCTGAAACAAAGTTCTTGCTCATTATTAACGATCGCAATCTTCTTAATTAATGCTTGTAAGCCTTGAGACATGGCAAAAATGTACTCAAATGGGTAATTTGCAACTTGAAAATTTAGCTCTAGGATAGCTGAAGCTGTTACATTACCGGAATATTTAAGTATGTCGAATCAGCAAAAATACACTATTGGTCTAGTAATTTATCCTGATATGACTCAGCTAGATATTACTGCACCTCACCAAGTATTTTCGTTGATGCCAAACACCCAAGTCTTACTAATATGGAAGTTTATCGAACCTGTAGTAAGTAATGGTGGGTTAAAAATTTTACCTGATACGACTTTTGATAACTGCCCTCAACTTGATGTACTATGTGTACCGGGTGGAGCATTTGGCACGGTGGAAATGATGCAAGATGCTCAAATGCTGGCTTTTTTGCAGTCACAAGCCAAGACAGCCAAATATATTACTGCCGTTTGTACAGGTTCCTTAATCTTAGCAGCAGCAGGGTTATTGCAGGGGTATCGAGCAACTTCTCACTGGGCATTTCGAGAACAACTGGAATTAATGGGTGTACAAGTCAGTACAGATAGGGTAGTAATAGATCGCAACCGGATTACTGGTGGTGGTGTCACAGCGGGAATTGATTTTGCCCTAAAGATTGCTGCAATACTATATGGGGAAGATACTGCCAAGTCAATTGAATTAATGTTGGAGTATAATCCTTCACCACCTTTCGGGGTGGGAACGCCAGAAAAAGCGGGTAAAGAATTGGTGCAAACCATGCAGAATGTCGCTGCATCTTTGATAAAAGCATCCCATGCAGTCAGCATAGAGATGGGGGCACGGCATCAGTAATATTACTTACTGATAGTATAAAGGGCAGGCAGGGATGCCTACCCCACAAGAATTACAGCAAAATTGAATATGCAATTTAAATTGACTTGCTAGTGGGCATAATTTTTGACGCCGTGCCCCTACAATTATTCCCAATTGATTAAGAATGTAAACCCATCCTAATAAAGTAAAAATTGGCAGTAAAAATTACATTTCTCTTTGGAAATTCTCCAAGATATCAACTAGGTGAACCTGGGATTGTAAAGGTAGCAAATCAATCAAAGGAAGTTCTTTTCTTCCACCGCCAATTTTCACCGGAATTGAACCCAGAATTTCTACAACTCGGTCTTCATTGATGCCATTTTCACTTAGTAAGGGGTATACTTTTTGAGCAACTACTGTATGTAACTTGGCATCTGAGAGATAAAGATGCCACTTAGCAATGTCTATATAGAGGTTTTCCCCAATTTCAGCGGCTAGGGCTTCGATTAGTTCTGTGGTGTTAGTTGTAGCCATAAAAATAACCCTAGATAATAAACAATTGGATTTGAATCTATCTCATATTATCGCTCACTTAATCAGGCATGACCACACCACTACAGGTGAGATTGCCCTAGCCTCAGAGGTTGTTTATAAATAAAAAGAAACCGGGTTTGGAATAGGTGGAAAACCGAGAATTTGAGTATGTATGCCCAAAGAAATCCGGTTTCTAGACCCTCACGGGAGTTTTATATTTATTTTATAAACACCCTCTAAGAGGTACATCTTTAGGTAGATTTTGATGGTGTTTCCGAATAGTTGGCGATCGCACTAATATAAATCAGATGCCCTAATAATATCACTAGCCAGCTAAGAGTTACCCAAGGTAACCACTTCCAGGTAGTAACAAGGAAGTTATGAAAAAACCACAATCCAGAATTTGTAGCCGCAAAAATTGCCACATGTACAGCAAAGTTCATTCTGTCATCTAATTTACGATAATCTGGATCGTTGCGATCGGGTTTACGGGGCCAACGGGGAGGCATAAATTTTTGTTACAAAATTCTACAAAACTGCTTTCTAAATCATTCTAAGATTTTACAGGTGTTATTGTTATTTTAAAGCATAGACATGCTGGGTGAATTCCAATGACTACCTCCAAGCAAGTTGATGAGGATATCCTATTTCCTTGTAGTGACGGTAAACCAATGGCAGATAATACCGAACAGTATCGCTGGATTGTTTTAATCAAGGAGAATTTAGAGATACTGTTTGCCCAAGATGATAATGTTTTTATCGCTGGAGATTTGCTTTGGTATCCTATCCGTTCCCAGTTGATTGCACCAGTAGCACCTGATGTTATGGTAGTCTTTGGTAGACCAAAGGGTAAACGCCGTTCCTATCGTCAGTGGCAAGAAGATAATATCCCACCACAAGTTGTATTTGAAATCCTCTCTCCTAGTAATGATAGCAAGGAGATGGATCGCAAGCTGGAGTTTTACAATACCTATGGTGTCGAAGAATACTACTTGTATAATCCCGATAGTTTTCAATTCGATGGCTGGTTACGACAAAATGGACATCTGACAAAGCTATGGGAAATTGATGGTTCCATTAGCCCCCGCTTGGGAATTAGGTTTGAAACTGGGGAGGGGGAATTACAGATTTATCGTCCCGATGGACAGAAATTTTTGACATCGGTGGAATTACAACAATCACTACAACAAGAACGTGCTAGGGTTGAACAAGAACGTGTTAGGGCTGAACAAGAACGTGTTAGGGCTGAACAAGAACGTGTTAGGGCTGACAAATTAGCTACTTACTTGCGTTCCCTAGGAGTCGATCCAGAAAATCTGCCATAGGTGGACTACCATGGTGAATGATAGCCTTGCAAATGTACCCGTAGTTGGGAAATTACCTTTAAATTGTAAATTTACAATACAAATTGTAATCATTAAATTGTGTATGAAATAACATAAAATTGTGCTATGGCATAAGGTAGTCGAAAACGTCTGTGAACTAGATGCGACGGTAAGTATCGATAATGATACTCTAGTTGGTACACAACGAAGGAGAAAGCCTAACTGTGAAAGCTAGGAATCCTCTTACTCAAAGTAAGTAAGGGTAGAAAAGTTGCTTCACGAGGGGAGGATGTCAAAGCTTTACTGCCACTCTATCAGGGGGTAGCAGTATGAAGATTGTAAAAGTAAAAACTACAGATGGTCACACTGTAGAGATTAATCCGGATGCAATTTCTGAAATAATACAAGTAGAAAAAGAAGATCCGGGCTTTTTGGGATTAATTGGATGGCATGAAGCAAAGTATCAAATTTACCTAAATGATGGACATAACTATAAAATTAAGCAAAGAGAACACGACAAATTGCAAACAGAAATGGATTAAGAATAGGGATTAGGGACTAGGAATTAGTATGTAAGATTTTATAGTGCCTACTTGTGTTTGTCTGGCACAGAATAATCTCCTGATTTTCCACCAGTCTTACTTATTAAACAAATCCCTTCAATTTGTATTGACTTTTCTAACGCTTTAGCCATATCGTATAAGGTTAGGGCTGCTACAGAAACAGCTGTTAAAGCCTCCATCTCTACACCAGTCTCAGATTTAGTTTTAACTGTAGCCTGAATTTGATAACCCGGTAGTTCCTCATTTGGTATTATCTGTACTTCCACCTTTTGTAATGGTAAAGGGTGGCATAGGGGAATCAAATTTGCTGTCTGTTTAGCTGCCATAATTCCCGCAATTCTCGCAGTTCCCAATACATCACCTTTGGGGGCATTTCCAGCTTGAATCGCAGCAAAAGTTTCCCGTAACATCCGCACCGTACCAACGGCTACAGCTTCCCGGACTGTGGCTATTTTCGCCGACACATCCACCATTTGCGCTTCTCCCTGACCATCGAGATGGGTTAAATTGCCAGAATTATCTTGCATGATTAGCTTTAGTTATGCTATTATTATTTTCTATTGAGGGCGTGTAGCTCAGTGGACTAGAGCACGTGGCTACGGACCACGGTGTCGGGGGTTCGAATCCCTCCTCGCCCGTTTCAAAAAGTTAAGAATTAGCAGTTAGGAATTAAAACTCTTAAGTCTTGGGTGCAAGCATTGCACCCCTACAAAAATCTTGGATGCAAGCATTGTACCCCTAAAAAAATCTTGGATGCAAGCATTGTACCCCTACAAAAATATTGGGTGCAAGCATTGCACCCCTACAAAAATATTGGGTGCAAGCATTGCACCCCTACAAAAATCTTGGGTGCAAGCATTGCACCCCTACAAAAATCTTGGGTGCAAGCATTGCACCCCTACAAATTCCTAACTGAATTTAAGGCATAGGCATCTTTACCACGTCCTAGGGCAAAGCGTAAGGAATTTGGCAGACCTTTACTAGATTGGGTTAGGAAAATTAGAATACCTAACGTAGCCAGAAGCGCAGCATAACCAAATATATTCCGATAACCTACTTCTTGTGCCAGAAAACCAACCACAGGACCTGCGATCCCTAATCCGATATCAAATCCCATTAAAGATGAAGCAAATAACCGTCCCCTTTCTTGGGGTTGTGCCCGGTCTGTTAACATTGCCGAAATCATGGGTATGATAGTACCAGCAGCAGCCCCATCAACAATTGCAGCTAGCAAAAATGTCTCTTTACTATTAGCAGTCCACAACATCACCATAGCTATGGTGTAACCAATTAAGCTGAGGGTAACAAACAAACCTCGACCAAGGCGATCGCTTGCTTTACCTGTAAAAAATCTAGCACTAAAACTGGCGATGGCAGCGGTAGTGTAAAATAAGCCTGCATTCAAATCTACCCCTGTGGACTTGATAAACAAGGGTACAAAGGTGTGTAAAGCCCCTAAAATTATACCAATTAATAATAAAATTAACGCCGGAACTCTCACCCTGGGACTAAGCAATATTTGCCAAAATGAACTTTGTTTTTGTTCCCCTGGGGGTTGTGTGTGAATTGGTGGATTCACAATGGGAATAATAGACAAAAGCCCTAAACTAGCCAAAATGGCAGCTAATATCAATGCAGGTGTCCAGCCAGCTATTTCTTGTAAGTATCCTCCTATGGCTGGTCCAATTGCCATACCAACGGGATTAACCAAACTCATGTAACCAATAACTTCACCACGCTTTTCTGTAGGGGCTAAATCTGCTACCAGAGAGATAAAACCAATGGAAAAAGCAGCGATACTGATACCATGAAAGGCACGAATCACCATCAATAGGGAAATTGAACTAACGAAATTGTAACCCAATGGGGCAAGTACTGCTACCAGCATCCCAATTTGTAAAACAATTTTACGACCGCGTGTATCCGCTAAATAACCTAAAAAAACACGAGATAACAGCAGTCCAATGGCAAAACTTCCCATAACGATGCCAATTTGCTGCTTGTTTGCCCCTAACTCCTCAATATAGAGTGGTAGGGTAGGCAGTAAGGAAGCCAAACTAGACCAGAATAATAAACCTGCTGCAAATAATACCAGCAGGTTATTATGCCGTAGTTGGATATTAAATATGCGCAACATGTTCACGGCAGATGCAGATAAATTATGTCATTAGTCAGTCATTGGTTATCTGTCGTTTGTGATTATTAAGGACAGATTACCAGTTAACTAATTACTATTTTACATTACTTAATATTATTTGCCATAATTTTACGTATATAGTATTATTGTTATCTTGTCACTTCATGGTAAATACGCACGGGTAATTAACAATTGCGTTAGAACCCCGACTTGCATGACTTACAGTTTACAGTTAGTAGATTATGATAAATGTAAGCTAGTAAGGCTTTTGTTATGTCAAGATCAGTGCAGTACGTTACTAATGAAACAGGAGAAAAGATTGGTGTATTGTTGGATTTAGAAACTTACTATCAGCTAATAGATTCTTCTGAAGATAGAGAACTTTTAAAAGGCTTAAGTAGTGATGAATTGGAAGCTTTAGCGGACAGTATCTTATCTCCTAAAGCTCAAGGTCAATTGGATGATTTGCTTGCTAATAATTCTGAGGGAGAGGTATCGATTGCAGAGAATGATATTTTAGATAATTTATTACCACAAATTGACCAATTAAATATTATTAAGACTAGAGCTAAATACAGTTTAGAGTATCTTGAATCAAAATAGAAAGTAGTGGTTTATATTTGTCTCTCAATTGCGGTAGGGGCGAGGTTTCCGCGCCCCTACAAATGATATAATTAAGGACTAAAGGAGTTAGAATTGGTATATTTTTTGTTCAAATTTTCTTTAGCCTGACAACCCACCTTGAAATAAATTTCAAGGAACCAATAAACTAAGTACGTTTAAACGCACTACAAGCCTTACCCAGTCTGATTTATTTGAATTTGTTTATAGGTTCCTGGGATTTTAATTCTAGGCAATATTGGAAGCTAATTGAAAATGGTGCAAATTATCTGTTTGAACCTACTTCACATTCTGCGTCACCACTTCCCTCACTCTGTATATTAGGAGGACTGTGGGATTCCTGGTAAGTACCCATGAGTAGGGGCGCGGTTTCCGCGCCCTTACAAATGATATAATTAGAGACTAAAGGAGTTAGAATTGGGATATTTTTTGTTCAAATTTTCTTGAGTAGAAATACAGAAAGCGCTTGCATCAAATGTTTAGATCGCGCACAGCCAAACGAATTTGTTCTATACGTCTACGGTTGACACCTAAATCTGACTCTCCTATACGAGATGCAGAACGTAGATGAATTACTTTTTTATCTAATGGAAAATAAAACTCTACATCATCAGTAAATTTAAAAATGCGGCTTTTACTAATAGCATGAATGTAATTATCTGTCTGTTCTACAACTTCTGTGCGGGGAACAACAGTGAGAACTTTTAATAAGGTTTTTCGTGCTGTATCGCGGTCTACATGATAGATAATTGGTTCAATGGCGTGTTTTTCATCAGCATCTTGACTGACAACGCAGTTATTTGAAGACGGACAAGCAGAGAGATGACTATTGTTCACTCCTACAGCCCAAGTATTAACAGGAAGTATTAAACTACCAGTCAGGGTTAAAAATAAGAACAAAGCGAACGCTGTTAATAGACGGAACATTTTCACCTCGATTTCCAAAAATCAACCTTTATTGTCTCACTTTAAACTGCATTTGTCTTGTGTACTAATGTAATTAGCAATCCTACAGTACCCACAGCTGCGGAGGGAATTGTCAAGAATGCAAGCCAGTGGGCAAAAACCATGAATGAGAGAACATTTCCCAGCCAAGGTTGTTGGGGACAAGTGAATGTAATTGTTGCGGATTCACAGCCAAAGAATTTTGCCAATTGAAGTCCTGTAAAAGCCAGCAAAAGTGGTGAAATACCAAATAAAATACAAATTCCAATCAAACTCCAGTGTTGCCAAAGTGTAATAGAAAAATAAACAGGAATGGCAGCTAATGCTGGTCCAAGTAACAATAATAATAGAATTAAAGGATAGTAAATCATGGGTTTATTGGGAAGATTGATTTATAATAATCCTAATATGAAGGTTTAAAAACTAAGAGATTATCAAAAATGAATACTCTACTTTAGCTGGGTTTAACGTCGATTTTTTGTCTTAGTTCTGTAAACATTTGATTGATGCAAGTTCCTAGATGTTCTATTTGCATACCATTTGGTTCAAAATGACATCCAGATAATTCTTGGTGGAGGGGTGGAGTAAAGCGTCTTCGATATAATTGTTTAAGTAAAAAACTAACATCATCTCTAGCAATAAAATCTTGAGCGAATGAGATTATTCCTGTTAAATTAAATAAGTTTGTACTTTGACAAATCATACATTTTGTTTCTCTGACATTAGGATATATCAGTAGATTTAATCGAGGTATAAAGTTGGTTGTAGAAATAGTAATTCCATTTAAGGTGACTGTATAACTAATTTCAGGTGCTAAAAATATTGAAGGCTGGTCTTTGATAAAGAACTTGTTAATATTAATGGTTTGATTTAGTAAAGCAGTAATTTTTTGTTCTGCCTCTTCTCTAGCAACATCAACAGATTTTATACAAGATTTTAATTTGGAATTATAGCGATTACCAAGACTTTTTTGAAGAATCAATTGGCGTCGATTAGTATCATTACTTAAAATTTCTAATAAACTAATATATTTACATCCTAAACTATGTCCAAGCCAATAATAATTAGTATCATTGAGATATATTTCTAAATTATTCTGATATTTTTCTTGATTTTGGGTTAAGAATCTGATTATTTCTACCCTGAGTTTATATTCTTCTTGCAGTAAATTGGTAGCAACTCGCCAATGATTAAACCCTAAAGGATTAAAAGGAAATCTAAAGACAAAAATTGTATAACCTTGTTCAAAGAGATTTTGAAACAAAGATTTATAGGAATTGAGAGGGAAAGAGCCAAATACAAAGCTTCCTATAAATTGAATAATTCCCTTGGGATTAGAATTAAGAGCAACCCAACTATTAGAAAAACGTTGAAAACATAACTGTTCACCAGTATCTCTAAATTTACTCACTTGAGTATTATTTGAATTTGAATTGATACTAATCATATCTCGAACATAACTATAGGATTACTATTTGATTTTTGTTGGCGTAGCCTGCGCTTGCGCTTAAAAATCTCAGTACACTTTCTGTTCCCTGTTAAGAGTTCCCGGTTCCCTACCATCACGAGTAATTTTACAAATCAAACCGGATTCCTATAGCAATTTGAATAATTCATATATTACACTCTTTTAAAGAGCAACTAAACCGGGTTTATGAGGAAAAATTAAGATTTTTAGGTTTAGCAAATCTCAATTAATCCGGTTTCTCACGGTGATGCAAAATATCACATAGGGAACTCTTAATAGGAAACTCTAGCATTGGTGAATCAAGGGATAAATATGTCCTCCCCAATTGAAAATATAAGGAAGGGGCAATATACCCATTCCAGAAAAATATTTAACAGGATTTTCAATCAGACTAAAAACCGGGTTTATAACCACAAGCAGCAAGGGCTTTTACTATTAGTAACTCTTAATAAATCTGGTTTTTAGCCTTAGTACATTCCAGTATATTTATGAAGTTAAAGTACCAACCCCAGTAAGTTCTGACGCAGCATCTGAACCGTTCCCATTTGCTTCTATTTGTATTGGATTGTCTGCAAGCGCTACCTCGGAACCACCCTGAATACTCTCTAGTAAGATATATAACATACGTTGCTGTTCTTCGACGCTAAGTTGAGCTACTTGTTGAGCTAAGGGTTCATTAGTGATATCACTCAGGAAAGCTGGATTCGCTTCGATAGCTTCTAAAATGCGTTTCCGATTAGGTAAGGCAAGTGCAACTGCTGGAGTGACCTTAGTTTGCAGAGTTACTTGAGAACCTCCTGTGGCTAACGGTAGACTGTATCCAAGTTGATCGTAATCACCAGCAACTGGTGGTTGAATGGTACCTTGAGGCAGAAAAGTACCTCGCTGCTGGGCTGATAGTAGCAGAGTTCTGGTATTACCCGATCCTGCAACACTAGAAGCTGAAGCAATTCTTAACCTAACGTAGCCTCGAATTTCGGTATTTCTATTGGTAATTACATTGCTGTTTGTAATATCTGGTTGTAGTAGAAATAATCCCGTATCTAGCGCTGGAAGGTTAAAAGTATAGCTACGTAAACACGGAAAGCTAAATGTTGGTACTAGTTGATTATTTGTACCATTAACATCCCAGAATGCAACTATGGGACTGGAATTAAAGTTCGGAGTGCGAGCTTTAAATGTCAGTTGAATTTGCAAGTTGCTAAAGCTAGGGTTGGAGATTGTCAGAAAATAACCCTGAATAACGGTGCGATTTGGTGCATTTGGGCTATTAAGAATAGGCTTGACTAACAGTTCATAAGTTGAAACATTAGTAGCAAAAACCATTTTAATACCTGGTAAAAAACAACGTAATTGATAAGCAGAAAAATCAAATTTTGCTGAATTTTTAGCAAAAGATTCAATGCTTTTTCTGGAAATGAGTCATCAGTTAAGATTGTTAGATAACTTTTATTTCCTTGGCTTAGTTCTACTGTGAAATAAAATAAAAATTTTGACATTACCCCAGCGGGTAATTTCTTGAATCTATCCCACTAGTACACGGGGGAAATAAAGCAACCATTTATAAAAGGTCAAAGCTAGAAAACACAATAATTTTGACTTTTGACTTCCGCGTAGCGGTACTAGTACCCCTGGGCAGAATTAAAAATTAGAAATACTTACATAGCAGGTTTTTGGGCTGTTTAAAATGGTTGGTTTATTTACGCCGAACTGTACTAGTAGTCCACTAACCCAAAATTCGCCAGTTTAGTAAAGTAACTAAAGTAGATGAAGGGGCTGTATTGCACCCAAGTGAAAACCGCTATAATAAGAATTACCTAAGAAATATTACTTTTATAAGTTAAGTATCGAATATGTTATCTGATTTGAGTAACAAGATTCTGCTTGAAATTAATAAATACCGACCAAAATCTTTGTACAAATCGCCTGAAATTCAAGGATATTATCACAAACAAGTTGTTGATGAAATATATTTATTAGAAAAAGATGGATATCTGGAAGCGCAGCCTTTATATACTCAAGTAAGCTCATATCCTATAGATTATCAAAATATTAAAATAACTCAAAAAGGACTTGATTATATGAATAAAAATAAGATGGTATTTGGTGAGCAGTGTCAAAAATTACAAAATGCTTTAATTAGTGCTTTTCCTGATAAATCATCTCTAGAGCAAATGTTATATTTTAAATTAGATAAAAATTTAGACGTAATTGCTGGAGAAGGCAACTTACAAGAGATTGTTTTCAAATTAATAAAAAAAGCAGAATCTGAAAATTGGGTTGAGAACTTAATTGATGCGGCACGTAAATCAAACCCTGGAAACCAACTATTAAAAGATATTACATATTGCCCCAGCTATGAGCAAACTTTACCTGTTGAAGACTCAAAAAGATTCATACCTAGTAATGATGCTGTAGTTAAAAAAAGAATTAAAGCAGTGATAGAAAATTCACCTACAGGTATAGTAAACTTATATAATTCAAGAATATTTATTAGAGGAGAAAAGATAAGTATGAGTGGCAATAACACAATCCACACAATTGGCGGTAATTACAATGAAAGTGGTATTTATAGCGAACATGTAGAAGGTGATTCTAATCGAAATAATTACTACGCTGCTGAACAAAAACAAACCCTTAAAGAAGCCGCAGCAGAAATTCAAGCATTACTCGAACACTTAGAAAAGTCCTATCCTACCGATACAACCCCAGGTAAAATGGCACTAGCCACGGAAGCGATCGCCCAGATTGACAGTAACCTCACCTTAAAAGCAAGAATAATTAGCGCATTGAAAACAGGTGGTGTTGAAGCTTTTGAGCAATTTCTGAGTCATCCAGCAGCTAGTTTTGTCATTGGTGCGTTGAAAGATTGGCAAAAAACTAAGGGAAGTTAGCCCTTTCCCCTCTCCTTTTCCCCCTCTCCCAATGGGAGAGGGGTTAGGGGTGAGGGTAGGAGAGGGGTTAGGTTTGATTGTGTACCACTCTACGTAGCTTGCTTCGACCTAGGAGTTAAGCTGCTACCCTGCGGGAAGCCACTCCGTGTCTAATGCCTCTACACTTAACCGAAAAGTGCTATAATCGTGGGCATTTCGAGATAAATTATATTCAAAAAAATATGAGTTTATCTGGTCCAGAATATAAAGAATTACAAGAAGCTTTAATTGATGCTTTTCCTGACAAAGCTTCTCTAGAACAAATGCTATCTCTTATAAATAAAAATTTAAACGCAATTGCTGGAGGGAATAATTTAAACGAAATTGTTTTTAACATAATAAAAAAAGCAAAAGCTGAAAACTGGGTTAAAGATTTAATTTCTGCTGCACGTCAATCAAACCCTAGAAATCCCAAGCTAAAAGCTATTGCTAAAGAATTATCTGTTCCTTCCCCTAGCACTCCAACGAGACGAAGTACTCAACAACCACCACAGATACTAACACCTAACCGAAGAAACTTTTTCTATTTGGCTTTGGGAGGAGGTGCATGTTTTGTAACAGGAGTATTCTATGGGAATAGTATTAATCAACCGTCCCAGACAGCTGAACCCAAAACTCCATCAGAGTCTTCACCAATACCTAAATCTACACCTATACCACAGTCTGGTCTTCTTCTGGAGACATTTGATTCTGAAGTAGTCACAGTAGATTCACGAGGAAAAATTATCAGTACTATACCTCGTCAGGCACAGTATTTTAAAGAAGACTTGCTTAATGGTGTAATCCTGGAAATGGTCAAAATTCCTGGTGGCAGATTTATGATGGGTACAGAAGATGAAGAAATAGAAAGGCTTGTTAACAAATTCGATCCGAAACGGGAAGTCTTTAGAACAGAAAAACCACAACACGAAGTCACAGTAAAATCATTCTACATGGGTAGATATCCCATAACTCAGGCACAGTGGAAAGCCGTAGCAGCACTACCCAAAGTTAAGGGCAATCTAAACCCAGATCCATCTAGATTCAAAGGAGATAACCTACCAGTAGAACAAGTTTCGTGGTATGATGCGGTTGAATTTTGCGATCGCCTCTCCGATTATACAGGTAAACAATATCGTCTCCCCAGTGAAGCAGAATGGGAATATGCCTGTCGCACTGGTATTAATACTAATAGACCGTTTTATTTTGGCGAAACTATTACTACTGATTTAGCAAATTACAACGGAAATTATATTTACGCTTCTGAACAAAAAGGAATTGATCGGGAAACAACCACAGATGTAGGAGAATTCCCACCCAATGCCTTTGGCTTGTATGATATGCATGGGAATGTTTGGGAATGGTGCCAAGATACCTGGCATACCAACTATAATAACGCGCCCACAGACGGCACAGCACGGAATGATAATGATAATCGTTCCCGAGTTCTGCGTGGTGGTTCGTTGGTTAGCATTCCTCAATATTGCCGCTCTGCCAGCCGCGTCACCCACTCTTCTGAAGCCACCAAATCCTCCCACGGTTTTCGGGTGGTGTGGAGTTAAGAATCACCTTGATGGGTGTTGTATGCATGGGGGATGATTTTGATGGTTTTGTGGGATGAGCATCTTGGTTTGTGGAACGGGCATCCCTGCCCGTTTTCTATATTTCACCAGGCAGGCAAGATACCTACCCTACTCATTATTCATCCCTTCATTCAGCAATGCCTAATTGTGCCTACCTACTTATACCAAATCAAAAAATGTTTGCAACAGATCCAATTGTAGGGGCGTGGTTTCCGCGCCCCTACGAATGATATAATTCCCCTACGAATGATATAATTAACGACTAGAGAAGTTAAGATGGGGATATTTTTGTCTAAAAGCCTTTTGGGCGCAAGCATTGCGCCCCTACTGCAAACTCCGCGCCTTTTGGGCGCAAGCATTGCGCCCCTACTGCAAACTTTTGACACTACTTCCCATTTTTCGCCACAATTTCTCTCACTCGGTATATGGGACGACCCTGAGATTCGTGGTAAGTACGCATAAGCAATTCTGCCAACAAACCAAAGCAAAATAACTGTACTCCAGTTACCAAAAGCAATACAGCCAAAATTAATAAAGGACGATTACCAATATCTTCCTGATAAGCGAACTTGACGTAAGTTAAATAAATACCAATTAACGCCCCAGAAATCATCGACCCCAAACCAAATAACCCGAAAACATGCATGGGACGGGTGAGGAACTTCTTCATAAAGGCAATGGTCAATAAATCCATCAAGACTCGGAAAGTCCGCGATAAACCATACTTACTACTACCAAAACGCCGTGCATGGTGACGGACAGGCATTTCCGTAATTCTTGCCCCTTCAATATACGCCAAAGCAGGTAAAAAGCGGTGTAGTTCGCCATAAAGATTCATATCCGCTACTAACTCAGCGCGATAAGCCTTGAGGGAACATCCATAATCATGGATTTTTACCCCCGTAATCCGACGAATTAACCAGTTAGCTATCTTAGAGGGGAGTAACCTATTTAAGGCTGCGTCTTGGCGATTTTTGCGCCAACCGCTGACCAAATCATAACCCTCCTCCAACTTCCCTAACAACATAGGAATATCATCTGGGTCATTCTGTAAATCAGCATCCAAAGTTACAATCACTTTGCCCATAGCATAATTAAATCCCGCAGACATCGCCGCAGTTTGACCATAATTACGCCGCAAAATCACCGCTTTTAGGTCATTGCGGACTTGTGCTTGTTCCTTTAACCACTGGGGGGAACCATCCGTAGAACCATCATCAATGCAGATAATTTCATAACTATATTCACTTCCTTGCAACGTAGATGCGATCGCAGTCAAAAGATGAGGTAAACTTTCCACCTCATCCTTAATCGGCACCACCACCGAAACATCAGGGACAATAGGAGATAATTCCCCATCTTGTCCCAACATACCATTAGAAACTAACCCACTCCTCATTCTTCGTGCCCTTCCCGTCTTTGCGGTTTATAACTCTTTACAACCCTACCAGCACCACGTAGCTGCTGATAATAAGACAGACTCACCTCATCACCTTGTTCCGAGAGGATATCAATCCCAATTCCATTACGTCCCTTATCTTTCCCGGAACTGTGGATATAACGACCATCTCCTAAATAAAGTCCCACATGGGTTGCTTTTTCGGGAGTCCCAAAAAACACCAAATCTCCCGGTTGCAATTGTGTAATAGTTATAGGCTGCAAAAATTCTTCCTGCTGGTACGCATCTCTAGGTAACCAAACCCCCACCGAACAAAATGCTGCTTGCATCAAACCCGAACAATCGTAATTTGGTCCCACAGTCCCACCCCAGAGGTAATAATTCGGTTCTTGCATCGCTTTGTGGGTAAAATCAATTATCTCTGGCAGTAATTTTTGAATATCAGATTCACAAAAGGATTTAGCCTGGTAAACTACAGTAGCTGGTTGTAAAAATTCCCAGTCATTGACAGATAACCAACCGGGATAATCATCTTCACACAAACATACCCTAAGGGCAATATCCTGATTAGATATTACCCGTAAATGTCGCTCAATTGCAGCTTGAGTAGCCAAGCGCGTACATTCAGGAGAATCATATACATTCAGGTTAGCCAAACACTGGTACTCACCGAATTTTAGATTTTGGATTTTGGATTCTAGGTTAAGGGACACAATGATTTTCTTCAGTCAGGACGAACAACTAGAAAAACTAGGTAATGGCATTTTAGAAGCAACTTGGGTAGAATTTCCCAGTTTAGACCGCAACCAAATTGCTCTGACTTGGATTGTCTACGATCCTCCAGTTTTGGTAAATACGGGTGGTGCCCTTACCCCTGATGATTTTTGGACTCATAAAGTACGTGGATTTACGTATAGAGGCGTTGAGCGGATTTATCCTGCAAGTGTGGTCAAATTATTTTATCTGGTAGCGGTACATGAATGGCTGGGAAAAGGTATGAGTCAGCCTTCCCAGGAATTAGAAAGGGCAATTAAGGATATGATTGTGGATTCTAGCAATGATGCTACTAGCTTAGTGATAGATGTGCTAACTGGTACAACATCAGGTCCCCAATTATCCCCCGGACCATTTGAGACTTGGAAGCATCAACGAAATATTATTAACCGCTATTACCAGTCCTTGGGGTGGACAGAAATGGAGACAATTAACGTCTGTCAGAAAACCTGGGGTGATGGTCCCTATGGACGGGAAAGGGCATTTTATGGGGAAATGTTGGAAAATCGCAATATGGTGACTACCAACGCCACTGCTAGGTTATTACATAGTATCGTGGGTGGGGTAGCGGTTTCCAGTGGGCGATCGCAAATTATGATGGATTTACTCAAGCGCAGTCTCAACCCGGATGATTTACCACAAGATGTGGAGGAAGACCAAGTTACGGGGTTTTTAGGGGGTGGTTTACCTCAGGAAGGACAAATATGGTCAAAAGCAGGTTGGACAAGTCAGGTACGTCACGATGCAGCCTATATTGAGATTCCCAATTTGCGTCCCTATTTATTGGTGGTGTTTACGGAAGGGAAGGAGAATGCGAAAACTCAGGAGATTTTACCCTTTGTGTCGCGCTTAGTTGCAGAAGCGGTTGGGAGTTTGGGATAATACAGCTTTTGTACCCAAGCGTTATATAGTTACACACTTATACTAATTTGAACAAAGAATGGGACAGATGATTGGTTGGTAGGGAATGGGTAAACCCCTGTCCTAGTACTCGACCAATGAAACTTTGCGGGGTAAAACAAGTTTTAGACTTGTCCTGTGTTTCTCTTCCTCTGTGTCCTCTACGTCTGGAGTGGTTTATTATTCTACCCATCAAAGTTGACTTGCCAGACCACTAGTAGTCTGTCACACCAACTTTGCGGGGTAAAGGCAGAGAGGGGGAAGAGGAGGAAGAGGGGGAAGAGGGGGAGAAAAAACTTTGTTCTTTCCTTATTAACCCCGCATAGTTTACTTGGTGGAGTACTAGTGGTCTGTCCCATTAGTTTTGATGGCTAGTTTTATAGTCATATTTATATGACTTTGACTATTAGACTGGGACTTATAGTCCCAGGTGGGTGTGATGGAAACCCCA
>JAAUYD010074482.1_pt1 | contig 31813 bp, 32 predicted proteins | sample 7278101 | NCBI WGS metagenome assembly JAAUYD01 (sample SAMN14350128, study PRJNA611818) | marine sediment metagenome | isolation source: surface marine sediment (0.6m) | place: French Polynesia: Moorea | collected 2018-08
CCGCGGTTTGTCAGGTTTCTTTTGAAAAGCCCTTGCGGATCCCGGATCCTCGGCTATCTTTTTTACAGCACATCGCAATTGAGCCCGCCTCTTCCAGGCGGGCTTTTCGTTTCTGGGGCCTTCGCCGGCCCTGGGCGAAGAGCCGGCGAAGGCCCCAGAAACGAAAAGCCCGCCTGGAAGAGGCGGGCTCAATTGCGATGTGCTGTTAAAAAGATAGCCGAGGATCCGGGATCCGCAAGGGCTTTTCAAAAGAAACCTGACAAACCGCGTTTGAGGTCCTTCGGGGAGCCGTCGAGCACGCCAAACCCTGTCTCACGCCCCGAATTCGCCGCTTCGGCGAACGCGTTTTCAGCGGCTCGGGGTGCGCGTCGAAGCGTCACCGCCCGGCGGCAGCCGAAAGCGAGGCAAAAGTCCGCGGCCCTTCAGCGCGCCCGTGGCTCCCGCAGCTGCAGCACGCGCACCCGTCCCTGGCTGAACACGGGGTCGAGGCTCATCGCGTCGAGCGAGTCCGGACGTCGCGTCCGGGTCTCGATGAGCAGATACGCCTCCCGACCCGGGATCTCCCGAAGGATGCGTTCGACCAGCGGGGCCGGCGGGGCCACGCCGCCGACGAGTCCTTCGAGCAGCGGCCGGCGCCGGCGGCGGACGGGGCTCGGGTCGGCCGGAAGGTGCGCCCGGCTCAGGAAGGAGGACCGGCCCGTCGCTGCGGTCACGTGGCTCTCCCGTCCCCGCCGCGGCGCCTCGAGCACGACGGCGTTCGCGGCCGCGTGGCTTCGCAGCCAGTCGTAGGCGGCGACGCGATCGGCGCGCCCCTGGTGGACGAGGAGGTCTCCCTGCTCCTGCCATGGCGATCGGCGAGGAGCGCTCGAGCCGAGGAGCGCGTAGAGCGTGAGTCCGTGGGCTCCGAGTGCCAGCAGCAGGACCGCCGCAGCCAGGCCCCGGCGCTCGGCGACTTGATCGCGGCCGAGGACGGCGCCCGCATGCCAGGCGAGCACGCCGGCGGGCAGGCTCGCCAGCAACAGGAGCTCGCTCTCGGCGCGGTCCGGCAGGGCCAGCAACAGGCTCATCGCCGTCGGAGCCGCGAGCGCCATCCACAGGACGCGGGTGCGGAAGCGCAGGAGCCCGGCCACCCCGGCCGCGAGCGCGGCGAGCACGGCGGGCGCGTTCCAGAAGAGTCCCAACCCGTGATGACGGATCAGGCCGGCCCGCCCCATGTCCGGCGATTCCGCGGCCGCCATCAGGACGGGGCCGACCAGGGGCCACGTGACGAGCAGGCCCGCCGCCGTGGCCAGCAAGTGCGCGCGCGAGCGCGGCAACGCGACGAGGGCCGTCGCGAGCAGCGCGAGGCCCGCGTGCGGCGACAGCGCGCAGACGGACAGGCTCGTGAGGCCCGTCTGCAGCCAACGGCCCCGGCGCTCCGAGAGCACGCCGTCGAGCCACAGGGCGCCGCTCGCGACGAGCAGGGCCGTGGGGCCCACCTCGAGGCAGCGGGCGAGGAGGGTGACGTGGCGGCTGTCGCCGGGCCCGGAGATCGCGAGGAAGACGTGTCGGGGGTCGACCGGGGAGTCGGGGAGGGCGTCGAGCAGGCCCGAGCCGCTGACCCAGAGCAGGGGAGCGCCCCAGCTCGCTGCGAAGGGCACCGCGAGCACCGCGCCGGCCCCGGCCCAGCGCGCGGCGCGGGAGCTCGTAGCGAGCGGCACGAGCCGCGCGCCGATCCCCGCGAAGCCGAGCAGGGCCGCGCCGGAGAGCGCGGCGCCGGCGACCATCGGAGCGACGCCGCCGTGGGCCGCGAGCACGGCGAGCAGGAAGCCGAGGGCCCAGGGCCGGCTCGGGGCCACGCCCGCGAGGCCGGGATCCTCGACCGGCAGTCCGGCCAGGGACAGCCGCGCCGCCATTGCCGCGTGCTCCGGGGCGTCGCCGAGCGCGCGTGCGCCCGGGATGGAGAGCACCGCGACGGCGGCCCCGGCGAGCACGAGCAGCGGGGCCCACGCGATCGGTCGCGTCGAATCGTCCGACTCCGCCTCGGCCGTCCGCCGGAAGCTCGCGAGCACGCCCGCGGTGGCGAAGAGGGGTGCGGCGAGCGCCGCGCACGCGTCGATGCCGAGGCCGAGGGATCCGAGGCCCAGGACCAGCGCCGCGTAGACCCCGGGCGAGAGCAGAAACGCGCGCAAGACGGTGGCCACGGGCGTATCGGCCAGGGCGCGCCAGCCGAGGAGGATGACCACGAGGCCCGGAACGGTGAGGGCGAAGAGGAGCCGCAGCAGGCCGCCGGTACCACCGGGTGCCACGGCATCCACGAGATAGGAGAGCGGCAGCAGCGCGCTGCAGGCGAGCCCGAGGCCCCGCGGCGCGCTCAGGGAAGTCCGGGGCGGGGTGCGGGGCAAGAAGGGCGCCGCGGGCCGACGCTCAGGCCGCGAGATCCGGCGCGGGCTCGGGGCGCGTGCTGCGCTCCTGCAACGCCAGGAAAGCGGGAAGGGCCACCAGGTTGGCGAGGATCGAGAGGCCCATTCCGATCAACAGCACGAGGCCCAGGCCCGAGATGCCGCGGTGCGCGGAGGTCGCGAGGGTGCCGAAGCTCGCGAGCGTGGTGATGGCGCTGAAGAAGACGGCGCGCCCGGTCACGGTCCGCGCGAGAGCGGCGCCGGCACCGGGCTCGCGGCGCGCGCGGGACACGAGGTGGATGCCGCTGTCGACCCCGGTGCCGAGCAGCAGCGGCAGCACGATCACGTTGGCGAAGTTGAAGCGGATGTCGAAGAGCGCCATCACGCCGACGGTGCCGACCGACGCGAGGACCAGGGGGGCCAGGGTCAGGGCCACGTCGACCGGGCGCCGACCGAGCACGAGCAGCAGCAGGGAGACCAGCGCGAGGGCGAGGAGCAGGGCCTCGCGCAGGGAGCGCGCCGTCACCTCGCCGAAGGCCACGACGTTGACCGGCAGGCCGACGGCTTCGGGCGAGACGCTGCGAACCGCCGCGACGAAGCGGTCGAGCGCACCCGTCTGCGTGGGATCCTCTGCCGGGTACGCCTGGATGCGCGCGGCTCCGTCCGGCGAGAGCATGCGCGCGACGGCGGCTTCGGGCAGATCGCTCCGGGTCACGAGGCTCGGCTCGAGGGCGTTGCGCAGCCGGCCGATCTGGGCCGGCAGGCCGGCCAGCAACGTCGACTCGAGCGCGCGGAGCGGCGACGGATCCGAGGGATCCGCCTCGAGGTCGGCGAGGAAGCCGGCGAGCGTGGTGCGCAGCCTGGCCACGCTCTGGCCCAGGGGCCCGGTGTCGCGGCCGAGCGCCTCGGTGCCGAGGACCTCCTGCAGCCCGACCAGGGCTCGGATGGCGGCCTCCGGGTCACCGGTGGCGGACGCGTCGCGCGGGGTGGCCCCGGTCGAGTCGAACAGGAAGGCCAGATCCGAGAGGATCTCGAGCTTCTCCTCCTGATCCTCGGGTACCAGGTCGGCCACGGTGAGCGCGCGGTCGATCTCGGGCAGGGCCTCGAGGGCGACCTTCAGGCTCACGGCCTCCTCGACGTCGCGCGCCAGCACGTCCGCATACCAGGGAGAGGTGCGCTCGTCCTCGAGCAGCTCGTTCCAGGTGAGCACCGACGGCGTATTCGGGTTGCGCAGGTTCACCACGTTCGCGTCGAAGCGGACGCCCACGGCGGCGATGCCGAGGCCGGCTCCGACGAGCAGGCACACCGCCGCGACGAGCCCCGGCCTGCGGGCGGGGTCGGGCTCGAAGGGAATGCGCGGCGGCGGTGCCGCGCGGGTGACGCGCAGCGGGCCGACGAGCAGGGCGGGGAAGAGCGTGAGGGTGAGCGCGAAGATCACCACCATGCCGCCGCTCGAGACGATCCCGAGCTCGGCCACGCCGCGGAAGTCGGTCGGCATGAACGAGAGGAAGCCGATCGCGGTGGATACCGTGCAGAGCAGGAGCGCCGGCCCGATCTCCGCGACGGACTCGAGCAGGGCCTGCCGGACGTCGCGCCCCTCGTGCATGGCATGGGTCACGTGCATGCCGAGATGGATCGCGAAGTCGACGCCGAGCCCGACGAAGAGCACGGCGAAGGTGACCGAGATGAGGTTGAGGTCGACCACCGTCGCGGCCGCATAGGCGGCGGTCCAGACCAGGCCCACGAGCAGCGTGATGGCGGCCGCGCCCACGAGCCGGGCCGAGCGCATGGACCATCCGAGCACGCAGAGCACGAGCAGGAAGGAGGCCACGCCGGCGGCGCCGACGTCGACGAGGAGCCCCTGGATCTCTTCGTGGTTGAGCACGGGATACCCGGTGAGCCGCACGCCCACGCTTCCCGGTGCCGGATCGGCCGAGAGCTCGTAGCCGAGCTCCGACGCCACGCGCTCGACGGTCTCGATGGCCGCCGCGGCGGGCATCAGCTCGTCGGTTCGCAGCAGGGGCTGCACGATGATCGTCTGGCGCGTCGGGACGCCGAACGAGAAGCTGCCCGTCATCAGCTCCGCCCACGAGACCCGCACGGAGCGTCCGGCCTCGACGGCATCGATCGAGCTCGAGAGCTGATCCAGGAAGGTCGGGAGCTCCGCCTCCATCCGGGGCCCGCCCTCGGGCGGGTTCAGCCCGAGCTCGAGCAGGCGGGCGAGGGTGGGGAGGTCCGGGGTGCGCTCGAGCTCCGCGATGAAGGGCTGGATCGCGACCAGCTCGTCCGCGAACGACTCGAGCTCGTCGACCCCGAGGTAGAGCAGGGCGTGGGCCTCGAAGAAGGGATCGGTCCCCGGCGCCTCGACGTGGGTCACGTCGGCCTCGCCTTCGAGCCGCGCCACCAGGGCCCGCGCCGCGTCCTGGGCCTCGGGCGCGGTGGGAGCGTCGACCACGACCAGGATGGCGTCGGCCAGCCCCCCGAAGCGCTTCTCGAAGGCCTCGGCCCGGGCCTCGGAGAGCAGGTCGTCGGCCAGGATCGCCTTGCGGTTGTCGGTGTCGACGCCGAGGTGGGTGACGGCGTAGGCAGCGAACAGGACCGTGGCCGCCCCGATTCCGAGCAGGGTCGCGCCCGGGCGCGCAGTCGCGAGCCGGGTGAGCCCCGTCAGCGCCGCGACGATGCGGGCGACGGCCGCGCGGTTCGGGGGCCCGTCTTCGGAGCCGCCCTGGGTCCCGGGATTCGACACGGGGACAAGCGATAGCAACTGCCGCGTTGGGCCTCCGGCGGCCGCATTGCGCGGCGATGAACCGGCGAGGGGCTCATCCGGGCCTCGATCGGGGCCGTCGGGTGGTCGGAGAGGGCCGGAAACGAAGAGGCCCGGTCACTGCCGTGCCGGGCCTCCGGAAGTCCTGGTGGAGCTGAGGGGAGTCGAACCCCTGACCTCCTGAATGCCATTCAGGCGCTCTCCCAACTGAGCTACAGCCCCGCGAGCGACGGAACCTATCCCACGGGGCCGGGCGCTGTCAAAGCGGGCTCGAGTCCGAGGGCCGGGCGCCCGAAGACGCGCTCGGAGGCTCTGAGGCGACGCCACGGGCCCCCGCAGGGTGCGCCAGCCCCCGCGCGGGTGGTACCTTGCTCGCCCCTCGGCCGGAGTGGCGGAACGGTATACGCAGCGGACTCAAAATCCGCCGGGCCTCGATGCCCTTGTGGGTTCGAATCCCACCTCCGGCACCATCCTCTGCGCTCGCGCCGCGAATACATCCGGCGGGTGCGCCGTCCAAAGGATCGTGGAGCCCATGCCCCCTCAGCCTCGAGATGCCTTCGGCCGTCGCCGGCTCGCACCGGGAGCGGCCTGGGTCACGGCCCTGCTGCTCGCCGGCTTGCTGTGCCTGCTGGCCGCGGCGCCGGCCTCGGCGCGCGACTTCGCGGGCCGCGTCGCCAGCGTGAGCGGCTCGAGCCTGCGCGTCGAGAGCCGGATGGGGGACAGTCGCTCCTTCCAGAAGGGTCCCCGGACGAAGGTCACGGGGGCCCGGAACAGCTGGGGGGAGCTGCGCCCCGGAGACTCGGTGGTGGTCTCCTGGTCGCTCTCGGACTCCAAGCCCGTCGCTCACCAGGTGCGGGTGGGGGCCGTGGGGTCGCGTTAGCGGCGCCCGGATGTACCCTCGGCCCTCCCGGAGGCGCAGGGCGAGCGGACCACCGGAAACCAGAACCATCCTCTCTCGAGGAGCCTCGGAAGTTCAGATCAATCGACCGTACGCCAGATCGCGTACGATCCATTCGGAAAGGAGCTCGAAATGCGATTCACCCGGACCCTGGTCGTGGCTGCGGCCTTTGGAGCGCTCGTCTTCGCCGGTACGGCCAACGCGGCCGAGTGCACGGTCACCATCGACGGCAAGGACGTGCGCGGCAAGACGCTGAGCGGCAAGATCAAGCAGGTGAAGGGCGGCAAGCGTGCCAAGCTGGTGGTGACCCAGTACGGCGAGCACATCCCCTTCGAGCCCCACGAGAGCGTCGTGGTGTCCGGTCTGAAGGACAGCTACGACAAGCTCAAGAAGGGCGACGAGGTCACCGTCTGCGGCAAGCTCCTCGACAAGCCCCGCCTGGCTCTGGGCGTCGAGGTCGTTCCCGAGAAGGACGACGGCGCCGAGGACCTCTAGGGTCTCGCGACCCGATCCGGGCCCGGTCTCCGAAGCGGAGATCGGGCCCGAGTCGTTTCGGGTCCCGCCTCGATGGGCTTCACCCGGACTCGCTAGCTTCTGCCCATGGCGCAGCCTCCCTTCACCCCCGCCCAGTTCGATCGCTACCGGCGGCACCTGAACCTCCCCGAGCTCGGTGCCGAGGGGCAGCAGCGTCTTCTGGACGGAAGCGTGGTGATCGTCGGCGCCGGCGGTCTCGGCTGTCCACTGGCCCTCTACCTGGCCGCCGCCGGCGTGGGACGCATCGGGCTGATCGACTTCGACGTCGTCGAGGCGTCGAACCTGCAGCGCCAGATCCTCTACGGCACCGACGACGTGGGGAAGCCCAAGGTCGAGGTGGCGCGGCGTCGCATCGAGGCGCTGAACCCCGACGTCGAGGTGGCGACCCACAGCGTGCCCTTCACGTCGGACAACGCGCTCGAGCTGCTCGCCGACTACGACGTGGTCGTGGACGGCACCGACAACTTCCCCACGCGCTACCTCTCGAACGACGCGTGCGTGCTGCTCGGAAAGCCCACGGTCTACGGGGCCATCCTGCGCTTCGAGGGCCAGGCGTCGACCTTCGACGCCCGGCGCGGGCCCTGCTACCGCTGCCTCTTCCCCGAGCCGCCGCCGCCGGGGAGCGTGCCCTCGTGCGCCGAAGGCGGCGTGCTGGGCGTGCTGCCCGGCATCATCGCGATGATCCAGGCGACCGAGGCCGTGAAGCTGATCACCGGCATCGGCGAGCCCCTGATCGGGCGCTTCCTGCACTACGACGCGCTCGCCATGCGCTTCAACGAGTTCCGCTTCCACAAGGACCCGGAGTGTCCGGTCTGCGGCGACGAGCCGAGCGTGACGGAGCTGATCGACTACGAGGGCTTCTGCGGCGTGCCCCGCAGCGAGGAGGAATCGACCTTGAAGGAGCTGACCGCCGACGGTCTCCGCGCGCTGCGCGACGCAGGCGACGAGCACCTGCTGATCGACGTGCGCGAGCAGAGCGAGTGGGAGACCGCGCGGATCGAGGGCGCGCAGCTGATTCCGCTCGGCGAGGTGGAGAGCCGCGTCTCCGAGCTGTTCGAGTGGAAGGACAAGCCCATCGTCGTGCACTGCCATCACGGCAGTCGGAGCGCGGCCGCCTGCCGGATCCTGCTCCAGGCGGGCTTCACCGACGTCACCAACGTGGTGGGCGGCATCGACGCCTGGTCGCTCACGGTCGACGGCTCGGTCCCGCGCTACTGATGGCGACCAGGCTTCCCGACCCGCTCAATCGCCGGCACCTGCTCGAGAAGGACCTGCCCGAGGCCAAGGCCCTCGCCGTCGCCGAGGGCTACCTCGCCGAGGGCCGTCTGGTGGAGAGCCTCGCGTTCCTCAGCAAGGCCGGCGCGACCGAGAAGCTGCGCGAGCTGCGCGATCAGGCCGTGCAGGAGGGCGACGTCTTCCTCCTGCGAGAGACCTCGCTGGCCCTCGAGGTAGGCATCGACGGCGAGACCTGGAAGCGCACCGCCCAGGCGGCCGAGGCCAAGGGCCTCGCCCTCTACGCCGAAGAGGCGCGCCGACAGTCCGAGGCGGCCGGAGCCTAGAGTCGCAGGCTGCGAGAGGGAGGGCCGGACGCCGGCCTTCGCCGCCCGTCGGCCCGATTGACTCTGGAGTCAATCGGTGTCTAGACTCGGCCGATGCCCGCGCCCGACAGCATCGATCAGGCCCTCGATTGGCTTCGGAAGTTCTTCGATCCGGAGGCCGCGGCGGGCGTCCAGGTGACCTACCAGTTCGACCTGAGTGGCCCCGCCGGGGGCGTCTTCCACCTGACGATCGCCGATGGCAGCCTCGAGGCGCTGCCGGAGCCGGCCGAGCGGCCCGACGTGGTGTTCCGCGCCGCGGCCGAGGACTACTTCGGGATCCTCGCGGGCAGCGAGAACGCCGACCTGCTCTACATGGCCGGGCGCCTCGAGATCGAGGGCGACGCCATGCTGGCGGGGAAGGCGCGCACCTACTTCAAGGCCGGCTGAGCCGCTCGCGGTTGCCCCGAGGCCCGTCTCCGGCGGACGCGGACGGCTATGCTCGGCGCTCCCCGAATGGCCGCCGACGAGATCCGCATCGAGAACGCCCGCTCGCACAACCTGCGCGGGGTGTCGTGCGCGATCCCGCTGCGGCGCCTGTCGGTCGTGACGGGCGTCTCGGGCTCCGGCAAGTCGACCCTCGCGTTCGACACGCTCTACGCCGAGGGACAGCGTCGCTACGTCGCGTCGCTCTCGACCTACGCGCGACAGTTCCTCGAGCGGCTGCCACGCCCCGAGGTGGACCTCGTCTCGCATCTGCCCCCGGCCATCGCCATCGAGCAGCGCAACAGCGTGACGGGCGCGCGCTCGACCGTCGGCACGGCCACCGAGATCCTGGACCACCTGCGCCTCCTCTACGCCAAGGTGGGCGAGACGCGCTGCTGCGGTGCGCCGGTTCCCGAAGGCACGGCGGCGGCCGTCACCGATCGCATCCTGGCCGCGTTCCCGGGAGCGCGCGCGACGGTCGGGGCCCCGCTTCCCGTACGCAAGGGCGAGACCGGCGCCGCGCTCCACGAGCGGCTGTCCCGGGAGGGCTACGGGCGACTGCTCCTCGAGGATGGGTCGCTGGTGTCGCTCGAGGACTTCTCCGCGCGTAAGCTCGCCGGCGCGCGCAAGAGCGCGCTCTCGGTGGTGGACCGTCTGGCGGTTCGCGAGGCCGATCGCACCCGGCTGGCCGAGGCGGTGGCCGCGGCGTTCGCGCGCGGCGAGGGACACTGCCACGTGGTCACGCCGGAGGGCGAGCGGCGGGTCTACCGTGAGGGCTTCGCCTGCGACGAGTGCGGGCGGCTGCACCCGAGCCCGGAGCCGGCGCTCTTCTCGTTCAACAGTCCCCTCGGCGCCTGTCCCGAGTGCAGCGGGTTCGGACGGGTGGCGGCCCTCGACTTCGATCGCGTGGTGCCCGACCCCTCGCTCTCCCTCGCCCAGGGGGCCATCGCCCCCTTCCAGACCAAGGGCGGCCGTGGCTGCCAGCGCGACCTGATGGCGGCCGCTCGGGAGTGGGACGTCCCCGTCGACCGTGCCTTCGAGAAGCTCTCGAAGCGGCAGCGGACGTTCGTGCTCGAGGGGGACGAGGACGAGGGCGGCGACTGGTACGGCGTGCGCGGCTACTTCGACTGGCTCGAGGGCCGCCGCTACAAGGTGCAGGCCCGGGTCCTGATCGCACGCTACCGGCGCTACGACCCTTGTCCCGTCTGCCAGGGCACGCGGCTCCGGCCCGAGGCGCTCGAGGTCGAGCTCGGCGACCGACACATCGGTGAGGTCGGCCAGTTCACGATCGGCGAGCTCCACGCGTGGCTCGCGGGCCTCGAGCTCGATGCGGGCCGCCGGGCCCGGGGAGAGCGTCTGCTGCGGCTCCTCCAGGCCCGGGTCGAGACGGCCGTGCAGGTCGGGCTCGACTATCTCTCGCTCGCCCGTCAGGTGCGGACGCTGTCGGGCGGAGAGGCCCAGCGCATCCAGCTCGCGACGGCCCTCGGCGGTGCGCTGACGGCGGCGCTCTACGTGCTCGACGAGCCCTCGGTGGGGCTCCACGCCCGCGACGTCGAGCGCCTGCTCGCCGTGCTCCAGGCCATCCGGGATCGGGGCAACACCGTCGTCGTCGTGGAGCACGCGCCCGAGATCATCCGCCACGCGGATCACTTGATCGACCTCGGGCCCGGTGCCGGCCGGGAGGGAGGACACCTCGTGGCCGAGGGCGCTCCCGAGGCGCTGATCGCCGCCGGCTCGCCGACCGGGCGACTGCTCTCCGGCGAGCTCCGAGTCGAGCGCAAGGAGCGCCGCGCGGCCCGGGGCAAGCTCCACGTCCGCGGGGCCCGCGCGCGCAACCTCGAAGACGTGGACGTCGAGATCCCGCTGGGTCAGCTCGTGGTGGTGTCGGGCGTCTCGGGCGCGGGCAAGTCGACCCTGGTGCGGTCGGTGCTGGTCGGACAGCTGACCCGGGATCCGGAGCGCGGCGAGTGCGACGCCATCGAAGGGCGCGAGGCGATCCGCGAGGTGGTGGTGGTCGACCCGACGCCGCCCGGCCGCAGCCTGCGCTCGAACCCCGCGACGGTGTCGAAGGCGTTCGACGGCATCCGCAAGCGCTTCGCCGCCACGCCCGAAGGCCGCAGGCGCGGCCTCACGGCGGGCTGGTTCTCGTTCAACGTCGCCGGCGGGCGCTGCGAGGCCTGCGAGGGCACCGGCGAGACGGTGGTCGACATGCAGTTCCTCGAAGAGGTGCGCGTCCCGTGCGAGCACTGCGAGGGCACCCGCTACCGGCGCGAGGCGCGCGAGGTGACGCTCCAGGGGCGCAGCATCGTCGACGTCCTCGACCTGACCCTCGACGAGGCGCGCGCGCTCTTCGCCGGGGATCGCAGCATCGCTCCGCGGATCGAGCCCTACGCTCGCGTCGGCCTCGGCTATCTGACGCTGGGCCAGCCCCTCTCGACGCTGTCGGGTGGCGAGCTCCAACGCCTGCGGCTGGCGCAGGCCCTGGCCGGAGGGCAGAGCGACGGAACCCTCTACGTGCTGGACGAGCCCACCACCGGGCTCCACGCCGCCGAGATCCAGGGGCTCCTCGACTGTCTCGATGCGCTGCTGGCCGAGGGTGCGAGCGTGGTCGTCGTCGAGCACAACCTCGACGTGATCCGCGCGGCCGACCACGTGATCGACGTCGGACCCGAGGGCGGGCCCGGGGGAGGGCGCATCGTCGCGGTGGGCACGCCCGAGGAGCTGGCCCGGGCGCCCGACTCGCTCACCGGAGCCGCGCTGGCCTAAGCCGGCAGGAAGGCCCTTCGATAGACTGACTTCGCCATGGGCGACCGAGCGCTTCCGCCGGGAGACATCCCGGCGCACGACTTCTTCACCCGCTGGGTTCCCGAGTCGGTGGCTCGGGACCTCGCGCGGCAGCATCACCTGCGAGACACCCGCGCCGTGCTGCTCTTCGAGCTCGACGGCGAGGGCGGCGGCATCTACACGGTGGCGATCGCCGAGGGCGTGGTCGAGGGAAGCCCGGGGGACCACCACGCTCCCGACCTGCGGATCAAGCTCGACGTCGAGACGTGGCGGGCCCTGAACGATGGCTCGCTCTCCGCTCCCGACGCGTTCCTGCGTCGGCGCGTGCGTCTCGAAGGGAACCTGCGGCTGGCCGTCAAGCTCCACGTCATCATCGGCTGACGCGGCCGCTCGACGTCGGGGCTAGCCTCGGCCGTCGCGTCGGTGCTGGAAGATCTTCTTGTCGTGCGTCTTCCGCAGCTGCTGGCGGAGCGTGTGCAGGAGCTTCTCGACGGCGGGCTCGGCCTTCTCGGCCGTCGCATGGCTGGCGAGCTCGGTGGCCTTGCCCGTCACGTGTCCCGCGGCCTCGTAGGAGCCCGGCGCCGGACTCGTGAGCGACACCTCCAGGTGCGTGATCTCCGGAAACTCCCGGGCCAGCGCCTCGCAACGCTCCTGAGCCTTCTCTCGCAGCTCGTCGGCGGCCACGTCGGGGTTCTCCACCAGGGACGAATGGATGCGGAACGCGATCTCGTCTGCCATGCAGCACCTCCACCCGGAAAGGTACCAGCGCAGCGCGCGTCCGGCGCGCGAACTTGCGGCCGGGGCTTCGCTATCTTCGGGAGTCACTCCGCGCCCGGAGCCGTCATGCAACTCCCGCTGCAGGTGCACGAGTCCCACCCCTGGCGCGTCCACGAGGTGGCTCACGACTTCCGGCTGCTGGACGTCTGGCGCTTTCCGCTCACCCTCGATGCCGACGTCTCCTTCGAGCGTTTCACCGAGTTCCTGACTGCGACCCAGCGCGAGCTCGGCGAGGGCCACGGCCCCGCCGCGCAGCTGATGCGGCTGCGCGCGAAGCTCGGCGAGTGGTTCGGGTGGGATGCCGAGACCGCGCCGCGCCCCATCCCGGGGAGCCGCGACGTCTCCGTGCGCCAACGGCTCGAGGAGAGCGATGCCGAGCTCGGTCTCGAGGAGCTGGCCGACGAGCTCGGGGCCGCCGAGTTCTCGCCGGTCTACCGGCTCGAAGACGAAGCCCTGCTCGAGATCTCGAACGGCACCGTCCACGCGCTCATGCACCTCGGCCGCTTCCCGCTGGACGAGGTCGGCCGCTGGGCGCCCCAGATGGCCATCTACGTGAAGGAGCGCGGCGCGCTCGGGCGTGCCTACATGGCGCTCATCTCGCCCTTCCGCCACTGGATCGTGTACCCGGCGATGATGCGGGCCGTCGAGCGCTCGTGGTCCGGCTTCGCCGCTCGCGAAGGGCTCGCCTAGGAGCGCGTCGAGGCCCGGGTCTGGAACGGGCGCGTGCTAGGGATGCCTCTCCCGCGCGCTCGGGAAGAAGGCCTGCTGCCCGTCGATCCGGAAGGACGCGATCGCTCGCTGACCCTCGTCGGAGAGCAGCCAGTCGATGAAGGCCTGGGCCTCGTCCGCCTTCACGTGGGCGTGTCGCTCCGGGTTCACCAGGATGATCCCGTAGGGGTTGAAGAGGGCCTCGTCGCCCTCGACGAGCACGCCCAGGTCGCCCTTGCTCGCGAAGCGCAGCCAGGTGCCGCGGTCGCTCAGCGTGTAGGCCTGGAGGCCGTGGGCGGTATTCAGGGTCGCGCCCTGGCCCGAGCCCGTCTCTCGATACCAGCCTCCGCTGTGGGGACGCGGATCGATGCCGGCCTCCGCCCACAGGGACAGCTCCTTCTTGTGGGTGCCGCTGTCGTCGCCGCGGGAGAGGAACAGGCTGTCGCCGGCGGCGATGCTCCGGAGTGCGCGCAGGCTGCTCCCGCCGCGCGCGCCCGCCGGGTCGTGACTCGGCCCGACAATCACGAAGTCGTTGTACATGACCTCGTGCCGCGCGACGCCGTGGCCGGCCTCGACGAAGGCCCGCTCGGACTCCGGGTGGTGCACGAGCAGCAGATCGACGTCGCCCTTCTCGGCCAGACGGATCGCCTGGCCGGTTCCCACCGCCACCACGCGGACGGCGATCCCGGTTCGCTTCGTGAAGACCGGCAGGATCTCGCCGAGGAGCCCCGAGTTCTCGGTGGAGGTGGTCGAGGCCAGCACGATGAAGCGGTCGTCGGCGCGCACGGCGGGCGACGCGACGAGGCCCAGCGCAACGACCGCGGCGAGCACGACCTTCGAAGGCAACGATTCCTCCCATCGGCGGGGCGGGGTGGGGTGTTTGGCGGAGCGGGGCGGGCGGCGACGACGCGAACGCGCTATTCCCGACCGGGTATAACGGGCCCGGCAGTGTCGCCGAGGGCCCGGGCGGCCGCAAGGTCGTCGGGGGAGCCGTCGGGGGAGCCGTCGGGGGAGCCAAATGGCGGACAAGCGAGCGCGATCCCGTCTGCGCGTGACGCTCTACCTGGGCGAGGCCGGGCACAAGCTCGGGCCCGGGAAGGTGCGGCTCCTCGAGGCGATCGAGCGGGAGGGCTCGATCGCCGCGGCAGCGCGCTCCATGGGCATGGCCTACCGCCACGCCTGGGAGATGGTCGACGAGCTCAACCACTCCTTCGATACCCCGGTCGCGCGGGTCCGGGCGGGGGGCTCGGCGGGGGGCGGGGCGGGCCTCACCGAGTTCGGTGCGGAGTTGGTCGCGCGCTTCCGCCGCATCGAGGCCGAAGCCCAGCGCGGCGCCGGCCGGGAGATCGATGCGCTGGCGGCTCGGGTGGTCCCAGGCGAGCCGGCGAGGCGGCATCGCGCGTCGGGCTGAGCGGCGCTGCCCGATCAGTCGCGCAGGTTGCGCCCGAACAGATCGAAGAGCCGCTCCCAGTGGCGCTCGGCGGCGGCCTTGTCGTAGATGCCCTGGCGCTCTGGGAAGGCGAAGCCGTGCTCGACGCCCGGGTACCACTCGATCCGATGTCGCACCGTCGTTCCGGCCAGGTGCTTCTCGAGGGCGTCGATCTGCTCCTTCGGCGCCCAGCGATCGATCTCGGCACAGGCGAAGTAGATCTCGCCCTGGATCCGGCTCGCCGTCCGATGGGGCGAGTCGTCGCGGTCGGTGACGAGGCCGGCGCCGTAGATCGACGCCGTCGCGGCGAAGCGCTCGGGGTAGGCCGCGGCCGCCGCGAAGACGAAGGGGCCGCTCATGCAGTAGCCCACGGCGCCGACCGGGCCGCTCCGGGTTCCGTCCAATGCGTCGACGGCGTCGAGCAGCACCCGGGTGTCGGCGACCACCATCTCGTTTCGCAGCGAGCGCATCAGCTCGAACATCTTGCGCATCCCCTCTTCGCCGGGCTCCATGCGGAACTCCCGCGTGCTCCGGTAGTAGAGGTTGGGGAGCAGCACGCTGTAGCCCGTGGTGGCGATGCGCCGGGCCATGTCGTGGAGCTCTTCGCGCTTGCCGGGCGCGTCCATGTAGAAGAGGACTGCCGGGTGCGGCCCTCCCTCCTCGGGCCGCGTGACGAAGGTGTTCATCGTTCCGTCGGGCGTCTCGAGGTCGAGCTCCGCTTCGATCATGGGCGTCCTCCGCACGCTTCGTGCATCTCGGGCGCGGCCAGTGTGCCGCAGACGCCCGTTGCGCGGAAGCTCAGCCCGCGGCGGACGCGGAGGCCGGGATCGTGCGCAGCCACAGGCTGAAGCGAGCGCCGCCGTTCTTGCGATTGCCCGCCTCGAGCCTCCCGTGGTTCTGGCGCGCGAGGTCGTAGCAGATGCTCAGTCCGAGGCCGGGATGCCCGCCCTCCTTGGTCGTCATGAAGGGGTCGAAGACGTGGGGCAGAAGCCCGGGAGGGATCCCCGGGCCGCGGTCGAGCACGTGCAGCACCGCCTCGTCTCCCGAAGCGCGCAGCTCCACCTCGACACGAGGTGCTCCGTTGCGTCGGCTCACCGCTCCGCCGCGGCCGCCGCCGGCTTCGAGCGCGTTGATCAGGAGCTGCAGGATGATCTGCACCAGATCCGCCTCGCGGGCGCGAACGCGCGGAACGCTCTCCTCGTGGCTGATGGCGGGGCCCTCGGCCATCGATCCCAGCCGGGCCATCTCGAGGGCCCGATGGGCCGCGGCCGCGAAGTCCGCGTCGGGCGCGAGCGGGTCCTCGTCCTCCCTCGCGAAGCTCCGCACGCGCTGCACCAGCGCGGCGATGCGCTCGGCGCCGTCGCTCGCGTCGGCGAGGATGGCGGGCGCTTCGCGCAGGGTCTCGCGGGACTCCTCGCCCAGGGGAAGCGCATCGGCCCGCGCACACAGCTCGTCGAGCAGGGGCCGGAGCATGCCGAGATTGCTGCGCACGTAGGCGAGCGGGTTGTTCAGCTCGTGGGCCACGCCCGCCACGAGGAAGCCCAGGGCCTCGAAGCGCGAGGCGATCTCCTGGCGTCGCCAGGTGGCGGCGCGCTCGGTCTGGTCTTCGAGCAGCGTGATGGTTCCCCGCGCCTCGCCGTGATGGCGCAGCGCGCTCTGCTCGATGCCGATCGAGCGGCTCGGGTGGTGCACCGCACGCCGCTCGATCTCCTCGAGGCGGCGGCCACCCAGGTTCGGGAGCGAGAGCAGGGCCTCCGCGAAGCGATTGCTGTGCACGACGGCGCCGGAGTCGTCGCACACCACGACGCCCACGCCGAGCTGCTCGAGCAGCTCGGGCGAGCTGGGCTCGAGGGCGCGGCGGCGGCGCAGCGCCTGCCAGGCGAGGGTTCCCGACGCGCCCGCGAGTCCGGCGACGGCGCCGGTCGCAACCATCCAGCCGAAGGGATCGAGCATGCACGAGCCTCCCCGGAACGCCCGCCAGCGGCGTCCCTCCCCTGATACAAGCAGCTGAAGCGCGAGGCGGCCGTGAGCGCGCTCACCCGGCCCGTCACGCGGCGAGCGTGAGCCCGCGGCACGCTCTCTCCCCAGGGGGTGGCGCTCTCCGGCCGTTTCCTGCCTCTTCCCGCCACCAGGAGCTGCCCGACGTCCACTCACGAAGCGGGGCACTGGTCCCCGAAGGAGACTCCATGCGGAACCTGATCGTTGCAGCCGCTGCTGCCCTGCTCGTCGCCACCCCGGCCTTCGCGAGCATCTCGGTCCCCGAGCCGGGATCGCTCTCGCTCGTGGTCGTCGCCGCGGCGTCCGCCGCCGTCGCCTACGGAATGTTCGGACGGCGCTAGTCCGCGGGCCCGGCGCGCGAAACCGCGCGCCGGGCCCAAGGCCCTGCCTCCGGGAGCGTCCGGCTGTGTCGATCGAGGCCGTCCCCTTCCTGATCCTGTGCGCCGCCATGCCCCTCGTGGCCCTGGCCGAGCGCGCCCGCCCGCTGCGCCCCGGCGTCGCACCCCCGCGAGGGCGCACCGCGGCGAACCTGGTGCTCGCCGTCTGCGGCTGGGTCGTGACGCCGATCGTCGTCCCGGTGATCGGGATCGGCGCGGCCTTCTGGGCGCGTGCCCAAGGTCTGGGCCTGCTGGCGGAGGTCTCCTCGGTCTGGCTCGCCGGCCTGGTCGCCGTGCTGGCCCTCGACGCCATGCATTGGCTGCGCCACGCGCTGCTCCACCGGATCCCCTGGCTCTGGCGCATCCACCGCGTGCACCACAGCGACCTCGACGTGGACTGGAGCACCGGCCTGCGCTTCCACCCGGCCGAGGCCGTGCTCTCCGCCGCCACCGACGCCGCCGTGATCGTGGCGCTCGGTGCTCCGCCCGTGGCCGTCGTTGGCTACAGCATCGCGACGGCGCTGCTCAGCGTCGTGCAGCACGGCAACGCCCGCATGCCGAAGACCCTTGCGCGGGAGGTCGGGCTCTTCGTCATCACGCCCCACTTCCACCGCATCCACCACTCCTCGGCCGCGGCCGAGCAGGACCGCAACTTCGGCAACCTGCTCCCCTGGTGGGATCGCCTCTTCGGCACCGCCGTCGAGGAGCCGAGCCTTCCGCCGGAATCGATGCGCTTCGGCGTCGACGGCATCGGCGCCGACGCGGCCGGCTCGGTGCTCGACACGCTCACCGACCCGCTGTGGTCGGGAGAGGGCCCCGCGCCGTCGCGCGCGTCCCGGGACGCCTCGCACACCGCCTGAGGCATCGCCGACCGCCATGCGTCGGGGTATCGTCGCGCCTCGTTCGAGGGGTCCCATGCCGAAGATCACCTTCGTCGGTGCCGGCAGCACGGTCTTTGCCAAGAACGTGCTCGGCGACGCGATGCTGCAACCGAGCCTGCACGACGCCGAGATCGCGCTGTACGACATCGACGCGCAACGGCTCGACGACTCCATGCGGCTGATGGACGCGATCAATCGCAACTGCAACCAGGATCGTGCGCGCATCCGCGGTCATCTGGGTGTGGAACGCCGGGCCGACGCGCTCCGCGGCGCCGACTACGTCGTCAACGCCATCCAGGTCGGCGGCTACGACCCCTGCACCGTCACGGACTTCGAGATCCCGAAGAACTACGGCCTCGAACAGACCATCGGCGACACGCTCGGCATCGGAGGAATCTTCCGCGGTCTGCGCACGGTCCCGGTGCTGCTCGACATCGCCCGGGACATCGAGCGGGTCTGTCCCGACGCGTGGCTGCTCAACTACACGAACCCGATGGCGATCGTCACGGCGGCAACTCTGCAGGCGAGCGAGGTCCGCACCGTCGGGCTGTGCCACAGCGTCCAGGAGTGCGTCCCCGGGCTCCTGCGCACGCTCGGTCTGGACGACGCACATCCGGCGAACGAGACCCGCCAGGAGATCGCGGGCATCAACCACCAGTCGTGGTTGCTCCGCATCGATCGCGACGGCCAGGACCTGTACCCGCTCGTCAAGGAACGCGCGGCCGCGGCGCTCGAGCGCATCCGCTCCCGCGGTGGGCGAGCGTGGCAACGCGAGCTCGGTGAGCGGTTGGGCGCGAAGCCCGACGAGGCGTGCATGATCCTCGCCCTACGCGCTCGCAAGGCCGCCGAGGAGGGACGCCTGTCGGAAGAGGAGGCGCGCGACGCGGCGGTCGCCGGGGACGCGATCCGCCTCGAGCTGATGGGACGCCTGGGCTACTACCTGACCGAATCCAGCGAACACACGGCGGAGTACACGCCGTGGTTCATCAAGTCCCACAAGCCCGAGCTGATCGACCGGCACTTCGTCCCGCTGGACGAGTACCCCCGGCGCTGCCGCTCCCAGATCGAGGGCTGGGAGGCCACGCGCCGCTGGCTCGTCGAGGACCCGTCGATCGAGCACCAGGGCTCGGCCGAGTTCGGCGCGTACGTCATGGACGCGATGGAGACGGACACCCCGTATCGGATCGCCGGCAACGTGATGAACGACGACCTGATCGCGAACCTGCCGCGCAACGCGTGCGTCGAGGTGCCCTGTCTGGTCGACCGCCGCGGCGTGCAGCCCTGTCGCGTCGGCGACCTTCCCGAGGTGTGCGCGGCGCTGAACCGCACCAGCATCAACCCGCAGCTGCTGACGGTGGAAGCCGCACTCGAGGGCCGGCGCGACTCGGTGTACCAGGCTGCGATGCTCGATCCGCACACGTCCGCAGAGCTCGGCATCGACGAGATCGTCGCGTTGTGCGACGAGCTGATCGCAGCCCACGGAGACTGGCTGCCGGAGCTGCGCTGAGGCGAGCGAAGCCACTACGCGGGGTCGGCTTCGGGCTCCGTGTCGACGTCACGGGGGGCTGGCTGCGCGCAAAGGTGGCGGAAGCGGACGGGAATCGAACCCGCCGGAGCCGCGTTGCCGCGGCTCCCATCGGTTTTGAAGACCGAGCGAGGCACCAGCGCTCGAAACGCTTCCGACCTGCGGAGCATATCCCGCCGTGGGGACGAGGGCAGGGCGCAAAAACCGCTCGCGTTCCTTCTCGGGGGACGGCTAGAATGCGCGCGGGGTGACTTCCTACAGTCTCGCGGAAACCGCAAGGATCCTGCGTGTTTCGCCGTCGCGACTCCGGTACTGGGAGCGCACGGCGTTGCTGCGCCGTGGCGACGCACGCGGGGAGTCCGGCGAAGAGGTCGAGGGGGACGCGGGGCCCGCGCGCGGGGGCTTCGAGTTTCGCGATCTCGTGCACCTGCGTGGCGTCGTCGGGATGCTCGAGGACGGCGTGCCCCTGGTGCGCATCCGGCGCAGCGTGGCGCGGCTGCGCGAGCAGGTGCCCGAGCTGGGCGACCCCCTGCCCAACCTGCGCGTCCACGCCTCCGGCCACATCGTGGTGCGTCACGAGGATGGCCTGCTGGCGCCGGGCGGACAGTTCGTGCTCGACTTCAACGATGGGGCGCAAGCCGGCGCCATCGAAGAGGTTGGCGAAGACGAGCCTCCGGCCATCGCCGAGCTGCGGGCGCGCCCGTCCGCAGAGGAGGACGAGGACAACGCCCTCATCTGGTTCGAGCGCGGCTCCGAGCGCGACTCGGATCCCTCGACCTACGACGAGGCGATCGCGGCCTACCGCCGGGCCATCGAGCTCGAGCCGCGCTTCGCCGATGCCCACTGCAACCTCGGCACCCTGTTCTACAACCGGGGCGATCGGGACGCCGCGCGCCGCGCCTACGAGGACGTGCTCGAGATCGACCCGAACCACCTCGAGGCGAGCTTCAACCTCGGGAACCTCTTCGAGGAGGAGGGACGCCGCGAGACGGCCCTCCACCACTACAAGACCGCCGTGCGGGCGGACCCCTTCTTCCCCGAGGCCCATCTGAACCTGGCGCTGCTCTACGAGAAGCTCGGGCTCTCCCGCTCGGCGGGGGACCACTGGCGCCGCTACCTGCAGCTGGTGCCCGAGGGCAGCTGGGCCGAGCTCGCCCGCGATCGGCTGTCGCCGGGGAACCGGCCCGACGCCACCGACGAGGACTGAGGCCTAGAGGGCCTCGCCCGTCTCCTTCGTCCCCGACGTCCGGGCGGGCGGCGAGACGCGGAAGGCCCGCCGGTCCACCACCGAGTCCTCGAAGACCGCCTCGACGCGCCAGATCCCCGGTGTCGCTCCGGCGAGGGAGAGGTGCGACGACACGACCGGGCGGCGCAGCTTCAGGACCGGTCGCTCCTGCACCACCGTCCCCATGGGGTCGACGAAGCGCACGCGGATCTGGTCGCGGTCCGGCACGTAGCGGCCGCCGACCCGCCCCCACCACATGGCCTGGCCCGAGCCCGCCGGCAGCTCCTCCACCTCGGCGGCGATCAGCACCTCGATCTCTTCGGAGTCGTTGCCCGCGGTGATGCCGGCCTGGCGGATCACCGGGAACGTGAGGCGCTCGACCTGGCGCTGGGCGCGCTTCTGTCCGCTGCCCCCGGGCTCGAAGCGCCGGGCCGCCTGCTCGAAGTAGAAGGTCGCGTTGATGCGGTCGCCGAGCTTCTGGTACGCCTCGCCGATCTTGAAGAACACGAGCCCCACGCCGGGGTCGAGGAGCAGGGCGCGGCGCCACGCCTCGATCGACTCCTCGGTCCGGCCGGCGGCGGGGTGGATCTCGCCGCGCTCGAACGGCATGCGCGGATCGTTGGGCTCGAGGCTCTCGGCCTGGGTCAAGAGGGCCAGGGCGCCCCGGGTGTCGCCGGCGTCGCGCAGCTGTCGGGCGCGCTTCAGATAGGGGTTGCCGATGCTGCGATCCGGCGGCGGGGCGCGCAGGGTCGTGACACCGCGCTGCTGCATCAACGCGAGGCGCAGCTGGGCGCGCCGGAAGCCGCGGCGGATGTGCTCCGGGACGGTCCCGATCACCGTCGTGCCCTCGGCGCGCAAGAGCGCCGCGTCGACCCGGTTCTCGACGTCCGGGTGCGTGTACAGGTAGGGGGGCGGCTCGAAGCGGGGGCCGGCCTTCTTCTCGGCGATGATGATGCGGCGGAAGAAGTCGGCCATGCCGGCCGGGTCGTAGCCGCCCCGGGCCAGGAAGGCGGTGGCCAGGTCGTCGGCCTCGGCCTCGAACTGCCGGGTGAACTGGATCTGCAGCGCGACGTTCACGCCCTCGCCGATGATCAGCGGAGCCGGCGTCTCGGCCGCGACGGCCAGGCCCACGGCGGCGACCCGCGTGAGCAGGTTCGGGATCGTCGAGCCCTCGACGATCCGGGCGTAGTGCCGCGCCTTCACGTGGGCGATCTCGTGGGCCATCACCCCGGCCAGCTCCTCGAGCGAGCCTGCCTGCATCACCGTGCCGGTGTGGAAGTAGATGTAGCCGCCTGGGATCGCGAAGGCGTTGAGCGAGGGGTCGCTCAGCAGCCGGAAGCGGTAGATGAAGGGCTGGGGCTCGATGTGCCGGACGAGGTCCTGGCCGAGGTCGTTCAAGAAGCCCAGGATCTCGGGGTCGTCGATCAGGGGCGCGAAGCTCTGGAACTCGGCGTCGACCTTGGCGCCGGTCTCGCGCTCGTCGTCCTCGGTGACCTTCCCGATGTTGGCCAGGGGGTTCATCGAGCCGTCGTTCTGCACGCAGGCCGGGAGCAGCGCCGGGCCCAGGGCGACGAGCAGGGTGGCCAAGGCGCCGAGCAGACGGGCGCGCGCCGTGGTGCCGAGAGGGGTCCGCAACCGCCAGGCCATGCCTTAGGGTGTCAGCCGCGGGCCGGACATGCCAGGCGAGGCCTCAGCTCTCGGGCTGTTCCGGCTGCCAGGTCAGCACGGGTCTGCGTGCGGCGCGGGTCTCGTCCAGCCGGCGGTGCCGGGTGCGGTGGGGCGCCTCGCGAACCACGTCCGGCGTCTCGTGCGCCTCGCCCGCGATCTGGATCAACGTGTCGGCGAAACGATCGAGCCCCTCGAGGCTCTCGCTCTCGGTCGGCTCGATCATCAGGGCGCCCGGGACGACCAGGGGGAAGTAGATCGTCGGCGGGTGGTAGCCGTAGTCGATGAGCCGCTTGGCGACGTCGAGGGTCGTGACGCCGCTCTCGGAGAGGCCGCGGTCCGAGAGGACGCACTCGTGCATCACGGGCTGGTCGTACGCGACGTGGAAGTGGTCGCGCAGCCGGGCCAGCAGGTAGTTCGCGTTCAGGACCGCCATCTCGCCGCAGCGCTGCAGGCCCTCGGAGCCGAGGGAGCGGATGTAGGTCCAGGCCCGGACCGCCATGCCGACGTTCCCGAGGTTGCCGTGCAGGCGCCCGATCGCCTGGGGGCGCTCGGCGTCGAGGCCGTAACTTCCGTCGTCGCGCTGCACCACGACCGGGGAGGGCAGGAAGGGCTCGAGATGGGCCTTCACGCCCACCGGTCCGGAGCCCGGGCCGCCCCCGCCGTGGGGCGTCGAGAACGTCTTGTGCAGGTTGAAGTGCATGACGTCGACGCCCATGTCGCCGGGCCGGGCGATGCCGAGCAGGGCGTTCAGGTTGGCGCCGTCCAGGTACACGAGGCCGCCCTTGGCGTGGACGATCTCGGTGATCCGCCCGATGTGTCGCTCGAAGATCCCGCAGGTGTTCGGGTTCGTGATCATGATCCCGGCGACGTCCTCGGCCATGGCCTCGGCCACGGGCTCGGGGTGGAGTACGCCATCCTCGCCGGTGGGGATCGTCGTCACCTCGAAGCCGTTCAGCGCCGCGCTCGCGGGGTTGGTGCCGTGGGCGGAGTCGGGCACGAGCACCCGGGTGCGCTGCTCGCCGCGCGCCCGGTGGTAGGCGCGGATCATCATGATGCCCGCGAGCTCGCCCTGGGCACCGGCCGCCGGCTGGAGCGACACGTGATCGAGCCCGCTCACCTCGGCCAGCGCGCCGCCGAGCCGATGCAGCAGCTCGAGCACGCCCTGGGAGTTCTCGTCGCCCTGCATGGGGTGGGCGGCGGCGAAGCCCGGCAGGCGGGCCATGCGCTCGTTGACCTTGGGGTTGTACTTCATCGTGCACGACCCGAGCGGATACAGGCCGAGGTCGACGGCGGCGTTCCAGGTCGAGAGCCGCGTGAAGTGGCGCACGACCTCGACCTCGGACACCTCCGGGAGGCCGGGCAGGTCGTCGCGGACGCCGTCCGCACCCAGCAGCTCCGCGGGGTCGACCTCGGGCACGTCGGCCCGAGGCAGCTGGTAGCCCACCCGGCCCTCGACCGAGCGCTCGAAGAGGAGCGGCTCCTCGTAGGCGATGCCCGACGAGGCGTTCGGCCGGCTGGTGCGCGGGGTGTGGCCCGGCCCGGTGGCGCTCATGCCGCCTCTCCGGCGAGGGCCGCGATGCACGCGTCGATGGCGTCCCGGCTCGAGAGCTCGGTCGTGCAGACGAGCACGGCGGGCCCGAGCTCGGGCTCGACCTTCGCGAGGTCGAGGCCCGCGACGATGCCACGCTCGCGTGCCCGTGCGAGGGCTGCGTCGGCCGGCCCGGGCAGCGACACCACGAACTCGTTGAAGGTGGGGGCCGAGAAGGGCAGCGAGAGGCCCTTGGTCTCGCGCACTCGCGCCTTCGCATACTCGGCCTTGTCGAGGTTGCGGCGTGCGAGGGCCGCCATCCCCCGGCGTCCGAGCAGGGAGAGGTACAGGGTGGCCATCAAGAGGCACAGCCCCTGGTTCGTGCAGATGTTCGACGTCGCCCGCTCGCGGCGGATGTGCTGCTCGCGGGTCGAGAGCGTGAGCACGAAGCCGACGCGGCCGTCGGCATCGGTGGTCTGTCCCACCAGGCGCCCCGGCATCTGGCGGACGTGCTTCGAACGCGCGGCCAGGAAGCCCAGGTGCGGGCCGCCGAAGCCCATGGGGACGCCCAGGCTCTGGGCCTCGCCGCAGACGATGTCGGCGCCCAGGTCTCCGGGCGCCCGCAGCAGGCCGAGCGAGAGGGCTTCGTTCACGACGACGACCAGCAGGGCGCCCTTCGCGTGGGCGGCCTCGGCCAGGGGCTTCAGGTCCTCGACGGTTCCCAGGAAGCCGGGCTGCTGCACCAGCAGGCAGGCGGTGTCGTCGTCGAGGAAGTCGCTCGGGTCCTGGCTTCGGCCGTCCTCGCCGCGGGGCACGGCCACGATCTCGCTGCCGAGCCCGCCGAGGTAGGTGTCGAGCACCTCGCGCCAGTGCGGATGGAGGCCGCCGGTCGTGGCCACCTTGCTGCGGCGGGTGATGCGCAGGGCCATGAGCGCCGCCTCGGCCGCCGCCGACGCGCCGTCGTACATCGAGGCGTTTGCGACCTCGAGCCCGGTCAGCCCGGCCATCATCGTCTGCCACTCGAAGATGACCTGGAGCGTGCCCTGGCTGATCTCGGCCTGGTAGGGCGTGTAGGAGGTCGTGAACTCCGAGCGCTGGGTGATCGCGTCCACCACGCTCGGCACGAAGTGGGCGTAGGTGCCGGCACCGAGGAACCAGTGGAGCCGGCTGGCGTCGTCGTTCCGCGCCGCGAGCGCTTCCAGCTCCTGCTGCACCTCCTGCTCGGAGAGGGCCTCCGGCAGGGCGAGCGCGCCGTTCAGCCGCAGCTTCTCGGGGATGTCCTCGAACAGCTCGCCGAGACGCGACTTGCCGATCACCTCCAGCATGTGCTGGACCTCGGCTTCGGTATGGGGGACGTAGCGCAGGGGGGACGCTCCTGGGTGAGGGGAGGGCGCTAGTCCGAGCGCGACTTCACGAAGTCGCCGTAGGCGGCCGCGTCGAGCAATCCGTCGTACTCGCTCGGGTCGGCGAGCTCGATCACCACCATCCAGCCGTCGCCGTAGCAGTCCTCGTTGACGGACTCGGGCGTCTGGGAGAGGGCCGCGTTCACCTCCACGATCTCTCCCCCGACGGGGGAGAAGAGGTCGGCCACCGCCTTCACGGACTCGATCACGCCGAAGGGCTCGCCCCGGTCGACGACCTTCCCGGCCTCCGGGAGCTCGACGAAGACGACGTCTCCCAGCTGCTGCTGGGCGTAGTCGGTGACGCCGACGGTCACGCGGTTCCCTTCGCGGCGCGCCCACTCGTCTTCCTTGGAGTAACGCAGGTTGTCGGGGGTCTCGATGCTCACGGGCGGGTTCGGCTCCGGATGCGGGGTTCGGCTTCGGGTCGCCGTTTGCGGCCTACTTGCCGGGTGCTGTGTAGAACGGTGTCTGGACGACGACGGCGGGAATCGGGCGATCCCGGACGACCACGTCGAATCGGGCTCCGATCTCGGCCAGCGCGGGCGGAACGTAGCCGAGCCCGATGGATTTTCCGAGCGTCGGAGAGGGCGCGCCGGAGGTCACCACCCCGACGGTCTCTCCTTGCGAGGCGATCGGATACTCGGCCCGGGCGATGCCGCGGCCCTCGAGCACGAAGCCCGCGAGCTTCCGCGGGTGGCCCTCGCGCGCGCGGCGTTCGATGGCCTCGGCCCCGATGAAGCCCCCGGCCTCGCGCTTCACGAAGCGGTCGAGTCCCGCCTCGAGCGGAGAGGTGGTGTCGTCGAGCTCGTGGCCGTACAAGGGCAGCGCCGCCTCGAGCCGGAGGGTGTCCCGCGCGCCGAGCCCGGCGGGCTCGCCCCCGGCGTCCGCGAGGGCCTGCCAGAGCCGCTCGGCGTCGCCCGCGTCGCAGTAGATCTCGAAGCCGTCGGAGCCGGTGTAACCCGTGCTCGAGAGCATCATGGGACGTCCCGCGAGCTCCGCCTCGACGCAGCGGAAGCGCTTCATGCTCGCGACGAGGTCGGGGTCGGCTGCCACCGCCGCCACGCACGAGCGGCTCGTCGGCCCCTGGACGGCGATGAGCGCGGTCTCGGTGCTCCGGTCGCGGACGTCGGCCTCGCCCCCGTGCTGGACCACCCAGCGGTAGTCCTTCTCGACGTTGGCCGCGTTCACGCACAGCATGAAGTGCTCGTCGGCGAGGCGGTAGACCGTGACGTCGTCCACGACGCCGCCCTCGAGGTTGCACAGGCAGCCGTAGCGCACCCGGCCGATGCGCAGGGTGGCGACGGGGCAGGTGACGAGCCGCTCGGTCGCCGCCAGCGCGTGGGGGCCCGTGAGGTGCAGCTGGCCCATGTGCGAGACGTCGAAGAGGGCGGCGGCCTCCCGAGCCGCCGCGTGCTCGCGCTTGATCGACTCGTACTGCACGGGCATGTCGAAGCCCGCGAAGGGAACCATGCGGGCGCCGAGCTTGCGGTGCAGCGCGGCGAGGGGGGTCTCCCGGAGACCGCTCAAGCGGCCTTCTCGCCCTTGGCTCCCCCGGACTTGCCGCTCGACTTCTTGCCCTTCTTGCCGCCCTTGTCCTTCTTCTTCTCGGAGGACTCGGACTTGGCGCCGTCGGACGCGCTCTCGCTCTTGTCGTCGCTCTTCCCGTCGGGCTTGGCGCTCGAGTAGAGATCGCCGTACCAGCCGCCGCCCTTCAGCACGAAGGAGGTCTGTGAGATCAGGCGCTTCACCTTCATTGCACCGCACGAGGGGCACTTCTTGACGGGCTTGTCGCTGATGCGCTGCTCGCGCTCGAACTCGTGGTCGCAGCCCTTGCACTGGTACTCGTAGACGGGCATGAACGGCGGATCTCCCTTGCTCGCGGCCCAGCCGGCCGGGTCGGAACATCGGCCGGGTCGAAACATCGGCCGGGGCGAGGCCCGGGAGGGGTCTATCCAACTCGTGGGCGGTGCGCCAATCAGGCCTCCGGAGGGTCCGGCTTGGCGTCGCCCGGGGCCCTTGCGAGCAGGGCCTCGGCGCCCGCGTCGATCACCTCCTCGGGGTCGACGGTGAGCGTGTCGATCAGGGCCAGGTGCGTCTCGATGCTGGTGCGCAGCGACTCGCCGAGCCGGGAGCGCAGGGCCCGGAGCTCGCGGATGTCCTCGGTCAGGCGTGCGGCCCGGCGGTGGGCGGCCTGCAGGACGCGCTCGGCCTGCACCTCCGCCTCGGCCACCTTGACCTCGCCCTCGCGCATCGCCGTACGCTTCAGGTCCTCGCTCAGCTGTTGGGCCGTAACCAGCGTATCTTGCAGGGCTTTCTCGGTAGCCGTCAGGTCCTCGATGCGGATCTCGAGGGCCTCCGTCCGGTCGCGCAGGGCGTCGCGCTCGCGGAGCAGCTCCTCGTAGTCCTCCGCGACGAGCTGCAGGAAGGTCTCCACCTCCTCCCTGTCGATCCCGCGCATGCGCGGCGAGAAGCGGTGGTTCTGGATGTCGAGCGGGCTGAGTCGCAACGGTGTCTCCCGACGAGCGGCCGCCGACCCGGGCCGGCGCGCAGCTTTGCCTCTCCCAGCAGCAGGGATCGGCGCAACTGGCCGGAACCTTGAGGCCCTCGGGCGGGGTCCGGAACAGGGCTCCGGCGGCCTGCCGAGCTCGCGGGAACGTCCGCTAGCTGCCGAGCTCGCGGGAGCGGCGCGTGGCCGCGGCGACCGCCTCGTGGATCGCGGCGCGGAAGCCCCGGGCCTCGAGGCGCTCCACGCCGGCGATGGTGGTCCCGCCGGGCGAGGTCACCTGGTCCTTCAGCTCACCGGGGTGCCGCCCCGTCTCGAGGGCGAGCCGGGCCGCGCCGTAGACCGTCTGGCTCGCGAGCTCGCTGGCCGCGGCTCGGGGCAGACCCATGCGGACGCCGGCGTCGGAGAGCGCCTCGAGCAGCACGAACACGTAGGCGGGGCCGCTGCCGGAGAGGCCGGTGACGGCGTCCAGCAGCGATTCCTGGGGCGCCTCCCAGACGCTCCCCACCTTCTCGAACAGCTCGCGCGCGACTCCGGCGTCGGCGTCTTCCGAGGCACCGCCCCGGGTGAACGCGGTGGCACCCGCGCCCACCAGGCTCGGCGTGTTCGGCATCGCGCGGATGACCCGGCTCCCGGCCGGGAGTGCGGCCTCGAGCGCCTCGATGGAGATGCCCGCGGCGATGGAGATCCAGAGCGGGGCCCGTCGCACGTCCTCTGCGAGGTCGCCGAGATCGGCGAGGGCCTCGGCGACCACGCCCGGCTTGACCGCGACCACGACGGCATCGGCTCCGGGGACGGCCTCGTGCGCGTCGGCGACGGCCAGAAGGCCGTGGGTCTTTCCGAGCGCGTCGCGCCGCTCGGCCAGGGGCTCGGCGATGCGAATGCGGCCGGGATCGTGTCCCGCGGCCAGGACGCCGGCCGCAAGCGCCTCGCCCATGGCTCCGCCTCCGAGGAACGCGATCGTGAGCTGCGAGAAGTCGGTCATGGCCGCCACCTTAGCCGACCCCGGTCGGAGCAGGACGGGGGCCGAAGATCGCCGTGCCCACGCGGACGTGGGTCGCGCCCTCGGCGACGGCGACCTCGAAGTCGGCCGACATCCCCATCGAGAGCTCCCGGAGCTGCGCTCCGCCCGGTGCGTCGGCCAGCTCGTCGCGCAGCGCGCGCAGACGCGCGAACGCCGGGCGCACCGCTTCGGGGTCTTCGGCCGCGGCCGGGATGGTCATCAGCCCCACCACCTGGAGGGCGGGCAGGGCGGCGACCTCGGCGAGCAGCGTCTTCAGGCTCGCGGGCTCGGCGCCGCCCTTCGAGGCCTCCCCGCTCGTGTCCACCTGCAGCATCACCTCGAGCTCGTGCCCCCGGGCTTCGGCGCGGCGGGAGAGCTCGGTGGCGAGGGAGAGGCGGTCCACCGACTCCACGCGATCGAAGATCGGGACGACGTTGCGCGCCTTGTTGCGCTGGAGCTGGCCGACGAAGTGCCAGCGCGGCGGCGCGAGCCCCCGCTCCCGGAGCCGCGCCTCGACCTCCGGGATCTTGTCGCGCGCCTCCTGGGCGAAGTTCTCGGCGACGTGGGTGAGGCCCGCGGCGACCGCCGCGACCACGGCGTCTGCGGGCTGCCGCTTGGCGACGCCGACGAGGGTGATCTCGTCCGGGTCGCGACCGGCCGCCCGGGCGGCCGCGGCGATGCGCTCGCGCACCCGCGCCAGTCGCTCCTCGAGCGCGGCGTCGGTCCCGGGCTCGTCGCTCACCGACGCAGCCCGAGCTCGTCGAGCAGCGCCAGGGTCTCGTCCATGGGGAGGCCGATCACGTTCGTCTCGCTGCCCTCCACGCGGTCGACGAAGCGGCGCCCCTCGCCCTGGAGGGCGTAGGCCCCGGCCTTGTCCATGCTCTCGCCGGTGGCCACGTACGCTCGGAGCGTCGGCGTATCGCTCCTGCGCATCAGGACCTGGCTCTCGACGCTGAGCACGCGCTCGCGGCCGTTGTCCGTCTCGATCACGGCGACGCCGGTCAGCACCCGATGGCCTCGCCCCGAGAGCCGGCTCAGCATCTCGAGGGCATGCTCCGCGTCGCGCGGCTTGCCGAGCACGTCCTCGTCGACGACGACCGCCGTGTCGGAGCCGAGCACGAGGCGGCGCGGGCCCGCCGAGAGTCCCGCGGCGACGTGCCGCGCCTTCTCCAGGGACAGCCGCTCCACCATCTCCCGCGGCGCTTCGCCCGGACGCAGGGTCTCCGGGATGTCCGGCGCGACGATCTCGAACCGGAGGCCCGCGTCGGAGAGGAGCTTCTGCCGTCTCGGCGAGCTGCTGGCCAGGACGAGCACGACACCTCCTTGCAGCCGAGGGTCGGCCGCTCTCGGCCCCGGGGGTACCGGCGGCGGCGTTTCGCGTCAAGCCGAGGTGCTCTCGCGATCACTCGTCGCTGGGGCCCAGGCCGGTTTCGTTAGGCTCTGCGTTCCCGATCTCCCCGGAGCCCCCTTGCCCGAACGCCTCGAACGCACCTGGAGCCTGGCGACCGCCCGGGCGCTGCTTCCCGAGGTGCGCGAGCGGACCCGCGTGGCGGTCGACGAGACCGAGCAGCTCCTGGCCGAGCGCAACGCGGCCAAGGCCGACTCGCCCGAACGCCGCGCGGCGGACGAGCGCGTGCAACGCCGCGTGTCCCGCTGGGCCCGCGAGATGGAGGCCCTCGGGCTCGAGGTGAAAGGCGTGTGGCTCGTCGACTTCGACACCGGCGGCGGGTACTACTGCTGGCGCTGGCCCGAGGAAGGGCTCGACTACTTCCACGGCTACGACGAGGGCTTCGACGGCCGGACGCGGATCCAATAGGGATCCGATAGGGATCCAATAGGGATCCGATAGGGATCCAATAGGGATCCAACAGGGATTCGATACGAGGTGGGGGTGGCGGTCGAGATCCGCGAGCTGCGCGACACCGACGTGCCCGCACTGGAGCGCTTCCTCGAGGGACGGGACCGCGAGCGGGCGAGCGCGTGCTTGCCTGCACTCCGGGACGGCGACGCCCGGGGCTTCGTGGCGGCTTCCCGGGACGGGGGGGAGACGGCCGTCGGCTGGGTGCTCGTGCATCTGCGCCTGCGCGACGACCAGGGCTTCGAGCCCGGCGGCGGCACCACGGACTTCCAGGGCGGTGGCCACGCCTATCTCGAGAACGTCGAGGTGATGGCCGGGAGCCGTGGCCGCGGAATCGGAAGCCGGCTGCTCGAACGGGCGGAGTCCGACGCAATGGGCCACGACGTCCACACCCTGTGGCTCCACGTTCGCGAGAGCAACCGGGCGGCGCAGCGGCTCTACGAGCGCCGCGGCTGGGTTCGCGACCGTCGGGTCGAGCCGACGTGGATCGACGAGCCGATGCTCGTCTATCGGCTCGTCCTCGAGGCTCCAGGCCGGGTCGAGCCCTGATCGGGTCTCGCCGGGGGAGAATGGGCCCGGTTCGAGAGAGTTCGCGAGCCGGGAACCGAACCTCGCCGCACGGCGACTCACGCAGTGCAGGCTCTGGGCCGCGAGGGGCGTAGAATGCCCCCGTGCTGCCCGCCGTCCGAACGGCGGAGTGCTCGCTCGGGCAGAAGCTCAGCATTGGAAGCAAGGAGGGAACCGATCGTGGGATTGTTCGATTTCGTCAAGGAGGCCGGTGAACGGATCCTGAGCGGGAGCAACGCGGCCGCCGACTCGGAGGCGGTCAACAAGCGCGTGTCCGATCTCGGCATCTCGCTCGAGGGCTTGAAGGTCGAGGTCGACGGCGACAAGGCCGTCGTGAGCGGCAAGGCGGCCAACCAGGCCGACCGCGAGAAGGTCATCCTCGCCGCGGGCAACAACGAGGGCATCGCCCAGGTCGAGGACCACATCGAGGTGGCCGAGGCCGCGCCCGAGTCGCAGTACTACCGCGTGGTGTCGGGCGACTCGCTCTCCAAGATCGCCAAGGAGTTCTACGGCGACCCCATGAAGTACCCGGTGATCTTCGAGGCCAACCAGCCCATGCTGAAGGACCCGAACGAGATCTACCCGGGCCAGGTCCTGCGCATCCCGCCCCAGGCCTAGCGGCGACGCCGACACCACACACCGCGGCCATCGATCGCGGTCCACGCATTTCCGGAGGAATCCATGAAGCATCGAAACCCGACCCTGACCCTCGCGCTGCTCCTCGCGGCGCTCCTCTTCGTCTTCGCCTGCGGAGGCGAAGACGACCCCATGGCCGAGGCCAAGGAGGCGGCCGAGGAGGCCGCCGCGGCCGCCAACGAAGCCGCCAGCAAGGCAGCCGAGGCGGCGGGTGCCGCGGCCGAGGCCGCGGGCCAGGCGGCGAGTGAGGCCATCGACGAGGCCGAGGCGGCGGCGGCCGCTGCGGGCGAGGCCGCCAGCGAGGCGGCGGGTGAGGCCGCCGCTGCGGTCGAGGGCGCACTCTCC